>Ga0302046_10004897_pt1 | contig 11846 bp, 10 predicted proteins | sample RVTome_11_FD_200261 | JGI IMG/M metagenome (GOLD analysis project Ga0302046, IMG submission 200261) | Soil microbial communities from uranium-contaminated site in the Upper Colorado River Basin, Wyoming, United States - RVT147D111 (version 2) ... | reverse complement strand
GGATGAACTGCCCCGAAAAATGGGCGATAATCCCGAATAATTTGAACTCTCTTTGCCGGGAGACCCCATGTACTCACGTCGCCACCTCGCCGCGCTCTTTGCCATCATGTGGTCCTGCTCGCCTTCCGCCGCCCCGGAGTACGACGTGATCCTGCGAAACGGTACGATCTACGACGGAAGCGGCTCCGCGCCATATCTTGGCGACCTCGCCATCGGCAGAGATCGGATCCTGGCGGTAGGTGACGTGAGCCGAGCGAGGGGCAGCGCGGAGTTGGATCTCCAGGGGCTCGCGGTTGCACCCGGTTTCATCAACATGCTGAGTTGGGCGGTGGACACGCTCATCGAGGATGGCCGGTCGCAGTCCGACATTCGTCAAGGCGTCACCCTGGAGGTTTTCGGCGAGGGACTGTCCATGGGACCCGTGAACGACCACGTGTCGCAGCTCCTCATCGAGAGCCAGGGCGACATCGAGTTCGAGATCGAATGGACGACCCTCGCTGAGTACCTCGACTACCTCGTGGAGCGCGGCATTTCCACGAACGTCGCGTCCTTCATCGGGGCCACGACGGTTCGTGTCCACGAGATCGGATTCGAGGATCGCCCGGCCACCGAGCAGGAGATGGAACGGATGCGAGAGCTCGTGCGTCAGGCGATGGAGGAAGGAGCGCTCGGCGTCGGCTCGTCTTTGATCTACGCACCGGCTTTCTACGCCCCAACCGCGGAGCTTATCGAGCTCAGCAAAGTCGCTGCAGCATACGATGGACGGTACATCTCTCACCTACGGAGCGAAGGAAACCAACTTCTCGAGGCGGTGGACGAGCTTCTCACCATCGCGCGTGAAGCGGGCATCGCCGCCGAGATCTATCATTTGAAGGCGGCGGGCGAGCAGAACTGGAGCAAGATCGACGCGGTCATCGAGCGGGTCGAGCTAGCGCGCGCGGAGGGACTGGATATCACGGCCGATATGTATACCTATACCGCGGGGTCAACCGGCCTCGACGCCGCCATGCCGCCCTGGGTTCAAGAGGGTGGCTACGATGCTTGGGCGGCCCGTCTCCAGGATCCGGCGACCCGGGCTCGCCTTCGCACGGAGATGACGACGCCCAGCGACGATTGGGAGAATCTTTACCTCGCCGCCGGCGCGCAGGGAACGTTGTTAGTGGGATTCAAGAACGACGAGCTCAAGCCGCTCACCGGTAAGACGCTCGCGGAGGTTGCCGCGATGCGCGGGAGCACTCCGGAGGATGCGGCGATGGATCTGGTCATCGAAGACGGAAGCCGCGTCCAGGTCGTCTACTTCCTCATGTCCGAAGACAACGTGCGCAAGCAGATCCTGCTCCCCTGGGTGAGCTTCGGCTCCGACGCCGGCTCGATGGCCCCGGAGGGCGTCTTCCTGGAATCAAGCACGCACCCTCGCGCCTACGGAAATTTCGCGCGGCTCTTGGGCCGGTACGTCCGCGACGAACGTATCCTTCCGCTGGAAGAGGCGGTGCGACGATTGACGACTCTCCCCGCGGAGAATCTCCATCTCTCCGAACGCGGCGCGCTCCGACCCGGCTACTTTGCCGACGTCGTGGTCTTCGATCCGCACATCATCCAGGATCACGCGACTTTCCAGGACCCACATCAGTATGCGACGGGCGTCGTTCATGTTTGGGTGAACGGGACGCAGGTGCTAAGAGATGGTGAGCACACCGGAGCGACGCCCGGACGAGTCGTTCGGGGCCCCGGCTGGAAAGGTCGCCCGGGTCGATAGGTGAATCGGCAATTCATGGAGGCACGCATGCATCATTCGTTTTCCGCTCCGCTGGCGATGGCAATCCTCTTGGGCTCCGCCCACGGCAGTCTGGCGCAAACCCACGCCTTTTCGGTTCACGACATGCTGGCGATGCAACGCATCTCGGACCCACAGGTGTCACCCGACGGCGAAACCATCGTTTTCGTCGTGCGGAGCACGGATCTCGACGGCAACCGGGGACGCACCGATCTGTGGCTCGTCGGTACGGATGGGAGCGCCCTCCGGCAACTCACGACCCACTCGGAGAACGAGAACAACCCCCGCTGGGCTCCCGACGGTGAGAGCATCTGGTTTCTTTCCACCCGGACCGGCTCATCCCAGGTTTGGCGCATCCCACTCGGCGGTGGCGAGGGACAGCAGGTGACCCACCTGCCACTCGACGTCGGAAATCTCGTTGTCTCGCCGGATGGTCGGAAGATCGCGTTCACGCTGGATGTCTTTCCCGATTGTGAGAGTCTTGCCTGTACGACCGACCGCTTGGCCGAGCGCGAATCGGCTCCCGCCAGCGGGCGGATCTACGAACGCCTGTTCATCCGGCACTGGGACACGTGGAAAGACGGCCGGCGATCGCATCTTTTCGTGATGTCGGCCGACGGCGCCGGCGAGACACTGGACACGATGGCGGGAATGGATGCCGACACCCCGTCGAAGCCATTCGGCGGACCGCAAGAGATCGCGTTCTCGCCGGATAGCCGCTCTTTGGTGTTCACCGCCCGGGACGTCGGGCGCGAGGAGGCCTGGTCCACGGATTTCGATCTCTACGTCGCCGCGGTGGACGGCTCTTCGCCTCGGCGGGAGCTGACGGAGCCGAACCGAGCCTGGGATACGGTTCCTCTCTTCTCACCCAATGGGCGAACCCTCGCCTACCTCGCCATGTCCAGACCGGGCTACGAATCGGACCGGTTTCGCGTCGTGCTCCGCGACTGGCCGGATGGCGAGCCGCGGATTCTGACGGAGGACTGGGATCGATCGCCTTCCTCTATAGCCTGGTCACGGGATGGCGGGACTCTCTACGCAACCGCACCCAACTTGGGACAGAGCTCGCTCTTCGCCATCGACGTCACGACGGGCGCAGTGCGCACGGTCGTCGAGCAAGGCACGATTCGTTCCCCTGCCGCCGCCGGAGCGCGGGTCGTCTTCCAACTCGAACACTTACGGTCTCCGGCGGAGCTCTACTCGGTCGGATCCCAGGGCGGAGAGCCGTCACCCCTGACGCACATCAATGCCGAGAGAGTTGCCGCGGCACGCATGGGAGAGCCGGAGCAGTTCACGTTCCAGGGCTGGAACGACGAGACGGTCCATGGCTATGTGGTCAAACCAGCAGACTTCGACCCCAACCAAAAACACCCCGTCGCCTTTCTGATCCATGGCGGTCCCCAGGGATCGTTTGGCAACGACTTTCACTACCGCTGGAACCCCCAGGCTTATGCGGGCGCCGGCTATGCCGTGGTCACGATCGACTTCCACGGCTCGGTCGGCTACGGACAGGCATTCACCGATTCCATCCGCGGCGACTGGGGCGGCAAACCCCTCATGGACTTGGTCAAGGGACTGGATGCCGCACTCAAGCGCTATTCTTGGCTGGACGGCGATCGAGTGGCCGCCCTCGGCGCCTCGTACGGCGGCTACATGGTCAACTGGATCGCCGGCAAATGGCCGAATCGATTCCGGTGCTTGGTCAGCCACGACGGCAACCTGGACGAGCGCATGGCCTACTACGCAACCGAAGAGCTCTGGTTCCCGGAATGGGATCACGAGGGCACTCCGTGGGAGAACCCCGATGGCTATCGGAAACACAATCCGGTGGAGTTCGTTCAGAACTGGCGGACGCCCATGCTGGTCATTCACAGCGCGCGGGACTTTCGGGTCGTGGAGACGCAGGGCTTCGCGACGTTCACCGCCCTGCAGCGTCGCGGAATTCCCAGCAAGCTCTTGTACTTTCCGGACGAGAACCATTGGGTCCTGAGACCCGCGAATTCCATCCAATGGCACGAGACCGTGCTGGATTGGCTGGATCGATGGATCCGGGAAGACGGCTCCTCCAACTAGTGCATCAGTGCCGTGGGGCCCCACCCCCACGGCCTGCGCTGTTGGCGGCGCGGCAAGCGCGCCGGGCTCGCTCCGCTCGCGCAGGCTGACTCGCGCTTCAACAGCCTGCTGGTCAGTTCCGCTTCGTCACTCTTCGACTGGACCGCGGCGTCGGCACATCAATCAGGGCGCCCTCACTCCTCGTTCGGGCGCTCGGCCGCTCCGCCGACTTCGTTGCTGGGGGCCTCACTCTTCGTTCGGCCCCGGCCTCCGCTCGACTAGCGTCGCTGCGGCCGGCGGGCGGCTGCGCGGGAGCTGGGGGCTCCTCGACCGACGCGCTCTATTGTCGGAGCGGTGGGTCTGTGCCTCTTCAGACCACTGCCGTATTCGGGAAACCTCCTCGTCTCCGATTCCCAAAGACTCCAGGGAATAGAGCCGATAGTTGGCGTCGCTCCTCGCCGAGGGCGAGAGCAGCTCGATCGAGTCGTAGTAGAGGAGCGTGCTCCTCGACAAGCCAAAGCGCTCGGCGAGCCGACCGATGGTCAACATGTGCTCTCCAACGCCATCTGGCTCAGGCTCGCTCCGACGACTCGTGCCGGATCGCCCGGATCCGCTCGGGAGGAAGGCCCAACCACTCGAGAAAACTCTGATGTCCGTCGGGATAGCGCTCCTCGAATTCCCGGTGCCAGCGGTGCATATCGGCCTCCTCGAGACCGATGACGCGGAAGAGATCGACCCATTGCTCGACGTTCATGTGCTTGTCATGCTTTTTAGGCATCGCACTCTCCTTTCTGTTGCCTCTTGGTCCATCCTGCACTGTGAAGTCGTAGTCGGGTCAAGCCCGGATTTGGTCGAATGGACGAAAATCGGCAACTTCCGCCGACCATCCCGTTGGCTTGCTTTTGGAGCTCCGCTTCTGATACATTCTACTAGGGTTACGCGCCATCCCCTGTTTTGCTTGTTGAGCAAGATTGCCGTCTCGGTCGTAATCGCCGGTGGCCAGCCGTCGTCGCGCCGATGCGCGCTGCTTCTATCTCGATGCGAATCGCTCTCGACGTAAGGAAAATCAACGACTTCGGGATCGGGACTTACATCCGTAACCTGATCAAACACCTTCCTCTCGTCGACCCGGACACGCAATACTTCGCGCTATGTTATCCCCGGGACGAGGCGCACGTCCGGTCGCTGCACCCCGCTTGCACACCCGTGCCAGTGAGCTCTCCCAACTACTCCCTGACCGAGCACGTAGCCATCCCGGCCGCTCTCAGACGCCTGCGCGTGCAGCTCTATCACACGCCTCACTACGTCCTTCCTCTTCTCACGCCCTGCCCCTCCGTGGTTACGGTACACGATGTCATTCACCTGCTCTTCCCGCAATACCTGCCGTCCCGTTTCGCGATTCACTACGCCCGCTTCATGATCCGCCGCGCCCTCGAGAAGGCAGAGCTCGTACTCACCGTCTCCGATTCCTCCAAGAGAGACCTCTTGACTTTCTTCGAGATCCCCCCGGAGAAGATCGTGGTCATCCCCAATGGAATCGACAGCTCCGTCACCGCGGACGTTCCGGTCGAAGAATTGGCCCGCGTCAAGGAACGCTTTCAGATCTTCGGACGCACGGCCCTCTTCGTGGGAAACATCAAGCCACACAAGAACGTCGAGCGGCTCATCGCCGCGTTCGCCAAGGTGCGGGAGCACGAGGACTGCAAGGATCTCACGCTCATCGTCGTGGGTGACGACATCTCGAAGTACCCGTCGCTGCGGCGCACCGTGGAACGACATCGAGTCCGTGGCCACGTGCGCTTTTTCGGTTTCGTCCCCGAGCCGACTCTGGTGGCGCTCTACAAAATCGCCGACGTCTTCGTCTTCCCGTCTCTATATGAAGGCTTCGGGCTGCCGCCTCTCGAGGCGATGGCCAATGGAACTCCCGTGGTGACGTCGAACATCTCTTCCCTGCCCGAAGTCGTGGGAGAAGCGGCTCTTACCGTCGACCCCTACAACATCGACAAGATCGCAGCGGCGATCCGCCAAATCCTAAACGATCATGATTTGCGGAGCCGGCTCATCACCGACGGTTACGAGCGCGTAAAGCAGTTCTCGTGGCAGGGGTCGGTGAACCGAGTACATCACGCCTACCAACGTGCCTTGGGGGCGTTGGCAACGGCCGACGCCACGGCGGAGACAGAACAGGCAACGCATGCGGGTCGCACTGATTCATGATTGGCTCACCGGGCTCCGGGGCGGCGAAAAGGTCCTGGAGGGGCTCTGCGAGCTCTTCCCCGACGCGACCCTGTTCACCATGGTGCACGTTCCCCACTCGACGAGCGAGGTCATCGAGTCCCATCCGATCCGCACTGCATTCACCCAAAGACTCCCCGGCGTAAGGAAGATCTACCGCTGGTACTTGCCGCTCTACCCGTGGGCGGTGGAATCACTCGATCTCGCTGGCTTCGACCTCATCATCTCGAGCAGTCATTGCGTGGCAAAAGGAGCCAATCCGCCTCCGGGAGCACTCCACATCTGTTATTGCCACACCCCGATGCGGTACGTGTGGGACCGCTTTCCCGACTACTTTGGCAATGGGATCAAGTCGCGCCTGGTCTACGGCCCCATCGCCGCCTACCTACGTCGGTGGGACGTGGCCTCCGCCGACCGCGTGCACAGTTTCGTTGCCAACTCGAAACACGTCGCGGGGCGCATCCAGAAGTACTATGACCGGAAAGCAGACGCCGTCATCTATCCTCCGGTCGACACGGACGTCTTCGTTCCCGGTGACCGCGAGCCCGAAGACTTCTTTTTGATCGTCTCCGCCCTCGTGCCCTACAAGCGGCTCGACTTGGCAATCGACGCCTTTCGTCGCAGGCGGGATAGGCTCGTCATCGTCGGGACGGGACCGGAGGAGAAGCGGCTGCGAGAGAGGGCCCCGTCGAACGTGCACTTCCAGGGTAGTCTCTCGCGAAGCGAGCTCCTTCCGCTCTATCAGCGGTGTCGCGCAACCCTCTTGCCGGGTGTCGAAGACTTCGGGATCGCCCCCGTCGAGAGTCAGGCTTGTGGCCGCCCGGTCGTCGCCTTCGCAGAGGGCGGAGCGCTGGAATCGGTTCGAGACGGGGAGACCGGTGTCTTTTTCGCGGAAAAGTCTCCGGAGGCCCTATCCGATGCAATTGACAGGGTTTCCTCACTGCGTTCTAATAGGGGGTCCCTAAGGAGCTGGGCGCAGAACTTTTCTCGCCAACGTTTCATGACCGAGATGAGGGCATTCGTCGACCGCAAGCTCGCTGGGGAATAATGTCGCATCGATGGTCAAGCAACAAAGCCGGATTCTAACCGGCGTCTACGTACTCGGCGATCTCGCCGCCACCTACGTCGCTTTCTTTCTCGCTTACTTCGTTCGCTTCAACGTCCAAATCGTCGAAGTCACCAAGGGCGTCAGCCCCTTCCGGCAATACCTTCTGCTTGTCCCCCTCATCAGCGTCTTGTGGCCGCTCCTCTTCTATTTCCACGGTCTCTACAACCTGAGGCGACTCCGTTCACGGGTCGACGAACTCTTCAGTATCGTCTGGGCGGTCGCCATGGGCACCGCGGTCACCTTGTTCGTGGCATTGTATCTGCGGGTCTACTACTTCTACGGCCCGCCGGAGGTCTCCGGTCAGTACGAGTTCTCACAGCTCGTCCTGGGTTTATTCGTCGTCTTCGACGTGTTCCTGTTGGCCGCCACGCGGTCCGCTATTCGCAAGCATCGAGAAGCCCGCTGGCGTCGCGGCGAAGGCCTGCGCAATATCCTGGTCGCCGGCGCGGGTGAGCTCGGCCGTTCGGTCGCCGACAAGTTTATCGACCACCAGGAGCTCGGCTTTCGCGTCGTGGGCTTCCTGGACGACCGCCTGCGGGGCGAATACGCCGGTTACCGGGGACTGCCGATCCTGGGCACGCTCGATGACGTGGAGGACGTCGTGGCTTCCCGGCAGATCGCGTCACTCTACGTGGCATTGCCTCTCGAAGATCACGACAAAATCAAGACTCTCATCGCGTTTGCCAGTCGAGAGGGTCTGGACGTGAAAGTCGCCTGGGACTACCTGACTCACGTGGCACTGCGCGCGGGCATCGAGGACCTGGATGGAATTCCCGTCATCAGCCTCGCGGAGACACCCATTCAGGGCTGGAACTGGGTCCAGAAGAGAACGATGGATGTCTGCTTGTCCGCCGCCTTGCTGGCTCTGGCGGCGATCCCTTTTGCATGCATCGCGCTTCTCATCAAGCTGACGTCTAAAGGCCCAGTCTTCTACAAGCAGGAGCGCATGGGGCTCGACGGTAAGCCGTTCACGATTTACAAGTTTCGTTCCATGCATGTGGACGCGGAAAAGGAGACCGGCCCCGTTTGGGCCAACCCGAACGACCCCAGGCGGACCTCGTTGGGAGGCATTCTCCGTCGCCTCAGCATCGATGAATTGCCGCAGCTCTACAACGTGCTAAAGGGCGACATGTCGCTAGTCGGTCCTCGCCCGGAGCGGCCGAGTTTCGTTCGGAAGTTCAAAGAGCTCATCCCCCAGTACATGCTTCGCCACAAGGTCAAATCCGGAATGACCGGATGGGCGCAAGTCAACGGATGGCGCGGAAACACCTCCATCGAAAAACGCATCGAGCATGACCTCTATTACATCGAGAACTGGACGCTGGGACTGGATTTCAAGATCCTGTGGTTGACCTTCTGGAAGGTCTTCCTCCACCGCCACGCCTACTGAGTCCCTCTGTTGCCTAGCGAGCGAGTCCTCATCACTGGTGCTGCCGGCTTCATCGGCTCGCATCTCGTCGACTACCTTCTCGAGCGCGGCTATGAAGTCATCGGGATGGACAACTTCATCACCGGCAACAAGGGCAACCTGGAGCACATCAAGAGTCCAGCGTTCACCTTCGTCGAGCACAACGTGACAGAGGAGATCGTGGTCGAGGGGCCGCTCGACCACATCCTTCATTTCGCTAGCCCCGCCAGCCCCATCGACTACCTGGAGCTTCCCATTCAAACACTCAAGGTTGGCTCACTGGGCACGCACAAAACCCTCGGGCTGGCTCTCGCGAAGAAGGCCCGGTTCCTGCTGGCCTCGACGTCCGAAGTCTACGGCGATCCCCTCGTCCATCCCCAGAAGGAGGACTACTGGGGCAACGTGAACCCGGTCGGACCGCGCGGCGTCTACGACGAGGCGAAACGTTTCGCCGAGGCTATGTCAACGGCCTATCACCGCTACCACGGCGTCGACGTCAAGATCGCACGCATCTTCAACACCTACGGGCCCCGCATGCGCGTTCACGACGGTCGGGCCATCCCCGCGTTCATCAGCCAGGCGTTGCAGGGCGAGCCTTTGACGGTGTTCGGAGACGGAAGCCAGACCCGGAGCTTTTGCTACATCAGCGATCTGGTGGAGGGACTCATCCGGCTCCTGCGCAGTGACTACAACGAGCCGGTCAATCTGGGGAACCCGAGCGAGATGACGATTCTTCAGCTCGCCGAGGCCATCAAGAAATACACCGGCTCCACCGCGAAAATCGTCTTCAAACCTCTGCCGGTGGACGACCCGCGGGTTCGCCAGCCCGATATCACGCGGGCCCGCACCCTCCTGAATTGGGAACCTCACGTTTCTTTGGAGAAGGGTCTGTCCCGGACCGTGGACTACTTCCGGACCAAGCTGAGCGTCTAGCCCGCTTCGACCTCCGCCAGGATCTTGCGGGCGCGGTAAATGTAGTGAAGGCCGGAAGCGAGCGTGAGCCCAACCATCGCCCCCAGCAGTATCTGGGTCAGGGGAAGCTCCGTTCCCCGGTAATTGGACCAGAGTATCCAGAAAATCGTGAGGAGTTGAATCGTGGTGGTCGCCTTACCCAAAATGGACGGCGAGAAGATCTTCCTCTCCACGGCCAAATTGATCACGACAACCGCGATGAGAATCCCCGCGTCGCGGCTGATCGCCAGGATAGTAACCCAAACCGGAATGTGGACCGCGAGCAATGGCGTCCGAATGGACAACACGATGAGGGATGTCATGACCAGGAGCTTGTCGGCGATGGGATCCAGCATCGTGCCGAGCCGCGTCCTCTCGTGCCGCATGCGAGCGAACACGCCGTCCAAAGTGTCGGTCACGGCCGCGATCGTAAACACCACGAGCGCCCAGCCGAAATAGCCGTACACCACCAAGATGGCCAGGACGGGCACCAGGCACATCCGGAGAACCGTGAGTTGGTTCGCGAGAGTCAATGGCGGCTCCTCTTGGTTGCGGCCGATCCGCCGCCTGGCCAAGTTGAGTAGCAGCAACGTTCCATTTTGGCGGCCAGCAAAGGACCGCGGATCCGCCTGGCCAAGTTGAGTAGCAGCAACGTCCCATTTTGGCGGCCAGCAAGGGACCGCGGATCCGCCTGGTTAGCTCCAGGCAGGGCAACCACCTGCTTTGGCGGCCCGAAGTTAAGGAAAGATACCAAGCTCCATGTAGGCGCGGGCGACTTTTTCGATTGCCACCACGTACGCCGCGGTGCGCATGTCCTTGACCTGCTTGCGAGTGAGGTAGATCTCGCGAATCTCTTCGTAGGCCCCAGTCATCTTCTCTTCCAGGCCGCTGTTGACGAGAGCTTCTTCATCGGGTGGCACGGAGAGCTTCTTCCGCAGTGATTCCGACAAGTGCCGACCGGCCAACTCTTCGGCGGCGGCAAGCAGCGAGGCAGTCTTTGCTGCCTCGAGCCTTTTCTGCAAAAGACCGTACCGCATGTGGGAAAGGTTCTTTCCCCATTCGAAATACGACACGACGACACCGCCGGCGTTGAGATAGACGTCCGGGATGAGATGGATGCCCCGCTCGAGCAGAATCTGCTCCGCCTCCACCGTGGTGGGACCGTTAGCCGCCTCGGCAACGAGCTTCGCCTGGATGCGCGGAGCGTTCTCGCGTGTGATCTGGTTCTCGAGCGCCGCGGGAATGAGGATATCGCACTCCACTTCCAAGACCTCACGTGGATCCTTCATCTCCCTCGCACCCGGGAATCCGAGGATGGTCTTCCTTTCGAGTCGATGCCGATTGAGCACCTCGACGTCCAGCCCTTTCTTGCTGTACACGCCGCCGTCCCACTCCCCGATCGCCACGATCTGGGCGCCGGCTTCCTGCATGAATTTGGCGGCGTGGTAGCCCACGTTTCCGAAACCTTGTATGGCTACCGTCTTTCCCTCCACTCCCCGGCCAAGGCTCAGACCGTCGAAATCCCCCGGTGAATCCATGGCTCGTAGAATGCCGAAGGTGACACCCCTGCCGGTGGCTTCCTTCCTTCCGCGAACACCGCCCTGCGTCACCGGCTTTCCGGTCACACACCCCAGGTTGTCGATTCCTCCTGGATTGAAGGCATCGTAGGTGTCGGCTATCCAGGCCATCTCTCGCTCGCTGGTGCCGATGTCGGGCGCGGGGACATCGACTCCCGGGCCGATGAAGTTCTTCTTGATGAGCTCGGCGGTGTATCGGCGAGTAATTTTTTCGATCTGGTGGCGCGTATAGTTCCGCGGATCGAACGAGACGCCACCCTTGGCGCCTCCGTAAGGGACGTTGACGATGGCGCACTTGTACGTCATGAGAGCCGCCAGCGCAATGATCTCGTCCTGATCGACGAGCGGGCTGAAACGAATGCCTCCCTTCAGCGGCTTTCGATGGTGGGAGTGCTCCGCCCTCCAACCATAGAAGATCTCGTAAGAGTCCCCGAACCGGACCGGGAACTGAACGAAATAGATCGCGTTGCAGGCTTTGATCTGGTCCAGCAGACCCGAAGGCACGTCCAGGGTTGCCGCTGCCTTGTCGAACTGCCGCTCGACGATCCTCTTCAGGTTCAGATCCTCGGGAACTTCACGACGATGGGCCATGACCGACTCCAGTCTCTTACTCACGCTCGCGCCTTCTGGGCGAATGATCATACGGAGTCCCCGGGAAAGAATCAATTCGGAGGCTCCAGGCGCTCACGTATCAAGGGATGCGGACCCCATCATTTCTCATATGGGCCGCCGCGCGGGGAC
>Ga0302046_10004896_pt1 | contig 11846 bp, 1 predicted proteins | sample RVTome_11_FD_200261 | JGI IMG/M metagenome (GOLD analysis project Ga0302046, IMG submission 200261) | Soil microbial communities from uranium-contaminated site in the Upper Colorado River Basin, Wyoming, United States - RVT147D111 (version 2) ... | reverse complement strand
CGTCGAGCTGGCCATGGCGCCGGCGGCCGGCGAGACGGTGGTGGTGGACATCGTCCTGAACGACTTCGCGGACAAGGCCATCCAGTTCTTCAATCCCGACATCGACGGCCGGCTGGTGATCGACCTGAGCCCGACCTATGACGCGCTGAACGATCGCGTCGTCGTCGGCACGATGACCTTCAATGACACCAACTGGGACGACGCGATCCGCGTCGGCATCGAGGCCCGCGACGACTTCGTGCGCGAGGATGCGCAGGTCGCCATCGTCGAATTCGAGCGCAACGATGCGACCTCGGACGACGACTACATCTTCCCGAACCTGCGCTCCGGTCCGCAGTTGCTCGACGTCGACGTCCACGACAACGAGACCTCCGGCGCGGTGGTGCTGGAAAGCGGCGGCAGCACGCTGCTCATTCCGGACGATGGCATGGGCGGCGGCAAGAACGACACCTACACCATCCGCCTGACCCGCGAGCCGGACGACGTGGTGAGGGTCGCGGTGCTGACCGACGGCCTCGCCGACGTGGTCGAGGTCGGCGGCGTCGCCATCACGCCGGACGACTATGCAGTGATCGGCGGACTGCGCCCGACGCAGATGTTCAACGGGTTCCTGGTTTTCGGCAGCGACGGGACCAACCTGACGCTGACGCGGGGCACGGGCTCCGATCTGGGCAACTTCATCGACGAGGGCTTCTACGGCGAGAGTCTGGGCGCGGTCGAGGTGTTCGACGACGTGTTGACGTTCGGCCACGACGGCGGCAGCGGGCGACTGACGCTGACGAAGTCGGGCGGCGTCGATTTCACCACGCTCTTCAGCGGCGGCGACACCCTCCAGATCCGGGCACCCTCGGCGGGAGGCTTCGACGGCAACAACGACGACTACGAGATCTTCTCGGTCGCCGCGGACACGATCACGCTGGTCGCGACGGGGACCTGGGCGCAGGAAGGCACGACGCTCGATCCGGTTTCGCTCAGGGACTTCCAGCCGCTGCCGGGTCAGATGATCCGCGTTGGCGGTGGCCCGAATGACGGCGACTACCAGATCCAGTCGATCTCGGCGGACGGCAGGACCATCACGCTGACCGCGACAGGGTCGTGGGCCCTGGCGGGCGAGTCGGACGATCCGGTCGTGCTCAGCGACCTGACCGAGACCACCATCTTCGAAGGTGAAGTCACGTTCGGCGAGGAGACTGATCCCCAGCTGTTCCCGGGCCAGTACCTCGACCGCGGTCTGACCGGCGAGCAGGAAGGCTGGCTGAGTGAGGACTTCCTCGAAGGCATGTGGGTGCGCATCGTCGATCTCGACGGCGCCAACCCCGACATCGAGGCCAAGATCCAGCTGATCCGCGGCGACAACGACAGCAAGGACGCGAAGCTCCAGCTGATCAACGTCCAGATCAACGACACGCTGTTCGATCTCGATGCGACCTGGGTCGGCGACGGCAACCCGCACCATGTGCAGGTGGTGCGCATCGCCGCCACGGCGACCTTCGACGGCACCGACTACTACGTCCAGCAGACCGTCGAGCTGGAGGCGGATGTCAACTACGAGGTTCCGCCGACCCGCGACGGCGTGAAGATCTTCCCGGTCTCCACCCACCTGCTGTCCAAGCTGCGCGGCCCGCTGGCCGTGGAAGGCGGCCCGACCGGTGCCGACCGGTCGCTCACCAACGGCGTCAAGCTGCCGGGCGAGAAGGACGACTTCCTCATCGCCATCGGCGCGCAGCCGCCGGAGAGCCAGCAGATCGACGTGCTGAACATCTTCAACGATTCGAGCCAGGCCGACACCAGCGGCACCATGGACCAGACGACGCTGCGCGGCTTCGGCATGGCCCCCGACCTCAACTTCGGCGTCGTCAGCGGCCCGATGTTCGGCGAGACGGGCTCGTTCCTCGGCTTCGTGGACTTCGGCTTCGACGGCACTCACCGGACGCTGTCGCAGTCGGATGTCGACTTCAACGACGTCTTCGGCGTCGGCGACCAGATCGGCGTGGACGCGACAAATGCCGGTGGCTTCTCCGCCAACGACGGCACCTACGAGATCCTCGCGATCTCCGTGGACGGCACGACGCTGACGCTGAGCGACATGAGCGCCTGGTCGATCTCCGGCACGTCCACCGAGGTCGTGCGCATCAATGCCGAGCTCATCGTCCCGGGAGGCATCAGCTTCGGCAAGGTGAACTTCGGCGCGGGCGGCTTCGGCACCAACGGCGCGCAGAGCACCATCGAGGTCTTCAACCTGATGCTCGGCGAGGGCAACGACTCCCTCGACATCGGCGGCACGCTGGATCCGGCGCCGTTCGTCTCGGCGCAGAACGTGTTCACGTTCCACAACGTGGGCGACGATCCGGATCCGGCCTTCGCGGGCTTGATGACCGTGCGCCGGGACGGCTTCGACTGGAAGGCGCAGGGCTTCCTGCCCGGCCAGGCCGTGACGATCGACGGCGTGGCGGGTACCTGGACCGTGGTGTCCGTAGAGGATGCGGTCTACCTGGACGGGGATGGCCTCGCGGTTCCGGACGGTATGGGCGGCTTCCTGCGCGATCCGAACGACAACTCGATCCTGGTTCTGGACGGCCCGGCGTTCCCGGCCCTGAGCGGTCAGCAGAAGCTCGTCGCGGTCGACCCGCTGGTGATCGAGTCAGTCGAAGTCGACATTGCGCGCACGTCGACTGGTGCCATCGTGACGCGCGCGAGCGGCAGCTGGCTCGAGCAAGGATTCCTGGAAGGCCACCTGGTCAACATCGGCGGCGGCGACGGCCACTACAGCGAGGCGGTTCAGTACCGCGTGCTGTCGATCTCCGACGATGGTCTCGAGATGGAGCTGCTGGGAACGCCACTGGACGACGCGACGGACGTCACGAAGCTGTTCTGGGTCCAGGGCCCGCACGGCTCGCTGACCGTCGTGCACGGCGGCGGCAACCTGCCGGTGCAGACCCTCGGCGACTACGAAACCAAGACCTACGACGAGCAGAACGTCCTCACCCGCCTCGACGGGCGCAGCTGGCAGGACGACGGCTACGAGATCGGCCAGCTCATCCAGGTTGGCAACGAGGCGCAGACCCGCCAGATCCTGGGCTTCGGCAACGCCGAAGACTTCGGTGTCGTGAAGCCGGCAGGCGAATTCGCCACCTGGGGCACCGATGCGGTCATGATCCTGTCGGGCGACGAATTCGGCGCCGCGGCCACGATCAACGGCATCGACCTGCACCACTCGATCCCGCTGCGCGTCGAGGTGCAGATCGAGGCGACGCTCGTCGTCGACACGCTGAGCCGCGCGAGCGGCAGCTGGGTCGCCGACGGCTTCGCGCAAGGCCAGGTGGTCTACATCGAAGGGCTCCCGGGCGGATTCAAGGTCGACTCGGTGACCGACGCGGACCTCGTGCTGGAAGGTACGGCGATCCACGAGCACGTGATCGAGGACGGAAGCCTGATCACGGTCTACCGCATCGACGTCCAGACGGACGACGGCGCGCAGATCGGCGGCGACCACTTCGTCATCGGGCTTCCCGAGGGCGCGGATCCGGAGACGAGCGTCCTTGCCGGCCCGAACAGCCCGCTGGTGGTCTACGGCGACACCAGCCAGGACGGCATCTGGTACTCGGGCCACAGCTATGACCGGCTCGGCCTCGAGTTCGGGCCCAAGCCGTTCAATCCGTTCCCGCACCTGCCGGACGAGGAGAACGAGGACGACGAGTGGGTCTTCCCCCTCGCGAACCCCTTCACCTACGCGGGCAACGACGTCATCGACGCGAGCGCGCTGTTCTCGCACATCACCGACCCGGCGAACCTGCCGTCCGTCGGCTTCACGGCCTACGGCGGTGCTGGCAACGACCTGATCATCGGCAGCCAGGCCGGCGACCACCTGGCCGGCGGCTCGGGCGACGACACCATCTACGGCCAGGGCGGCACCGACCACATCTACGGCGACAGCGGCGTCAACGTGAACATCCTGACGCGCGCGCTGACCATCCCGACGGTGGACGCGAGCCCGGCGCCGAGCGTCGACCCGAGCCTGGGTGCGAGCGACCAGACCTTCAAGGCCATCAAGGTGGCGACGCCGATGCGCGACGACATGGTCGCCGGCCGCGACGTGATCGACGGCAACGGCAGCGCCAACCCGGATCTGCCGAACGTCATCTTCGGCGACCACGGCATCGTGAAGCAGTACGTGGACGACCCGAACCTGCCGCCGGTGCTGCTGCAGAAGATCCAGACCACGGCGCTGTCGACGATCCTGGAGATCGACTCGGCCGAGCTGCAGAACGGCGACGACGACACGATCTTCGGCGCGGAAGACGCCGACATCCTCGTCGGCGGTGCCGGCAACGACATGATCGACGGGCGCAGGGCCGACGACCTGATTTTCGGCGACAACGTCTATCTGACGCGCATGGGGTCCCCGGGTGACGTCAACCTGGTGGACGACATCATGAATGCGCGCTTCCAGACTCTGGCCGGGACGCTGCTGTATTCGCGGACTGATCGTCCCCTGCCGGACGGCATCGACCCGCTGTACGCCTATGGTCCAGCGGATAACGATCCGAACACGCCCGAACCGCTGCACGGCGAGAACAGCGGCCGCCTGCTGACCGACGGCATCGCGCGCAACTACCGCGACCCGAATGGCCCGCAGTGGTGGTCCGAGTACGAGATCGACTACGCGGACCTGCACACGTTCGCGATGGACGCGGGCGACGAGGGCGCCGGCAGCTTCGGCAACGACTACATCGCCGGTGGCCTGGGTCACGACACGCTGTTCGGCCAGCTCGGCCACGACGTGATCCAGGGCGATGGCTCGATCGATGGCGCCGTGGCGGCCATAGCCCATGTCGGCGCCGCCCGAGACCCGGGCGACGTGACCGACCCGGTCGGACCGCTCTCCGTCGTGGCCAGCTTCGAGGACGCGGAGGACGGCGAGGACTACATCGAAGGCGGTGGCGGGCGCGACGTCATCTTCGGCGGCCTGGGGCAGGACGACATCGTTGGCGGCTCCTCCACCCACTTCAGCCTGACCGACGCGAACAGCCGTCCGGATTCGGACGACACGATCTTCGGGGGCGCGGGCACGCAGATCGATCGCAACAACGGGTTCGATCCGCTGGAAGGCGAGTTCGGCGGGGACGTGGTGACGATCACGGACGGCACGCCGTTCGCGAGCAAGCACGGTCGCGACTCCGACGCGATCGCCGGCGACAACGCCGACATCATCCGCATCGTCGGCGTGAACCACACCGACGTGAATCCGACGGTGGATCCGTCCGACCCGCTGTACGTCTCGTTCGACTACGACGACTACGGCGGCGAGAAGATCATCGTGCGCGGCGTGCGGCTGCTCGACTACACGCCGGGCGGACCGGACTTCCGGCCGGATCTGTTCGAGCTCGAGGACCCGAGCGATCCGACGTATCGCGAGATGTTCGGCATCTGGGCGAAGGTCGACATCGGCGGCCACGACGAGGTGCACGGCGAGGCGAGCGACGACTTCATCTACCTCGGCGGCGGCCATGACGCGGCCTACGGCGACGCGGATGACGACGACATCATCGGCGGCTGGGGCTGGGACTGGATCTCCGGCGGCACTGGTATCGACGGCATCCTCGGCGATGATGGGCGCATCTTCACCAGCCGCAACAGCCTGAGTGCCGATCCGAACGATAACGGCTACCTCGTCTCCCTCGGCGAGTCGCTCTACGGCGTCGCGCCGCTGCTCGGCAGGGATCCGGACACTCGCACCAGCCAGGGCAACGTCCTGAACGAGTTCATCTACACGCCGGGACAGGTGCAGACCGAGACCATCAACAGGAGCGGTCAGCTCCTGAAGAGCGTGGACCTTACGCCTCTGGACATCGCGGATGGCGACGACGACCCGCTGTTCGAGCCGATCTTCGCCGACGACATCATCTTCGGCGGGCTCGGCGGCGACTTCATGCACGGCGGCGCGGGCGACGACGCGATCGCGGGCGGCGAGGCACTGGAGGAGAGCTACGCACCGCGCATCGTGGGATCCGAGCTCGACGACGAGGGACAGGAGCGCGACCTGATCGGAATCGTGCGCATCGACTTCACGCGCCCGCACAACCCGGGCAACGTGCTGCTATTCGGTCGCGACACCAACCCGTGGAACGCGCCGAACCCGGTGGAGAGCCGGCTGGGCGAGTTCTACCTGTACGACGAGTACGACCCGCGCCGCACGATCCTGTTCGAGGATCAGGCAGGCGAGATCGGTGTCTGGAAGGGTGACGCCGTCCATAACGGCCTGAAGCACTACTTCCTCAACCAGGCCGACGACGAGGGCCCGAGGGTCCTCGGCTACGTCGCCTTCGCGCCGAACGGCACGCCGATCGGCGAGAAGCAGCCGCGCGAGACCGACGGCGACGACCGCATCTTCGGCGATTACGGCAACGACTGGATTGTCGGCGGCACCGGGCGCGACCACCTCTACGGCGGCTGGGGCAACGATCTGCTGAACGCCGACGACGTGATGGGCGGGCCGGGCAGCGCCTACGACACCACGGACGGCCAGAACGACGCGCCCGACACGCATCTCATCTGGGAGGACCGCGCCTTCGGCGGCGCCGGCCTCGACATCCTGATCGGCAACACCGGCGGCGACCGGCTGATCGACTGGACGGGCGAGTTCAACAGCTACATCGTGCCGTTCGCGCCCTTCGGCATCGCCACGGTCAGCCGGCAGGTGCCGCCGCATCTGTACGACTTCCTCTGGGCGCAGGCGGCGAGCGACGGCACGGACCTCACGCGCCTCACCGACGTCGGCGAGCAGGAGTCCGACAGCCGCTACAGCAACGTCGCGCACCTGCAGGCCGAACCGTACGGCGAGATGGGGCTGGTCACGCAGAAGGACCACGGCCTGTGGCAGGACCAGACCGGCGGGCCGACCGACCCGCAGCCGGGCAACATCCCGGGCGGCGCGCGCGACGTGCTGCGCACGGCGGACTTCAACGACGGCATGGCGCAAGGCTTCTTCATCGATAGCGGCCAGTGGAACGTAAACCTCGGCCGGCTCGAAGTGGCGCCGACCGCGCTCGGGCAGGACGCGGTGAGCGTGTACTACACGGGCGTATATCTGCCGAGCTACTTCGAGCTCAAGGCGACGATCAACGCCGGCAAGCCGACCGGCGGCTACAAGGCGAACGCGTACCTGATCTTCGACTACCAGGGCCCCGAGGACTTCAAGTATGCCGGCCTCGACGTCTCGATCAACAAGATGGTCATGGGCCACCGCGACGCGAGCGGTTGGCACATGGACGAGCAGGCGCCATTCCCCGGCGGCGTGAAAGCCGAGACGAACTACAACCTGCTGCTGGCGCTGAACGGCACGGTGGCGACGCTGGTGGTGAACAACAAGAACGTGTTCACCCACGTCTATGCGCCACGGGTGGACCCGGACGGCTTCACCTATGGCCTGAATGCCGGCCTGGTGGGCCTCGGCGCCGACAACGCAGTGGCGCGCATCGACAACGTCGCGGTGCAGGTGCTGCCGCCCGATTGGACCTACGAGAACACGGAAGACTTCGACGGCACCGCAGGCATCCTTGCGCCGCTGGCCGGCAGCTGGGCGGTCGCGGGCGGCCGGTACGATGGCACGCCGGCGGGTGGCGATCCGGCGCTCGCCACCTACGAGCTCTCCTCCGGCGCGGATTCGGTGGCCGCGCTGGAGGCGAAGCTGCGCACCGGGGCCATCGGCGGCATCGTGTTCGACGTCTATGGACCGGAGGACTTCAAGTTCGTGGCGCTCTCGGCGGCCACCGACCAGGTGCTGGTTGGGCACGTCAAAGGCGGCGGCTGGAAGGTCGATGCGTCGGTTGCGCGCACGATCGAAGCTGACGCCGACTACACGCTGGGCCTCCAGCTCAGGGGCACCACCGTCAGCATCACGCTGAACGGGCAGGCGATCACCGGCTACGCCTTCAACGGCTTGGTGGTGGACGGCGACGTCGGCCTGCTCGCCGAGGACGGTGCGGCCTCGTTCGACAGCTTCACCGTGAAGAGCAACGATGCCGACCTGGCGCCGGTCGACCTGATTCCGCTCGAGGAGGGGAGCCTGGGCGCGGCGGGCGGTGCGGCCGAAGCCGGCGCGCCGGCGGCGACGCTCACGCAGGACGAGCTCAATGCGATCGCCGAAGTGGCCATCTCGAACTGGAGGGACGCGCTCGGCGAGGACTCCCGTCTGAGCGCCCTGAGCGGCCTGCGCTTTGCCGTGACGGATCTGCCCGGCGCTGGGCTCGGCCACGAGGAGGGCGGCACGATCACCCTCGACGCGGACGCGGCCGGCTACGGCTGGTTCGTCGACACGACCCCGTACGACAGCGGCGAGTTCGCCTTGCGCACCGACGACGACGTGCTCACGGCAACCGAGGGCAGCGCGGCGTTCGGCGCCATGGACCTGCTCACGGCCGTGTCGCACGAGATCGGCCACGCGCTCGGCTTCACGCACGACGATGGGCTCGCCGTGATGCACGACGAGCTCGGTACGGGCGTGCGCTACGAGCTCGATGCCGGCAGTGCCGCGCCGCAGCCGGCGCCGGCCTTCGACGCGTTCGCGGCCTACGGCGGCCCCGGCTCGAACGCCGGCATCGACTGGCAGGCAGCCTCGAGCGAGGGCTGGAGCCTGCAGCTCTCGCCGTACGACACGGGCAAGCCGTCCAAGAAGGCGGCGTCCAATCTCGCCAGCTTCGAGCTGAAGCCGCTCGGCAAGGCCGGTGAATTCGACAGCCTGGGCCGCGAGCTGCTCGGCAAGAAACAGGATCGCTAACGAGGGAGAAACACGCAATGGCTTCGCAGCTGCTCATCTACGAATCGGCGGTGCCGGTCGCCAGCACGCGCCACGCGGAGGCGTCGGTCGTGGTCGGCGCCGACTACAGCTTCAGCCGCAAGGTGAACTCGGTGCCGCTGATGGCGGTGGAGTTCCCGCACGCGGCCGCCGAATATGCGATCGTGTTCAGCGGCACCGCGGAGGCCTTCGTGCCCGCGGTGATCCTCGGCATGCGCGGCGAGGAGAATCTCTACCTCACGGGGCAGGGCGGCTGGGAGGCGAAGTACATCCCGGCCTTCGTGCGGCGCTATCCGTTCGTCTTCGCATCCTCGCCGGACGCCAAGACCTTCACGCTGTGCATCGACGAGGCCTTCCCGGGGTTCAACCGCGACGGCCGCGGCCAGCGCCTGTTCGACGCCGACAAGAAGCCCACCACCTACGTCGCGAGCGTGCTCAAGTTCCTGGAGCAGTACCAGGTCGAGTTCCGGCGCACGCAGGCGTTCTGCCAGAAGCTGAAGGAGCTGGCCCTGCTCGAGCCGATGCGCGCGCAGGCCAAGCTCGGCTCGGGCGAGCAGCTCGCGCTCACCGGCTTCATGGCGGTGAGCCGCGACAAGCTGAAGGCGCTGCCCGGCGACAAGCTCGCCGAGCTCGCCCGGACCGACGAGCTGGAGCTCCTGTACCTGCACCTGCATTCGATGCGCAACTTCGCGGCCATGGGCGAGCGCCTGGGGCGTATTCCGCCCAGCACGCCGACCGAACCGCCGATCGCGCCCGAGGCGGCCGCGCGGCCGGCCGAGGGCAAGCAAGCGGCGCGGGGAAAAAAGTAGCCGGGCCCGCGGTGCGGCCCGCTAGGACGCAAGCAGCGCCGCCACCGGGAAGCGCCCGCAAGCGCGCGCCAGCGGCAGCGCGCCGCCGCCCGCGTCGAGCCGCTCGCCGGTAAGCACGTTCTCCAGCGCCGCCACGCCCGGCGGCAGCGCGATGGCCGTGTCCGCCCAGGCCGCACCGAGCGGCAGCTTGCCAGCGGCGCCGAGCATCTTCGCGTACAGCCGTCCCGCGACCACGACCAGGGTGCCGCTCGCGTGCGGGCGCGCGAACGCGAGGACGTGCTCGGCATGCGCGCCGCTTGGGGCAAGCGGCAGATAGCCGCCGTCGCGGAACAGCTCCGGCAGCTTGCGCCGCACCTCGAGCAGCCGCCAGGTGACCCAGAGCTTGGCGCGGCCGTCGTGCAGCGTCTCGGCGAGCGGCCGCGGGTCGGCGAGCGCCGCGAGCTCCTCGAGCAGCGCCGCGCGGCGCGCGTAGTCGACCGGGCGGCGATTGTCCGGGTCGACCAGGCTCAGGTCCATCACCTCGTTGCCCTGGTACAGGTCGGGCACGCCCGGCGAGGCGAGCTTGACGAGCGCCAGCGTGAGGCTGTTCAGCGCGCCGAACCAGGCGATCGGCTCGGCCTGCGCGCGCAGGTCCTCGAGGAAGGGGTTGGGCGCGAGCCGCCCGAGGAGCCCGCGCACGAAGGCGGCGAGCGCGTTCTCGTACTCCTCGTTCGGGCTGATCCAGCTGGTGTGGGCCTTGGCCTCGCGCGCCGCCTTCACCATGTAGCGCTCGATCCGCTCGCGCCAGGCGGCGAGCCCGGCTTCGTCGAGCGTGCCCGGCGGCAGCGTGCCGAGCAGCGTCTGGTAGAGCAGGTACTCGTCGGCCGGGGAGGGCGCCGGGCCGGACTCGAGGCTCGCGCGGTGCGCGCGGTTGAGCGCGCCCCAGCGCCGCAGCGCGAGGCGCCAGGCGGCCGGGATCTCGGAGAGCACGTCGATGCGGCAGCGCACGTCCTCGGCGCGCTTGTTGTCGTGCGTCGAGGTGGTGAGAATGGTGTGCGGCCAGCGCGCCGCGCGGTCGGCGCTCGCGCCGTGGAAGGCGCGCACCGTCATGCCGAACTGCGCCGGATCGCCGCCCACCTCGTTCAGCGAGGCGAGCCGCCCGTAGCGATAGAACGCGGTGTCCTCGACGCCTTTCGCCGCCACCGGCGCGGTGAACTGCTGGAAGCGCATGGCGAAGCGGCGCACGAGCGCCTGCAGCTCCAGCGGAGCGCCCGCGGGCGCCTGGCCGAGGAGCGCGGCGCGCACGAAGTCGAAGATCGAGACGTCGGCGGCGCGGCTGCGGCGCCGCGCGTGCGCCACCGCCCAGTTGATGTAGCGCAGGTCCTGCGCGGATGGGCCGTCGACGAGGTAGGTGCGGTACACCGGCATGCACGCGGCGGCCTCGGCGAGCGCCTGGCGCAGCGTGTTGAAGGTGTAGTCGCGCGTGCGCCGGTCGGCGCGCGCGATGCGCAGCAGCTCCGTGGCGAGCACGGTGAGCTCGGAGGCGAGCGCGCCGCGCATGATGGCGCGCTTGCCGGCATAGGCGAGCTCCTCGAAGGACTCGTCCTCGCGCGAAAAGGCGCGCCAGATGCGGTCGAGCTTGCCCTGCGCCGCGGCGTCGACCAGCACGCCGTTCGCCACCATCGCGAAGCGGTAGCCGGTGGTGCCGTGCACGTGCCAGCTCTCCGGCACGTCCTCGTGCGGCGCGACGATCTTCTCGGCGACCACGTACAGCGGCCGCGCCGGCCGGCCGCGCGCGTCGCGCTCCGGCAGCGGGATGCCGGCGCGCCTTGCATAGCCTTCCTGCAGCCGCCTGAAGTACTGCGCGGGGTCGTAGAGCCCGTCGGGATGATCTATCCTCAGGCCATCGACGATCCCGGCGGCGGCGAGCTCGAGCGCGAAGGCGTGCGTCGCCTCGAACACCTGCTCGTTCTCCATGCGCAGCGCGGCGAGGTCGTTGATGTCGAAAAAGCGCCGGTAGTTGATCTCGTCGGAGGCCACGCGCCAGTAGGCGAGCCGATAAGCCTGCGCCTCGAGCAGCTCGTGCAGCGCGTCGCGCGGACCGGCGGCGTTCAGCTCGGCGAGCGCGGCCTCAACCGCGGTGGCCACCGCGGGCTGCCGGCCGGCGAGGCGCGCGAGCCGACCCTTGAGGATCTCCTTGTCGCGCGCGCGCTCGGCGATGGCCTCTGCCGCGCCCGCCGCGCGCACGGGCAGGTGGCCGAAGG
>Ga0302046_10004894_pt1 | contig 11851 bp, 8 predicted proteins | sample RVTome_11_FD_200261 | JGI IMG/M metagenome (GOLD analysis project Ga0302046, IMG submission 200261) | Soil microbial communities from uranium-contaminated site in the Upper Colorado River Basin, Wyoming, United States - RVT147D111 (version 2) ... | reverse complement strand
GGCCGAACCCTGTCTTTTACCGAGTTTCCGTATTGGAGCGGTGACGCCTATCAAGGCGATGCCCAATGGCCGGACGGCGAATGGGGCTGGGCCGAACTCACCAAGCTGGGAGGACAACCGGGTGATACCGAACACGCCGTCATTCGCCGATGGACCTCTCCGGTGGACTCGGACATTTCTTTTATCGGTGAATTGCATCACTTTTCGGCGCTTGGTGACGGGATTCGGGGTTACATCGTCAGTAGCCGTGAAGGCATCATCTGGTCCGGCGACGTTCAGGACGGCCTGGTCCTCACCGAATTTCAAAATCATCCGATACGTAAGGGCGATACGGTCGACCTCGTGATCAGCAGCAAAGGCGAAGCGAAAGAGGACCTGTTTCAATGGTACCCGCGACTGTATTTGTCCGGACCGGACTCCACGCAGTTTCCCAAGCAGGATTGGCTCACGCGCTTCGATTTTGCGGGTCCGCAACCTTCACCGCCCGACCCGCTCGACGCATGGGCGCAATACGCACAAGTGCTCCTGATGAGCAATGAGTTCATGTTTGTGGACTGATAGACCGACGACGTCACATATATTGACGACGTCAAAAAGGAACGAGCAAAATGTACCACCAGCCGACGCTCAATGACTATATCGTGAGCCGCCGCGATTTCCTGCGGCGCACCGGGATGGGGTTCGGGGCATTGGGATTGGCGACGTTGGCGGGAACGCAGACGAGCCGGGCGGCCGCAAGCGCTTCGCTGTCGCCCAAAGCACCTCAATTTCCCGCGCGGGCAAAACGTGTCATCCACATCTTCCTGAACGGCGGCATGTCGCAGGTGGACTCGTTCGACCCCAAGCCCGCGCTCGCGAAATACGCGGGAAAACCCTTGCCCGCGCAGTACGAAACCGAACGCAAAACCGGCGGCGCCCTGCCGTCTCCGTTCAAGTTTCGTAAGCACGGCGAGAGCGGCATCGAAATCAGCGATCTGTTTCCACACCTTGCCCAGTGCGCAGACGACTTGTGCATCATTCGCTCCATGCACACGAACATCCCCGCGCATGGCCCGTCTGTGATGATGATGAATTGCGGCGACAACCAACTGTCCCGTCCCAGCGTCGGTTCCTGGGTGACGTACGGGCTGGGTACGCAGAACGAGAATCTGCCGGGGTTCGTGACGATGTGCCCCGGAGGATACCCGACGGGTGAAGCGCAGAGCTGGCAGTCCGCGTTTCTGCCGAGTCCCTACCAGGGCACCTATATCGACAGTGAGCACGAGAACGTCGAGAAGCTGGTCAAGAACATCAAGAGCTACTATTCCACGAAGAAAGCGCAGCGCAAACAACTCGATCTCCTGACGGAACTGAACCTTCTGCACCATGAACAACGCCGGGAAGACGCCAGGCTTGAAGCGCGCATCCACTCGTTCGAACTCGCCTACCGGATGCAATTCGAAGCGACCGACGCGTTCGATATTGCCAAAGAACCGGAGGCGATCCGCGACCTCTACGGCAGCAGCGTCCAGGCCCGTCAGATGTTGATCGCCCGCCGACTTCTGGAACGGGGCGTACGATTCGTACAGTTGTGGCACGGGCCCGGACAGCCTTGGGACAGCCACGACGATGTCGCGGAGCAGCACACACGACTCGGCGGTCAATGCGACCAGGGCATCGCGGCCCTGATCAAGGATCTCAAGCAGCGCGGCATGCTGGACGACACCCTCATTCTCTGTACAGGCGAATTCGGCCGCACGCCTACCGCGGAAATCGCCGAGCCGGGAATCAGTGTCGCCAAAGGAAATGGACGCGACCACAACCATCACGGGTTCACCGCGTGGATGGCCGGCGGCGGCGTGAAGGGCGGCCACGTGCACGGCGCTACAGACGAGTTCGGATTCAAGGCCGTAGAAAACAAAGTGCATATCCACGATCTTCACGCAACCATTCTCCACTTGCTTGGATTCAATCACGAGACCTTGACGTACCGACATGCCGGCCGCGACTTTAGACTGACAGACGTTCACGGTTCCGTGGTTGACGACATACTCGCGTAACGTACATCCAGCGAATGCCGTCGAGTTCGACCCGTGTGACAGCCCATGTTCGACTTTTACCCTTTTTCCAAGCTCTACGCGGCCGGGGCGAGAGCGTATAGCAAGACGACCTTCATAGGCTTGGGGCGTTTTGAAAAGGCATCGTGATGCGGGGGTGTTGCAAAAGTCCGCCCGCACCAGAGCCACCGTCGCACGGCGGTGATGGCGTCGGAAAACGTTCGGTTTCGCCACGGACCCGAATCACGGATGGCGAGGGAGTCGAACCCCATGCCCGGAGGCACCGTCTGGGTAGCAGCCAGCGGCCGGCCCACGCCCGGCATCACCATCCACGACGATCACCGCAAACGGCAGGAGTCGAACCTGCACCCTCCGCCTGCGGACGACGGCGCTCGATCCCGTTGAGCTACGTTTCCCGGACAACGGCGGCGGGACTCGAACCTGCAACCTCCCGATTCGTAGTCGGGCGCTCTTTCCGTTTGAGCTACGCCGTTCCATACCGGAAGGCTGAGGGCACGATCCCCATGCGCCAATGCGCACCACCGGTTTTCAAGACCGGGGCCGCCCCGACGGCGACGTAACCTTCCATCACCGGAAGGCAGAGGGCATGATCCCCATGCGTTTGTCCGCACCACCCGCTTTCGAGGCGGGGGCCGTCCCGACGACGGCTTTGCCTTCCTCGTACCGGCGACGACCGTACGACGCGCTGCGCGCAGTCCACGGCGTTACTCCGATTCGATCACGGAAGACGGAGGGAACGATCCCCATGCCCGAAGGCACCACCCGGCATCCAACCGGAGGCCGACCCACGTCGGCGTCATCTTCCTACCGGTGACCGGCGGGAATCGAACCCGTGTCCCCGCGTTCACGGCGCGGTGCTCTGGTCCGCTGAGCTACGGCCACATGCGGCGCGGCGGGATTCGAACCCGTACTTGCCGGCATGCACGTCCGACAATCTCCAACCCGGCTGACGCGCTCGAGTCGAGATGAAGCGCGCACCTCCCCTGAGCAGCCTCGACCGGATTCGAACCGGCAACCTTCGGGATGAAAGCCCGACGATCTAACCGCTTGATCTACGAGGCCGTTAAACGCAAAAAGCCGGCCGATCCGTCAGGACCGTCCGGCTAATGACATGCGTCGTTCAGTGTTTCTCGGTCTCGATCACCTAGCGCATCGTCACCTCCGAACGGTCCCGGCGGGACTGCTCTTGTTCATGGCGACTGAAGCGGGATGATCGGTTCATGTTCATGACAACTCAATATACCGCATGAAGAGTCCAAAGTCAAATCGGCATTGCTCGCCGGCCGCTTGAGTTTTCTCGAAGACGACATATATTTCAGTCGTGCCGAGGTGTCCTCATGCAACCGGCAATGCAGTGATCGCCCGATTCATGAAATGTTCACGCCAGAGATCCTGGAACCGGCCGCTACACGGGCGACGAAACGGTTGATGGCCTCGGCGATCCCACTCGGACGCTCGATCAACAGTGAATGCGAAGCGTCCTTGAACCACATGACTTCGATATTCGACCGCTCAGGTACGAGAAGCCGAGCCAACGACGGACGGGGTGCTTTCCCTCGGTCGCCCCACAACTCGAGGATCGGCAGCTCAGTCTGTTCCAGGAATGCATACCCGTCCCATTTTCGCCAGATCTTACCGAAAGCGGCCACCTCCTCGCGACTCCATCGAGCAAGAACCCGTTTGCGGTAAGCGGCCTTGGCGTCCAACTGTTCCTGACTCAGCGTGCTGGACATGTCAAATCCGAAGGCGTCACGGGCCGCGCGCCAGCTTGTCCAACCTTCGATGGATATGATACCGAGCACGCGCTCGGTGGCGATGCGACCGACCTCGATGGAAATCATGCCGCCCAGGCTGTGTCCACCGATGAAGAACCGATCCACGTCCAGGGCGTCGGCGATGTACAAGGCGTCGGCGGCGCACTGCTCGATCGAGCCGTTGACCGGCGGCGGCCAACTCGCGCCGAGTCCGCGGTTCTCGATGAGGATCAGGTTGAACCGCCGGTCCAGCACCGGCACGGTCTCGGCGTAGACCTGACTGTCACTGAAGGTCCCGGGAATCAGCATCAGCGCCGGTCCGGGTGCCGGTCGGTGCGCGCAGGCCAGCGTCCCGCCGTCGATCGGGAACGTCCGGTGGACGAATCCTGGACCGAGTGGATGTGTGGCTGCGCAACCGAACGTGCCGAGCATGAGCAACCCGGTGGCGGTCGCGATGGTACGGATGCTCTTCATTCATCCAGCAATTCGGTGATCGCCCGATTCATCAGGTGCTCGCTCGGCGGCGCGAGCAGGGACGCGGTCGGTTCGTAGCCGCCCTCGGCGTAGGCGCGCTCGGTGCAGATGTAGCCCGTGCCGCCGTCGCCGTAACCGGCCACAGCCACGAACTTGTCGGCGGCCGCTTTCTGGGCGAAAAGCTGATAGTCGATGAACGGTTCACCCGGCAAATGGAGCACACGGATCGACCCCAGCGCGAGGCAACTCAGTTCGATCGGTCGGTCGGCTGCGACGCGCAGGGTCCAGGCCAGGTCGACCGCCGCCCCCAGCCGTTCGCGCTCGCCGGCTTGCGGGTCGGCAAGAACTTTGCGCTGATGCTCCGCCTGGAACTTGGGTTCGGTGCGTGGCGGAAATCGAACGGAGCGCGATCGCCAGTTGATCGGCCCGACCGGCTCGCGCGTCACCGAGGCGATCGACCGGCGCATCGCGTCGCCGATGCGATCGGCCAGCTCCTGTCGCCGCGCCGGCGCACCGTCGTTGTACTTGCCCGCGGTAATGTCACCCGCACAGCCGGTGAAGTAGACGCTGAACACGCCGGTCTCCTTCTCGAGACGTTCGCGAGCGATACCCGGGAAATCCCACGTCGTCCGGCCATCGCCGTAATAACTTTGCGGATGGGTCGCGTAGTAGTGCAGGTAGGCCAGCGCTCGGTCGCCGTCGAAGAACGAGAGGGTCCGCAGCCACGGGTCGATCTTGCCCTCGGGCGCCTCGGCGGCCCAGGGCTCCTTGACGCTGCTCCAGCGCACGCGAATCGAGCCGTCCGGCTGCCGAACCCGCCGCGACGACGCGACCCGCTCGACCTTGACCCGGCTCGTGCCCACGTGCGTGACGCGAACCATGCGCCGGGTCGCCTCACCCACCGCTACGGCCAGTCGGTCCGTCACCGCGTCCAAAAATGTCAAGTCCGCATGGACGGGCGCATTCTCCTCGGCGTCGAGCAGCCGTTGCGCACCGCTGTCCGTCAACGGCGCATTGTGCTGATGCACGCACTGCACCGCCACCCGCGACGGCGAGGTGCCCGCGGCTCGGGCGATGCGATCGCGCACCAGATCGTAGGCGTCGTTGCGCAGCTCGCACCAGTCGACGGTACAGAGCACATAGGTCCCTTCGGCATCGCGAAGCACGACACCCTTGGCCAACTCGGGATCATCAAAACCGATCACCGGCTTGATCCAACCGCCGCACAACGGATGACCCAACGGCGGCGTCACGTCGCAGGCGAACACGCCGATGCGCAAACCCGCATTCGGCCGATCGGACGCGCGGCCGACATGCATAGCGCAGCCGGACAACGGGCCCAATAAGATGCACGCCATCACTTTGCCGAGTCTTCGCATGACTGTTCCTCCGTCGTGAAACACACAGTAGTCACACCGCGCAGGAGCGCCAAGCGGCGAGCCTTGTGCCCGGAAACCGGGTATCATCCTCATATGGCACAACCGAAGTCCGACCAACATCGGCGCATCGCTTTGCGATCAAGATTGACGCGACAACACCGGCTATTTGCCGTGTCGGTCGGCGTGGCGTCCTTGTGCATGTTGACCGGCTGCCCGACCGCGCCGCCGCCCGACGACCTGAACGGTGGTCTCGTATACAACAACACCACCGATCGCACGAACAACGGCGCGGACTACGTCGGTTCGGCGGCATGCTCGGCTTGCCATCCGGAAATCGCCGCGGAACACGACCTGCACGCCCACGCCCACATGCTGAATCCGGTGACCGGGCAAGCGCCGACGTTTCCCGCCGAGGCCGACCGAGCCGGCGTGCCCGATCCGCCGGAGGGCGTCACCTGGTCCGACGTGCGCTACGTCATCGGCGGTTATCTGCGCAAGGCGCGGTTCGTCGACAGCAACGGATTCACGCTGACCAACGACGCGAACGGCGTTGATACGCAATGGAACCTGGCGTCGCCGGCCAACGGGTCGTCGAGCGGGTTCGTGCCCTACGAGAACGACGGACATTTCAGTTCCGAGAATCCGAAACCCTACGATCATAGCTGTTTTCAGTGCCACACCACCGGTCCCAAAGCGCAGGATACCGACGATCCGCGGTTCCAGGACAACCTCCCGGGCCAGGCCGGCACCTGGCAGGAAGCCGGTGTGCAGTGCGAAGCGTGCCATGGACCGGGATCGAACCATGTGCCGAATCCAGGCGCCCGCGACCTCTACGTCGACAACCGGGCCCGGTTCTGCAGCGAGTGTCACAATCGCCGATCCGACGCCGACGGCAGCACCATCGTCGCCCGCGACGGCTTCATCGAGCACGAGGGTCAGTTCCCCGAAATGCGGGGCAGCGGTGGACATGCCGCATTCGACTGCGTGATTTGCCACAGTCCTCACGCATCGCCGAATTACGACCAATCTCGTGCGATTCGCAATGACTGTATGGATTGTCACGGCGATCAGAACATGGCCCTGCACGCGGGCAAGAGCTTCGTCCGCGGCGATTACACCGAGGCGCTCCGCTGCGAAAGCTGCCACATGCCCTACGCCACCCGCAGCGCGTCGCACGCCGGTCCGGAGGTCGTTGGCGATCTTGGCCGCATGGCGGACGTGCGCACGCATATTTTTAGGATCAACACCGATCCGACGGACTACACCGGCATGTTCACCGACGACCTGCAACAGGTCCGCAAGGACGATCAGGGCCGGGCGGCGGTCACGGTGGACTTCGTCTGTTTGCGATGCCACAACGGGGTCGGTTCGGCGTTCCCGCTCTCGGTCGAATCCGCGAGCAATGTCGCCCTCGGCATGCACCGATTTAGCGAACCGAGCGAGTGACGGCACGCGGTTTGCCGGGTATTATCTCCGGACGTAACGACAGGCAGCGACCGTCAGGAGCTACGAACATGAAATCGTTAGTACGTCGTGAGCGGTTCGGTAAGATCGGGCTTCTTTTCAGCGTCGTGATCGTGTCCGCGGGGCTCCTCATGGGGCAGCAGTGCGTCGCCCCGATGCCGCCGGATGACGGCGACGACGGGGACCCGACCGCACGGGGGCAATTCGTCGGGGCGAACGATTGTCGGATCTGTCACAGTCGACTTTACGACGACTGGTTACTCACCCGTCACGCGAAAGCTTTCGACACGCTCAAGGCGATCGGGCAGGACACCAACGCATTTTGCCTCAATTGCCATACCACCGGTTTCGGCGAGACGGACGGCTTCGTGAACGAACTCTCCACCCCGCAATTGGCCGGCGTGCAGTGTGAGAGCTGTCACGACGCCGGATTGATCCACCGTACCAACGTCGCCGACGAGTCGCTGCGCCCGGCCAAGCCGGTCGAAGCGGCGGTGTGCGGAAAATGCCACAATTACCACCACCCGACGCTCGACGAGTGGTCGGACTCGGCCCACGCCCAAATGAACGAGACGGTGGTGGACGACTTCTCCCGGGGCGTCCTGCTGAACGCCTGCGGTACGTGTCACTCGGGCGACTACCGCATTCGCGCCGTCGTCGGCGGCCAGACCGTGCCGGACGAACTGCTCGTGGGCAAGACCGCGGAGGAGATGAACGGTGTAACGTGCGTGGTCTGCCACGACCCGCATCGCGTGACCGGCAACGCATTCGACCCGGAGCCCGGACACGACATCCAGTTACGGTACCCGGAAATCGCCTTCCCGACTCCATCGAACAGCGTCGCGGATACGACCAATCCCGACCGTTTCAACCTATGCGGTCAGTGTCACCACAGTCGCGGCCGGACGTGGGACGCCACCTCGCGCGGGCCGCACCACAGCGTGCAGGCCAACTACTATGTCGGCGAGATGCCGGTCCCCGACGGTACGGATCCGTTGGTCGAAAACGAGCGAACCGTGCATGCGTTCGTCCCCAAGCAGTGCGCTACATGCCACATGCCGCAGGAGGAGTTCCAGGAATCGGTGGGTGAGAGTCTACCGACCCATCCGTCACACCAGTACGCCATTACGACAACCGAAGGGTGCACCGCCACCGGATGTCATCCGTCCGCCGCAGCGGCTGCGGCCGACCTCGAAGCGTTCCAAGGCCGGGTGCAGACCGACCTCGACAACATCGTTGCGCGGCTGGGTGATCCGGCAACATGGGAATACAGTGCGACCGGTGGTCCGGATGACGAAGGTCAGGCCGCGCTGCCGGATGAAATCAAAAAGGTACGGTTCCTGTACAGCTACATCCTCGGCGACGGGAGTCTCGGTGTGCACAATCCGGAATACACCGACGCCATCCTGCGCGAGGCGGACGCGCTGCTGACTGACATCGGCCGGTAAGTGCGGTGATTTCAACCCACCGGCGGTTCTCGTTCAGTGGCTAAACGGTGTCGATCGCGAAAGTCTCCACCTACATCCACCGTTGGTTGACGATCGGAGGTGTAGTGGAGACCGCGGTCGTATCCGGCGTGTACGGTATACATGAAGCAAAACGGAATCGGGACCATGAACTGGTTACGCGGCACCCGGATGTCCCGGTTGGTTCCCGACGACGGTACGACGCGGGATGTCGTCCATCCGGGTGCAATTACCCAAACACTTCCCGATGCACCGTAACCGGCCGGGAGCAGACAACGACTGAGGCACGACGGGCACGCGCGGTGCATCGGTGGAATGCCGTGATGAACGACCCTGCATAGGCGGGTGGAGTGAAATCAATGGCGGGACGATGTCCAATCACCTGATGTTACGATCGAGTGATTCGGTAGTGCCGTTACGCCGGGAACCGCGTGCTTGGTTGCGGCGGGTGTTGTGGACTTTGGCGATGGTCATGCCCGGTGCGTCCGTCGCGAGGGAAGTGTCGGGGATCGAAAAGGTTGCCTGCATCGACTGTCACCTGCGAGAGGGTAAGGCTTTTTCCGAATCCGTCCATGTGTCCGTTGATAACCTCGACTGTCGTACGTGTCATGGCGGTGAGAAGCGTTATTCCGTCGAAACGGGGATCGTAGAACAGTTGCGGCAGGTTGCCAGTCGGCCGGCCGATTCGGGTCTGGGCGATGACGCATCACGGTTCGATCACGGTTCGGCGTTCCGTGGCAAACCGACGCGTCGGGATATCCCACAACGCTGCGGAACATGTCACGCCGACGTGACCGCGATGAATCCGTACGGTCTGGCGACGGATCAACTGGCCCAGTACCGCACCAGCGGGCACGGTCGTGCCCTTTACCAAAGACAGGACGAGCGCGTGGCCGTGTGCACCGATTGTCACGGTACGCATAACGTGATGAAGGCGGACGATCCGGCGAGCCCGGTGCACGCGAAGAACGTGCCTGACACCTGCGGGCGATGCCATGAGGATGCGTCGCTGATGGGTCCTTCTCAACTGAGCACCCGCGTGGTGGCGGAGTATCGCCGGAGCGTGCATGGGCAGGGGCTGCTCGAGCAGGGTGACGTGGGTATGCCGCACTGCGCCACGTGCCACGGGAGCCATGCCGCCGTTCCGCCGGGATACCGCGACGTGGGGCACGTTTGTGGCCGGTGTCATCAGCAGGAAGAGCAACACTTTCTGGCCAGTCCGCATGCGAAGTTCTCGATGTTCCCACGATGCGTGGGCTGCCACACACCCGAAGGAAACGCTCGTGATCATTGGATCAGACGGGTGGCGGCGTCTCCCGAGGTGATCCGGGAAACCTACGCGCGGCTGCTCGACGTGCATCCCGGAACCCGGATCGATGATCCGAAGACCCAGGCCGCGTTCGAGGCCCGACGTGAACCGCCGGTACAGCAGTACGAGACGATTTGCCTGCGTTGTCATCACCCCCGGGTCCGGAGCGCGCATCGCGCATTCTTCAGTGAATTGGATGCCCAAGCCGCGCAGTCCGGGGCGACGTTATATCAATTGGTCCGGCAGGCCGAGTTGAGTTACGCCGCCGCCACGGAGCGGGTGGAACGCGTGGGACGAGGCGTCTTGCTCGTTACGGATGAAGCCCTGCTCGCCGAAGAGATGCGAACCAAACTGGTCAGTCTCGCCCCGATCCAGCACGCGCTGAACGAGGAGAAACTCACGCAGGCCGTTGAGGAGTTGAACGCGCTGGCCGAGCAGGTTCACACGTCGCTGGACGACAAGGTTCGAGGTTTGCGTTGGCGTTATTGGGCATTGTTGCCCATATGGTCGTGCATCGCGGTTTTCGTAACCGCGCTGTGGGTCAAGTACAAACAACTGAAACACGCGTTGGTGGCGGAGGGAACCGGTTGACCGGACGGAGCATGCGCCATGACCGAAGCCCATGACGAATCGCGCACGACGCGCCGGAGTTTCGTGGACGTGGTCATCGGGATCGGCACCGCCATCACGAGTTTCGCGATGGTGTTGCCGGCGTTGGCCTATCTTTGGCCGGTGACCCAATCGGGGCTGGGCAAGGCACGAGAGGAAGTCGGCGACGCGGCCACATGGACGTTATGGCAAGCCCGCAAAGTGGTGGTGGCGGGAAAGCCGGTGTTGGTGGTGAAAACGGACAAAGGCTACACGGCGATGTCGGCGGTTTGCACGCACCTGGGTTGCCTCGTGGAGCTCGATCCGGTCAAGCGCGACGTGATCTGTCCCTGCCACGCGGCGAGATTCGACCTTCAAGGCGAGGTGACGGGCGGACCACCTCCCCGTCCACTGCCGCTGTATCAGGTTTCCGAAGTGCAGGGGAAGGTCTACGTATCGACGTAGAGACAGTCTTGCGTGCGGGGCGCACCGATGTTGCATCTTTCACGGCGTATCAACCAATTCCTCGACGCTCGCTTCAACATGCCGATTGCGCGGGAATTCGTGGATCATCAGGTTCACAAGCGGTTGCCGCCGCACACCGGCTGGCTTCACGTGTTCGGGAGTCTGTCGCTACTCGCGTTCGTCAGCCAGGTGCTTACCGGAATTCTTCTGCTGGTGTACTACCGGCCGACGACGGACGAGGCCCACAAATCGATCCAATACATTACGGGAGAAGTGCATTTCGGGTGGTTGTATCGGCAGGTCCACGCGTGGGGGGCCACGCTGATGATCGTGGCGGTGACGCTCCACATGGCGCGTACGTTTTTCATGGGCGCCTACAAAAAGCCGCGCGAACTGACCTGGGTGGTCGGCGTACTCATTCTGCTGGTCACGATCGTGTTCGGTTTCACCGGGTATTTGCTCCCCTGGAACCAACTGTCCTACTGGGCGACGACCGTGGGCACCGAAATCGCGGGTGCGGTTCCGGGTATCGGACCGGAGTTGCGCACGTTCATGCTCGGCAGCGAGAACGTGGGCGGGGAAACCTTGTCGCGGTTCTTCACGGTTCACGTGATCATCCTGCCCTGGGCGCTGGCGTTTCTGGTGGGCTTGCATCTTTTCTTCATGCGGACCCAGAATCTGGCTACGCTCGATCCGGTGGGTGAGGAACGCAAGTATCCGCCCGAGGCGGGCATTCCGTTCTGGCCGGTGCACGTGGCGAAGGAATCGTGTGTCGCGCTGGTGATGTTGGGCGTACTCATTACCCTCTCGGTGACGTCTCCCTGGGAGATCGGCGAGCCGGCAAATCCGTTGGAGACGCCCGAAGCGGTGAAACCGGAATGGTATTTTCTGCCCA
>Ga0302046_10004893_pt1 | contig 11852 bp, 13 predicted proteins | sample RVTome_11_FD_200261 | JGI IMG/M metagenome (GOLD analysis project Ga0302046, IMG submission 200261) | Soil microbial communities from uranium-contaminated site in the Upper Colorado River Basin, Wyoming, United States - RVT147D111 (version 2) ... | reverse complement strand
TCAAGGTCACGGCCTTCAGCCTAAAGTTCTACGGGCGTTTCCAATAAGGAAACGAGCCCGGCACTGCCATCGACCGCCATTCTGGCGCCGATCGGCAGAAGCAGATTTTCCTTGCCGTGCCCGGCGGGAAACCCGGCCACGACCGGATATGGGGCATTGGTGAAGAATTCCGCGATGATTTCAGTCGCTTCTCTGTCGCCATCGCCTTCACATTGTGTGAACGTACCAAAAATCAACCCCCTGACCCCAACCAGCTTCCCGGCCATTTTTAAATGCGTGAGCATCCGCTCAATGCGGTAGGGCTTCTCGCCGACATCTTCGAGGAAGAGGATCTTGTCTTTGGTCTCAATTTCGTACGGCGTGCCCAAAGTCGTCACCAGGAGCGAAAGGCAACCGCCGGCAAGTTCACCCTCCGCGACTCCCTTTTGAATCGCCTGGGGCACTTTGACTTGCCAGCCCTTCTTCTCGCCCAAAAGAGTTTGCCAAAAGAATTCCCGTGTGCACTCCGTCAACCCCTGAGCCATGTCCATGGCCACCATGGGACCGTGAAAAGTCATCAGACGACATTCCTGAGAGAGCCAGTTCAACAGAATGGTCACATCGCCAAAACCCACGAAGATCTTCGGGTGAGAGCGCAGCCGCTTCGCATCGAGTAACGGCAAGAGTTGGATTGACCCAAAGCCACCCCGCGCACAAACAATAGCGTCGATGTCGGGCCGGACGAAGAACTCTTCCAATGTCTTTGCCCGCAACTCTTCACTCCCAGCAAGGTAACCTTTTTTTTCTGTCACGCTCAAAGCGGGCTCCACAGCGAATCCTGCCGCGCTCATCGCCTCGATTCCTTGTTGCAGTGTCTTAGCGTCGACGGCTCCTGCCGTGGCCACTACCCCAATCCTCGCTCCCGGGCGTAAAGCCCGTGGTTTTATAACGTTCACGTTAGTTCTCCACAGCCGCCTCTTGGCATGGTACGGGCTGACACCTACCCCCTGTGGATAAGTCCTTGCGCCAAGAAACCACGACCATTACTCTTTGCCTCTAAGTTCCCTGGAACGCGCCCAATTTCCCGGGGTTTAGGCCAAGATTTCCGTTTTTCCGAACGGATGGCCGAAACCCCAATTGAACTTGACAAGACCTGCTCCCGCCGCTAAGGAATAAGGCCAGGCGATAGCTTTTGCACGCTTTTTCCACACGGTTTCTAACCGTAATCCACAAGTTGTCCACAGCCATGACGATGCGGCCCGAGCAGATTGCAAAACTGGCTGAGCTTCTCATTCAAGATCTCCTGAAAGCCGAGCTATTGGTTCTCAAGGCGGATAGTGCCACGGTCAGATCGAAGGTCAAAGACATTATAGCGAAAAATTTCGCTGAGGAGCAGCAAATTGAGGAAGAAGCGCGCAATTTAATGGCTGCCAACAAGGGCACGATGAAAGATGTCGATGAGCACAGAATGTTTCTTCTCATTAAGCAAAGACTGGCCCAGCAAAGGGGGTTTGTGTTGTGAGCGCCCTTTCCGACGCGCGTATTGCCCGGCTGGCCCATCTCATTCTGGACGGCGTGCGCGCGGCCAACTTGGCGGACTTCCCCAATCACGCCGCGGCTCTACGTGAGATCAAAAAGACTTTGACTGACTATGTTAACCGTGACAGCAGTCTCGACGAGATCGTCCGGCAGAAAATCGGGTCGCTCTCTCGGCCCGTCCCGCCGGGCAGCCGCGAATGGGAGATTCTGTATCGTAAATACCGTGAAGAGGAGGTGAAAAAGCACAAAGAAAGGTCATGAGAGACCTTGACAGAGTAAATCTCTCGTCTTACAGATATACCGTAACTTTTTCCACGGCAGCGCATTTCTCTGCTTTTTCATTGGAAAATTAGTTCTTTTGGAACCCGTCGCGAAAGGGAGGGGCAGCATGAAGATTAGACCGCTTCAAGACCGCGTGATTATCAAAAGGATCGAAGAGGAAGAGAAGTCCAAAGGGGGGATCATCATTCCGGACACGGCAAAAGAAAAGCCCCAAGAGGGAAAGGTCGTCGGGGTTGGCAAGGGAAAACTCGACGAGAACGGCAAGGTGGTCCCCTTGGAGGTCAAGGTTAACGATCGGGTCCTCTTCGGCAAGTACTCTGGAACCGAAATCAATATCGATGGCGTGGAACACCTGATTCTGCGTGAAGAGGACATCCTCGGAATCATCGAGAACTAAATTCAACAGTAACAGTTTGGAGGAAATACCATGGCAGCAAAAATGTTAAAGTTTGACCAAGAGGCGCGCGACGCAATTCTTCGCGGAGTGAACATCCTGACCGACGCCGTGACGGTTACCCTGGGACCGAAAGGGCGCAACGTGGTACTCGACAAATCATTCGGCGCGCCCACCGTAACCAAAGACGGTGTTACGGTCGCGAAAGAAGTCGAGTTGGAAGACAAGTTTGAAAATATGGGAGCCCAAATGGTCAAGGAAGTGGCCAGCAAGACCTCGGAGGTTGCCGGTGACGGCACCACGACAGCGACCGTCTTGGCGCGGCAGCTTTATGCAGAGGGGCTCAAGATGGTGGTCGCCGGCCATGATCCTATGTCACTCAAACGCGGCATCGACAAGGCGGTTGCAGCCGTCGCCGAGGAACTGAAGGGGTTTTCCAAGCCTACGAAAGATCCCAAAGAAATTGCCCAGGTGGGAACGATTGCGGCCAACAACGACAAAACCATCGGTGAAGTCATTGCCGAAGCGATGAACAAGGTCGGAAAGGAAGGCGTGATCACAGTAGAGGAGGCCAAAGGCCTGGAGACGACTCTGGAACTCGTCGAGGGGATGCAATTCGATCGCGGCTACCTGTCACCTTACTTTGTGACCGACCCTGAGCGTATGGAGGCTGTGCTGGAAAACGCCTACATCCTGATTCACGAAAAGAAGATCTCCAACATGAAGGAGCTGTTGCCTGTTTTGGAAGAGATCGCCAAGACTGGCAGGCCGTTTTTGATCATCGCCGAGGAAGTCGAGGGCGAAGCGCTGGCAACGCTGGTGGTCAACAAGATCCGCGGCATCCTGCACTGCGCTGCCGTCAAAGCCCCGGGGTTTGGCGATAGACGAAAAGCCATGCTGGAGGACATCGCGATTCTGACCGGCGGCAAGCTGATTGCGGAGGAGCTGGGATTCAAGCTCGAAAACGTCACGCTTCAAGATCTGGGCAAAGCCAAAAGAATCGTCGTTGATAAGGACAATACGACTCTCATCGACGGCGCCGGCAAGAAAAGTGATATTGAAGGCCGGGTGAAACAGATCCGCGCGCAAATTGATGAAACCACGTCCGACTATGACCGGGAAAAACTGCAAGAGCGCCTGGCGAAGCTGGTGGGCGGCGTGGCCGTAATCAATGTCGGCGCGGCAACCGAAATCGAGATGAAAGAGAAAAAGGCCCGCGTTGAAGATGCCTTGCACGCGACTCGCGCCGCGGTCGAGGAAGGTATCGTTCCTGGGGGGGGCGTCGCGCTTCTGCGGGCCGCGGCAGCGCTGGAAAAGCTCAAAGTTCCGGAAGAGGAGCGTGCGGGAGTCGCCATTGTGAGGCGTGCTTTAGAAGAACCCCTGAGAAAAATTGCCAGCAACGCCGGTGTGGACGGCTCTATTGCGCTGCAGAAAGTCAAGGAAGGCAAAGGAGCTTTTGGTTTCAACGCGGCAACGGAAGAGTACGAGGACCTGCTTAAAGCCGGGATCATTGATCCAACCAAGGTGGTGCGCACGGCTTTACAAAACGCGGCCTCAGTGGCCGCTCTACTACTGACGACGGAGGCTATGGTGGCGGAAATCCCGGAGGATAAGGCTATGCCACCCATGCCTCCAGGTGGCGGCATGGGTGGGATGGGCGGCATGGGTGGAATGGGCGGCATGATGTAAATTGTTGTCAATCCCGGCCTGTGTCGAAATGGGCGCAGGCCGGGTCCTTTCTCCTCAAATTTGAAAAATCCTTTTTAGCCACGCCTCAAAGGCATCCAGATGAGAACCCCGATGCGCTATTGCACTTTGGAGTCTTGAGTGCCAAGCCTCGTGCCAGCTTGAATCGGCGCAGGGTAGGGAAAGGTCGCGTTTCAGCGGGCTGCCTACCTTGACTCAATGTTCCTTTCATACTAGTCTCAATAAGGTTTTTTCCTGAAAAAATCATAGCTTCTTCTCCCACCACCTCATGTTCGAAGCCCTCTCCGAGAAACTGGAACTAACCTTTAAAAAACTTAGAGGTCAGGGAAAGGTCAGCGCCAATAATATCCAGGAGGCCTTGCGCGAGGTCCGTTTGGCGCTTCTCGAGGCGGACGTTAACTTTAAGGTTGTAAAGTCCTTCCTCGACGCGGTCACGACAAAGGCCCTCGGCCAAGAAGTCCTGCAAACCCTTAGCCCTGACCAACATTTCATTAAGATCGTCAAAGACGAACTAACCTCTCTTCTGGGAGAGACCCAAGCCGAGTTGAGCTTGAAAGCAACACCACCCCTAATCATCATGCTGGTGGGCTTGCAAGGATCAGGAAAAACCACGACGGCCGGGAAACTGGCCCTACACTTAAAGCGCGATAAGAAGAGAACGCCTTATCTTGTGCCGGCCGATATGCAGCGCCCCGCCGCCATTGAGCAGCTCAAAAGTCTGGGCGAGCAGCTTGCCATGCCCGTTCATGACTCAAAGCCGGGAGTTTCACCCGTCACCATCGGCCAGCAGGCGATTGAGCAAGCTCGTAGTCGGTTCTTTGATGTCATCATCCTCGATACCGCGGGAAGGCTCCATATCGACGAAGCTCTCATGCAGGAACTCAAAACGATGAAAGAGGTCCTGCACCCGCATCACATCCTCATGGTAGCTGACGCCATGACCGGACAGGATGCCGTTAAGCAGGCACAGGCTTTTGATCAGCTTTTGGATTTGACCGGCATCATCATGACCAAGCTCGACGGCGATGCGCGTGGCGGCGCCGCACTGTCGATGCGTCAGACAGTGGGCAAGCCTATTTTGTTTTCCGGCATCGGTGAAAAATTGGACGCGTTGGAGCCCTTTTATCCCGATCGGCTGGCATCGCGCATTCTCGGCATGGGGGACGTCCTATCCCTCATTGAAAAGGCGCAAAGCGCCTATGAAGAAAAAGAAACTCTGCGACTGGAGAACCTTGTCAAGAAAGAGTTTTCGCTGGCGGACTTCCAGGAACACCTGCGCAGCATCTCTAAAATGGGATCGATCGGTGAGATCTTGGAGATGCTGCCCGGCGGAAAGAAATTAACCCAAAATGTCGATATCACGCAGGCGGAGAAGGAATTCAAACGCGTCGATGCCATCATCAACTCCATGACTCTTGAGGAAAGGCGTCAACCCGGTATTCTAAACGGGAGTCGGCGCCGCCGAATCGCGCGCGGCAGCGGCACAACCGTGACCGAGGTGAACCGTCTCATCAAACAATTCTTGGAAATGAAGAAAATGATGCAGCGGATGAATCGCTTGGGCGCCCGTCGTTTTTTGGGTCGGCTGCCCGGCTTATTTCAGTGAGAGGAAGTAGAAAACATGAGCGTAAAAATACGTCTGAAGAGAATTGGCAAGAAGAAGAAGCCGTTCTATCGTATTGTCGTCAGCGACTCGCGCTCGCCCCGTGACGGGCGCTTTATTGAGCAGGTCGGAACCTATGATCCCAAGTCTAGCTCCGGCGTCAAGATCAATTCCACAAAGATCGATCAATGGTTGAAGCAGGGAGCACAACCCAGCCAAACCGTCAGCAACCTTTTGAAGAAGCAGAAGAAAGCCGGCCAAGGAATTGCCGGCGGCGGATCTTAGTACGGCGTTCCAGGCCGGTTAAAAAGGTTTGTGGTGCGAGACAGCGATCGAGCGCAACGAACCCCGATGAGCCTTTTTCAACGGCCTGTTAATTTCTCGACAGGAGGTGACCTCCTTCATGAAAGAGCTCGTTCAATATCTCGCGAAGTCACTGGTTTCGAACCCTGATGCTGTCGAAGTCAAAGAAACCCAAGGAGAGACCGCCTCGGTATTAGAACTCAAGGTGGCAAAAGAGGACCTCGGCCGTATTATTGGCAAGCAAGGCAGAACGGCAAAATCCATTCGGACGATCCTCAACGCCGCCGCCTCCAGGGCCAACCGCAAGGTTGTCTTGGAGATCGTGGAAGAAAAGTAAGCTCACCGTCGCGCGCAACAGGAGGGTGGTGATCCATGATTCCCGTGGGAGAGCTGGTGACCACGCATGGAATCCTGGGATGGTTGAAGTTCCACCCCTACAACCCGCGGACGGACGTTCTCTTCTCCGTCGAAAAAGTTTATCTCCAAAAGGGGAACGACACCGCAACCTGTGTGGTTGAAGGCTGCAAAGCGTTCAAGAAAGACTTTTTGCTCAAGCTTCTCGGCACGAACAGCATTCTCGAAGCCGAACGATGGGTTGGTTCCGTTGTCGCGGTGGCAGAGACCGATCTTCAGCCGCTGGAAGCTGGTGAGTACTATTACCACCAAATCCTGGGCTTCGATGTATTTGACAATCAAGGTCAATGGCTCGGAAAGGTCGCACGCATCTGGGCTAAAGAGGGCGGCGACCTTTACGTGGTCACGGGCTCGGGAAAGGAATATCTGATTCCCGCCGCGGGTGAGATCATCGAAAAAGTCGATCTCGCTCAAGGCAAGGTCGTTATCAACCCACCACCTGGATTGCTGGATCTCTAGACGTCTCGTCTTTTCCGTTCTCTTCGAGAAGACATGGCGAACTTTACCGTTGTCACTCTGTTCCCGGGTATTTTTACCTCTCCCCTTAGCCATAGCATTCTGCAAAAGGCACAGGAAAAGGGTTTGGTGTCCGTCCAGCTCGTCGACCTGAGGACTTACGCGAGTGATCGGCACCGTGTCACCGACGATTACTCATACGGCGGCGGCCAGGGGATGGTCATGAAGCCCGAGCCCGTGATCAAAGCCATCGAAGATCTGCGCGCGAAACTCAGCCGTCCGCGCATCATTTTGCTGACTCCGCAGGGAAAAGTGTTCACGCAGCAGGAGGCTCAAAGACTTGCGCTCGCGGAAAACCTGGTACTGATTTGCGGGCGTTATGAAGGCGTTGATGAAAGAGTGAAAAGCTTTGTCGATGAGGAAGTGTCGATCGGCGACTATACTTTGAGCGGCGGCGAGACCGCCGCACTGGTGATTATCGATGCCGTCGCGCGCCTCATTCCCGGCGTCCTCGGCAACGTCAAGTCGGCGCGGGAAGACTCGTTTTCTGACGGTCTCTTGGAGTATCCGCAGTACACCCGGCCCGAAGAATACCGCGGCATAAAAGTGCCGGAGGTGCTCCTGTCCGGCGATCACGAGCGCATCAAAGCCTGGCGGCGGATGATGAGCCTCAAACTCACCTTGGAACGCCGGCCCGATCTCTGGCGCACAGCCCCTCTCACGCGTGAAGAAAGAAGGGCGTTCGCCGGGATCGCCCCGCTCTATGTCGCGCTAATCCATCATCCGGTCTATGACAAGAATCACCAGGTCGTAACCACGGCCATTACCAACATGGACATCCACGACATTGCCCGCTCCGCATGTACCTACGGAGTCAAGGGATTTTACGTCATCCACTCCGTCAAGGGGTTGCAGAAGCTTGCGGCCAAGATCATCCACCACTGGGAACACGGCTACGGCAGCCGATACAACGAGACGCGGAAAGTGGCGCTGGAGCTAGCGCGGCTCGCAAATACGTTAGACGAAGCCATCATGGACATTGAGCAGGAATGCGGCGTGAAGCCCTTCTTGGTGGCAACTTCAGCTAAGCCCGGTAGCAGTAGGATCTCTTTCGCAGGCCTGAAGGAAATGCTAAGAAATGAGCGGCGACCATTCCTTCTCCTCCTCGGAACCGGGTGGGGACTGACCGAATCGTTATTGGCGCAAGCGGATCACGTGCTTGAGCCGATTATGGGAAAAACTGATTACAATCATCTGTCCGTGCGATCGGCTGCGGCCATTATCTTTGACCGGCTGCTGGGTTAAAGCTCGCCGGACCGGTCCACTGGACGCGGACAAGAATGGAGGATCTATGAACATAATTGATACCCTTGAGGCTGAACAGGCCAAAAATCCGGCTCCGGCGCTGAGACCCGGAGAAACCGTGCGTGTATACGTCAAAGTGGTTGAAGGAGAAAAGGAGCGAAGTCAGGTCTTTGAAGGGGTCGTGATCAGCCTTTCCGGGAAGGGCAGCCGCGAAACCTTCACCGTGAGGAAGGTCTCGTACGGAGTCGGAGTAGAAAGAATCTTTCCGGTTCATTCTCCGCGCATTGACAAAATTGAAGTTGTGGCACGGGGCAAAGTGCGCCGGGCAAAACTCTATTACCTCCGCGGTCGAAAAGGGAGAGAAGCGCGGCTCTACGAGGAAACCCGGTAAGTGGAGCTGTTCGACCCCATCCCCGCTAGGCCGCGTACTTTACGGGCGCCGCTGGCGGAACGGATGCGTCCCTCGAGTCTGGACGAATTCGTGGGGCAACAGCATCTGCTCGGTCCGGGGAAACTGCTGCGGGAACTCATTAACGCCGGCCAACTCCACTCGCTTTTGTTCTGGGGCCCGCCGGGGTGCGGTAAGACCACCCTGGCGCAAATCCTGGCGGCTGCAAGCGGCGCGCATTGCGTTTATTTCTCGGCGGTTTCTTCAGGGGTTAAAGATCTCAAAAAAATCATCGACGACGCCGCGCGCCTGTACCGTTTGGGCAAAGCTACGGTTTTGTTTGTCGATGAAATTCACCATTTCAACAAGGCGCAGCAAGATACCTTCTTACCGCACGTTGAGCAGGGCACGATTATCCTTATCGGCGCGACTACTGAGAACCCTTCTTTTCAGGTGATCGGTCCTCTTTTGTCGCGCTGCCAGGTCCTGCTTCTTTACCCTCTTTCCCCAGAGGAAATCGGCCTGATCATCGACCGCGCCCTGCAGGACAGCCAAAAGGGTCTAAGCGCGCCGGGCCTGCAGATCCTTCCCGAGGCCCGCGAGTTTCTTATCGAGCACGCGCACGGAGACGCCCGCGTCGCTCTGAATACCCTGGAAACTGCGGCTGCCATGCTGCAGGCATCTAAGGCGAGAGCGCCTATTGACCTTGCTTTGATCAAAGAGGCTCTGCAAAAAAAGGCGCTTCTCTATGATAAGGCAGGCGAGGAGCACTACAACGTCATCTCTGCGTTCATCAAAAGCTTGCGCGGCAGCGACCCTGATGCGGCGTTGTACTGGCTCATGCGCATGCTCGAGGCCGGTGAAGACCCTTTATTCATCGCGCGCCGCATGATCATCTTCGCCGCTGAAGATATCGGCAACGCCGATCCGCAGGCGCTTCAAGTTGCCGTTGCCGCCAAGGATGCTTTTCATTTTGTTGGCCTTCCCGAGGGCAAGATTCCCCTCGCGCAAGCAACCACCTATCTCGCAGCTGCCCCTAAGTCGAACGCTTCCTACAAAGCCATGCTGGCCGCGGCGAAGGACGTCGAAGAGCAAGGCGCGCTTCCGGTCCCTCTGCATCTGCGCAACGCTCCCACTCCTCTCATGGAGAAACTCGGGTACGGAAAGGGCTACCGCTACGCCCATGATTTTCCTGAACATGTAGCTCCGCAGGACCACCTTCCCGAAAAGCTCAAAGAAAGGAAGTACTACGTTCCTTCTGATTCCGGCTTCGAAAGAACCATCCAAGACAGAATCAAAAGCTGGGAGAAAATCAGAAAGGAACGGAAAGCCGCCGAAAGTTAACGCGGTTAGGAGTCCGTGATCTCCCTTCAACCCTTCAACCCTTTACTCTTTCAACCTTGCCCAATCCCTTGCCAATCTTAAGAAACCAGACTAGTAGAGGAAGCTGATAAATTCAGATTCGGAGGAGAAAATGGCCTACGAAAAGTTCGGTTCCGATGTCGTTGTCGACATGATGCGCGCTTATAAGTTTCCCTATGTGAGCTTGAACCCGGGCGCAACCTATCGCGGACTGCATGACTCGCTCGTCAACTATGGGAAAAACGAAATGCCCATCGTTACGTGCTGTCATGAGGAACTCGCGATCCAGATCGCCCATGGCTACGCCAAGGCATCGGGAAGGCCGATGGTGGCGATTGTCCATGACGTAGTGGGCCTTCTGCACTGCTGTACCGCCATTTTTTACGCCTATCTCGATCGGGTGCCGCTGATGATCTTCGGCGCCACGGGACCGATGGACACGACGCGGCGGCGTCCGCAGATCGACTGGATTCACACCGCGCACGTCCAGGGAAACGCTATTCGTGACTACGTCAAGTGGGACGATCAGCCTTATAACGCAGGAAGCATCCCGGAATCATTTGCCCGCGCCTATCGGGTCATGATGTCGGAGCCCAAGGGACCCGTCTATCTCTGTTGGGACGCAGGCATCCAGGAAGATAAGCTCGAAGGCGATGTTCCTATTCCTAACGTCGCCAAGCTCATGCCGGCCACACCCATCCAAGGCGATCTCAAAGCGCTGGGCAAATTGGCCGAAATGCTCGTTGAAGCCAAAAACCCGCTGATCCTTACCGACTACACTGGCCGGAACCCCGAGTCCTTCCACAACCTGGTGAAGCTCGCTGAATTGCTTGCCATCCCCGTGATGGATTTCAATCGCCGGTTGAATTTTCCCACAACCCACCCCCTCAACCTGAGTGACTCCGATATGATCGAAAAGGCAGACCTTATCTTGTCGCTCGACGTGCGCGACCTTTACGGCCCGCTGGTCAAGCTGGACCGAACCACGCGCAAAACAACCTATCGCACGCAAAAAGATTGCAAGATCGTTGAGGTCGGATTCGCCGACCTGAACATCAGCAAGTGGTCGCAGGATTACATGCAGCTCCAGGAAACCGACCTCCACATCACCGCCGACACGTTGGTCGCGCTACCCACGTTGATCCAATACTGTGAAGAGGCTCTAGGCAAAAACGGCAAGAAGCGCGAAGAAATCCGGCAACGCTTCGACGCACACAAGCGGACTCATGACAGTCTCCGAGCGGCATCGCAAGAAGAGGTCAAAAAGAACTGGAACCAAAAGCCCATGTCTCTGCCCCGACTCGCGCATGAAATCTGGCAGGTGATCAAAAACGAGGACTGGGTTCTCGCGGCCAACACGCTCGACGAATGGAGCCTCAGCCTGTGGGATTTCGACAAGCCCTATCGCCACCCGGGAAAATCGCTCGGCACTTCCACTCAGATCGGCATCTCCACCGGTGTGGCCCTCGCACACAAAGGCACCGGAAGATTAGTCGTGGATATTCAACCCGACGGCGATTTGATGTTCGATCCCGGCGCTCTTTGGATCGGCGCCCACGACAAGATTCCGATGCTGCTGGTGATGTACAACAACCGCGCTTACTACAATGACTGGGAGCATCAGATCCGTATGGCCAAGCAAAGAGGCACGAATGAAAAGCTTGCCTACTTGGGAATGGAAATCGACAACCCCGCGCCCGATTTCGCCACGATTGCGAAGGGCATGGGTTGCTACGGCGAAGGACCGATTCTAGACGGCGATCAAGTAGGCCCAGCGCTCAAACGTGCCATCGAATACATCAAGAAAGAAGGCCGGCCCGCGCTGGTTGATACCGTGACGCAGCATCGATAGAAAGCACCTGCAAAAACAATGGGCGGCGGGATGCATCCTCAAACCCCGCCGCCCAAGCATCAATGCCCTTCAACAGTTCCTTTTGCCCCTACAATTTTGCTTTCATCCGGCACGCGGCTCCACCACGGTAGTGTAAAGAGAGGTTGAGCAAAGCGATATCCACCAATGAGATGTTCCGCCTACGGTCATCCGGGGCGGCCACCACGAGTTGTCCTCGAAATCAATTGAAGAGGTCGCCGGTCCAAAGTTGTTTGAGAAAATGCGCTGG
>Ga0302046_10004892_pt1 | contig 11852 bp, 18 predicted proteins | sample RVTome_11_FD_200261 | JGI IMG/M metagenome (GOLD analysis project Ga0302046, IMG submission 200261) | Soil microbial communities from uranium-contaminated site in the Upper Colorado River Basin, Wyoming, United States - RVT147D111 (version 2) ... | reverse complement strand
GCCTTTGGGCTGGAGCAGCTCGACGAGATGAATGCCCAGCATGCGAAGGACTTCGCCAACTGCACCAAGGCGGAGACGATCGCGCTTCACAAGACCGGCGTCGCGGCGGGGACGGCGGCGATCCGGGGGCTGAGCGACGAGCAGCTCGAGAAGAGCGCCACGGTCCTGTTGGGCGTGCCGCCGATGACCGCCGAGCAGCTCATCGCCAGCGGCCTGCTCAACCATATCGACGAGCACTTCGGCAGCATCCGGAAGACGGTCGGCCGGTAGCCGGGGAGATGACACTGGACGGGCTTGCCAGGGGCGATATGATTTCGCGAGGGAGGCTTGACGCCGTGGCCGCGAGTGGGAAAACCGTGTGGGTCGGGCGGGTGATCTCGTGGTTGCTGTCGCTCCTCTTCTTGTTCAGCGCGTTCATGAAGGTCAAGGGGGGGCCCGAGGTGTCCCAGGGGCTGGCTCATCTGGGCATTCCGGAGTCACTGCTCGTGCCGCTCTCGATTCTCGAGATCTCGTGCACCGTGATTTATCTCATTCCGGCGACGTCGGTCCTGGGGGCGATTCTTCTCACCGGGTACATCGGGGGTGCGATCTGCACGCACTGGCGGGTCGGCGATCCATTCTTGGGCCAGATCGCCATCGGGGCGCTCGTGTGGCTCGGCCTTTACCTCCGAGAGAATCGACTGAAGGCCCTCATCCCGCTAAGAAGACCTTAGGTGAAGTCGAAGCAGGAGGCGATCGACTGGGCCTCGCGGGCTCCCTTCGGAGACGGCGTGGAGATCGAGGTGCGCCAGGTGTTCGAGGCGTCGGACTTCCCGGCAGAGATCTTTCCTGCCGAGGACGCGGCACGAGAGCAGGCCCTGCGTGACGAGCTGCAGCGGAAAGCCGCGAAGCGATAGGTTCGGACAGGAAAGGAGCGAGGGAATGAGCGCGATACGGGTACTGGTCGGCACGCGCAAGGGCGCGTTCGTCCTGACCGCGGACGGAAAGCGCGACCGCTGGGACGTCAGCGGTCCCCACTTCGGGGGCTGGGAGATCTACCACCTCAAGGGGTCCCCCGCTGACCCGAACCGGCTGTACGCGTCACAGTCCAGCAGCTGGTTCGGGCAGGTGATCCAGCGCTCCAACGACGGGGGCAAGACGTGGGAGTCGGCGGGCAACAAGTTCGCGTACGACGGCGTCACCGGCAAACACCTGTGGTACGACGGGACACCGCATCCCTGGGAGTTCGCGCGGGTCTGGCATCTCGAGCCGTCGCTCAGCGATCCGGACACGGTCTACGCCGGGGTCGAGGACGCCGCCTTGTTCCGCTCGGCCGACGGCGGGCAGACGTGGCAGGAGCTTCCCGGCCTGCGCGGCCACGCCTCCGCGTCCCTCTGGCAGCCGGGGGCCGGCGGGATGTGCCTGCACACGATCCTCCTGGATCCGAGCCAGCCCGGGCGGATGTTCATCGCCATCTCGGCGGCCGGCACGTTCCGGAGCGACGACGCCGGCAAGACTTGGCGGCCGGTGAACCGCGGCCTCCAGTCCGAAGGCATCCCCGACCCGAAGGCCGAGGTCGGCCACTGCGTGCACCGCATCGCGATGCACCGCTCGCGTCCGGGGGTGCTGTTCATGCAGAAGCACTGGGACGTCATGCGAAGCGACGATGCCGGCGAGTCGTGGCGCGAGGTCAGCGGCAACCTGCCGACCGACTTCGGGTTCCCGATCGACGTGCACGCGCATGAGCCGGAGACGATCTACGTTGTCCCGATCAAGAGCGACTCGGAGCACTATCCGCCCGAGGGGAAGCTGCGCGTCTACCGGAGCCGCACCGGCGGCAACGAGTGGGAGGCGCTCACGAAGGGGCTGCCCCAGAGCCACTGCTACGTCAACGTGCTGCGCGACGCGATGGCCGTCGACACACTCGACCCGTGCGGCGTGTACTTCGGCACGAGCGCCGGGCAGGTATACGCCTCGCGCGACGCCGGTGATAGCTGGGCGCCGATCGTCCGCGATCTCCCGGCCGTGGTGTCCGTCGAGGTTCAGACGCTGCCATGATCCGGGTCGTCCTCCCGGCCCACCTGCGGACGCTCGCCGGCGTCGGTGGCGAGGTGAAGCTCGACGTCGAGGGGCCGGTCACTTTGCGCGCGGTGCTCGACGCGCTCGAGGCCAGCTATCCGATGCTGCGCGGGACCATCCGCGACCACGTCACGCAACAGCGCCGGCCGTTCCTGCGGTTCTTCGCGTGCGAGGAGGATCTGTCCCACGAGCCACCGGACACCCCGCTGCCCGACGCGGTCGTGAAGGGCGTCGAGCCGTTCCTGGTCGTCGGGGCCATGGCCGGCGGCTCGAGATGAGACGAGAGAGAGGGAACCGGCGATGAGCACCGGAGGTTTGTCCAAGGCGCGACTCGACCGTGCGCACGACGTCATGGCCGGCTACGTCGAACGTGGCGAAGTGCCCGGTCTCGTCACGCTGGTCAGCCGGCGTGGCGAGGCACGCGTCGAGGCGATCGGCACAAAGGCGGTCGGCGGCCACGACCCGATGCGGCGCGACACGATCTTCCGCATTGCCTCGTTGAGCAAGCCGGTCGCGGCTGCGGCGGCGCGGGCGCCCGGTTCTGGACGTACGTATGTCACGGAGATCACCTCGAGTAGCCTACGCCGCTCGGGCAGTCAGATCTGGCGCCTGCCCAACAATGCGGAGGACCACGTGAGGACGACGGACATTTTCGCGACGGTGTTCGTATGGGCGCTCCGCATCGCCATGCCGGGCGGGGTGCTCGCGAGAGGCTCATGGGTCGCCTGATACTCCGTTCTCCGCTGGCGCTGCTCCTGGTCTGGCTGGCGCTTATCTTGTCGCTCCTCGTGGTGCGGCCCCAGCCGTTCGGCCTGGCGTTCTGGTCGCTCACTGCCGCGGTTGTGCTCGTCGGCTTCGCACAGATGCGTCGCTCACGGTTGGAGGCGGTCGCCGAACAGGACGCCTTTGCCCATTGGAGCAATCGCCTTTCCGCGCTCGGTGCAGTGCGAGATGTCGAAGACGACGGCCACCTCTATGAATGGCTCGATCCACCGCATTGGCAAGACGTGTTCGCGGCGCTGGAGAGGATGCCCGCTGGTTCGCGTAGCCTGCGTCAGGCAATCCGGGCCACGCATCCCGAGGTGTTGCAATGAGGCGCCTGTTACGGAGGTGCTATGGACGCTGATCTCGAAGGCCTGTCGCGTGAACAGCTCGTCGCCGAGGTGAAGAGGCTCCGGCACGGCATTCGCGACCATCGGGACAGTACGGGCCACGAGTTGTGCTGGCACCATCCGGCGTTGTGGTCGCTACTGCCAGAGGGGTCGGATCCACTCCCCGTCGTTCCCGATGGCCGGAGTTCCTCCGTGGCTGCATCCGGTATCGTCAGTCGCTCGACGAGCAGGCCGCTCACGCTCCTAGAAGCGATGAACGACGAAGTCAATGTCGCATCGCTCCGCGTGCTCGAGAAGCTTGGGTTCGAGCGAATCGCGACGCAGCTGGAAGCTTCGGAAACATGTTCCTGTTCCGCGTCGCTTAGTGAGGGGACCTGACCCGGGCCAGTGGACGAGCCAATGACCGGAAAGTTCGCGCGAGTCTTGTCGTGGTTGTTCGTTCTCAACCTCGGGATCGCGTTTGGCGCCGGGATGTACGAGGCCAGGGTTGTCATCCCGAAGTGGGCGAGCATCCCGCCGTCGACCTGGCCCAACACCGGCCTCATGTTCTGGGTCTACGTGACGACAGTGCCCCTGACGCTGCTGACGCTGGCGAGCGCAGTCGTCGCGTGGCGGGGCCAGGGACCGGGCCGCCGCTGGTGGCTGGGGGCGGTCGCGATCGTCGTCGTGGAGCGGATGGCGACCTTCACCTACTTCATCCCGACGATGGTCCGCCTGATGGGAGCCGAGCCGCCGATACCCCAGGCGGAGGTCGAAACCGCCCTGTCACAATGGCTGCTCCTGAACCACGGCCGGCATGTTCTGACCCTGGCCGCGTGGCTGGCCGCGTTGCAGGCGTTCTCATTGCGAGGGGGACGATAGCTCGCCGGAGGGCCTTGTGCCAAGTCTTGTGCCAAGTATTGACCGATTGCTCTTCGCCTTGACGCTCTTCTCGGCACTCGGCTGCGGGCTGGTGGCCGGAATCTTCTTCGCCTTTTCGGCCTTCGTGATGAAGGCCCTCGCTCGCCTCCCCCCTCGGGAGGGCATCGCCGCCAAGCAGTCCATCAACGTCGTCGTCCTGAATCCATGGTTCATGGTAGCGTTCCTTGGAACGGCGGTCGCGTGCGTCCTTGCGTTGATCTCCCCACTGTTGAGATGGCACAAGCCGGACGCCGCTTACCTGTTCGTCGGCAGCGCGCTCTATCTGGTCGGCACCCTGCTGGTGACGGTGGTGTTCAACGTGCCCAGGAACGAGTCGCTTGCATCGGTGGCGCCGGCCGACCCCAACGGAGCGAGCCGGTGGACCGCCTACGTCGCGAGCTGGACGGCCTGGAACCACGTTCGGACGGCCGCGGCGCTTGCCGCGGCGGCTTCGTTCAGCCTCGCACTCGTCTGTTGAGCGAGACATTCGTATAGGAGGCCTTACATGGCCCGCTATGTCGACGGGTACGTCTTGCCGGTCCCGAAGAAGAACCTCGAAACCTACCGCCGCATTGCGCTGAAGGCCGGCCGGATCTGGCGGGAGCACGGCGCTCTCGAGTACCGGGAATGCGTCGGGGACGACCTCGACGTCAAGATGCTGGTGCCGTTCCCGCGCCGGATCAAGCGCAAGCGCGGCGAGACGTGGTGTTCTCGTGGATCGTATTCAAGTCGCGCGCGCATTGTGATCGCGTCAACGCCAGGGTGATGAAGGACCCGCGACTCGCGAACACGAAGGATCCGAAGGCGATGCCCTTCGACGTCAAGCGCATGGTCTACGGCGGCTTCAAGGTCCTGGTCGACGTCTGAGGACGGAGCACTGCTTGAGGGGCCGGGCAGGGCCTCGCTTCTGGCTCGGGTTCTTCTTCGCGGTCGGGCTGTTGTCGGGCTGCGCGGCCGGATCGGCGCTCGTGCCGTTCGTGGACTCGCACGTGCATCTGAACGACGAGCGCCTCCAGCTGGAGTTCATGCACCGGTTCGGCGGGCAGCGCGCGGTCGTGTTCTGGGGCCGCAACAGCGACAACGAGTCGATCGCGGAGGCCGTCGCGCGCCATCCGAACCAGTTCATCGCCTTCGCCTCGATATCACCCGAGCGAGGAGCGTATCGGAGGGCCTGGGACACGGATGATCCGACGCTGTTGAAGCGGTTGGACGAGCTGTTGGCTTCCGGCCGGTTCAAAGGCATCGGGGAGATATCCGCCGCCCACTTCCCTGGGGCGGGCTTCCCCGAGACCGACTACGACCCGATGGGTCCGATGATGAACGGCATCCTCACCCTGGCGCGCAAGCACCGGGTGCCGATCATGGTGCACGTCGAGTCGACGCGCCTCAGGGAGCTCTCGAGCCTTCTCGAGAGGTTCCCCGACGTTCCGATCATCTGGGCCCACGGCGGCTACACGCCGCTGTTCATCGCGCGCCGCATGCTGGAGCGCCACCCGAACCTGTACTACGAGCTGAGCGCGCGGACGTGGCCCCGGCATCCCCGATCACCGGACTACACGATCCTGCGCGACGGCAAGAGCGTGTGGCCCGAATGGTTGGAGCTGATCGAATCGAGGCGGAGCGCTTCGTCATCGGCACCGATGCCAGCCATCACTCCCGGGACCGCGAGATCATGAAGCTCGAGAGCGTGCAGTCGTTCTTGCGGCAGCTGAGTCCCGCGACCCAGGAGCGCGTCGCGCGGACCAATCTGCTGAAGCTGCTCGGCTCGGATCGGTGAAGCGTCGCGACAAGGTATACTGCTCATCCCCATGGCGTTGATGACCAGGAGTGCTCTCGCGCGCCGTCTCCTGATCGCGACGGCCGCGGCGGCCGTGATGGGCGTGCTCGGGCTGTGGTGGCTCGGCTCGCAGCTCGTCAAACCCGCCCCGCATGCCGTACGGCTGCCGGCCGACTTCCCGGCTCGAGCGCTCACGCTTCCCGGGACGCGCGTCGCCGCCTGGTGGCTCGATCGAGGGGCGCGGACACCGGCCGTCCTCCTGCTCCACCCGATACGCGGCGATCGCTCCTCCATGCTGTCCCGGGCCCGGCTGCTCGTCCGTCATGGATTCTCCGTGGCCCTGATCGATCTCCAGGCTCACGGGGAGACGCCTGGCCCGGGGATCAGCTTCGGCTGGCGGGAGTCCGCCGATGTCCGCTCGGCGCTGGCGTGGCTCGGCCGGGAGGCCCCCGGGCGTCGAATCGGAGTCATCGGCTGCTCGCTCGGCGGCGCCGCGGTGCTGCTCGGTCCCCAACCGGTGGGCGTCGACGCGGTGGTCCTCGAAGCGGTCTACCCGCGCCTGAGCCGCGCCATCGAGAACCGCCTCCGCATCCGGGTGGGCGGCCTCGCGCCGCTCCTGACGCCGCTCCTGGTCGCTCAGCTCGGCCCGCGGCTTCACGTCTCGCCGGCGGAGCTCGAGCCCATCCGGTCCATCGCCCGGCTCGGCGCCCCGTTGCTCGTGCTGGGGGGATCGCGGGATCAGCACACCACGCCGGCCGAATCCGAGGAGATGTTTCGAGCCGCCGCCGAGCCCAAGCGCCTGTGGGTCGTCGACGGGGCCCGCCATCAAGATTTGCTCGCGTACGATCCGGCCGGCTACGAGTCGGAGGTAGTCGGGTTTCTCGTGAAGCATCTACGGAGCTCATGACCCGGCTCCGCGTCAACCTGGGGTTCCGGTGGGGCGGCCCTTGCCCGAGCTGGCGGCGCCATGAGGATCCTCGACTACCCTCGCCATTTCCTCCTGCTGGGCGGCGGGGCGATGGCGCTCGCCGGCATGACGCGGCTTCCGTCTCTCTTCGCCGGCGGTCTGTTGCTGCTCTTCGGCGTGGTCGGCGCGTTGCATGCGATGGCGGTGGTCCTGGGCCTGCGTTCGAGGCCGTCATGGCCCGCCTGCCTCGGGTTCGTGGCGGCCGCGGCCGGGGCAAGCATCGCGGCGCCGCTCGTACCAGGAGGGTCAGAGCATCTACCTTCGCGAATGCGAACCGTGGAAGTGCGCCAGTATCGTCATCGACAACGACGACCTGGCCGCGCCGTTCGTCGTATTCTCGGAGCAATCATTCTGACCGGGAGGTAGGACATGGCTCAGTACCGAAGCGCCCTGCCGCAGCTCGGCGGGGATCTGTTCCTGACCGACGGCGGTATCGAGACCACCCTGATCTTCCACGACGGCCTGGAGCTGCCTGACTTCGCCGCCTACGACCTGCTGCGGCGGCCCGAGGGCGAGGCCGCGCTCCAGAAGTACTTCCGCGCCTACGGCGAGATCGCCAGGCGCTTCGGCGTGGGGCTCATCCTGGAGTCCGCCACCTGGCGGGCCAGCCGTGACTGGGCCGAGCGGCTCGGCCACACGCCCGGGGAGCTGGCGGAGCTGAACCGCGCCGCCATCCGTCAGCTCGAGGCGATTCGCAGCGAGTTTCAGACCGGCAAGACCCCGGTCGTCATCAGCGGCTGCCTCGGCCCGCGCGGTGACGGGTACAACCCGGCGAACCTGATGTCGGTCGAGCAGGCGGAGGCGTATCACCGCGAGCAGGCCGGGATCTTCGCGGATTCGGCGGCCGATCTGTTGACCGCAATCACGATGAACTACGTGGAGGAGGCGATCGGCATCGCGCGGGCGGCCCGGCGCGTGGGCATGCCGGTGGTGATCTCGTTCACGGTTGAGACCGATGGCCGGCTTCCGACCGGGGACACGCTCCAGGCTGCGATCGAGCAGGTGGACGCCGCGACCGAGGCCTACCCGGCCTACTACATGATCAACTGCGCCCATCCGACGCATTTCGAGTCGGTGCTCGCGGGCAACGAGCCCTGGGCGCAGCGGATCCGGGGGTTGCGGGCGAATGCCTCCCGTCAGAGCCACGCCGAGCTCAACGAGTCACCGACGCTCGATGTCGGCGATCCCACCGAGCTCGGCCGGGAGTACGCCGCGCTCAAGCGCCGCCTGCCGCGGCTCTGCGTCATGGGCGGCTGTTGCGGCACGGATCACCGGCACGTCGAGCAGGTCGCGGCGGCCTGCTCGCCGCTCTTTCCGTGACGAGATGACGGCCACGGCCGTGGTTCTGATCGCCCATATCGCGCTCGGTATCGCGGGGATCGTCTTCGGCCCGGTGGCCATGTTTGCCCGGAAGCTCCCCGGGCTGCACACGAGAGCGGGGGAGGTCTACCACTGGGTGATGCTCGGCGTGTGCGTGGCGGCCGGGATGCTGGCGATCCTGGACTGGGGCCGCATCTGGTGGTTCTTCCTGGTGGCGGCCGGGTCGTATGCGTTCGCTCTCCTGGGCGACGTGGCCGCCAAGCGTCGCTGGAACGGATGGCTTCGAGCGCACATCACCGGACAGGGGGGCTCCTACATCGCCATGGTGACTGCGGTCCTGATCCGTCAACTGGGAGACCCTCACGGGAATCCGCGGGATTGCCTCGCCCTGGGCGTGGGCGCTCCCGACGGTGGTGGGCCAGCGGGTACGGAACGCGCGCGACGGCATCTACCGCAGCGCGGGCACCCAGCTCCCCCTCGCGTTGGTCCCCGCTGCGCCCGGTTACACGGCCTCGTTCGATCTCGCGCTCGAGACCGGCTAGAATCGCGGCGTGGCGCGGCGCTATCGGATCAGCCGGGACGGCCTCCGATCCACCGAGCAGCTCGTCGAGGCCGGCGGGTACGGGTACGTTCATTCCTGCGTGACGTCCGACAATTTCCCGGTACGGGCGATGCCGGGTGGGCCGCGGGTCTCCGAGATCGTCCTGCTCGGCTTCGAAGGCGACGTCACCACGGCGGAGGCTCTCGCCGAGGCGGCGCGGCGCCGCCTGGAGCGGCCGACGAACGAGGACGCGCTCCGCTTCGGCGCCGAGCATCCGGAGCCCCAGCGTGAGCATCCCATCGCCTTCCTGCACGATCCCTGGGTCGGCTTCTTCGGGCGCCGCGACGTGCTCTGCCTCTGGAGCAATGCCGGCCGCCGTGAGCTCGGCCTCGAGGGCTTCGACGACCGGTGGACCGCGGAGTATCGCTTCGCGTTCGTCGCCCCCACGGAGGTGACGATTCGGCGCGCCGACCTTCTCTCGCCGGCCGCCCGAGTCCTGATCGAGGCGCTCAACGCGGAGCTGACCAGCCGCTATCCGGAGGACGGCGCCCGACACTTCGAGCTGGACGCGGACGAGGTGGCCTCCGGCCGCGGCGCCTTCCTGATCGCGTCGCGGGCGGGGGAACCCGTCGGCTGCGGAGCGGTGCGGCGTATCGAGACGGGCATCGGCGAGATCAAGCGCATGTACGTGAGCCCGGCCGCGCGTGGGCTCGGGGTGGGCCGCGCGGTGCTGTCGGCGCTCGAGACCGAGGCGCGCGCGCTCGACTGCGTCCGGCTCGTGCTCGAGACCGGCATCCGCCAGCCGGAGGCCATCGCGCTCTACGAGCGGGCGGGGTTCTCCCGCATCGCCGCGTTCGGCGAGTCCGTGAGCTCGCCGCTGAGCGTGTGCATGGCCAAGCATCTGGGCGCGCGGTAACGGGTTGCATGCCGACCCTCCAGGTCTCCGCCGCGGACGCGATCGGCTATGACGACGCGGGCCGGAGGCCGATCGTCGTGCTCGTCCACGGCTCGCCCGGGACGTCGCGGGCCTGGCAGCCCGTGGGCGGGCGGCTCGCGGCGCGCTTCCGGGTGATCGCGCCGAACCTGCCGGGCTACGGCGCGACCACCCGGCCCCCCGGCGAGGCGCCGGGTGACAGCTCCCACGCGGCCCGCCTGATCGAGGCGTTGATCGCCGAGGTGGGCCCGCCCGCGGTGCTCGCCGGCCATTCCTATGGCGGCGTGGTGGCGCTCATCGTCGCGCTGCGCGGCCGGGTGAAGCCGCGGGCGCTGGCCCTGTTCGAGCCGGTGGCGGTGCCGGTGCTCGCCGCGGTGGGCGAGGCCGAGGCCTTCGTGGCCGCCCGGGCGCTGTTCGAGCGCTACTGCGCCGCCTTCGACGCGGGCGACCGCGAGGCGGTCCGGATCATAATCGACTACTGGTTCGGCGCGGGCGCGCTCGACCGGATGCCCGCCCCGATGCGGGAGTTCCTGATCGCCCACACCGGGCACAATGTCCGCGACGTGCGCGCGACGTTGCGGGATCCGTATGCCGCCGATGCCCTTCGCGCGCTCGCGATGCCCGTGCTCTGCGTGTGCGGCGCGCGGAGCCCGGAGGTGATGGTGAAGATCGTGGAGGCCATTGCCTCGCACGCGCCGCGCGGTATCATCAAGAAGCTCGAGAAGGCCGACCACGCCATGACCACCACCCACCCCGAGGCCGTCGCCGCCCTGATCGCGGAGCTGGCGGACGGGAGCGCCTGAGTGTGGAGTCCCGTCGCCGCTTCCTCCAGACGGCCGGCGCCCTCCTGGGCGCCCTTCTGATGCCCGCCGGATCCCGCGGGGCGGAGCGCCTCGAGCGGCGCATCCCGAAGACCGGCGAGGCCCTGCCCGCCGTCGGCCTCGGCACCTGGCAGGTCTTCGACGTGGCCGGCGACGCGAAGGAGCTGGCGGAGGCGAAGGAGACGCTCCGGGTCTTCGTCGACTCGGGCGGACGGGTGGTGGACAGCTCGCCGATGTACGGCTCCTCCGAGCAGGTGACCGGGCAGCTTGCCGCCGAGCTGAGCGTACGGCCGAAGCTCTTCGTGGCCACCAAGGTCTGGACGAGCGGCAAGCAGCCGGGCATCCGTCAGATGGAGGACTCGATGCGCAGGCTGCGCGTCGAGCGCCTCGACCTCATGCAGGTGCACAACCTGGTGGACGTGCAGACCCACCTGACCACGCTGCGGGACTGGAAGGCGGCCGGGCGGATCCGCTATCTCGGGATCACCCACTACCATTCCGGGGCGCACGCGGAGCTGGGGAAGCTGGTCAGCAAAGGCGACATCGACTTCCTGCAGGTGAACTACTCCCTGGTCGAGCCGGAGGCGGGGCGGCGCCTGCTCGGGGCCGCCGCCGGCGCGGGCACCGCGGTGATCGTGAACCGGCCCTTCGCCGAGGGCGCGATGTTCCGACGGGTGAAGGGCCGGGCGCTGCCCGACTGGGCGAAGGAGGCGGGCTGCGCGAGCTGGGCGCAATTCTTCCTCAAATGGATCCTGGCCGAGCCCGCGGTCACCTGCGTCATCCCGGGCACGCGCAACCCCCGGCACGTGGCGGACAACCTGGGCACGCTGTCGGGCCCGCTGCCGGACGCCGCGCTGCGCCGGCGGATGGCCGAGCATTTCGACTCGTTGTAGGCTCTGGATCCAGGAGGCGTCATGCCGCGCAACGAGGCTCGGACGTATCGTCACATCGAGGTGCAGCCGGTCGCGGGCGCGCTGGGGGCCGTGGCGTGAACGTGGCCGCCGCGCTGGACGACGCGGTGATCGCGGAGATTCGCGCCGCGTTCCTCGACCACCTGGTGATCTTTTTCCGCGACCAGAAGCTCACCCCGCACGAGCAGCTCGCGTTCTCCCGGCGCTTCGGCGAGCCGATGGAGTACCCGCAGCTCAAGGGCCTCCCGGAGGCGCATAGCCGGTACAAACGCCATTCTCCGCCGGGCGCTGGGCCCTCCGCCCCCTGAGGAACCCAGGCCCGGCCCCCCGGGGAATCGCCGGCGCGTCCGCCTCGAGGGCGAGAAGGCGAGGATCGACGCCGCGATCGCCCTTTGACCCCGAGCCATCCTGCGCCGCTGCGGGGGCGTGGGCAAGGAGTGGGCGCGGCAGGGCGGCTCCGGGCGTCAGGGCGGCGCCGGCGAGGGGCAGGGACAGCGTCGAGCGGCGGGGC
>Ga0302046_10004891_pt1 | contig 11853 bp, 11 predicted proteins | sample RVTome_11_FD_200261 | JGI IMG/M metagenome (GOLD analysis project Ga0302046, IMG submission 200261) | Soil microbial communities from uranium-contaminated site in the Upper Colorado River Basin, Wyoming, United States - RVT147D111 (version 2) ... | reverse complement strand
CGGCCAGGCCGTCGCCGTAGTCGACGACGACCCATTGGAGCGCGGTGCCCGTCGCTTCGTAGCTGAAGGTGATGTCCTGCCCCACGCTGGCGGTCTGCGTGCTCGCCGTCATGCTGAAGGCGAGGGGCCGCGTCCCGGTGATGCTGTCGTCCAAGCATGCCGCCAACGCCACGACCGCGACGAGTAATGCGCCTGAGCGCGTTCCCAATTTCATATCCGACTGCCTCCTCCTGTATCGATCGACATGATCCCTGGCCACGGCGCGGCCGCGGATCCGTTTACAGCGGTCTATCCGATGGGGATCCGGAAGAGGTCCAGATGGAGGTCGACCGGCGGGTCCTCACCCGGGCTTGGTGGCCCTCCATACGCCTCGATGATCAGGAACACGATTGTCGCGCCCAGGGCGGCGGTCCCGCCCGCCAGCAGCGCGGTTCCCACGGCATCGAACTCGCGCCGCTCCACCGAGAGGATCTCACCGCTGGGGACACGGATCGTCTGCGCCAGGTTCACGCTGTGAAAGCCGTCGCGGCGCTGCGCCACCGCCACTTGGATCAGGACGTCGCGACCTTCGCGAGCCACGAGCGTTCCTGCCAGGGAGGGCACCGCTCCCGAAACCTCCGATACCTCCGTCAGCTCCAGCGCTCCCTGGCGCGTCACGAACAGGCGCACGTTCTGGCCTTCGGGGGTCGCCTCGAGCTGCGTGGGAACGTACTTGAAGCACCCGGACAGGAAGGCGACCGCCCCGCAGAGGGCGGCCCGCTTCACGATCGCCATCAGGTCAGACACCGATTCGTACCCCCAATTGGAGGATCCCAAGCTTCCGATACCGCGCTTCCGATACCGCGCTTCCGATGCCGAGCGGGTCATGAGACCACCGAGCGGGTCATAAGATGCCCTTCTCGCGCGGCACGCAAGCTCGGTCGCCACCCGGCGGGCCCCGCCCGGACGGGTCCGGCGAACCGATCTGCCAGGCGCGCGCTCAACCGGGAGCCGGCGCACGCGACGGCGTCGGTGGGCCGCACCTTCACCGAAGCGCTCGGAAGACCCGGTCCGAGAGCGTCAGCAGGGCCGGGACGCCGAGCGTGAGGATGACGGTGCCCGCCGCCTCCGTGCCGGGCTCGCCGTGAATCAGCATGAGGTACCCCGCCGTGAGTCCGAACGATGCGGCCAGGCCGGCCGGCGTGATCCGGCCGCGCGAGCGGTCGGTCGCCCCGCCCCAGCGCGCGGCCAACCCTCCGGCGAGCGCCGGTAGTCCGAGGCTCAGGAAGCCCACGCTGACGGTGGTGAGGCCGTCGCATCGTGTGCGCAGCCCGAACGAGCCGATGTCGCTGACCTTGAGGCATCGATCCGCGAGGGCCAGTCCGAGCGCGAGCCCAGCGGCGTTCCCCACGAGCGAGCTCCCGAAGACCCGCACCCACGGGTACGGCTCCGCTTCGCCGGACCAATCGAAGCCGGTGAGGAGATCACCGTTCCGCGTCGGCCGATCAGGGGCCGGTCCGCGGCGCGTCTCGATGAGAAGCATGCCGTACGCGCCCGCGGAGCCGTAGCGCGCCCCGGCCTCGGCCGCGGAGAGCAGCTCCACCCGTTCGAGGTCGTTCAGCGGAATGGTCGTGTACAACAGGCCGGGGTTTCCGATCGGCACGCCATCCAGCAGCACGCCGACCTCGCGGCAGGGGCCGCGACCACGGCGGGCGCCACGGATTTCGATGCAGACGCCCCCGAAGCGGCCCGCTCGAATCATCGCTCCCGGCAGCCGATCCTGGAGCAGCTCGGCGAGGTTCCGTCCTTCGCGCGCGGCCGAATCGATGTCGGGACGAACGACCTCGCGCATGGCCGTGCCTTGCGTAACGCGACGACGCTCCAAATCGCTGAGCGCCTCGACCACCAACGGGCTCAGCATCAGCGCCTGGAGCGAGATGCGGACATCGAGCTGGAGGTTGCCGTCCCGCTCGATCAGGACCTCTCGGACGTGCTCGCCGTAGGCGAGGTGGCTGAGCATGAGCGCCCGCTCGCCGATCGGCACGCCCACGATGCTGAAGAAGCCGGCGGCGTCGGTAACGGTGCGCGCGACGCCCGCGACGGCTACCTCGACGTCGGCAACGGGCCGCAGGTCCGCGCTGTCGATGACGCGGCCCGACACTGTGCCCGTTCCCGTTCCCGTGCCGACGTCCTGGGCGGCGACCGCACCGGCGACGAGCGCCGGCAGGAGGAGCGCGAGGACCGAAGCCCGCAGGTGAGCCGCCGCGCTCGCGGCAGCCGAGCGGCATCCCTGGGCCGGCGCCGGAGCGCTGCCCGATACACGGACGCCGGCGCCGTGTCCGGAGCGGAAAGGCGGCGAGTGGGTCATTCCTGCACGTTGTTCCGATGGCGCCAGCTACCTACGCTCGATGCGGGGCGCGCGCCCCGTAATCTACCGACCGACTTCCCGGATGTCGCTACGGGCGCGGGGTGGCCTTACATACGCCGACACCACGCTCTCATGACCGCCTGCTCCGATGGCGGCGACGCCGAACACGTAGTCGTCGATGGAGATGTCGGGCAGCGTATGGCTGGTCACGTTTCCCACCTCGGCCGAGAACTGCCAGTCCGGCGTCCACGCCTCGCGCCATACGACCCGGTAGGCGGCCGCACCCGGCGAGGCGTGCCACGTCATCTCGGCGTCGTAGCCGGAGTCCCCACGTCCGAGCATCGGGCCGGGGCCCTCTCCGTGGACGTCCGGGGCGGGCGGGGCGAGCGCCAACGTGGCCACGCCTGCCGCATTGACCCGCGCGTTCCGTGCCAGGTAGTCGAAGGCCACACCGCCGAGCGTGTCCTGGGCCGTGTGCTGGCGTGCGTAGGCCTCCCGGGACTCCGTGAAGCGGACCGCGGCGAATCCGCGCCGGTTGAAGGCCGTGTGGTCGCCGCCCCGGCCGAAGCGGTCCTCGCGGGCGATGAGCCTGACCTCGTGGCCCGGAACATAGAGCGCGGCCTGGCGCCGAACGAACCGGGCGAGCTGGCGGGAAAGGGAGTCCATGGGATCCTCGGAGAACACGCGTACCGTCCGGCCGTCGACGATCCCGTTGCCGCCCGTGACGTTGCCCACGATGTCGTTGTTGAACAACGCGTCGATCGTCCAACCCTCCCGCTCGGCTCTGCTGGCGAGAAGGCTCGCCCCGACCAGGCCCTCCTCCTCCGCCACGAACGCGACGAACACCAGCGTCGCGTCGAACTCCAGCCCGCTCTGCGCGAGCACGCGGGCGACCTCCATCGTCAGGACGGTGCCGCTGCCGTCATCGTTGGCCCCGGGCGCGGGGTTGTCCCACCGCGTCCAGTCGAAGCTGCCGTCCTCCCGGCGGGCGACCGTGTCGTAGTGGCCCCCCACCAGGACGCGCCGCTCGCTACGGCCGGGCAGCACCGCCACGACGTTGCACAGTTCCGTCTCCCGAGAGATGCGCCCCTGCGGCTCGACCCGGTAGCAGTCGAGCTCCACGTCGAGCCGATCGCTGAAGCCGCGCATGGTTTGGAGGATGTACTCGCGGGCCGGCCGCACCCCCCAGTCGTCGCGGTCCGACAAGGACAGCGCGTGCCTGGTCTGGAAGCCTGTCAGGGCCGTCAGGTACTCGTGCAGCCGCTCGGGAGAGACCTCGGCCAGCGCCGCGGCGATGCGCGGGTCCGGAGCCTGCGCGCCGACGGAGGCGGGCGCGGCGGGCGCGGCCAGGAACGTGGCGGCCAGGGGTAGGGTCAGGCGTAGGAGGACGGGCAGCAGAGCATGAAGGGCCATGGAGCGAGTCCTCGAATTGTGCGGTTCCGCCCGACCCGGGCAGCGTGCGGTCGGGAAACATGCCGGCGGGCGACGGGCGCGAGCAAGCGCACGAAGCGGCGCGTCCGCGTAGCCCGCGGCGCCCGTGGCGCCGCGTCTAGCTGGCCGCCGCTCGCCTCCGACGGTGCCGGGCCGCCTTGGCGCGGTTTCCGCAGCGCTCCATCGAGCACCATCGCCGACGCCCGCTCTTGCTCGTGTCGAGGAACCATGCCGCGCAATCGGCGGCGGCGCACGTGCGGAGTCGGTGGGGATCGGCGGTGGCGAGCAGTCGAGCCGTCGCGACCGCGATCGGGGCGAGGGCCGCGAGGGCCGCTGTCGGGGCGAGGGCCGCGAGCGTCGCTGTCGGGGCCAGGTCGGCTGGGTTCGGCCCATCGGCCGCGAGGCTTTCCTCCACGGTGAAGCCGGCCGGTCCGGCCACGACCCGGGTGGTGCGAGGGCCCGCGCGCAGGACCCGGTTCAACACGAAGAGCGCGGGCTCGGGCAAGGGAGCCCCTCGGGCGTGCGCGTCGACCAGGCGAGCGATCGCGACGCGCAGGTGCTGCGCCTCGGTGGTGAGAAGCCTCGCGGCCGGTGGGGAAGCGCGCGCCTGCTCGCGAGCGTGCCGCAGCACGGAGCCCTCTTCTCCGATCTGCCCGTTGAGGAAGTCGAGCGCGAGGTTTACTTGTATCGCGGCGGGAAGGTCGGAGGGTGGAGCGAAGTCGGACGGGCAGGGCATAACCTGATTAGTGCATGTTTACAGGTAATATCGCAATAGTAACCGATAAAATCCGGTGGTTATCACGGCCAGCCGAATCGCTCGAGGTCCACGCGCCCGCCCGCGCCGAAGACGACGCCTTCGGACTCGAGGAGGGCGCGCTGGAGGCGCCCGAAGGCCGGGCCGCCGCTGCGGGCGCTGATCTCGCCCCGAGCGTTGATGACACGGTGCCAGGGAAGGTGGTGATCGTCGGGCAGGGACGACATGGCGTAGCCGACCTGGCGCGCCCGACCCGGCAGCCCGGCGAGCGCCGCGACCGCGCCGTACGTGGTGACCCGACCCTCCGGGATGCGGCCCACCACCGCGTAGAAGCGATCGTAGAGGCTCACCGCTCGCGGCGGGCCGGCGGACCGGGGCTGGTCCACCGGCCGCGCAGGCACCGCCGGCGGCTCCGGCGCCGCCGGCCGCTCTGGCGCGGTGGCCGCCGGCTCGCCATATGGGACTGCCGATCCACAACCCCGAGAGGACCATGAACGACCCCAGATATCCCATCGGCCGCTTCCAGCCGGAGCGCCGGCCGCTGAGGCCGGAAGAGCGCGCGGCGCTGATCGATTCGATTGCGGCGCACCCCGCCAACGTGCGTGCGGCCGTCGCCGGCCTGAGCGACGAGCAGCTCGATACGCCGTACAGGGAGGGGGGCTGGACGCTGCGGCAGGTCGTGCATCACGTCGTCGACTCCCACGTGAACTCCTACATTCGATTCAAGCTGGCGATCACGGAGGAACACCCCGCCGTCAGAACCTACCAGCAGACCCTGTGGGCGGAGCTGCCCGACGGCAAGAGCGCGCCAGTGGACAGCTCGCTCGCGATCCTCGACGGCTTGCACGACCGCTGGGTGCGGTTCCTCCATGCGCTCCGGCCTGAGGACTTCGCGCGCACCATGGAGCATCCGGAGATGGGAGAGGTCAGCGTCGATTTCCTACTCCAGCTCTACGGATGGCACTGCCCGCACCACGAGGGGCACATCACGGGGCTCAGGGAGTCCCGCGGCTGGTAGTCCATGCCATCCATACTCGAGGCCCTGCGGTCGCGCGGCTTGCTCCAGGACTCGACCGATGGCGCGGAGGAGCACCTCGCCGAGGCGCCACGCACGGTCTACATCGGGTTCGATCCCACGGGGCCCAGCCTCCACGTCGGCAGCTTGCTGCCCATCATGGGACTGGTGCACCTCCAACGCGCGGGTCACACGCCGATCGCGCTGGTGGGCGGAGGCACGGGGCTCATCGGGGATCCCTCCGGACGGACGACGGAGCGGCAGCTGCTCACCAAGGAAGTCGCCGCGGAGAACGCCGAAGCGATCCACCGACAACTCGCGCATTTCCTGGATTTCGAAGCGCGCTCGAACGCGGCGCGCATGTGCAACAACATCGACTGGCTGGGCGGGCTCGCGCTCGTCGACTTCCTGCGCGATGTCGGCAAGCACTTCTCCGTGAACCAGCTGCTCGCCAAAGAGTCGGTGAGGCGCCGCATCGCGGACGAGGAGTCCGGGATCTCGTTCACCGAGTTCTCGTATGCGCTCCTCCAGTCCTACGACTTCCTGGAGTTGTTCCGGCGCGAGGGGTGCACGGTGCAGATGGGCGGGAGCGATCAGTGGGGCAACATCACGGCCGGAATCGACCTGGTCCGCCGCATGGAGGGCGCGCGCGTGTACGGAGTGGTGCTCCCGCTCGTGACCGACTCCACCGGAGCGAAGTTCGGCAAGAGCGAGGGGCAGGCGGTGTGGCTCGACGGGGCCATGACATCGCCGTTCCGGTTCTACCAGTACTGGATCAGCCTCAACGACGCGGATGTCGTGCGATACCTGCGATACTACACGCTGCTCTCCGACGAGGACATCGCCGAGCTCGCGCACGCGGTGGCGGCGGAGCCGCACAAGCGAGCGGCACAGACGGCGCTGGCGGAGGACGTGACCCGCAGACTCCATGGTGAGGACGGACTCACACGGGCGCGTAGGGCCACGGACGCACTTTTCGGGGGGAACGTCGAGGGTCTCGGCGCCGACGAGATCGCCGACATCTTCTCCGACGTGCCGTCCTCGGAGGTCTCGAAGGAGGACCTGGCCGGGGACGGGAAGCCGCTGGTGGACCTGCTCGCCGCCTCCGGACTCGCGTCCTCGAAGGGCGACGCGCGTCGCGCCATCGAAGGCGGCGGCGCCTACGTCAACAACGTGCGCGCCGTGGACGTGGCTCGGTCGATAACGATCGCCGACACGATCGACGGTCGATTCGCGCTGTTACGCCGCGGCAAGAAGAATTACCACCTCATGGCGGTCCGCGACTAGAAGCCCACCTGATAGCCCAAGGTGAGGCCCCAGTCGAGACCCAGCTGCGGGCCCTCGTAGTCGTGGTGGATCGTGTAGGTCGCCTCGGCGAACACACGATGACCCGCGAGCACGGACGCCTCGGGCATGAAGATGTTCAGGCCGAGGGGCAGATCCAACCGCTGACCGGCCATGAAGAGCCCGTCATTGCCTGGATCCTGTCCCGGATCGAGCTCGGGGTCGGAGCCCTCGACGCTTCCCCACGACCTGTAGCGAAGCCCCCCGGACACGCTGAAGGTGCCGTTGATCTGCATGGCAGCCCAACCATCCGCGCGATACACGTCGCCCAGCGTGTAGTCCCGACCACCCGTTCCGAGGTTGATGCGGGCGACGAACTGCGCGCCGACCGAGCCCCTCTCGTTCTGCGTCTGCAGGGTGGCGCCGGGTGTGAGGGCGAAGGTGCCGCCGCCGGACCGCATGTCGTAGGGGTGGACCTGATCGGCACCGAACGGCGTGTCGGCGCGGGAGCCCGTAGCGCCGATCGGCAGGACCGCGCCCATCTGGAGGTGCGCGCGCGTGCCACCCTGGTTCAGGATGCTGTAGAGGGCGTTTACCGCGATGTCGCCCAAGTCCTCGGCACCCGTACGGTAGAAGATCCCTCCGTTGGTGACGTGCTCACGCTCGAAGATCGAAACCTCCGCGCTCCCCATGAGGGTGAGGTCCGGCGTGACGCCGGCGGCCACCGTCAGGCTATGCGTCTGGCGGGAGAGCGTGAGCGGTGCCACCGAGTAAAACCCGAGCGTCTCCGCGAGAGGAAGGGAGTCGTTGACGACCCATACGCCCCGCGAGTTGAACTGGGCGAAGCGGTACGTGACCAGCACCTCGTGCTGCGCGAGGGTACGGTCGCCGCTCACCCCGATCGGCGCCGTCCCGTCCGGACGTCCGGACGTCCAGGTCCACTCGTCCTGCGCCGCCAGCGGCGACGCGATCGCCAGGACCGTCGCTACCATCAAGCTCCTACGAACCATGGAACTCTCCTCTAGCACGATGGGGGCTCGTGGTCCGCCCCTCAGTCTACGGCACGCCCACTTGCGGTCGTGAGCAGTAGGAAGATGTTTCGGTCGTCCGCCCCAAAACAAGTGTTTCCTTCCGCGGCGCTCCTGGCGGTTCTGCCTCTTGACCCCCCGGGTGCGGTTACGCAACGTGGCGGCTCTCCCAGCCAGGTCGCAGGTGGTTTCCCGAACGAGGCGAAGCAGCATGGCAAAGCCGCTGGTCGGTGTCGTGATTGGCTCCAGATCGGATTGGGAGACCATGACCCACACCGTCTCGACTCTCGAGGCCCTGGGAATCGAGTGCGAGGTCAAGGTCATGTCGGCCCATCGCACCCCGGACGCCGCCGCCGAGTATGCCGCGACGGCGGAAGAGCGCGGGCTGGAGGTCGTGATCGCCGCCGCGGGAGGGGCGGCCCACCTGGCAGGCGTGCTGGCGTCGAAGACGACCCTCCCGGTTCTGGGCGTGCCCTTGAAGGGCTGGTCGCTGGATGGCCTCGACTCGCTCCTTTCCACGGTTCAGATGCCGCGGGGCGTGCCCGTCGGCACGCTGGCGATCGGGAAGGCCGGAGCCGTCAACGCCGCGCTCCTCGCCGGCCAGATCCTCGCGTTGAAGCACCCAGGTATCCGCCAGGCCGTGAAGGCGGACCGAGAGGAGCGCCGCCAGCAGGTGCTAGCCGAGCCGGATCCTCGGGTGTAAGTGTCATCATTTCAATGATTTAGGCGTTCTCCCAGCGCCGCCCGACGGGCTCGATCCGACAGGACGCGGCGGGCGCTTCCGCGCCGACCGCCGTTGGCGTATCCTACGGGAGACGCCGCGCCGGGCAGATCCGGTGCGGCGCTTCGTTTCAGCCCGGGACATGCCAAGAGGATCGGAAGTCGAGGCGCCCAGGCCGCCCGCGCAGCAGGGTCCGTAGCCACCGAGGTGCTCCATGTTGGAAGAGATACGCGCAAGGATCGAAGATGAGATCGAGCGCCTGGCCCAAGAACTGAACGTGGACCTGCCCGGGCGGATCAAGGTGGCGATGGAGCATGGAGACCTGCGTGAGAACTCCGAGTTCAAGGCCGCCAAGGAGCGCCAGGCGTTCGTCGAGGCGCGGCTGAACCACCTGACATCGCGAATGACCGAGCTGTCGAAGATCGATGTCCGCGAGATGGCATACGACAAGGTCGGCTTCGGATCCACCGTGACGATCCAAGACATGGAGCTGGGGGAAGACTTCACGTTCACGATCACCGCGGGAGACTTCATCGACCTCGATGCCGGGCAGGTATCACTGGCGTCCCCGATCGGCCGGGGGCTTCTCGGAGCCGGCTCCGGGGACGAGGTGACGATACGGCTGCCTGCCGGAGAACGACGCTACAAGGTCGTGGAGCTGCTGACGCTGCCGCAGCAGCTGGGAGCGACCGGAAGCCGATAGACCGCAGCTCCTGCGGCGGGGACGCCCGCGTGCAAGCGAGGGTTGCGGTCTATGGGGTTCAGTTCGCGGGAAGTGTTGGGTGCGCATGTGGACATGGCGTTGTCCCGGGGCTGGGGGCTGCTTCAGCGCATGGATCGATGGCACGAGGAACGCAGGGCGCGGATTCGGCGTGAGGTTGTCGGCGCGGTGCGCGATGCGCGCTTCAGCCGGGGCCTGGCGTGCCCGCGCTGCGGTGCGAGCGAGGTACAGCGCTGGGGATGGTCCGCCGGCCGGCGGCAGCGTTACCGGTGCGTGGCCTGCCGGCGCACCTTCAGCGACTTCACGTGCACGCCCGCAGCCTACCTGAAGAAGGTGGAGCTGCTGCCCGACTACGGCGTGTGTCTGCAAGAGTGCCTGAGCATACGGGCCGCGGCCGCCCGGCTCGGCATCCACCCCAGCACCGCCTTCCGCTGGCGGCACCGCCTGCTGGGTGCCATGAGCCGCACGCAAGACGCCACGCTCGACGGGTGGATCGAGATCGGATCCGATTGGTTTGCGCACTCACGCAAGGGCGAGCGCGGCATCACGGACCGGCTGCCACGGCGCCGTGGCGCCCGCTGCCGCCTGCGATTCGGCGGACGACGCGCGTACGTGATCATGGCGTGTGATCGCTTGGGTCACGTCCTCACCGGCCTGGCTCCGGGTCAGCGCGTCGATGCCGACGCCATCGAGCTCACGCTCGCCGCACGGGTGGGTGAGGCGCCGGCGCTGACCTCACCCGAGGGCGTTTACGGCCAGAGCGCGCGGCTCGCTCGCAGGAAGGGCTGGAAGTTCCGCCAGTCGATGGGCGCGACGCTCGATACCCTCCGGTGGCCGGCCCACACCCGCACCGTCGTCGGCTACCGCGTCCGGCTGCGACGCTGGCTCCCTCGCTTCCACGGCGTCGCCACCAAGTACCTGACCAATTACCTGATCTGGCACCTCCTGCTCGACTCGGCCTACCGAACCGCTCTGCAGCCCACACTCATGCGATGGCCCCTCGGCGCCGGCTTCGGCTGACGACCAACACTTCCCGCGAACTGAACCCCATACGCTCGAGACGAAAGCCGACGCGGCACCGGGTGCGGGCCGCCAGGGGCCACCAAACGCGAAACCGCTTCGACCTCAGAAGGCCGGTCCCACCGACCTCCTCACCTCTTCCAGCTCGACCACGCTCGCGGGATCCGGCCTCGTCACCAGGCTGACGCCGATGCAGCACGCGAAGCCGGCCACGAAACCGGGGATCATCTCATAGAGGTCGTAGAAGCCCGCCTTCAGGGCGATCACCCAAACGACGGTCGTCACGAACCCGCCCACCATGCCCGCGACCGCCCCCGCTCGCGTCGTACCCTTCCAGAAGAGTGAACACAGCACCACGGGCGTGAATGCGGCGGCGATGCCCGACCACGCGAAGAGCACGAAGTAGAAGATGACCCGCACCTCTGCCAACGCGACGGCAAGACCAGCGACGCCTATGGCGACCGTGACCGCCCGGCCGAGCATCGACAGGGTTCGCTCCGTCGCGCGCACGCCGATCGCCTGCTGAACCACGTCCCTCACCACCACCGACGAGGCCAAAATGAGCAGCGAGTCGACCGTCGACATGATCGCGGCCAGAACCGCCACCAGAAAGATCCCGGTGAAGAACGCCGGGAGCAGTTCAGCGCTCATCTGGGGAAGGATGGTCTCGGGGTCGGCGAGGCCGGGGAAAGCCGCCCGCCCGGCCATGCCGGCGAACACCGCCCCCACATCGAACCCGATCACGCAGAGCACCGCCCACAGTCCGCCGTCGATGATCTGCTTCTGATCGCGTGCGGCCATGAAGCGCGTCAGGAGCTGAGGCGAGCCCAGGAACGCCAGCCCGATCGCGACGAACCCCGCTGCGCTGGCGATCCCGGCCGGCCCGAGGCCGAATTGGCCCATCGGCCTCAGTAGGGCTGGGTCCGCCGCCGCCAGAACCGCCATCATCCGGCTCCACCCGCCGGCCGCCGCGATCCCGACGATGGGCAGCGTGATCAGACAGCCGAGCATCAGGGCGCCTTGTAGGAAGTCCGTGTATGCCACGGCCTTGAGGCCGCCGATGGTCGTGTAGAAGAGCACGATCCCCAGCCCGATCCAGACACCGGCGTCGTATCCGGTCCCCAGGAACGAGTCGAACGCCTTCCCGGAAGCGGTGAGCTGCGCTGCGGTATAGGCCATCACCATGCTCAGGATGATCACCGCGGAGAGCCAGCGAAACACGTGCGTCCGGTCGCGGAACCGCTCCGTCAGATAGTCCGGCACGGTGATGGCGTCGTAGCGGTCCGTGTACGCCTTGAACGGCCGTGCGACCCAGATCCACGCACAGGCCACGCCGAGCACCTCGCCGAGGATCACCCAAAACGCGTGTACCCCGACCGCGTACCCCATTCCGGTGAGCCCGAGCAGCAGCCACGCGCTTTCACCCGTCGCGTTGGAGCTGAACGCGATCACCCAGTAGGGCAGTCGCTTGCCTGCGAGGTAGTAGCCCTTGAGGTCCACGGACCCGCGGCTGCTCCACAAGCCGATCCCCA
>Ga0302046_10004890_pt1 | contig 11854 bp, 11 predicted proteins | sample RVTome_11_FD_200261 | JGI IMG/M metagenome (GOLD analysis project Ga0302046, IMG submission 200261) | Soil microbial communities from uranium-contaminated site in the Upper Colorado River Basin, Wyoming, United States - RVT147D111 (version 2) ... | reverse complement strand
GACGAGCGGCCGGAGGTGGTGACCGACGTGCTGCGCTGGCAGGTGGCGCCGGAGGCGCCGGAGCTGACGATCGAGCTGGCGCAGTTGTTCGGGTAGGCAGACGCCCCCCGCTCGTGGAGGTCTTCTCCCAACTCCCTTTGAATCCGCGTACGATCGCCTCACGCGACGTCCGTTCGATGACGCGTCCGTTCCGGAGACACCGTACCTTCGCGCATGTCCCGCGCTTGCCCGCTCGGCCGAGGAGCGTCCATACTATGGCCATGCCACTGGCACACCGGCGTTTCACCGTCGACGAGTATTACCGCATGGCCGAGGTGGGTATCCTCGGCGAGGACGACCGCGTCGAGCTGCTGGACGGCGAGATGACGCCGATCGGGAGCCGGCACGCCGCGACGGTCATGCGCTCAGAGGCCAGAGCCCGGTCCGCCTGCATCGCCACAGCGAGCCGGACCCCGATGTCGCCCTCGTGCGCCCTCGCCCGGATGGCTATCGCGAACGGCCATCCCGGCCCCGCCGACGTCGTGCTCATCGTGGAGGTCGCGGATACCTCGCCCGCGTACGACCGGGAGCGCAAGCTGCCCGCGTACGCCGCGGCTGAGATTCCGGAGGTATGGTTGGTCGATCTGACCGCCGACCGCATCGAGATGTACCGGGAGCCCGGGGGCGGCGTCTATCGCGACCGTCGCGTGCTGGCGCGGGACGCGACGCTTACGATCCTGGCGTTGCCCGGCGGCGCGGATGCCGGCAAGCGAGATCCTGGGTTGACCGGTCCCTCTCCGCTCCCCCGTTCGAGGCACGGCTCGGCGTGATCGTCGGGGCGGCGTTCCGAAGATTGGTCACCGCTTCCCGCGGAAAGGCGTAACCGACTCCCGCTTCGTGTCCGGCCACCGCTTCTTCCTCGGATCTCCCCAAGCCAACACCTAGTCAATTACACAAAAGTCTGCACACTATTGTGAACGGCTGAGACTTCGAGCGACCAACGTCAAACCTCGAGCCGGGCGTTCGAGATTGCGGCCGGGGGAAGCGAGACTTCGGGCGAGCCGGACGAGATCAGGGGTGAGGCAAACGAGATTTCGAGTGAGGCAAACGAGATTTCGAATGGGGCGTTTCAAGCTTCGAGTCGCCTGGTTGAAGGCGGGGGTGGAAGGGATTCAGAGGAGCGGTACGTTGCGGCGGGGTAAGGGGTTGCGTCGGGCGTAGGCAGTCGGCAGTCGGAGTCCTTCGCCCGACGCCTCCGCATCGGCCTTGTAGCCGCCCGCCTCCCGGAATCTTCTCTCCTCTCCCTTCTCCCTTCTCCCGCATACCATCGCCCCACCGGGCGTCCGTGCGGCCGCAATCGCTACAACGCTTGTGATCTAGTCGGTGCCCGTGCGTCGAAACGGTACCAGGCGCTTCAGGTCGCGCGCCGTCTCCTGCCGCAGGCGCATGAATTCGCGGACGTCGTCCGGTGTCACGCCACGGCCGCCCGCCATCGCCTCCCGAGCCAGGGCGATGACTACCCCAAGAACACACCCAAACGTCAGTCCGAGCAGCCCCTTCAGGATCAGATAGCGCCTGTCGGGCCTAGCAGGGATCTCAGGCTCATCGACCACTGTGATGACTGGCGTGTTCCGCACTTCCTCGATTCGCGCCTGCTCGAAGGACTGTACGAGTGATGTGACAACCTGCTGCTGGAGAACAACCTTCCGATCCAATCGATCGTGCTCGAAGCGCAGTGCGGGCGAGCCGGCGTACTCACGATTCTGCCGCAGGAACGCCTCTAGCTCGTTTTCAGCATCACGCAACTCCCTCTGTGTGGCCTCAAGTCGCCCTTCGATGAACCGCCGCTCGGCGCCGGCCTGGGATTGGCGCTTCTCCACGTCGAACATTGTGACCAGTTCCAGCATCCGATCGGCCATGAGACGAGAGAGCTCCGGCCACGGGGTACTCACGCCCCACCGTACGAGCCCGGTTTCGCGATCAAGTTCTGCGCTCGTCATGGCCAGGAGCTGTTCGATTGCAAGGTCCCGGCGCTTCGCTGGCGACTCATCAGGACTGATCTCGAAAAGGTCCATTGGCGTGCCGGACATGCTAGCCGTGTCCTGCCACCAGGCACGCCCCGTCATGGCGACGAACCGGAATGTATCCACAGCGATAGTACCCAGAATCTCTCGCGATCGAAGGAGGGCCACGTAGAACTCTGGCGACTGCTGTCCCCCTGTACCGGGGACCGTGAACCCGAACTGTGCGGCGAGGCCAGAGAGCCGGCTGAGGCTGGCCTCGTCCGCTTGCGGCAGGAAACGGCCAGCCGAGCTGTACGTGCGAGGGAGCGCGAGCGAAACGATCGAGACTAGCGACGCGACGGCCAGCGTGGCGATCACGATTATCCAACGTTGGCGAAGGGCAACGTTGACAAACGCGAGTACCGACACCTCGCGTCCACCTGCCGTCGTGTCCATATGCGTCATGCAGCGCTCCTGTTCGGCCAGAACTCTATGCTACCGGAAATGCGCCCACAAGGCAGGCCCGCGAGGTCATGGGCCGCTGCGTTTAGCCATCGCATCCAGGAAGTCCGCCTTTGGAAACACATTTAGCCGCCCGCCAACCGTCGCGTCGAGAACCTCCCTGCCGGCCCTGCGAAAAGCATCTTGCGCCCACCGGTACGCCATCTCCTCCCCCTTGTAGTCGGGAATCCGCCACACCTCTCCGGGCCGATAGTATCCGCCGATGAAGTGGTTGTCTTCCCGCCCCGTTGCCACGACCACCTTAGTCGGAGTCCCGGACTCCGCGTATGAGTGGTCTTTCCCAATGAGGATGACCCTGGCAAACCCCATGTGAAACGCCAGTTGGAGGCAGGCGTACGTTACCGAGTGCCCGCCGTAAACTCCGGAGGTGACGTCACCGTAGAAACCGGGCCGAAATGTCATCCTCAAGTACTCCACGTTCTCATCAGGCCGAAAGTAGCGTCTCCCATTCCAGTTGACGAAGCGCGCCAATACGGGCGCTGCCGCAATCTCCCTCGCCACATAGCGGATCTGCGACGCGACATCGATCGCCACGAGATAGGTCAGGTCGATACCGTGAGTCTCCCGAAGTCGATACCCCCGGTTCATCCCGATGACCACCATTCCCCGGGCCAGTGCGAGATCCATTCCTCGAATGCTCGGGCCGTTCGCTACGATAAGACACTGCTCGCCCGCGTGACGATCGCGGTATGCCGCCAGCCGGGCGCGGGCGGGTGCTCCCCCACCCCCGGGCAGCTGCCACGCGATCCAGTGAGGCAGGTGTCGAACCCGCCGAGCAGCGGCCTCCCACACCCGCTGCATCGTCAATTCACCATGGCCAATGGTCCGAAGGTAGCGCCAGCGGCCCCTCATGCGTCGCCCGCCGGATGCGGCGTATCCACTGGGGCCGGATGCTCCCGGTAGCGTGCCAGTGCAGCTCCTACCAGGATCCAGAAGATCATGTACAATCCATTGATGCCCGCTCGCGAGACATGCTCAGTGAGCATCGCAAGGGCGACAATAAGACCACAGTACACCGCTGCGCTCCGCACGCTGCTGTGCGCGCTAGACACCCCCTGCCGCCACGCCCGCAGCACCAGGAACGCGGTCACGCCAAGCAAACCAAAATAGATCAGCGTGCCGTGCCAGCCCGTCGCCACGAGTTGTCCCAGTACCTCGTTGTGAGGAGTCCGGCCAAACCGGTCGTTGTAGGCATTGACTCCGTGGCCCATCGGATTGTCCAGAAACATCTCCACTGCCGCCGCCCAGTACGTGGCCCGCGCCGCGAACGACCGGTCCTCGGTCGGATTGGCGATCCCCGCCAGGCGTTGCTCGAATCCGGCGCCGGCCTCGCCCGCGAGAATGCGCGACGACGCCCACCATCCGATAGCCACTACAAGCGATATCGCGAGCAGACCGGCCGCCAACCTGCGGAACCGTAGGGCCGGGCGGCCACGACCGTCGAACAACGTCGCGACGAGCAGGACCGTCAGGACCGCAGCCCAGGCCATGCGCCCGCCCGACACCACCAGGAACACCAGTAGCACGCCCCCACCGACCACGACCGGTGGCGTGGCCCGACCGCCTTTAAACAGGCCGACACTAGCAGCAATACCAGCCGCGGCCAGGTATGCCACCGTATTCGGACCAAACGGTGTGTCGGACAGGAAGTAGAAACCCTGTTGGCGGTCCAGCGTGAATAGGCGCACCGGCGAGAAATCAAAGCTGCCCGGCGCCACCTGGAATAGCATCACTGCCGCGACGATCAGTGCCACGGCCATGACGCACTTGAGCAGAAGGTCGACCCGCCGTTCGTTCATCCACAAGTTTTGAAAGAGGAACGACACCGCCCACGGATAGGCGAGCAGCCGGACCGCGAATCCCAGATCACGGGTGCCCGTGTGCACCACCGTCACGCCGACTCCCACGAGGATATAGGCGAGGAACGCCAAGTCCTTTCCGTTGACGAGGAGGCCGCGCCCCGACAGCGCGTTGGTCCACGGCAGCACCGCCAAGCCGATCCCGACGAGCCCTGCACCGAGTAATGGGCTCAACGGGAACGCCGCCATGAACGTCAGCCCCAGCCAGAACAACATCAGCGATGCGGGTCCTGCGCGCGACGCACGAAAACGTACTCATCCCGGAATGGTCCGAGCGGCACATGCGTGAAGACCGCGCGCGGCACGATCCTGGCGCCCAACGCGGCCGAAGTGAGTAGCTCAGGCGCGCCAGCGTCCCAGTCGCGCGGGTCGGCGATTCGCCTCGCGCGCGGAAACGTCTCCGCCAGCGACGTCCCCACCGCCCGTACACCAACAGGCTCGAGCAGCCAGGACAGTTCCGTCGAAACGTCGACATCGGAGAACAGACGACGCAAATCCACCCTCGGAAACAGATCCAACCGACCACCCACCCCCGCGTTCATGATTCGCACGCCGCGGGCCTCGAAAAACTCTCTGGCTTCCCGGAACTTGGCGAATGTCTCTTCCATGCGTGGCCGATGATACTGCCGCCCCATGCCGAAGTACCTCGGATCGAAATGATCGGGATCGTCGTCCGCGGTGGCCGTGAGATCACGGCGGTTGTGAGCGACAATACTCCCCTGTCGCTGATAGTCCAGGTCGACCCCGAGCAGGTAGATCTCCGTAAAGCCGAGGTAGCCAAGAATCTGAAGGCCAACATTGGCAACCGTCTTGTTGATACCGCACCGCGGCAGGTCGTCACGGAATGCGAGGCTGTCCAGATGCAGCCAATAGACATTGTCGGCGGCTACGATGAACCGCGTGAAGTCGACGTTGTACGGATGCAGGTCCGGAAAGAATGCAAACTTCACAGTTCGCGCGGTCTCATTGATCTGCTCCGCCGTATCCCGGGCGACGCGGTCATCGATCACGGCGTACATGGTTGGACGCCAGGAAAGGCGCTCGAACATCAGTTCGAACCGGTTGAAGCACATCGTGACTTCGTGGCGGAGGAGATGCAGTGGAGTCCGGTTGAGGCTCGGCCCATTGCCCAGCAGGAATGCCCGCTGCCCGGGGAAACACCCGCGAAGCCGGTGCCAGCGCTCCTTGTTCGACGAGTCGTTGCGGAACCCACGCCGTGCGCGGACGATCGCCGCCCGGGCCGCCCTATTCAGCCACGCGACGCCCCCCTCCTCTCGAAGAATGCTCAACGTCTTGCGCCACGCCGCTGCCAGCTCGCTTGAGCTCAGTAGCCCTCCTATGTGGCGCGGATAACGCGCCGCTGAAGTGCCGGTCGGATCGTCTCCGCCTCCTCTTCGGGAAGGAAGATAAAGTTCCCAATGTACGAACGCGTCCCGTGGTTTGCGGAGACCTGATGGACAGTGTGGTCGAACTCGGCTAGCGGGCGCACGGTGCGTTGGCGCGTGTCAATGAAGAACCCCCGATACCCGTGCCGCAGAACCTCATCGAAGACGTGCTGCAGCGGATACGCGTGATGGCGTTGTTCGGCTTCAATCAGCAGGCGTGGTCGCTGGCGCACGAGCACCTCGTCGGCACCCCGCAGGACATCGAGCTCGTGGCCCTCTACATCAATCTTGACAAAGCCAATCGGCGCTAGTGCATGCGCCGCCGCGTATGCGTTCAGTGTCGTCACCGCGACCTCGATCTCCTGGGCTCCTGTCTGCAGGGCCTCCTGAACATCCGGCTCGACCGTTGAGCGGCTGTGCATGAGAACGCCCGACACGAGTGGTGTCCGGAGGGTCGCCCGGCCTTCACGGCTTGAAAGCGCCGTAGCGACGACTCTCGCATCGGGGAGTAGGCGTCGCAAGCGTCGGTTATAGACCGGCAGCGGTTCGAAGCAGACCACCCGAGCCGAACTACACAGACCGATCAAGACAACGGTGTAGGTTCCGACGTTTCCACCAACGTCCACAGCAAACGCATTCGGTCGCACTAGATCGGGAAGGAGGCGAAGTTCCGTCTCGTGACGCATCGCGAAGCGTACCGCCAGTCGCAGAAGGGGGTGCCGAACGAGATCAGGGGCCAGCCATGGCGGCATCACTTCCAGCACTCGACGCACGGCATTGAGCAGCCTCCCTCGCGGTGCCCTCATTCCGCCTCCCTCGGAGGCGGACCGGGGCGGCCAAGGAAGAAGGGCTCCCCATCCGCAACCGGCCGCAGTGGCACACGGGTGCGGATTAAGCGCCCCACGTCTTCCCTCTCTTCCTCCGCCGCGTGGGGGAGGAAGGGCCGGTTGAGGAAGGAGTCTCCCGCACCGCGGACCGCAGATCGTGGACGGCGCGTGTGCTGAGCACCTCAACACCTTCCTGGCTCATGACGTCCAGTGAATCGCTCACAAATCGTCGCACCGAGCCTAAGCCTCCATCCTCACCACAAGGTCCTGGCGACCAAAACCACGTACGCGACTACGACGGCCGCTGGGCCGAGCACCACCGTCCGCTCAAAGCGGATGAACGTGACCTTCAACGACTCGTACGACAGGCGCGCCGTGTACGGTGCATAGAACGCAAGATACGCCACCAGATAGGCGACCGCGAAGCCGTACCAGTCAATCGCCGGAAACAGCACCGCCGCGATCAGCGCAAATGCGATCCCCGTCACACCGTTCGCAACGTGCCAGACGATGTGATTGGTCGTGCTGTACAACTGGAGATGCATCGCGCCATACCGCTCGACGAACGCCGCGGCGCCGAATAGCACCCACAGCAGTAGTGGAATGAAATCCACGTTGCTCCCGATCAGTCGGATGATCGCCTCTGCGCCAAGCCCAAGTCCGATGAAAAGCACGACGTAGGTCCAGTGTGCCAGCCGCATTCCCCGCATCGATACGCGTATCAGCTCCTGCAAGTCCGAGCGGGCCCGAAGCCTCGCCAACCTTGGGATCTTCGAGTAGAACGGCGCCATGGAGAAATTGCGCATGGCCGTGAGCAGGTGCATCGAGAACAGGTAGGACGCCACGCGGCCTGCGTCGCCGACCTGGGCGTATAGCATACCAGAGAACTGGAGCGGCGCCTGGCCGATCAGCGTGCCCAGTCCGCTCCGCCACGCGCTGGGCCAGACCGCCTCGATGATCCGCGTGTGCACGCGCCGATCGGTGAACTCTCGGAACCGGCCTCCGACCACATGCCGCGCGAGCAGCCAGTTGCGCACCACGTTCAGCACCATCCATCCCTGGTGGGCCACCACAAGGCCGACGAGTCCGCCACCGAGAAGCAGCGTCAGGACTGTCGTGCCGATCATTCCTGTATTCATGAGGGCTTCCCACCGGCGTACCAGCGCTACCCGGTTCAGCCCCTGCAGGTAGGCACTGTACATGTTGCCGCGCAGGATAACCGTCGAGGCGGCAACCACGAGCCCCCACGCGATCCATCCGGTGTCGGGCGCCTCCAGGAACCCGATCGGACGTGCCACGATCGCCGTCCCTACCGTCGCAAGCAGAAGCGTAGCGAACCCGGTCAGACGTGTGTAGATCACGCGCATCGTCCCGCAGATCCGTTCCACGGCTGGCCAGTTCGGTTCCGCTACTTCCGGGACGGCCACGGCCCGACGCAGATCGCGTAATTGCGTGTCGTCCAGCCCACCGAGCGCGAACGCGATCACTCGCGTGAACGTAGGACTGAACCCTAGATCCGCCTGAAGTTGCAGGGTGATGAACGATCGAAAGAGGTACCAGACCACCACCTCTTCCGCCGACAGGCGGGTAAGAATGAGCGGCAGCACGACGACGATGCTGAGCGACCGCGTGAGGAAGCTCCCCCACGTCATCATCGTCGGTGAATGCCAACCCCTGACGCCGATAGCGCCGAGCGATGCCCATACGTCCCGACGCCGTTCCCGGCGCGCCGTCACTGTCGACCCCACGCGTGACCGCCGATGCCCCACCGCCGCCCAGAACGCGATCGCGAGGACCGCGCAGGGCCAACGGTCAGCCCCGGCGCCGTAGACTGCTCGACAATGCGCCTTGGCAGCACCAGCAACCGGAGCGCCAGCGTCCCAATGAGTGCGGCCAGAACCGAGTTGGCAGCAGAATCGTCCCGGCTCACTTACCGTCGCGACGGCGCGGATTGTGACCCATAGTGACGTCCAGCCTCGCGTGATTCACGCTTACCGCCCCGGTGTGGTAGTCATTTGCTCTTCCTCAACTCCGCCCACAGAGCGAGGTACGCAGGTTTCCTTCGATACTCCCGATCGAAGATGAGTGGGTCGTCCTTCCAGGTGACGCCTGCCCGTGACTGTCGGCGATCCGTAAAGCCCCATATCGAGAACGCCGTACATCTTGACACCGCCAGGCATAAACCCAATACGGTTTGATACACACGGGCCTGCCGGGTCAACTCATCGGCCGTCGCCGGGCTGTGCCCGATGAGAACGTCCAGCTCCGTGATGTGTAGGTCCAGGTCCAGCGCGGCCAGCCGTTCCATATCGGCCCGGATTCGGAGGGTGTCCAGCCGGGTGTTGATCGTCACGTGAAACTGAAGGCCCACACCTGTGATAGGCACCTGTCGTCGCTTAAGCCCCGCGACGAAGTCGTAGATCGCCATGCCCCAGGCTCCCGACCGTTCGAGGCTATGGTCATTGTAGAACAGCGCGGCTGTCGAGTCGGCTAGATGGGCCCACCAGAACGCAGAGTCGTACACCAATGGACCCAAGCGCCGGAACCAGAAACTTGTGTCGCGATATATGATGCCATCATCTCCTTTGCCATCAGGATTAACGGCCTCGTTCACGACATCCCATGCCAACGTTCGCCCACGGTATCGCGACACCAGCGTTGACACATGGTGATGAAGCACCTGCCACAAAGCGACGTTCGGCAGCGCTTCGAGCCATCCCGGGAGCGCGTTGCCCCAAACCAGCGTGTGCCCACGGACATGCAAGCCATGCTGGTTACCGAAATCGACAACTGTGTCGCACTCGTCGAAATCGAACTCATTAAGCGTAGGTTGAACCGCCCGGAAGTAGCACGGCGCGGTCACAAGACTGAACTCCGACGCAACGACGTCTCGGTACGCGGGCTCCTCGTCGGGGTTGAGATGATGCGCCCGCACCATCGTTCCGATCAGGAGTCCGCGTCGCAGAGCCAGCTCCCGCAAGGTTGCTTCCCCCTGTTCAGTCGAGGTCCTTTGCACGCCGCCGCTCGCTGCACACGCACTGAGCGAGCACCCGACAAGTGCAACCCCTACGACCTGTACCACGATGCGGATGCTTCGCCTGTAGCTCGAGAACCAATCGGCCTGTACCATGTTCACCCTATTCAAACGCCTGGGCCACTAGTGCGCGACGCTCTTCACGTCGAATGAACAGAAAACGCCCCTGAATCGGACCGAATGGCACGTAGCGCGTGATGAGCCGCGGAATCCACTTCTTTCCCAGCTCGCTCTCGACGAGGAACATCCCGTCGCTGATGCTAGCCGACAAGTTCTCCTTAACCCGTCCGTTCTCGATGTACGCACGGAGCCTCTCGGGCCGACAGGCGCTTGACACGGACTCTGCAAGCAACTGGTATTCCTCATCACGCGAGAACGCAAATAACCCGAGGAAGTCTACCCTCTCGAATACTTCTAGCTGCCCGCCGATACCGGCGTTCCGTATAACGATGCCGCGGTTCACGGCAATGTCACGCGCCCGCGTGAACGAACGGCGCATTCTCACTCGAGTAGCCTCGACGGGCTGGTGATACGTCCGACCCTTGCCAAAATAGCGCGGGTCGAAGTGATTCGGATCGTCGTCGTGCTGTGACTCGACTCGGATCCCGTGCGTCGGCACCGCGCTTCTGTGTATCACGTAGTTCTGGTCTACTCCTACGAGATAGATCGTGGTAAACCCGGCAAACATGAGCATTTGCAATCCCGCGTAGGCCACGGTGCCGCCAGAGGCGAAAAGTGGCAGGCGGCGCGAAAAATATGGCACTCGCGCGACAGGATGCATTAACAGAACGTTGTTGCGCTTGATGATCGCCCCAGCATGCTGCGAGTGAACGCAGAGATACCTGTACTGCGAGGCGTGCTCGTTGAGCTCCGCCGCCATGTCCGGCAATACCGCTGGATCGATACACATGTAGAAATACGGGCTCCAACTCAGCCGTTCGTGCAATAGATGGAACCTGTTAAAGCAGAGAGTCAGCTCGCCCTTGAGGAGAAAGAGCGGCGTTTCGTTGAGACTAGGCCCGTTACCGATGAGAAACACGCGCTGGCCGTTGTAGGCATTACGCAATGCATTCCAGCGCCTTGTGTTCTCGTCTAAGGATAGGAAGGTGCGGGTAACATTGACCGCCTTGTGGAACTGCCTGACGAAGACGTTCATCCCTCAAGGCCTTACGCCCAGCCGCCGAGCCATCAAGGCTTCTGCCACCTCGAACTGATACTCTTCGTCTATGTCGATTGCTTCAAGTGGATCAATCGGGAACAATACCGGACGGCCGCCAATGCGGCGTCCTGTCGTGGCGAAGCTACTCCGCGAAAACACGTACAAGCACGAGTTCTCTTCGTAGATGGGCGGGAGATCCTGACTGCGCACCTCACGGTCGACGTAGTGATTGATCGGGCGACCGTCAGGCCAATAGAACCGCGTCTTGAACTCGTTGACTGAGAACAGGGAGTCGTGCTCTCCGGACTCGAAGAAACGCTCAATCGCCCGGTCAATCGTACCGCCGGTCAGTAGCGGATTCGTACTGTGGGTCTGAACGAAGTACTCCCCTTCGGTCTCGCGGAGATCCCACTCGATCAGGGGATGGGCCCGAACCATGTCGCCCAAGAGATGCGGCGGTCGCCGGACGTACACCGCCCCCAGGCGCTCAGCCTCCAGTCCGATATCGTCCGAATCTGAGTTCACCACTATGCGTGTGATGTACCGAGATGATCGGAGCGAGTCCATCATCCAGTGAAACAACGGGCGCCCGCACAGCGGCCGCACGTTCTTGCGGGGAACGCGCTCGGAGTGCGCTTTCATCGGCATCAGGGCCGTTACGGCTGGGACCCTTACTGCCCTCTTTCGATTAGTCAACGTGCGGCTGCCACCTCGTGCGAAACGCACCCGGACATAAGAATCTATCGTCTCCGTAAGCGTCCCACGTACGCGCTCGGGAATGCCCTTTCATGGGCATGAGCGCCGTGACTCGCTGGTTCATCACCGCCCTCGTACCTGCTCCCGTACGAACATCATCTCATCGCGCACCTTCTCGGCCAGGAACACCATGTCGTCGCCGTAGGCAATGAAACGGTACCCCGCGGCCACCCGCCGCGTGAACTCGTCTCGATTCGAATGGACCACGTGGAAACCCGCGGCCTTCACGCCGAGCCCGATGACCCGCTCGACCTCGGTCAGGGCGGCGACGACGTCCTTATGCTCCCAGTCGCCAGGCACACCGATGGAGGCCGATAGATCGTAGGGCCC
>Ga0302046_10004889_pt1 | contig 11854 bp, 10 predicted proteins | sample RVTome_11_FD_200261 | JGI IMG/M metagenome (GOLD analysis project Ga0302046, IMG submission 200261) | Soil microbial communities from uranium-contaminated site in the Upper Colorado River Basin, Wyoming, United States - RVT147D111 (version 2) ... | reverse complement strand
ACACACCGTGTGATGCGCTTGCCGGGGGCACGCCCACCCTCCGTTCGGGGGTGGGCGGGGAAAGCTAAGCAATCGCCCAACGAGGGTAAACCGACGCTAGTGGTCCGCCCCCGGTGGACCGCTAGGCCTGCGCCGACCCTTCCACCCCTCGGGACTGGAGCGGCCGAGCGCGGATCTCCACGATGTCGTCGAGCACTCCGAGGAACGCCTCGAGCACCTCGGGATCAAAATGCGCCCCGGAGTTCGCCTTCATCATCTCCACCACCTGGTCCGCCGGGACGGCGCGGCGATAGGGCCGGTCCATGGTCAAGGCGTCGAACACGTCGACGACCGCGCAGACGCGTCCCTCGAGCGGGATCGCGTCGCCGGCGATCCCGTTCGGGTATCCGGTTCCGTCCCACCGCTCGTGGTGGGAGAGCGCGATGGTCTCGCCCATCTGGATGACGGGCGAGGGCGAGCCCGCCAGGATTCTCGCACCCAGGGTCGTGTGCGACCGCATCAGCACCCACTCGCGTTCGTCGAGCTCCGCCGGCTTGAGCAGGATGCTCTCGGGCACGCCCAGCTTTCCGATGTCGTGCATGGGCGCGGCATGTTGGATCGTCTCCACCGTGCCGGGGCTGAGCCCGAGCTCCCCCGCCACCATGTGGGCGTACGTCCCGATGCGCTCGACGTGACCCGCGGTGTCCTTGTCCTTGTACTCGGCCGCGATCATCAGCCGCCGGATCGTGTCGAGGTGCGCATCGTACGTGAGCCGCTTGGCTCGCGTCACCTCCTCGAGGGCCACGCGCAGCGCCGCGGTCCGGCGCTCCACCGTGCGCTCGAGCTCGCGCCCGTGCTCGCTCAACCTGTCGTACGCCCGCTTGAGGTCCAGGAGCCAACGTGTACGGAGCCTCACCTCGGCGGCGTCCACCGGCTTCAGGACGAAGTCGTTGATGCCCACCTCGATCGCGCGCCGGTGGTCCTCGCGTCCGGCGCGGCCGGTCACCATCACGATCGGCAGGTAGGTGTGCTGCGGGTCCTCGCGGATGCGGCGAGCGACCTCGAAGCCGTCCATGCCCGGCATCTCGGCGTCCAGCAGAACCAGGTCGATGTCCATCGCGAGCTTGGCGAGCGCCTCGATGCCGTCCGAGGCCGTCTCGACCTCGAAGCCGAAAGCCCGGACCATGCGGGCGTGTGTGCTGCGCACGCGCTCGTCGTCGTCGACGACCAGGAGGCGCGGCGTACGCGCTTGGGACGCGTCGTCGAATGTATCGGTCATGGCCGTCCTTTCCGGAACGCGCCTGGCAGGACTCGAACCTGCGACCGTCGGCTTAGAAGGCCGATGCTCTATCCAGCTGAGCTACAGGCGCTCCCATGCTGAACGCCGCTGAACATAGTTACGCGCCCGGGACGCTGGTAGCGGCCGGTGGCTACGGGCGGCTACACGCCGCCCGTGCGCATGAACCGCTCCTGGCTGCCGGGGCCCTCCCCCGTGAGTCGCTCGAAGACCCCATCGGGGCGCAGCACCCACGCCGTCGGATCGGCGAGCTGCGCGTCCAGAACCGCGCGTAACACCGAGCGCGCCCCCTGGTCGTCCACGGGCGTGACCACCTCCACCCGTGAGCGCAGGTTACGCGCCCTCCAATCGGCCGAGCCGATGTAGTACTCGCCTTGCCCCGCGTTCTCGAAGTAGTAGATGCGGCCATGCTCGAGGAAGCGTCCCAGGATGCTGCGAACCGTGATGCGGTCCGAGAGCGCGGGGACGCCGGCGCGGAGGGTGCATATCGACCGAACGACGAGATCGATGTCGACGCCCACGCGGCTGGCGCGATAGAGCGCCTTGACGATTCCCCGGTCCGCGAGACCGTTCATCTTCGCCTGGATCCGTGCCGTCCGGCCCGCCCGCGCGTGCTCGGCCTCGCGCTCGATCATGCGCTCGAGCTCCTGGCCGAGCGAGCCCGGCGCCACGAGCAGGCGGCGGAACCTCCCGTCCGGTGGGCCGGCCGAGCCGGTGAGCGCGTTGAAGAAGTCGTTGAGGTCGGCGCCCAGGTCCGCGTCCGCCGACATGAGCCCCAGGTCCGTGTAGACTCGGGACGTCGTCGCGTTGTAGTTGCCCGTCCCTATGTGCACGTAGCGACGCACCCGGCCCCCCTCCCTGCGCACCACCAGAGCCGTCTTGGCGTGCGTCTTGTAGCCGAGCACGCCGTAGATCACGTGGGCGCCCGCTGCCTTCAGCCGGTGCGTCCATTCGATGTTGTGCTCTTCGTCGAAGCGCGCCTTCAGCTCCACGAACACGGAGACGTCCTTGCCCGCCTCGCACGCTCGGAGCAGCGCGTCCATGACCGGGGAGCGTCGTCCCGTACGATACAGCGTGAGCTTGAGGCCGACGACGTCTGGGTCCGAGGCCGCCTCCTGCAGGAAGCGGCCGACCGTGGTCTCGAAGTCCTGAAACGGGTGGTGGACGAGGACGTCTCGCTCGGCGAGGACGTCGAAGATCGACCGCTCGCCGGCGAGCGGAAGCGCGGGCGTGAACGTGGGGAACAAGCCATCCTCGACCTCGGCGTCACACAGGTCAACGAAGCTCTGCAGATCGAGGGGGCCGTCCAGCTCGTAGATGTCGCTGCGGGTGAGCGTGGCCACCTCGCCGGCCTGCTCGGTGCGCAGCTCCTTCAGCAGGTACGCCCGTAGCTCGCGCGGCATGGCGGCCTGGACCTCGATCCGGATGACCGGCTTGTACGGGCGTTCCTCGAGCTCGTCGGCGACCGCGGCGAGCAGCGAGCCCGTGGAGTCCTCGTCGATCTCCACGTCGCTGGCGCGGCTCGCCCGGAACGCGTGCACGTCCTCGACCTCCGCCCAGGGGAACAAGGATCCCGCATTGGCGACGATCACGTCCTCGACCGCGATGCGGTCGGCGGACCCCGGCACCGGCAGGAATCGTGGAACGTCGCGCGGAACGGAGACGTAGCCGAGCTCGGAGTGGCCCTGCTCCGCGTGCCGCAGCGAGGCGACCAGCGCGAGGCCCAGGCTCACGAGCCGCGGAAACGAGCGGCCCGGTCCCGGCGAAAGGGACAGCGGCGTGAGGAGCGGGAAGATCTCCTCAGCGAAGTGCTGCGAGAGCGCAGCGCGGGCCGGCTCCGCCAAGTCGTCCCAGCGGCGGACATGCACGCCCGCCGCCGCCAGCGCCGGCAGGAGCATCTGCTTGAGGCAGCCGTACTGCCGCACGAGGAGCGCCCGAACCCGGATCGCGACCAGATCGAGGAGGCGGCCCGGTGAGAGCCACTCCTCGCTCGAGGCGCGGGCACGGGCGAGCTCGTCCTTGAGGCTCGCCACCCGCACGACGAAGAACTCGTCCATGTTGCTCGAGAAGATGGACAGGAACTTGAATCGTTCCAGCAGGGGCAGGCCGGCGTCCTCGGCCAGCTCCAGCACGCGCACGTTGAAGTCCAGGACGCTGAGATCGAGGTCGAGGAAGTCCTCGCCGTCCTCGCCCGCGCCCGTGTCCTTCGGTCTGGGGGCCAGCGGGAGCGGCCGCGGCGGCTGTCGTCGGAGCGGCGCCTCGCGCAGCAGCCGCAGCCCGATCTCCGAGCGCACGAGGAGCAGGAGCGCCGACGCCAGACCGGCGTCGCGAAGCCGGGGAGCGCCCACCCGCCCCAGCAGCTCCAGGAGCGGGATCCACACGAGCGCGTCCCGCGGCCGCTCGGCGGGCGCGGCCGGCTCGTGCAGCCAAACTTCCAGGTCCGCCCCTCCCGCGCGGGCGGGCGCGAAGCCCAGCAGGTCGACGTCGAGCACGTCGCCGGCCCGGCCGTAGCGCATCTCCTGGAGGCGGTCACGCGCGACCTCCTCGCCGGACCCCGGAGCGCTCGGCAGCGTCAGCCCGCAGGGGCCGTCCACGAGGGCGACGTCCCAGTCGTGCAGCACCAGCACGGCAACCCGCGCGTCGGTCGCGGCCTCCAGGAGCACGGTCTGGGCCGAACCCGCGAGCGCGGAGCGGATGCGGTTGCACAGGTCGAGGCCGTCGCTTTCGATGCCGTGCCCGGTCCTGATCCGCGTCGCGAGCGCCTCCAGTCCGGCCGCGCCGTTCACCAGCTCGGTCAGCGTGATACAGTGGAAGGCCCGCGTCGCACCCGGCGCATGCGCGACGATCTGATCGAAGGACACCCGTACCACGGGTCGGCGGAGGATGCCCTCGCGCAGGTCGCGGCTCTCCCGGTCCACGTCGAGGGCCACGACGGGGCGCAGCGCGTACGGGTCCACCACTTCACGCACGCGCGTGGCGACCTCCGAGGCTCCAGACAGCGTGGCGTAGAGCCCGCCGTCGACGACCGGGGTCTCGAGGCAGGTCTCCTCCACGACGCCCTGGAGGCTCACGGTCTTACCCCGAGCGATGAGCTGGATGAGCTGTCGGCCCTGAGCCTCCACGCGCAACCGCAGCGTCATCCCGTTGTCCCGAAGCCCGCCGTCCGCGGTATCGAAGTACGTCTCGCGAAAGAGGTTGAACGATGAGCGGCTCGCCGACATCCCGAGCAACCTCCTCGAGGCGATCAGCCGCGCAAACACCGCATCGTTAGGAACCGGAAGGTTGAGTCTCCGGATCAAGCCCCGCCGCCCCCTCCGCGCAGCGGTCGGTAGATGGTGACCTGCGCGTGCTGATCGTTCTGCTCGTCGGACACGTAGAGCGCGCCGTCCGGGCCGATCGTCAGCCCTTCGGGCTGTGGGTGCCTGTCCCTGTCGAGCTCGACCCCGGCGAGCACCCGCCCCGCGACATCCACCTCGATGAGCATCTCGCCCACGGCGCTGGCCACCAGCAACGTACCCGCGGGGGTCACGAGCACCGCCGAGGGCTGGAAGTCGTCGTCCAGGCCGAACGCCGCGAGCTGGCTCCTGGCGACGTGGAGCGGGTCCAGTCGTGCGCGGGCGGGATCGAGCGGTAGGCGGTGCACGACGATCATTCCCTGGTCGGGGCTCGTCCGCTTGCACCCGAGGTACAGCACGTCATCCGCCGGATCGTGGTCGAGCCCCTCCACCTCACAGCTCGCGCCCAGCCCGGTATCGGTGACGCGATACGCCACCTCCGCGCCCTCGGTGCCCTCGCGGAACTCGTAGAGCAGTCCCTGACTCGTGATCATGAAGAAGCGCTCCCCGGCGATGGCGATACCCTCGAAGTCGCCCCTCACGTCGCCCTGCAGCGAGAATCGCCTGCCGACCTCACCCGTGCGCACATCGATCTCGTGTATCCTGGCCCGCTCGTCGTCGTGCGCGAACAGCCTTCCCTCGCCGTCCATGGCGAGGCCGGAGATCTCCGCGAGCCTGCCCGGCATCTCGAAGCGTCCCGCGGGGGCGCCGAGGTCGTAGCGCTCCAGCACGGGTGTCACCTGCCCGACGGCGGGACGCGCTTCGCAAGAGGCCCCCGCCGCGAGCGCCGGGACGACCACCAGCAGGAGCGTCGGGTGTGGCTGTCTCATGAGCGTGGCTTCAACCCCTTGAGGGAACGTAGCTCGGCGGCCTCCACGACGCCCGCGGGGGCCTCGCGTAGGCGGTCCATGACCGCTCCCTGGACGCCCGGCCCGTCGAAGCGCGCGAGGTACTCGAGCAGGAATCCGCCCGGCCCAGGACCCACCTCGGTCAGCTTCCAGCGCGTCGCGAGCTCCTCGAGCAGCGCGTCGACGTAGTCCTGGGCGGGTCCCGCCTTGGCGGCGTGCACGAGGATCAGGGCGTTGGCGCGCTTGCCCTTCTTCTTCTTACGCTCCTCGGAGATATGACGCTCCATCCGGACGGCGCGCTCGGCTGCCCCGGCCAGCTCGCTCGGGGAGGCGGCGTCCAGCACCGCCGGGTCGCCCACGAGGAGCGCCGTGTCGGCCGAGGCCGGACCGGCGAGCACGTCACCGAGGCCCATCGGCCCCGCCCCCCCGCCACGGCCCGCGTAGACGTTGCCGAAGTTGGTGCGCCACAGAACGAGGATCACCGCGTTGAACACCAGCGACAAGACGAGCGCGAGCCCCAGCGCGTGCACGCCCGACGCGAGGCCGACGCCGATGGCCAGGAACACGTACACGGCGTCCTTCGTGTCCTCGAGCGTCGTGCGGAAGCGCACGGCGGCAACGATCCCGGCCAGCGAGAACGCCAGCGGCACGCTGTCGTGGACGATCATGACGATACCCGTGACCGCCACCGGCAGGATGAGCAGGGTGTGCACCACCGACTCGTTGTACCCGCGGCGGCTGCGCGTGACCATGTACACCCACGTTACCGGCACCATGATCGCCAGCGCGCCGAGCATCGAGAAGGCGCCCAGCAGCGCGACGGACCACGTGGCGGCATCCACGGCGGGGGCCACCGTGGGCGGGGCGCCGGGGCCGAAGATCTCGTCCACGCCGCTGGCGAGCCCCCCCAAGCTCCCGCCGGAGACCGTCTCCCGCACCCAGGGCACGTAGCGGACGAGTGCCGTCACCGCGACCGCGACCGCGATGTAGTAGGTGACGACCCGTCCAAGGCCGCCGAGCGGCCTGCCGCGTGAACCTGGGGACGTCATGGGCGCTCCGTGCGGGCGACTCGGGTAAGTGCGCCGGCCCTGCGGCGTCCGGTCCGCCCGGCGCATCCGGTCGCGTGGTGCATGATGATGTGCCGGACGGGGGGCGAGGAGCAAGAATCGTTGCGGCTGCTCCACGGGCGAGCCCGCCCCATAGCGCCGGTGCGCCCCCAACCGCTGGACAACCCGACACACTGGCGCGTAGTCTACCCTCACCCGCAAGCAGGGAGGACCCCATGCACCATCGCCGCCGTCTCCTCGCGCTCCACACCGTGCTCGGGACCCTCGCGGCACTGGCCTGCCAGTCGGCCGCCAGCGCGCAGGAGGTGGAGCTCCCGACCTCCGAAGAGTACGCGGAGCGGGCCGCGGCCGCGGAGCGAGCCCCGCTGTTCCAGAGTACCGACCCACTGCGCATCACGCTGCGTACCGACATCGAGTGGCTCCGCGACGAGCGCAACGACTCCGTGGAAGTGGAGGGCACGGCCACGTTCGTCGACCTCGACGGATCCGTGACCGAGCGACCGGTGGACGTGCGCGTGAGGGGCAACTTCCGCCGCGCCAAGCGGAACTGCAACTTCCCGCCCCTGCGGCTCGACTTCCCGCGCGGCCAGATGGACGGAACGGTCTTCGAAGGCCAGAACCAGCTCAAGCTCGTCACCCCCTGCCAGGACGGAAGAGACGACTTTCAGAGGTACATCTACGACGAGTACCTCGCCTATCGGGTCTATCAGATCCTCACGCCGTACTCCTTCCGGACGCGCTTGGTCGAGATCACGTACGAGGACATCGAGGGCGACTACGACACGCGCACCAAGATCGGCTTCCTCATCGAGGAGGACGAGCAGATGGCCGAGCGCAATCGCGCGACCTACGTCGAGCTCTCACAGCTCCACCCGGCCCGCGCCGACGGCCCGCAGTCCGTGATCGGAGCGATTTTCAACTACATGATCGGCAACACCGACTGGTCGGCCGCGTTCTTCCACAACTTCGAGCTGATCCGCACGGAGGACGGCCGCCACGTCCCCGTCGCGTACGACTTCGACTTCTCGGGAGTCGTCAACGCACGCTACGCGACGGTCCCTCCCCTGCTGGCCGACCGGATCCGCCGCGTCAGGCAGCGCCTGTACCGAGGGTTCTGTCGCGAGGAGCTCCGGCAGGAGACCGTGGCCGAGCTGTTCAACTCGAGGCGGCAGGACATCTGGGACCTGTATCAGGGCTTCGAGCTGCACGAGGAGGACGATGTCCGTGACAGGCTCGAGTACTACGAGGATTTCTACGAGGTGATCAACGACCCCGGCAAGTTCGAGGACGAGATCCTCGACGACTGCACGCCGATACCGTCATGAGCCCCGGCGGCCGCGCGGGTCGGCTGCTCGCGCAGCAGCAGATCGAGCAAGGCCTGGCCCACATGGTCGGGTTGGTGCACGGCGTGATCGCCGACGGTACCGTCTCGGGAGAGGAGGCGGAGCGACTGGCCGAGTGGACACGCGCGCACCCGACCATCGCCGCGCGCTGGCCCGCGAACCTCCTGACCCGGCGGCTCGAGGGGATCTTCCGCGACGGTCGCATGGACGCGAGGGAGCGCAAGCACCTGGCGGCGCTGCTCGCCCAGCTCGCCGGCAACCCGGCGGGCCTGGGCGCGGGCTTCACGCTGGCGACCGATCTGCCGGTCGACCGGCCGGAGCCGGACGTGGTCTTCGAGGGTCGGACGTTCGTCTTCGGAGGCGAGATGGCGTACGGCCCCACGCACGCGTGTGAGCGCGAGGCGCAGGACCTCGGTGGCTCCTGCGACCGTGCCGTCACGCGCCGGACCGACTACCTGGTCATCGGCGCGCTCGCCGCGGCCGACTGGAGCCAGGCCGAGTTCGGCCCTCTGGTAGACGAGGCCGTCCAGCACCGCGCGCGGGGCGTGCCGATCGCGATCATCACCGAGGAGTCTTGGACAGCCGCCCTGCCGTGAGCGGGGCCCGCGGCGCGACGGTGTCGCCGCCACGTCACTCCGATCGCAGCGTCACCACGGGATCCACGCGCAGCGCCGAGCGGGTGGGCGACCAGCATGCTGCCGCGGCGACGGCGGCGAACAAGAGCGCGCTGCCCGCGTAGGACGCCGGATCGGTCGGGGCCACGCCGAAGAGCCGGCTCTCGACCAGACGCGAAAGGCCGTACGCGGCCGCAAGGCCCGTCGCCGTGCCGAGGCCGACGATCCCGAGCGCTTACCAGGCGACCAGTCCCGCGATCTTCGATCCGTCCGCGCCCAGCGCGAGCCGGATCCCGAGCTCCCTGCGACGGCCGGCCACCGTAAACGCGACGACGCCGTAGAGCCCGACCGCCGCGAGCAGGGCGGCGAGCGCGCTCAGCAAGGCGATCATCAGAGCGAAGACCCTTTGCTCCGCGAGGCGGTCGTGCATGCGGTCGATGAGGGGCGTCGGCGCCTCCACTGGAGGTCGGGGACCGTGCCCTCGACGGCCGCGCGAATCCGCTCCAAGGTCGCGAGGTCCAGCGCCCGGGTACGCGCGAGCACCGTGACGTAGTAAATGCCGAAGGGCGCGTGCGGCTGGAAGAAGGTCGGCGCGGGCTCGTCGCTGGGCCCGCCCAGCCGCAGGTCCTCGACCACGCCCACGATCTCCGCCTCGACCATGGCTCCGAATCCGGCCACCAGCCTGCGGCCGACGGCCTCGGTCGTGGCGAAGAGCCGGCGCGCGAGCCCGGCCGTGATGACCAGGCGCGGCGGTGCATCCAGCCCCCAGTCCTCGGGCCGGAAGGTGCGCCCGCTCACGGGCTCGACCCCCAGAACCTCGAACCAGCCGGGGCTCACCAGCGTCATGTCGGCACTGACGCGACGCCCAGGCCCAGGACGGTTCCGAGCGCCGCGATGATCAGGCTCTCCGCGAGGTGCTGCCTGGCCACCCGCCCCGACGATGCACCGAGCGCCCGCCGTGTCGCCACCTCCCCGCGCCTGCCCACGCCGCGGAACAGGACCTCGTTTTGGCTTGCGCAGCGGCGAAGCGCCGAGCCCCTCGCGGACGCGACGGCGGCTCGCCCGAGCGGGGCGAGCGGCTCAGGGTAGCAGGCCGAGCGGCCAACGGAGGTTGCGACTCCTCACGTAGATCTGGCCGCCTCCCGTGGGGCCGTGGTCCTTGAGCTCGCCGCCGAAGCGGTCGTTCCAGGTCTCGAGGACCAGTGCGCCGTCGAGCCACGCGAGCGCGACCGACCCCAGCCGCTCCCCGCGCCGTCCTCCGTCGGGGGCGGCGAAGAACCCGTTGTCGAAGTGCGCGCTGACGGCGAGATCGGGCAACGCGTGCCAGGGGCCGCCGCGGCCGCCCCGCCTGGCCCAGCGGCCCACCGGGAAGCGCACCACGCCCTCGACGGACCGGTACCAGTCGGACAGGCCGTCGTCGGGAAACGCGTCACTCGCAAAGGGGAAGCCGACGCGTACGAGCGCGCCGACCGTGACGAAGGGCGACGCGCCGCCGGGCGTCCAGGGAGGCTGGTTGAAGCCGGCGTGGACGTAGATTTCATGGCTCGGCGTCCCCGTCCAGCCGCCCACGCCGACGAAGTGCTGGAACGCGGTCCCGATCCGCCCCCAGCGATCGATCTCGAAGGCGAGGACGACATCCAGCTCGCCGTTCCGCTGCTTCCCGCGCGGCACCCGCAGCGTGTCCGCCCACTCGTGGAGCTTGTCCTGTATGGTCTTGGAGGGCTCGTCGTGGCCGTAGCCGACCTGGACCGCCGAGCGGTAGTAGACGCTCGGCCATCGCACCGACCGCACCGACCACGAGTAGTTGAGAAAGTTGAGGCCGATGGTCTCGTCGATGGCGTTGTAGGGGATGCGCAGGTACGCCCCGCTCTCGTCGGTCCGATTGTTGAACTCGGTGAAGCTGTCGAGGCTCACGCCCAGATGGGCGCCGGCCTTCGGTGACGGGATCGCGGTGGCCCCGAAGTGACGGCTGGGACCGAGCAGAGGCTGGGCTGCCGAGGGGGCGGGTGGCAGCAGCACGAGAAGGAGCGCTCCCACCCCGACACCACGTCCGAGCGACCGAGACATGTCAGAAAGGTCGCCCCTGCCCGCGGACACGACCAGCCCGGGACCGGCGTGCGCGGCGGCCCCAGCGTCTCGGCCGGGACCGCGGCGCGCCGGGGCCCGGCGCGCCTACTTCTCAATCAGGTACTCCTCGACCACCAGCGCGTCAAGGCCGGCCGTGAGGAAGAGCCCCAGCGCACCCTCGAGCGAGTGCACGATGGGCTTGCCCATCACGTTGAAGCTCGTGTTCAGGAGGAGCGGCACGCCGGTGCGTGCGTGGAACGCCCGACTTCGGCGCCACGGTGGACAAGGTGGTCCAGTACCGCGCGCGCGGCGTACCCATCGCGATCATCTCCGATGAGCACTGGACCCGGGCGCTGCCCTGAGCGGCCGGTCCCGAAGGCAGGGCACCAGTGCCACCGCCACGTCACTCCGATCGCAGCGTGACCACCGGATCCACGCGCATGGCCGAGCGCGTGGGCGCCCAGCAGGCCACTGCGGCTACCGCGGCGAACAGCAGGGCGCTGCCGGCGTACGACGCCGGGTCCGCAGGCGCCACGCCGAAGAGCCGGCTCTCGAGAAGGCGAGACAGGCCGTACGCGGCCGCCAGGCCGGCCACGGTGCCGAAGGCGACGATCCCGAGCGCGTAGCGGGCGACCAGGCCTGCGATCTCCTGTCCGTCCGCGCCGAGCGCAAGCCGGATCGCGGATCCGCGCTCCGGCCCCTGGAATCCGCTTCCGGCGACGCCGACGACCGTGAAGGTCGCCCCACCCACGCGAAGGGTGCGGCCGACCACGTCCGGCGCACCGCCGAACGTGCCCGCCCACAATCGCTCGCTGATCACCGCCACGTACGGATCGGCCACCCCCACGGCCGTCTCGTCCGCCGTCAGCAGGCGGCCGGCGGCCGGAACGACGCCGAGGACCTCGAAGAAATCGCCGTAGATCAGGTTCGCCCAGACCTCGACCGGCCGCTCGTCGCCCATCGATACGTGCAGCGTCGAGTAGCTGTACGCCCCGATGCCGTCCAGGAGCGTGGCAGCCTCGCGCAGCGCGTCCAGATCGGGCAGCGAGATGGACACTTCGTTGCCCGGATCGTCGACCGGGAAGAACCGCACGTAGGCCGCCTCTCCGGGATCGGCCACGCCCGGCAGCGGCCGGAGGAGCAACTGGTTCACCATCCCGAAGCCGGCGGCAGCCGAGCCCACGCCGATGGCGAGCGTGGCCGCGGCCACCGCCGCGAACGCGGGACGCCGACGAAGGGTGCGACCTGCGGCCCGGAGCTCGTTCCATAACTCGGAGAGGACACTCCCTCGGCTCGCATCCGGC
>Ga0302046_10004888_pt1 | contig 11854 bp, 6 predicted proteins | sample RVTome_11_FD_200261 | JGI IMG/M metagenome (GOLD analysis project Ga0302046, IMG submission 200261) | Soil microbial communities from uranium-contaminated site in the Upper Colorado River Basin, Wyoming, United States - RVT147D111 (version 2) ... | reverse complement strand
CGGTTCTGGCTCGTGGCAGAGGTGACGCGACAACGCGCGCCCTGGGTGAGTGGCTCGAGTCGCAGCTCTCCGATCGAGAGCTGAGCCTGATCGACTCTTCGGAGCTCTTGGCCCGTTGGCCGAGCAGGGCGGAAGGTCGTCCGTCCCGTCGCGAGCTCCAGACACTCAGCGACTTCCTCGCCTCGCGCGGATTTGGAATCGAGCCGGACGTGACGTTCGGCGGCACGGCGCTCAATGGCAGCGGGCGAGCCGTTCTCTTTCGCCTTCCCACGGGCACGCGAGAGCAACCCTCCCCGACGTTCGAGGCCGCAGTCGTCCTCCTGCACCTCGCTGCGATGGTGGCGGCGGCGGATGGGGACGTCACTATCGAAGAGGAGCGTCATCTCATGGAGCACGTCGAGGCGTCCCTCAAGTTGGCGGCCGGCGATCGGATCCGACTCGAGGCCCGCTTCCGATTGCTGGCGGCCGCCCCCCCGACGCTCGCACGCACGAAGAAAGGACTCGATACCATCGCGGAGCAAGACCGCCGGGCCCTCGGAGCGTTTCTCGTTTCCCTGGCCGGCGCCGATGGGCATCTCGCTCCGGCCGAGGTGAAGGTGCTGAGCAAGGTGTACCCGCTGCTCGGTCTGGAGGCCCAATCGGTCTACTCCGACGTCCACGAGCTCATGAGCCGGCAGAGTGCACCAGCCGCCGAGCCGATTCCGGTGCGGCGAGCCGAGCTTCCCCAGGGCTTCACCATTCCTCACCTTCCGGAGGACGCGGTCCCCGAGCAACCGGTCGAGCTCGATCTAGAGAAGGTGCGGGCGAAGCTCGCGGAGACGGAGCGGGTTTCCCACCTTCTCGCCGAGATCTTCATCAACGAGCAGGATGCGCCGCCATCGCCCTCACCTGCCCCGGCTCCCAGCGCAGATGACTACGCGGTGCGCGGCCTCGATGGCGCTCATTCGGCGCTGCTGCTTCGCCTCGCGGGTTCGCCGAGTTGGGAGAGGATCCGGGTAGAGAGGATGGCCGACGCCCTCGGACTTTTTCCCGATGGCGCCCTCGAAGTCATCAACGAGGCTGCCTTCGAGGTCTGCGGCGCACCCCTGCTCGAAGGCGACGAGCTGCTTGAGGTCGACCAAGAGGTCCTGCGGGAGATGCTGCCATGAGCGAAATCACGGTCGGAGCCGGAGCCCAGAAGTTGCGCGCGCGCGAGCGCGACGCGATCGTGCAATCCCTGCGTGCCGGCGTCGTGCCTCGCCGCGGCCACCAGCACATCCAGGTCGGTCGCGCAGCCGAAGTGGGGGCACTCATCCAGGACCTCGACCGCGTGGCGGACGGCGGCTCGGCGCTGCGCTTCGTCATCGGCGATTTCGGCTCGGGGAAGACCTTCTTTCTGCACCTCGTCTGCTCGATCGGACTCGAAAAAGGTCTGGTGGCGGCTCAGACCGATCTCTCGCCCAGCCGCCGTCTGCATTCGACCGGCGGCGAAGCGCGCACCCTCTACGCCGACCTGATGGCCCATCTCTCCACCCGGACACGGCCCGAGGGCGGTGCCCTGCCGAGCGTGGTCGAGCGCTTCGCCACCTCAGCCCTGCAGGAGGCCCGTGAACGCGGTGTTCCCACGCGCGCCGTGCTCGACGAAAGGCTCGCCGCGCTCACCGAGATGCCGGGGGGCTACGATTTCGCAGAAGTAGTGGCCGCCTACTGGCAAGGGCACGACGAAGGTGCCGATCGGCTCAAATCCGACGCGGTACGCTGGCTCAGGGGCGAGTTCGCCACCCGCACGGACGCACGCAACGCCCTCGGCGTGCGAACGATCATCGACGACGCGAGCGTCTACGATCACCTCAAGCTCTTTGCAAGGTTCGTGCGCCTCGCGGGCTATGCCGGGCTGATCGTCTGCTTTGACGAGATGGTAAATCTATACAAGCTTGCCAACACCCGAGCGCGCAACAGCAACTACGAGCTGATCCTGCGCATCGTCAACGACAGCCTGCAGGGCACGGCTGTCGGGCTCGGCGTCTTGTTCGGAGGCACGCCGGAGTTCCTGATGGACCCCCGCCGCGGCCTGTACAGCTACGAGGCACTGCACTCGCGGCTGGCGCAGAACCGCTTCGCCGCCGATGGGCTCAAGGATCTCAGCGGCCCCGTCGTTCCACTGGCGGCTCTCACCCCGGAGGAGCTGTTTATTCTCCTTCGCAACCTGCGGCACGTGTACGCGTCCGGCGATTCCGCCTCTTATCTCCTGCCTGACGAGGCGCTCGTCGCCTTCATGGAGCACTGCTCGCAGCGAGTCGGCGATGCCTATTTTCGCACTCCACGGAGTACCATCCGTGCGTTCCTCGAGCTGCTCGCCGTTCTCGAGCAGAATCCGCAGGTCGATTGGCATAAACTACTGCGCGGGGTCGAACTCGTGGCGGAAAGCAACCCCGATCTCGCACCGCTCGAGAGCGAGCCAGGTGCCAGCGACGACACTCCGGGCGCCACCGCCGGCGGCGGCGACGACCTGGCTTCCTTCCGGCTCTGAGCTGCGTGCTGTAATGGAGTCCTCTGCGTTCAACCGGCTCCATCTCAAGGTCCAGCGTTGGATCTGGCGCACGGGTTGGTCGGAGCTGCGGGACATTCAAGAGCAGGCAATCCCGGCGATCCTGGCGCGGGAAGGTGATCTCGTCATCGCCGCGGCCACCGCGGGGGGGAAGACCGAGGCGGCCTTCCTTCCCATCCTGTCGTCTCTGGTCGATGATCCTGGGGGCAGCGTAAGGGCGCTCTACGTCAGTCCGCTCCGGGCGCTCATCAACGACCAGTTCCGGCGCCTCGACTTGCTCTGCGAGGAACTCGCTGTGCCGGTGCATCGCTGGCATGGAGACGTGGGGGCGGCGCAGAAGCGTAAGGTGCGCAGCGAGCCGGCCGGCGTCCTCGTCATCACGCCCGAGTCGTTGGAGGCCCTCTTCGTCCTGCGCGGACACGAGCTCCAGCGGCTTTTCCATCGCCTCGAGTATGTGGTGGTAGACGAGCTGCACGTGTTTCTCGGAGCCGAGCGAGGGGCCCAGCTCCAGTCGCTGCTCCACCGCATGGAATTGGCAATACGCCGGCGAGTCCCGCGCATAGGTCTCTCCGCAACGCTGGGCGACATGGCTCTCGCTTGTGAGTTCCTACGGCCCGGTGGGGGACAGAACGTCGTGCGGATCGAGTCCACCGCTCCCGGCCAGGAGGTTCGAATCCAGGTCCGCGGCTACGTCCGCCGGCCTCCTCCTCTGTCGCCGAAGGAAGTCGCCGCCCGGGAAGCAGCCAGCCGAGAGGTGGCACCGGAAGACGTGTGCGACGGCGACGTCTTCTCGATCGCCCGGCACATCTTCGAACATCTCCGGGGCGACCATCACCTGATCTTCGCCAACACCCGCGCCCGTGTCGAGGAACTGGGCGATCTGCTGCGGCGACTTTCCGAGCTGCACCGGATTCCGAACGAGTTCTGGCCCCACCACGGCAATCTCTCGAAGGAGCTTCGCGAAGACGCTGAAGCTGCACTCAAGGACCGCAGCCGCCCTGCGAGCGTGGTGTGTACTTCGACCCTCGAGCTCGGTATCGACATCGGGGCCATCAAGAGTGTCGCGCAGGTTGGGCCACCGCCCTCGGTCGCGAGCCTGCGCCAGCGCCTGGGTCGCTCGGGCCGCGGGGGCGATCCCGCGATCCTGCGGGTCTACATCCAGGAACCCGCGCTCGACCCCGACACGCCGCCGCACGCCTGCCTGCGCGCCGACCTCGTCGAGACGATCGCGATGATCGATCTCCTCCTCGCCGGTTGGTGCGAGCCGCCCGATCTGCGGGGTCTCCATCTCTCCACCCTCGTCCAGCAGTTCCTCTCCGTGATCGCCCAGCACGGCGCAACGCGCGCCGACGAGGCCTGGCGAGCACTCTGCGACGGCGGCCCGTTCAGCCGTGTAGATCAGATCCTGTTCTCCAGCCTTCTACGCTCTCTGGGTGGAAACCACCTCATCCAGCAGGATCGCTCCGGCGAACTGGTTCTCGCCGAGATCGGCGAGAAGATCGTGAACCACCACACCTTCTTCGCCGCCTTCAAGACTCCGGAGGAGTACCGCGTGACGGCGGGAGGCCGCAACCTCGGGAGCGCCCCTTTCTCCGATTCCCTGTTCCCTGGGCGACACATCATCTTCGGCGGCCGGCGCTGGGTTGTGGTGTCGGTCAACGACAGTGATAAGGTGGTCGACCTAAAGCCCGCAGCGGGAGGGCGCCCGCCGATCTTCTCCGAGCGCCCGAGAGCCCCCGTCCATGACCGGGTACGGCGCGAGATGCAACGGATCTACACGAGCGTCGACCTACCGCGCTACCTCGATGCGACCGCCCGCGATTTGTTGAGGGAAGGCCGAGAGAACTTCCACCGCTATCGCCTCGGGGAGAGGGCGCTGATCAGAGACGGCAGCCGCACCCTGTTCCTTCCATGGGTCGGGGATCGGGTCATGGACACCTTGACGGTATGGCTCACCACGCGCGACATCGAAGTGACTCGGGAAGGAGTCGCCCTGGTCTTGGATTCGCTGACGCCGGAGCAGGTCGAGCTAGAGCTGCGGACCTTGGCGGCGGAGCGGCCGCCCGACGCCATCGACCTGGCAAGGAGGGTGAAGAACAAGGAGCGCGAGAAGTTCCACCCGTGGCTCGAGCCGGACCTTCTCGCCGCCGACTACGCGGCGAGCGTTCTGGACGTTGAGGGGGGCAGGGACCTGATCACCCGGGCGGCCCCCACCGACACCTCAGTGTAGTATGGCGAGCTGACGTTCTAAAACGATGTCCGATCCCGATGCGCCTGACCTTCAGCCTCGACTTCGACGCTGGCGCCTGGCCGGGGCCTACACCGCCTGGCGGGGCTTCCGTCGGCGAAGCATGGTTGGGGCCCGCAGGCCTCCTTCGCGCGCTCGAGACTCAGCTCGGACTGGAAGGTCCGAGCATCACCGGGGCCGAGCGTATCGCCAGTGTCCTCGCCGGAGTCGCCACGCAGACCGGATTCCACAGCCGATCGGCTGGCAGCGACCTCGTCGGGACGGCCCGGCGACTCCTGCGCGATCGCGATCTGCTGTGGATCCACGGGTGGCGCGGGCAGGGCCTCACCCCGCGTCTGTCGGAGCTGGCTGCCGCGACAAGGAACGCGCTTCCGGGGGTTCCCGATCGCCTCGCGGCGGCCGTCTCCGAGCTGCGGCGATGGGACTCTGCTCGGACGCCGTTCAGGCGCTCGAGGATGTTGGAACGGGTCGGCGTGATGCGTCCTCTGTGGCGGGGGCTCTTCGAGGAGCTCGGCCGCCTCGGTACCGTCTTCGAGGAGATGGCGCTGCCTCCCGCTGCCGCGGGTGGAGACTTGAGAGCCGCGAGCGACGACGGGTTCGAACCACGAGGCGACGGGTCTCTGGAGCTCGTCCGCGGCTACGGACCGCTTCAGACGGCGGATGACGTCGCAGCGTGGCTCGCCGCCCATGCTCCTGTCGAGGAAACGCTCGTCATCGGCGCCGATGAGATTCTCGACGCTGCGCTGCGTCGCCACGGGTTGCCGACGACCGGGGCGCCGAGCGCCACAAGTCGGCCTGCGTGGCTGCAGATCGTGCCTCTGGCGCTCGATTTCCTGTTCGACCCGCCAGATCCGCGCCGTGCCCTGGAGTTCGTATGCCTCCCGGACAGCCCGGTCCCGCCAGCGCTGCGCTGGAGACTCCGGCGAGCCCTGCGGGAGTGGCCCGCGGTCGGTAGCCCGGCCTGGCGGGAGGCGGTCCAGGATCATCTGGCGGAGCTCGGGGAAGAACGCAGGGCGGAGCTGGAGCGGCGGTTCTCTGTCCTCCTCACCCCAAGCGTCCGGTACGGGGAGCCGGTGCCGCTCCAGGCGATCCGCACGCGCCTCGACGAGTTGGCCGGGTGGTTCCGGCGACGCGCGGCGGTCGCCAGCGGGCCGTCCTTCATCGAACTGGCATCCGAGCAGTGCCGGATCCTGAAGCGGTTGCTCGACGCGTGGCCTGAAGCGAGTCTCCCCGAGTCGCAGCTTCGACGACTCATCGAGGGCGCTACGGAGTCCGTTTCCACGCCAACATCGCTGCCTGCCCAGGCAGGGCTCGAGGCGGTTGGCGCGCCGGGCTGCATGGCGGGCGCGGCGGAGTTCGTCGTGTGGTGGTCCTTTTCCCGCGACGAGGCGAGCCTCCCAGCAGGCATTCGGTTGCCGCCTGAGGACGTTGCCACCTTGCGACGAGCGGAAGTCGCCGTTCCGGATCGCGGGGCCGAAGCGACCTCGCTCGCCGTACGTTGGGGCCGCCCGCTGCTGCAGACCCGCAGGAAACTGATGCTCTGCTGTCCGCGCCGCGCCATAGACGGGGAGGAGCTGTTTCCCCATCCCCTCTGGGACGAGATCGAGGCGAGGATCCCGAGGAACGATCTCTGGCGCCTGCGGAGCCGGCTGATCGTGGAGCGGCCAGGCCGGGACCGTCCGATCCCGACCGAGGCACGGTCTCGGATCAGTCTGCCGGTCCCTCGGCGCCGATGGACGGTCTCGACGGCCGCTGGCTCGTTGCACCGCACCGAGGAGAGCGCCTCCGGGATGATCGGTTTGGTGCGCTGCCCCTTCGCTTGGACCTGCCGATACCCGGCGGCGCTCGACGACTCGGCGGCGACCTACTGGATCAGAACCGACGACCGGGTCCGAGGATCGCTGGCCCACCTCCTGCTCCGACAGGTCATCGAGATGAAACCGGCGAGCGCGGATGCAGCCGAGGCTCTCGCAGAAGGTCTCTTCGCCGAGCAAGGTCCGCTACTGGCCGCGGATCTCTTCCTTCCGGGCGCGGCCACGGAGCAGGCCGATACGAGCCTCCTCCTGGCTCGCGGAGCGCGGGCTCTCGTCACGTGGCTGGGCTCGGCAGGCGTGCTAGTCGAAGGGCTGGAAGTGACGCATCAAGCAACGATCGGTTCCTATGCGGTCAAGGGTCGGCTCGATCTGGTTCTCGGTCCGGAGCCGGCGGTCGTCGACCTCAAGCTCGGCAGCCGGCGTCGCTATACCGAGGAGCTGCAAAGCGGCACGGCGTGTCAGCTCGCGGTCTACGGACGATTGCTGCAGGAAGCAGGAGGCTCGTTCCCGCGGGTTGGCTACTTCATCCTGGCAACAGGTCAGCTCATATCACCCCAGCCGGCAGCGGTGAAGGGAAGCCAGGAAATCGCCGGTGGTGATCCTGCCACCACGTGGCTCGCCCTCGAAGCCGCCTACGATCGGGGCCGAGCGACGATCGACGGCGGCGAGATCCATGCGACGGGAGTCCCAGGGCTCGCCGGCGAGACTTCGCCGGAGAGGGACTCGCTGGCGGAGGGCGAACTCGCGCTGGCGCCTGGGTGCGACTACTGCCGATATGGCGGCGTCTGCGGCCGATCCATCGACGTCATGCCATGAGCCGCATCCAGCTCGTCACGGCAAGCGCGGGGACGGGGAAGACGTACTACCTCACGAACCTCGTCTACGAAGCGATCCGCAGCGGAGAGGTGGCCCCGGGAGAGCTCCTCGTCACGACGTTCACGCGCAGGGCTGCCGCCGAGCTGCAGCAGCGCTGCCGCCGTCGCCTGCTGGCAGCGGGGAACGCCGCTGAGGCCCACCGGCTGGCTGCGGCGCGCATCGGAACCGTCCACTCCATATGCGGCCGGCTGGTCACCGATTTCGCGTTCGAGCTGGGGATGTCGCCGGACGTCAGGGTGCTCGACGAGGCCCTCGCTGCCAAGACCCTTCGCCGTTCACTATCGAAGGTCGTCACCTCGCAGGAGCAGGAGGAGCTTGCAAAGCTCAAGCATCGGATGCCGGAGCTAGACTGGGACGACTTCGTGGAACGCATTGTCGAGGCGGCCCGCAACAACGGGCTGAGTGCCGAAGAGCTGGGCGAATCGAGGGAAAAGAGCCTGGCCACGGCCGTTCAGCTCCTCGGGCCGCCAGCATCAGACGGCGCCGAGCTCGACCACCGCCTGTGCGCTGCCCTGGAGTCGATGATCGATGGAGTCGACCGGGCCTCCGACGCCACCAAGGCGACCGCGGCCGCCGTGGAGCGGGCCGAACGGGACCTGCGGACTTTGCAGCGTGGCGAGCGATTGAGCTGGCGGGATTGGGCCAGTCTCGCAAGCTTGAAGACGGGTAAGCAATCGGGGCGTTTGGTCGAACCCGTCCATCATGCCGCTGCGGTCCACGACGTCCATCCCGCCCTGCATGACGACGTCCGGCGCTCGATCGAGCTGGTTTTCTCGATCGCGGCTCGGGCATACGAGGCCTATCAGGAACGCAAACGCGAGTGGGGGGTGATCGACTTCGCGGACCAGGAGGCACTCAGCCTCCAGTTGCTCCGCATGGACTCGGTTCGCGAACAGCTCGCCACAGAGATCCGCCGCGTGTTCATCGACGAGTTCCAGGACACCAGTCCCCTCCAGCTCGCGATCTTCCTGAAGCTCGCCGAGATGGCCGAGCTCAGCGTCTGGGTGGGAGATCGTAAGCAGGCGATCTTCGGATTCCGAGGGACCGACCCTGCGTTGATGTCCGCGGCGGTTGCGAAGCTCGGACGGGACGATTCGGAGCCGAAAGAACCCGAGCTCTCGCTCGCCGGGACGGACCCCGCATTGATCGACGATGCCGTCAGGTCGCTCGACGACGATCTCGTCGAGGTGCTGGACAAGAACTGGCGCAGCCGACCGCCCCTCGTCGGCCTGACCTCCGATCTCTTCGCCGTCGGCTTCGCGCCGCACGGATTCAGTGAGCGGGAGGTTCGCTGCTCGGCGGCGGTAGCGGAGCCCGCAGGGTTGGGGCCGACGGTGGAGTACTGGGAGCTTGATCTCGAGAACCGCGCGAGGAGGACAGAGTATCCGCGTGCGCTCGCGGTCGCGGTAGACGAGCTTCTCCGTGATCCAGGGGCCTTGGTCCGCGATCGAGCAACCGGTAGCGTCCGCCGGGTCATACCTGGTGACATAGCCATTCTCTGCCGTCGTCACGTGACCGCGCGCCGCGTCGCGACGGCGCTCGGCGAGCAAGGCGTCCGAACCGCACTGCCGCGACCGGGCCTGTGCAACACACCCGAGGTTCGAGCGGCCGTGGCCGGCCTGCGGCTCTGGATCGATCCGTCCGAACGACTCGCGCGAGCGGAGCTCGCTCGCGTTCTCCTTGATCCCGAGAAGGTCAACCTGCTCGAGGAGGTGATCCGGGCGAAAGCCTCCCACGAGTCCGTGCGCGTCCCCGCGCTCGAGCGAGTCGAGCAGGTGCGAGCTGAATGCGGGGATGCCGGACCACTAGAAGCGCTCTGCCGCGTCATCGAGGGCCTTGGCCTCCGGGAGCGTTGCCGCTGTTGGGGAGCATCGGACCAGCGGCTGGCGAACCTCGACGCGCTCCGCGCCCTCATCGCCCGCCACGTGGCAGCCTGCGCGACAGAGCGCATCGCCTGCACCGTGGCAAGCTGCCTCGCCCATATCGAGGAAGCCGTCGCCAACGAAGAGGATGGTCGCGCGGTCGTTGCCTCTGATGCCGTGATCATCAGCACCTGGCACGCCGCCAAGGGTCTCGAGTGGCCGATCACAATACTCTTCGATCTCGACTGGCCGCAGAACCGATACGACTGGGGCGTCAGGGTCGGTTTCGGCACCGCGGACTTCGACCTCTCGAACCCCCTCGGTGGACGCTGGATCCGCTGCTGGCCAACGCCGTATCAGTGGAACCAGACGCAGCCGCCCTTCTACGCGCGCCTCCAGTGTCACCCGGCGGCCGTCCGGGCGGTGGAGGAGAATCGTAAGGAGCAGCTCCGGCTGCTCTACGTGGGGTGGACACGAGCCCGTGATCGCGTCGTCTTGGCGGCTCCGCGCGGAAGGCTGACGCAGGGGATTCTGGGGGAGCTGAGGGGTGTAGACGGTCCGCTGATCACCGACCCGTCGGGGCGGCCCGCCATCTGGGCCGGCCGGGAAGTCGAGGTGGTCGTCCGGAGGGCGATGCCTCGGGAACCTGTCATGCTCGAGCCGGTCGCCGACGATGGGTACCCTATTCGGGAGTCCAAGGACTACCCGGTTCAGGTGATCCGGCCATCAGGGGTTGTCGGTTCGGCGACACAAGCGGCAGTCGAGACCATCGGGGCTGCAACCGAGTTGCAGTCGGGTGCCGATCCCGTCGCCCTCGGCAAGGCCATTCACGGTTTCCTTGCCGCCGACCACGAGAGCTTGTCGACCGAGGCTCGAAGTGCGATTGCCGCACGGGTCATTCGCGCGTGGGGCCTGGTAAGAGCGATCGAGCCTTCAGCGCTGCTCGCTCTCGGGGACGCCCTGGCTGGCTGGATAGCGGCGAGATGGCCAGGTCGAGAGGTTCTTCGCGAAGTTCCCTTGGAGTCGCGATCGACAGACGGCAGCCGCGTTCGTGGCGTGGCCGATTGCGTAGTGGACGCCGCGGAAGGCTGGGTCATCATCGACCATAAGGTGCTGCGCGGAGCCGAGGGACCAGCGGAAGCGGCACAGGTCTTCGCGGGCCAGCTCGGGTCCTATGCCTCCGTACTGGAGCACGCCACGACCAGGGCAGTTGCCTCTCGATACATACACCTGCCGCTGAGCGGCACGGTCATCAGAGTGGACTAGGGTCTGCAAGGGTCTGCGTCCCCTCTTCTCGCGACCTGTTGGTCAGGCTCGAGTGCGGTGCTGCGCCGACCTAGTCCTGCGCGTCGTGGGCGGGCGGCTCGCGGGCTCGGTCAGTAGACCTCGCCATGCCCGCCCACGGTCAGGAGCAGTATTGCTTCCGCCTCGTTGTGGGTCACGAACCGGAACAGGACCCTGATGTCGTACCCTGCGGAGGAGGCCCAGGTCCCCTCCAACTTCCCCTTCAGCTTGTGGGTTCGGAGGCTCGGATGGAACGCGTCCCGTTCGAGAGCTTCGAGTGTCGCGGCGAGTTCTCCCGCGAGCTGTGGGTTCTTCTTGATCGCCTTGCGGGCCGCTCGCACGAACGCCTGCGACCGAAGTAGGCGTCGCCTCACTTCAGGATCTCGTCCATCAGCTCCCCGGCTGACCGTGGTTCGCAGCCGCCGGCCTCATACTCCGCCTGGGCTTCGCTGATGTCCTGCGCCAGTTCCTCCCGGCGCCTTTCGACGATCCGGTGGTGGAGGATCTCGAGGAGGCTCTCCTGATCCGCCAGACTCAATCGGTCGGCGGCCTCCAGAGCCTCTGCGAACGGCGGTGCGGTAGCGGTAGACATCGTGGTCGTCCCTTCTCCCCGAGCGCTGGCGCCACAGTCTACCAGCCCGCTCCGAGGCTAGCCGCTGGACGATAGACTCCTCCGTCGATGACCGTCGCCTTTGACGACTTTCGCTCCGGCCGGAAGGCTCCCGCTCCCGCCGCCGTTCCCGCTCCCGCGGGCGCCCCCGCCCCCGACCCCGTCCCCCACGTCGTCGCCTGGAACCTGACCGCCCGCTGTAACCTCGCCTGCGCCCACTGCTACATCGCCGCCGGCCCGTGGCACCAGAGCGCCGGCGAGCTGACCACCGGCGAGGTGCTCCGCATCGCCGACGAGATCCTCGCCGTCAACCCGAGCCCGCTGTTCGTGCTCTCGGGCGGCGAGCCGCTCCTGCGCGACGACCTCGAGGCGATCGCCGCCCACGCGGTGGCCGGCGGCGCGACGGTGGTAGTGGGCACCAACGGCACGCGGCTGACCGCGGAGCGGATCGGCTCGCTCCAGGCCGCCGGGGTGACCGGGGTGGCGGTGTCGGTCGATTCGCTCAACGAGCGCTACCACGACCGCTTCCGCCACGGCGGCGGCGCGCTCGCCGACACCCTGGCGGCGGTCGAACGGCTGCGGGCGGCGCGCCTGGATTTCGTGATCCAGACCACGCTCACCGCCGGCAACCGC
>Ga0302046_10004886_pt1 | contig 11859 bp, 13 predicted proteins | sample RVTome_11_FD_200261 | JGI IMG/M metagenome (GOLD analysis project Ga0302046, IMG submission 200261) | Soil microbial communities from uranium-contaminated site in the Upper Colorado River Basin, Wyoming, United States - RVT147D111 (version 2) ... | reverse complement strand
AGGTTCACGTGATTGGATCGAATCAGGAAGTGATTCGACCTAATCACGACCTGCTCTATGGGGTGCGGCGCGCTCGTTTCAGATGTCCGGCGATCCGTGCGTCCATCCAGCGCCGCAGCGGCGCCTTCAGGCGGCGGCGCGGCTCGAGCCAGCGGGCAAGGCGTTCGCCGCGGCGTATGTAGAGCGCGCGGAACCAAGCCGGGGCGTCGGCGAGCAGCCAATCCCGGAACAGGAGCCAGTTCGGGTCGTCGGCCCCGTAAACCGCCCGCGCGACCCAGCAGACGTAGCCCGCGGGCTGCTGTATTTCAGCCGGGGTCTCGCCGTTGATCGCGGTGTTGATATCGCGAATGCTGTAGGGCGGCCCCCAGGAACCGGTCGCCGTGGTGACGAAGGGCGAGCCCAGCGGCGGAATGCCCGACCGGGCGAGCACGCCGTTGATCGTGCCGTCCCATTGCCGGGGGCCGACGGTGTTGCCGCCGGGATAGATGACGAGCGACTGGCCGGGCCGGGTGAGCCGGACGGTGCGCGGCAGCGAGCCGGCGATGTTGAAGGCCAGTGCGCCCTCGACGAGGATGATCACCAGGGCGCCGCCCGGAAGGAAGAAGAAATCGACAATGGTGCCGCGCACCCCCATCGTGCCCACCGGCGTCCGGATCTGGTAGGAGCGCGGGTCGACCGAGCCGGATATGAAGCGGAAGGCGCCCTTGGTGGCGCGGATCACGGCCTTGCCGGCGTTGCGGTTCGGATCGTAGACGAACTCGTCGAGGGTGACGCTCGAGCTGGGTCCGATGGTGAGCGCGGTTTCGTCGCTGAAGAGAAGCTGCGCGGTGGCGTCGCGCGCGGTGTCGACGCGCTCGTTCTTGAACACGCCGAGGCCGGACTTGAGCGCGCGGGTCTCCGAGCCCAGGGTTCCGGTCGCCTGGTTCCGTACCGCGGCGGCGGTTCCGATGCGCTCGGCGGCGGCAACGTCCTGGCCGCCGAGGGCGACAATAGCGACGCTTGCCAGCAGGAAACGCCTGTACGCTTTCATCGGCAGGGGTCCGTTCGGGTCCGACCGCATGCCATGCTACCGCAGCGATGAGCCGCGGGCAAAGCTGCCTGGAACAAAATACCGCAATCACCGCGCGGTCGCGCGTGATACGTGGCGGCGGGCCGGGATCCTCCCCGGCGCTGCGACAAATTGAACACGCACGCCACGGCGACGTCGGCCGATTTCAACTGAGATCGGAGCGCCAACCTGTGATAATCCGTCCATCGGCCCAAAGAGGACCAGAGGAGGATCGCGCCATGGCCGCCCGCGACCCGATCAGCGCGCTGGCCACCCATGAGGTGACCAATCAGCCGCCGCCGCTCGAGCCCTACAACCTCTACGACAGCGACCCTGCGCTGAGGGAGGCGCTGGTCCGCGAGGGCGGCAAATGGGCCGAGGCGAAGGTGCGCGCCTTCGGCGGGCGCCTCGGCGCGGAGGAAGCCTTCGATCTGGGCCGGCTCGCAAACGTGCATCCGCCGGAATTGAAGCTGTTCGACCGCTACGGCCACCGCATCGACGAGGTCGAGTTCCACCCGGCCTACCACGAGCTGATGGGGCTGGCGATCGAGCACGAGGTGCCGACGGTGGCCTGGACCGCCGAGTCGGGCGGCCACGTCGTCCATACCGCGCTCGAATACATGCTGATCCAGGTCGAGGCCGGCGTCTGCTGCCCGATGGCGATGACCTACGCCTCGGTGCCGGCGCTGCGCAACCAGCCGGAGATCGCGGCGGAATGGGAGCCGCGGATCCTCTCAACTCGCTACGACAGGCGCTGCGTGCCGGCGGGCGAGAAGGCCGGCGTCACCATCGGCATGGCGATGACCGAAAAGCAGGGCGGCTCCGATGTGCGCGCGAACACGACCCGCGCCCGGCCGGTCAACGGCGGCGGACCCGGCGGCGAGTACGAGCTGGTCGGCCACAAGTGGTTCTGCTCGGCGCCGATGTCGGACGCGTTCCTGACGCTCGCCTATACGGACGAAGGCCTGTCCTGCTTCTTCGTGCCGCGCTGGAAGCCCGACGGCACGCGCAACCCCTTCTTCATCCAGCGCCTCAAGGACAAGCTCGGCAACAAGGCGAATGCCTCCTCGGAGATCGAGTACAACGCGACCTGGGCGCGCATGGTGGGCGAGGAGGGGGCCGGCATCCGCACCATCATGGAGATGGTCCAGCACACCCGCCTCGATACCGCCCTGGCGCCGGCGGGGATGATGCGCCAGGCGCTGGTGCGGGCGCTTCACCACACGGCGCACCGGACCGCCTTCCAGCGGCTCCTCTCCCAGCAGCCGCTGATGCGGAACGTGCTGGCCGACATGGCGGTCGAGTGCGAGGCGGGGACGACCATGGTGATGCGGATCGCCCGCGCCTTCGACGACGGCGCAAGCGACCCCTCGGAGCGCCTCTTCGCGCGCCTGGCGATCGCCGTCGCCAAGTACTGGCTCAACAAGCGCATCGCCGGGCTCACCAACGAGGCCATGGAGTGCCTGGGCGGGGCCGGCTACGTCGAGGAGAGCATGATGCCGAGGCTCTACCGCGAGGCGCCGCTGAACGGCATCTGGGAGGGCTCGGGCAACGTCATCTGCCTCGACGTGCTGCGCGCCATGCACAAGGAGCCGGAGAGCGTCGCGGTGTTCTTGGGCGAGCTCGAGGCATCGCGCGGCGCCGACCGCAGGCTCGACCGCGCGATCGACAAATTGAAGGCGATGCTGTCCGACGTGGAGGAGGCCGAAACGCGCGCGCGGCGGACCACCGAGGCCATGGCGCTCGCGCTCGAGGGCGCACTGCTGGTGCGCCATGCACCGCCCGCCGTGGCCGATGCGTTCTGCGCCTCGCGCCTCGGCGGCGACTGGCACCAGACCTACGGCACGCTGCCCACCGGGCTCGATCTCGACGGCGTTATCGAGCGGAATCGGGCTGGGCTGGCCTGACGCCTGTCATGAAGTTTTCGGCCTATAAGTCTTTAAAATAACATGATTTCTTCGGTGGATTTCGGATCTTGAAATTCGCCCTGCCGTGAATATCTGAAGAAATGCCGGAGCCCATTCGGGGCCGGCGGATGACATAGGTCCGACCAAGGTGGTGGACCGTCTGACCTCTACATGTTGCTTCTGAAGGAGGATATGTAGCCATGCGACTGCAGTACCTTTCCCCTCGCATTTCCAAGCGCGCGCTCACGACCGGCGGGTACGACCCGTTCCGGACGTTCCGTTCGCAATTCGACCGCCTGTTCGAGGACTTCTTCGGCGACTACGACGCCCCCGCGACCCCCGGCGAGGCGGCGGCCGTGCCGACGATCTCGCCCAGCCTCGACGTCTCTGAGACCGACAAGGCCTACGAGATCGCGGTCGAGCTTCCGGGCGTCGCCGAGAAGGATATCGACGTCTCGGTCTTCGACGGCGTGCTCGCCATCAAGGGCGAGAAGCGCTCCGAGAGCGAAGCCAAGGAAAAGAACTATCACCGAGTCGAGCGCAGCTATGGCTCGTTCGAGCGCCGGCTGACCCTGCCCGCGGAGGCCGATGCCGAGAAGATCGACGCCGGATTCGCCAACGGCGTGCTGACGGTCACGATCCCCAAGGCCGAAGGCGCCAGGGAAACCGTGAGGAAGGTGGCGATCAAGAGCGCGTAACGCGCTTCGGCGACTGCCTGAATAGAGCCGGGCCCTCGTGGGGCCCGGTTTTCTATTGGTCCGGCGGTGAACCGGCGTTGGTCAGGCGGCCTTGGCCATCTCGGCGGCGAGGTTCTCGTTGAGCTTGTCGAGGAACTGGTTGGTGGTGAGCCACTTCTGATCGGGTCCGATCAAGAGCGCCAGGTCCTTGGTCATGAAACCCGCCTCGACCGTGGAGACGCAGACCTGCTCGAGCGCCTCGGCGAAGGCGACCACGTCGGGGGTGCCGTCGAACTCGCCGCGATACTTGAGGCCGCGCGTCCAGGCGAAGATCGAGGCGATCGGATTGGTCGAGGTCTCGCGGCCCTTCTGGTGCTCGCGGTAGTGGCGGGTCACCGTGCCGTGGGCGGCCTCGGCCTCGACGGTCTTGCCGTCGGGCGTCATCAGCACCGAGGTCATCAGCCCCAGCGAGCCGAAGCCCTGGGCCACCGTGTCCGACTGCACGTCGCCGTCGTAGTTCTTGCAGGCCCAGACGAAGCCGCCCGACCATTTGAGCGCGGCGGCGACCATGTCGTCGATGAGGCGGTGCTCGTAGGTCAGCTTCTTGGCTTCGTACTTGCCTTTGAACTCGGCGTCGAAGATCTCCTGGAAGAGGTCCTTGAAGCGGCCGTCATAGGCCTTGAGGATCGTGTTCTTGGTCGAGAGATAGACGTCGTGGCTGCGCATCAGCCCGTAGTTCAGGCAGGCCCGCGCGAAGCCGCGGATCGACTCATCGAGATTGTACATCGCCATCGCGATGCCGCTGTCGGGGAAGTCGAAGACCTCGCGCTCGACGACCTGTCCGTCCTTGCCCTCCCATTTGATCGTCAGCTTGCCGGCGCCCGGCACCACGAAGTCGGTGGCGCGGTACTGATCGCCAAAGGCATGGCGGCCGATGATGATCGGCTTGGTCCAGCCGGGCACCAGCCGCGGCACGTTCTCGCAGATGATCGGCTCGCGGAAGACGGTGCCGCCGAGGATGTTGCGGATCGTGCCGTTGGGCGAGCGCCACATCTGCTTGAGGCCGAACTCCTCGACCCGCGCCTCGTCGGGGGTGATGGTGGCGCATTTGACGCCGACCCCGTGCTGCTTGATCGCCTCGGCCGAGTCGATGGTGATCCGGTCGTCGGTCGCGTCGCGCTTCTCGATCCCGAGGTCGAAGTATTTCAGGTCGACGTCGAGATAGGGCAGGATCAGCTTGTCCTTGATGAACGCCCAGATGATGCGCGTCATCTCGTCGCCGTCGATCTCGACGATCGGGTTCTTGACCTTGATCTTAGCCATGGCTTCCAGGCGTTCCTTCGTGTCTGCGGATGGTCGGACGGGCCGCATCGCGGCCGGCCGGGGCCGGCGCGGGCCGGGCGGACCATATCACCGCGCCGCCGAATGGCAAGCGGGCGGAGGGCGGCTCAATGTAGCGGCGGAGGGGCGGTCCTAGATGTGCTCGCTGTCGACCCCGAAGCGGGGCGGAGGCATGGCCTGCAATGCGTCGAACAGGGCGTCGACGTCGCGCACCACGGTGAAGAGCGCGGCATGTTCCTTACGCACGAAACCGCGCTCGACCATCGAGGCGACCATCGCCTGGAGCGGGCCCCAGTAGCCGTCGATGTCGACGATGACCACCGGCTTGTCGTGGAGGCGAAGCTGGCGCCAGGTCACGATCTCGAAAGTCTCGTCGAGCGTTCCGAGCCCGCCCGGCAGCACGGCGAAGGCGTCCGCCATCTCCGACATCCTGGCCTTGCGCTCGTGCATGGTCTCGACGACCACGAGCTCGCTGAGCGCGTCGTGGCCGACCTCCCGGTTCTGCAGATGCCCGGGAATGATGCCGGTTACGGTACCGCCGCCCTTGAGGACGGCGTCGGCCATGATGCCCATCAGCCCGACGCGGCCGCCGCCGTAGACGAGGCGCACGCCGCGACGCGCAAGCGCCGCGCCGAGCCGCTCGGCGGCCGCCGCGTAGACCGGCGAGACGCCGGTCGACGAGCCACAGTATACGCACAGGCTGGAGATTGTTGGCATGGGAGGGCGGGCCGGGTCGTGATTGGGCCGCGGGCGGCGGGTCACGCTGTTGCCGCCGCAGTAAGCCTCTTGTTTCCCATAGTCGAACCTATGTCAATCGAGCGTCGCCGCCGGGCGGTCCCGATGGCGCCGCGCTGGCGGCCGTACGCCCTCAATGCCGGACGATCGTCCGGTCCCAGTAAGGTTCCGGTCCGAAACACGACCGCAGGTGCTCGACGAGCAGGCCGACCATGCCGGAGGATTGCCGGTTGGGGCGGTAGACCGCGAAGAGCGAAATCTCGGGGATCTTGTAGTCGGGCAGGACCACCTGCAGCCGGCCGTCGGCGAGCTCGCGGTGCACGAGAAAGGTCGGAAGGTGCGCGATGCCGAGACCGTTCAAGGCGGCGTCCATCAGTATCTCGCCGTTGTTGGCGGTGATCCTGCCCGATACGCGAAGCGTATGCGCGCCGTCCGGGCCGATGAAGTTCCACACGTCGCGCGAGGCGAGATAGGTGTAGTGGAGGCAATGGTGGTTGACGAGGTCCTCGGGAACGGACGGCCGTCCGTATCGGTCGAGATATGCGGGGGAGGCCGTCAGCAGCACCCGGATCGGGGCGATCCGTTCCGCGATCAACCCCGGCTCGACCTGTTTGGCGACGCGCAGCGCGACGTCGAAGCCCTCCTCGGTCAGGTTGGTGAAACGGTCGGACAGGCTGACGCTGAGCTCGAGGTCGGGATGGCCTTGCGCGAATTCGGCCAGCGCGGGCCCCAGGTGGCCGATTCCGAGCGACACCGGCGCGTTTATCGTCAGCGTGCGGCCCGGATCGGAATCGAGACGCCTGACCAGCCGGTCGGCTTCGTCGGCCTCGACCAGGATCCGCATGCAGCGCTCGTAGTAGGCGAGCCCCGCCTCGGTCGGGGTGACCCGGCGCGTCGTGCGGTTGAGCAGGCGCGCGTCCAAGGCGGCTTCGAGCTGTTTGATGCGCTTGCTGACGGCCGAGCGCGACATGCCGAGCCGCTCGGCCGCCTCGGTGTAGCTCTCCGCCTCCACCACGCGCGCGAAGATCTGCATGCACTGGAGCTTGTCCATGGCGTCACCGGATTGTCGACGAATAGTTGACAATTATCCTCACAGAAAGGTGATTATCAACCACACGATGGCAATAATATGCTTGAGTTTCGCTTGATTTGAGCGCGCTTCAACGGATGTGATGCTTTATGTGGATCGGTGTGGGTATCCACTGGGGCAACAACGGGAGAGGAGACTGCATATGCGGATAGTTAGGACGCGGCATCTCGCCGCCGCGATTGTCGCGGGCAGCCTGGTCGCAATGTCGGGTACGACGGCCCTGGCGGCCAATGCCGCGGAATCGCTCGCGTTGCGCAGAGCGGTCATGCAGTCGATCGGCGCGCATTTCGGCGCGACGGTTGCGGCGATCAAGAGCGGCGACACGAAGCAGATCCAGGCGGCGGCCAAACAGGCGATGGCGATCAACACGCTGTCGAAGGGCATTCTGATCGTCTCGCCGAAGGGGTCGGGCTCTGAAGTGGGCAAGAGCACCGCGTCGCCGAAGATCTGGCAGGACTGGGCCGGGTTCCAGAAGGCGGCGGCCACGCTGACGGCGGAGTCGGCAAAGCTCGTCGCGGCGCTCAAGAGCGGCGATGCCAAGGCCGCGATGGCGCAGTTCGCGGCCACCGGCAAGGTGGCGTGCGGCGGCTGTCACGGCACGTTCCGCGTCAAGAAAAAGTAATCGCAGCCCGAGTTTGATAGATTGGGGGCGGCGGGACCTTGTTTCGCCGCCCCTGTTCATTGGTGCGAGCGGATGACCAGGTTGCGTCTCGATCTCGTCGCTGTGGCATTGGGCGCCGCACTGACCCTGGCCTTGTCGGCCGGCGGCCGGGCGCGCGCGGAGGCGCCGCCGCTGGAACGCGGCAAATACCTGCTGCACGCCGGGGGCTGCATCGGCTGTCACACGGACAAGGCGACCTTGAAGGCCAAGGGGCCGATCCTCGGCGGCGGACGGGCGTTGAAGACGCCGTTCGGCACCTTCTACGGACCCAATATCACGCCGCACCGCGAGCACGGTATCGGTGGCTGGACCGAGGCGCAGTTCAGGCGGGCGCTTCGCCACGGCCGCGCGCCGTCCGGCCATAACTACTTCCCGGCCTTTCCCTACACCTCGTTCACAAGCATGAGCGACGGCGATATCGGAGCCTTGTGGGCGTATCTGCGGACACTCAAGCCGGTCGACCGGAAAAACCGGCGGCACGAGCTTGCCTTTCCCTACAACGTCCGGTTTTTGGTGACGTTCTGGAACTGGCTCAATTTCCGCCGCGGGCCGTTTCGGGCCGACCCGGCCAAATCGAAAGCGTGGAACCGCGGCGCCTACCTGGTCAACGCACTCGGCCATTGCGGCGAATGCCACACGCCCCGGAACGCCCTCGGCGGGCTCAAACGCACGCTCGCCATGTCCGGCAGCGCCGGCGGTCCCGCCGGAGATGCGCCGAACATCACCCCCGACAAGCGGACCGGCATCGGCGGCTGGAGCGCCGACGATATCGTAAGCGCGCTCAAACTCGGCGTGCTGCCGGACGGCGACTTCGTCGGCGGCGAGATGACCGAAGTCGTCGAGCACGGAACCTCGCAGCTCAGCGACGCCGATTTGAAGGCGATCGCCACCTATCTCTCATCGCTGCCGGCGGTGCGCAGCAAGCCGAGAAAGAAGAAGCCGGCGGGCGAGAACTGAGCCGCGCCGCGCCCGCCTGGCTCACGCGGCCGATCCGGCGCGCGTCGTCGACAGCGTGTGCTTCTTGGACAACAAGACGCGATCGACGCCGACGACCTGGCGCATGCAGCGCTGCAGGTAGTCGGCCAGCCGCCAGTCCAGCGCGCTCACCTCGATGTCGATCTGCAGCGGTCCGGCGGCCAGATCGTGGCGGCGGGCGTGAAGGGCGTCGGGGACCAGGCCGCGCTTGGCGAAAAGCCCGATCAGGCGCGGCAGGACGGACGGCTCGGCCGCCGCCCGGACGGAGAAGCAATACGTCCGCGTGAGGTCAGAATCTTGAGGGTGCAGCATGGCTCTCAGTCTCGCGAGAATGATCCATTCGAACAGCAAACGGTCCCGGTCGCTTGGTCAGCGCCGGGCCGGCAATTCGAATGATCTGTTCCGCGAGTGGAGCCAGCATGGAGGTAAGTCTAGCGGGAACGGACGCCTCGGGCAAGGCGGGCCGGGCAGGAGCGTTGGCGGATCCAATGACCTCAGACTTCAGAGACCGACCGGTATCCGGAAGGCAGCGGCTTGGGCATTGGCGCAGAATCGCCTGGAATCCGCCGAATTCCGGCTGGTTTGCCCATGGCGGTGGCCTGGTATAGGGTCGCGGCGCGCGTGAAACGCTGATGTGCGGCATTGGAGATTCCGCCGCAGGGGAGATGCCGCCGCAAGGCCGGCAATGAAAGGGCAGGTAACACCATGAGCAAAGCCAAGACCGGCGACACGGTTCGGGTGAAGTTCACCGGCACGCTCGAGGACGGCGTGCAGTTCGACACGACCGACGGGCGCGATCCGATGGAATTCACCCTTGGCGCCGGACAGGTGATCGCCGGGTTCGACAAGGCCGTGGTCGGCATGGCGCCGGGGGAGCAGAAGACACTCGCGCTGGAGCCCGAGGACGCCTACGGCGAGCGCGACCCGGAGATCGTGGACACGGTGCCGCGGCGCGCCATCCCGCAGGAGATCAACCTCGCCAAGGGTCTGGTTCTGGAAGCCAAGCAGCAGGACGGCCAGACGTTCGGCTTCACCGTGGTCGATTTCAACCACGATACGGTGACCCTCGACGCCAATCACCCGCTCGCCGGCGAGACGCTCAACTTCGAGATCGAGTTGCTCGAGATCGTCTGACCGCGTCGGCCGTCAGCGCCTGCGGCGCCACATCGCGCTGCCGTAGTCATCCTTGATCAGGATGACGTCCTTGCTCATGAAGCCCTTGTCGAGCACGCCCTGCTCGTCGAGCAGGGATACCCGGTCTCCACGCTTGATCACATACAGGTAGCGCAGCCGCCCTTGCGGCGCGCAGCGCTCCGAGCGATGGACGGTCCGCATTTCGGCGCGATACTGAATCTCCGCGCCCCCGGCGAGGACGCGCTGGCTGACCAGGTATAGGGTTCCGGTCACCTGCTGCCGGCCGCATCGACCGCCGACATTGAGGGTGAGCGGCACCAGCACCCACTGGCTTACGAACTTCCGCCGTTTGGCGTCCGGGCTCGGCACGCCGCCCAGCCGCGGCGCAATCGTTATCCGGCTGGCCTCCGGTTTCGGAGGAGCCGGGGGCTTCGGCCGCAACACCGGTGGCTTTGGTCCCAGGGCCAGTTGCGGTTCCTTGGCCGTCGTAGGCGGCGGGAGGTCGAGCGGCAATCGGGGCGGTTGCGGTTGCGGCGGCTCCTTGGGCAGGCGTTGGGGCTCCTTGACGGGCTCCTTCACGCCGGCTTTCTTTTGCGCTGGTTCGGGGGCGGGCTTGGGAGCGGGCTTGGGCTGCGGCGCTTCCGCGTTTTGCTCCGGTGCGAGCGGCTTCGGCTCTACTTTTTTGACGTCCGGCTTCGGCGCCGGTTTGGGGGCTGGCTCCTGTTTCTTTTCGGCGACCAGCGGCAGTTTGGGCGGCACCTTCTTGGTTTCCGCGTCCGGCTTCTTAGACTTCGGCTTCGGAGAGGCAGTCTTCCTGGCGGTCTTCTTAATGGGCTTCTGGGCCTTCGGTTTGGCTGCCGGTTTCTTCTCCGGCAGCTTGCGCACGATCTCGACGGGGACTTCCTTTGGCAGGGCCCTGGGCTTGCGCGGTTCCGGCACGACCAGCAGCGCCAGCCCGACTATCGCCAGGTGAAACAGCGCGGAGCACGCCAGGCCCCAACGCACGCCAATCCAATCCCTTTGTCCCGCCGTAAGTCGCATCGATCTTTAAGCATTGGATTGCCCGGCCATGGGGGCAAGGTCATTCTATCAGCTAGATTAGGCACCGCTCAGCCAATCTCAAGATTTGGGCGAAGGTAGGGCCGGTCAGGCAGCGCGGAGTCCCTGGAATTCCTGAGGACAGGGGCGAAGTTGCGTGCTTCTGCAGGGTTGCCGCGTCTATTTTCGCGGCCGGACGAGGCCAAGGCGGCGCTCGACGGGCTGATGGCGATGCAGCCCGGCCTCACGGTGAGCCGGGCGCGCGATCAGATACCGCCGACCAAGAACCCGGCCGACCAGGAGCGCTACCTCGATGCCCTCGCCTAGGCGGGCGTGCCGCTCTAAATGTGATCTGAAGGGGTGGCTGGGGGACCTGGAAGCATTTAGAACCCTGTGCGTCTCGCCTCCGGCGGAAATGAAGGTGCTCATGGAGGGGTCAGGGGCGCTGGAGCGTACTGTGGCGTAGAGTTGGGAATTGACATATGCACGGCATATGCTATCATATTTCCCCACTATGGAGGCGTCCCATGACCCGCCCGGATATCGCACGAAAAGTGTCCATCTTTCACAACAACCGCAACCAGGCAATCCGCCTGCCCAAGGACTTTGAGTTCAAGGGCGTGACGGAACTGACCATCGAGCGGCGGGGCGATACGATCCTGCTGCGTCCCGTCCGGCCGGACTGGCTATCGCTCATGGAAGAACCGCCGGCGGATGCGGATTTCCTGGGCGAACGTCCCGACCTGATCGAAGCGGGACGGTTCTCTCTTGATGATGATGACGGGAAGCACAAGAGGCGAGGAGCGCCGAAGGCGCGACAGGGAAAGAAATAATGCCGGCCATCTATATGCTCGATACCAATATCTGCTCGTTCATCATGCGCGAGCGCCCGGCCTCCGTTCTTGAACGTTTGCAAGAGGTGGCAGAAAGCCAGCACCAGATCGTCATCTCGGTCATCACCTATTACGAAATGCTGCTGGGCACGGTCGGCCGCAATGCCTCACCCCGTCATGCGCGGCTGGTGGATGCTTTCGTCACCCGTCTCTCCACCATCCTGCCATGGGAAGCGGCGGCGGCGGAACGCGCCACGCGCATCAAGCGGGACCTGACCGCCAAGGGAACGCCCATTGGCGGCAATGACACAATGATTGCGGGTCATGCGCTGGCCGCCGAATGCGTGCTGGTGACGAATAATATGCGCGAGTTTGAGCGGGTGGATGGGTTGAGGGTGGAGGATTGGGTGTGGGTGGAGA
>Ga0302046_10004885_pt1 | contig 11860 bp, 11 predicted proteins | sample RVTome_11_FD_200261 | JGI IMG/M metagenome (GOLD analysis project Ga0302046, IMG submission 200261) | Soil microbial communities from uranium-contaminated site in the Upper Colorado River Basin, Wyoming, United States - RVT147D111 (version 2) ... | reverse complement strand
GCCTTTGTTGCCAACGGTCTCAACTTGCAGCTCTACGGCTCGCGCGGCCAAAGCCGGACGGCCGTGCTGGCGGCCAAGCTGGCCGAGGTCGATTGGCTGCGCCAGCGCACAGGGGAGTGGCCGGTGCTGCTCTTGGATGAGGTGCTGGCCGAGTTGGACGCCGCCCGCCGGGCCGATTTGTTAGCCCGCGTCGAGCAGGTGCATCAGTCGGTGCTGACGGCGGCCGACCGCGAGATGTTCACAGATGAGTTCTGCCAACGCGCCACCCTGTGGCGCGTCCGTGCCGGCAGCCTGGAGCTGCTATCGGACTGAGCGAAAACCAACGGTGACCTGCTGGTCCGCCGGAGGGGGACGACAAATCGTGTCCCTATGAGGTTTTCACTCGGGTCGGCGGTTGGCGGTTCACGTCGCAGGTTGTCTGCGGTTTTCTGCCGCCGGCCGGATGGACGGCCCGTACCGCTGTGGAGGCGCATTGCGATGCGCCCCAACTGGGGCGCGCAACCGGCCGCGCGATCTTGATTGCCCGCCGGGGCACGTTTCATCATGGCCCTCCGAGACCTTCATTTCGGTCGGAGGACGGAGGTCCCCAGCATCAATCGTCCGTGCCCGTCGTCCTTTAGCCGCGATCAGCGGGCAGGGGGCGCTTGGCCGGGATCCCCGGCCGGCGCGGGTAGGCCCGCGGCGTTTCCGACAGCTTGTCGACCACAATCAGATGGCGTGTCTCGGCGACCCGGGGCAGTTCGGTCGGGATCAAGCGTCGCATCCGCCCGCCGAGCAGCTTAATGGCCGGCTCGGCTTGCTGCGCCTCGCCGGGGCCGGTCTCCCCTTTCATGGCGATCATTTGCCCACCGACCTGCAGGAATGGCAGCATGTACTCGGCCAGCACGGCCATCGGGGCCACCGCGCGGGCGACCGCCCACCGATAGGTCCCCCGGTGCGCCGGGTTGTGGGCTTCATCTTCCGCCCGACCGTGGATGACATCGATACCGGTTAATCCCAAGCCTTCCATCACATGCTGGCAGAACTCGACCTTCTTGCCGGTCGCCTCGATCAACACCACCTGCAGCATGGGCCGCACGATCTTGAGGGGAATGCCTGGGAAGCCGGCGCCGCTGCCGACATCCACCAACCGACCACCTTTGTCGATGGCCAGTAGACAGGTCAGACTATCGACGAAGTGCTTGATCTCAATCTCTACGGGCACTGTGATCGCCGTCAGGTTATGGCGCTGGTTCCAACGGCGCAGTTCGGCCCCGTAATAATCGAAGGCCTCCAACTGAGCCCTGCTCAGCTCGATGCCCAGCAGTTGACGCAGCGTGGAAGCCAGGCCGGCGTAGCCATCGGGTCGGGCTGTGTCAGTCACCGGTCCAAGCCAATTCAAGCAGTGGCTGGACCGCCCCGACCACCCGGCCCGCATGGCTGGTGATCGGCTCGACCGCCAGGTCCAGAATGGCACTGGCATCGTCCGGCCGCAACCAACCCAGCGCCTGCAGAACGGCCACCGCCGCCACCGGCAGCGCCCGGCCAGCGCCATCGCCATCGGCGATCTTCAGTGCCACGCCCAGACTGGGCTCGCCTGCGCCGCCGCGCAGGGCCATCCCCAGATAGCCCTCGGCGCCGGCCTTAGTCAGCACGCGGCCGGGCTGCGCGCCCATCAGCAGGGCATCGAGCCGGCCCTCACCCGAAACCAGCACCGGATGACCGGTCATCGCCGCCCAGATTCGCTCGAGCGCCCGCCGACGCCCTTCGACCATGCCGGATGGATCGGCTAGCCGGGCATAGGCGGTGGCGGCATCGACCAAAGGCAGGCTGAAGTTGGGTGCCGAACAACCGTCGGTGCCGGTGCCAATCGCCTCGCTCGTCAGGCCGGTAATCTCAGACACCGCCTTCAGGATACGTACTTGCACTGGATGTTCCGGTGCCAGGTAGCCTTCGAGCGGTTCCTGCAGGTACGCGGCCGTCGCCAGCATCGCGCTGTGCTTGCCAGAACAATTGTGGTGGTTGGGCTGGGGGGACTGGCCGGCCTGGCGCAGTTGGGTCGCCGCCGCTGGGTCGTAGGGCATATGGGTGCCGCAAGCCAATAGGGACGGCTCGATACCCGCCTTGCGCTGCAGCCGTTCGACGACGGCCACATGGGCCGGCGTCCCTCCGTGGGAAGCGCAAACGAGCGCAAGTTCTTCGTCGTCCACTCCGAGCGCGTCGGCCGCCCCACTCTCGAGAAAGGGTAAGGCCTGCCAGGGTTTGGCGCTGGAGCGCAGGAAGGTCGTCAGCGACTGATCGCCGAATGAGGCAACCAGCTGCCCGCCCGGGCGCGCCACGGCGACGGCGCCATGATGCAGGGACTCGGCATGGCCGCCTCGGGTTACGACCACCAGGGGCAGGTATCCGTCGGGGGATGACATCGGCGGGGAGCGGAGGGCCTAGCCGCCTTTCGGGCGGCCGCGGCGGTACAGGTGAAGCAGCCCGGCCCGCAAGCGCAGCAATGCTACGTCGTAGCGGGCTTTGGTGACCTTGAAGTCTTCGATCAGCTCGGCGGCGAAGGTGTCGGCCGCGCCGACCGGATCGGCCCGCTCGTCCATCCGGTCAACCCGGACCGGCACCTTGCGCAGGAAACGGGCCATGTCGTTGATTTGGTCCCGGTCCACCAATCCGTCGCGGCTGGACAGTACCTTGTATCCGTCGAACGGCGCCTCGCGCAACCGATCAAGGTTGGTTAACCAGGCCTCAATATCGGCCAGGCCCAGGTACGGTGGCTCGTTGACCGTCACTGCGTCCCCCACATAAACCGCTTCCTTGTCCGGCACCTCGACCCATATGGATCCGGGGGTCGGGCCGGGTCGTTCGAGCAATCTGACGGGCCGGCCGGTCAGCTCGACCATCATTTCGCCGTGGAAGATGACATCTGGCACGCCGCGCCGCAAACCGGTTACTCGTTTGACGCTGTCGGCCTCGGCGCCGATCGGGTCGCTCGTTCCCTTGTAGGTGTCAGACCAGGCAGCCATCGCTTTGGCTGTCGCCAGGTGGGCGATGCATGGCAAGTCGAAGTGGCGGGCCCCCAGGGCGCGGTCCGGATGGCTGTCTAGAAGGACCAGGAACTGAGGAGCGCCCAAGAGCTCCACCTGGGTCAGCCAATCGCGCGATTCCTCGAGACGCAGCGGGGTATCGATCAACAGGCATGCATCATCGCCGGCCACCACGCCGAGAAAGACCCCCGGCAGATCCTTTTCCTGGTAGATCCCTTTTAGGTACTCGCGCATCGCGACTCCCTTGTAATCAACAGCCAGGCGAGTGCGCGCCCTGGATCAGCCTACTGGCAGCCAATAGCTGAAAGTCGAGCCGACTCTCTCTCTGTTTTCGACGCTGATGCCGCCACCGTGGGCCTCAACCGCCAGGCGGCAAAAGGCCAATCCGAGGCCCAGGCCCTTGGGCCGGCCCTCGTGGTGGATGCGAGAGAATTTCTCGAAGATCAAGGACTGGGCGGCCTCGGGGATGCCCGGGCCGGTATCGTTGACCGATACGGTCAGCCGATCGGGCTGCCGCTCGACCTCCACCCCGATCTCGCCTCCCGAACGAGTGTACTTGATGGCGTTCTCCAGCAGATTGATGACCACGCGGCGAATCATGTCGATATCGACATCCAGCGACGGCAGGTTCGCTTCGATGTCCACCACTACCGTGTGAGACTTGGCCTCGGCCAGCGGCTCGACCTCTTCAATGGCTTCGCGCACGATGGCGCCGATATCGGCCGGCTCGCGGTGCAGCACGGCCTGCCCCGATTCCAACTGCCCCAGGTCCAGCAGCGAGTCGACCAGGCGTGACAGACGCCGGCTCGAGCGCTGGGCAATCGACAGTACCGACTGCTGAGTTTCGGCGTCTTCGGGAATCGACGACCGCAGCATTTCCAGGCTCGACATCACATTGCCCAATGGCGAGCGCAAATCGTGGAAAATCATCGACGTCAGGTCGGTTCGCAGCTCATCGAGTTCCTTGCGCTCGGAGATGTCGCGCAGGATCCACTGCAGATGAGGCTGGCGGTCGATATCGATGCGTTTGGCATGCACCTCGACCGGCAGCGGACGTCCTGTTCGATGCAGGGCTTCCGAGTCGTAGGAAATGGACTCCCCGGATGACAACTGCGGCAGTTCCTCATGCGTCTGATCCGGCCCAACCAGTTGAAGTTGACGAATGCTGCGACCGAGTAGATCTTCGATCGAGTGACCCAGAAAGCTCTCGGCGCGGTGATTGGCTTCGGCAATGACTCCGCCGAGATCTGTGATCAAAATCGGATCCACACTGTCGTTGAACAGGCTGGCGTAGCGTTGGCGCGCCTGCTTCGTTTCGTTGAAAAGGCGGGCGTGCGACAGCGCAGTGCCGGCCAGGCCGGCAATCCCTTTCAGGAGCTCAACTTGCTCGGCGCTGATCGTGCCTTCGGGCAGATTAATTGCCTCCAGCACCCCGATGAGAGATGCCTGCACAAAGATCGGAACACAAGCCACATTACGCGTTTGCATCCCGGTCTGGTCATCGACGCCAGCAAAGAAACGGTCGTCCTGGCTGACATCTTCGACGGCAACCGCCTCGCCATGCTCGGCCACCCAGCCGGCGATCCCCTGTCCTGGCGCCAGTCGAAGGCCGGTCACGTCCTTGGCGCCGACGCCGGTTGCGACCTTGAACTCGAGTTCGCCGCTCTCTTCGTTCACCAGTGCCAGCGAGGCCCCTTCCGCTTCGAGCGATCGCATCGTCTGCGCCAAAATTCGCTGTGGTACATCCACCATGTCCAGACTGCCGGTGACGACGCGCGCCGTCTCGGCCAGTGCCAAGGTGGCCTGCACCTGGCGCTGCGCCTCGGCAAACAGGCGGGCATTGAGTACTGCCGTAGCCGCCTGGTCGGCGAACGCGGAGACGACCTCCAGGTGGCGCTCGTCATAGGCGCCGACTTGATGGCTATCGACGCTAAGCACACCCACCACCCGGTCGCGGACCAACAGCGGCGCGCCGATCCAACCGTGGATCTCGGTCGATTCGGGCAGCTCATCCGTCCGAACCCAGCCGGGATGCTGCTGCACATCATCAATAAACATCGGTACTTTGGTCGCCAGCATCTGTGAATCGATCAGATCGGCCGTAAGCGGCAGCCGCAGCCCCAGCAGGCTGGTTTCATCGATAAAGCCGCGGGCGGCGACCAGCCGCAGGTGGTCGTCCTCCACCAGGAAGAAGCTGGCGCTGTCGTACTCGATGACACGTTTCAGTTGTTCCAGCACCCGCAGGAAGACCTGGTCGGGGTCGAGCGTCGAGGAGATCGTGCGCGTGATCTCTTGCAGCGTCGAGGCCAGCTGGCGCCGCACTTGTTCGGTCTTGAACAACCGGGCGTTCTCGACAGCCACGCCGGCCTGGTCGGCGATGGCCGTTAGCAGGGCCAGGTCCTCCTCGTTGAGCGCCTGTGGATCGGGATGGCTGGTGGTCAACACGCCGACGACCCGATCGCGGGCGATCAGCGGGACGCAAATCGCCGAACGCGCTACCGGGCCGTTTTCCCCAGGTCGGTTGATCCAGCGCTCATCCTCGAGGGTGTTGGTGACCAATGCCCCTTGCTTGTGGTCCACCACCCAACCGGCCAGGCCCCGCTCATAGCTGAAGGTCAACTGCTCGGCCGTGTGATCGTGCACTTGCCCGTCATAGGCCAAGGCACCTTCGCTCACACTGCCCTCTTCGTCCAGCACCAGGATGCTGCCGCTGGCGCCGCCGATGTTCTCCAGAGTCAGCTGCAATACGCGCTGCAACAGCTCGCGCAGGTCGAGCTGGCCCGTTAACTCGCGGCTGATCGAGTATAGGAGTTCGAGCGAGGATAGTGCGCGCGCCGCCTGCGGTCGGTCCGCCGTCATTGTCTCGTTTCCGCCGTCACCGTCGCCGCTTCTGGCTTGCCGCGTCTGTCAGGCCGCCAAATGCGCCAGGCGCAACAACGTGGCCAACCAGGGCCGGGCAGACCTGCTTACCACGGCGCCTGGACAAGACGCTCCCCCCCACTAGGACAGATCGACACGAGTATAGCATCAGGCGCCTGTCGGCCTCATGATTTGGCCCGGTGGCCACCTTCTTCTGTGCTGAACAGCCACCCAACCAACTCGCCCACGTCAAATGATTCATCTTGCTGCCAGTTGCGCAGCGAGGGATACGACCGATCCAGCGTCGAGCTGCTGTCGGCGGCCAGCCCTGCCTCAATCGTTTCCTGCAGCAGCCGAAGCCTGGCCTGCCAGCGAGCCATGTTATTGGGCGTCAGATCGACCCAGCCGTGTTCGGCATCTTGTGACTTGATCACCGGGCCCCGCAGCAGGTGATCTCCATCCGGCGTGAGGATCGGGATGCCGATGGACAAGATCTGCTGCCGCAAGCGAGGCTCGCCGTCAATCAACGCCAGCAGCTTTTCGGCCAGGGCGGCCGGTTTGTCGGCGATGACCCGCGCCGGCGTCTGACAGGTGCGTTTGAGCAAATGGGCCTCGAACAACAGCTTTGACAACCGCGGCGGCCCGAGCATCTCGAAGGCCACCGAGTCGACACCGTGCTCGGCTTCCAGCTGATGGAGCCGGTTAAGCGCAGCCTGACGCAGGTAGCCCGCCCGGAAGCTGGGACCGAGGACGGCCGCATCCAGCGCCCCGACAATATCGTGGCCGCTGCTCGCGCCCAGAATTTCCCGCACCACGTCCTGCGCGATTTCTTCGGGCGTGACAAACGCCATCTGGCCCAGCGCCGTCAGCGCCTTGAATTCGCCCACAGCAAACAGACCATTCTCGCCGGTGTCGATATACACCGACTCCAGCCGCTCGCCCGTCGGCAGGCCGTAGTCGCCCCTGGCCGCCAGCACCTCCGCGTCAAGCAGGGAGTAGGCCGAGTCGGGAGGACAGTCATATAGCGGGAAATCGCGTCCACCCCCGCGGATCGGCCCGTATTTGATCTCTTTCCAGGCGATTGCCGCCGTCGGTTTGATCTCCTTGACGACGGTCGGGCCGCCGGGGGTGCGGGCCATCAGAAAGATCAACATCGACTGGGCCCCGGCCACCGCCGATTTCGACAACAGGACGCGCGACGGCCGCTCTTCCCCGTGGGTGTACGGGATGTTGAACCCCATGCCCCCTGTGCCGCTAGTGCCGACCTTGAGATAGGCACCACTGCCGGCCCGCACCATCGATTCGAACAGGATCTGCATGTGGCGTACCAACTGGGGCACGTAAAGGGAGGTCAGCAGGCGCTCAACTTCAAGCGGCCAGTCCGTGTCGAGCTGGCTCTCGATGCGGGCTTCAAGCTGACCGGCGGCCTGGTAGATGTTTTGGTAGGCGACAGCCGTGGCCGTGTTGACACAATCGATCACGATGTCGGCCGGCCGCCCGCCCAGGCCCTGAAAGCTGCCGCTGATCTGCTGGTAAAGCAGGGACGACTTTAGGATCTCGTCATCCAACTCATCAAGCACGTCGGCCACCAGGCGCCGCCGCATCGTCGTGTCGGCGATGACGGCATCGCGCGGGTGCCCTTCGACCCCGTCCTGCCACTCGGCCCGGAGCAAGATGTCGCCCCAGGCCGGCAGCAGTTGGGTCTGACTCTCGGGGAAATCATCCTGAAGCCGGTCAATGGCATCCAGCGACTGGCGCTGTCGCAGCGAGCCGATCACCAACTCGGACGGTAGGTGCGGAATCAACTCCCGGCAAACGGCCGTGCCCACCAGGCCATACCCGCCCAGCACCAGCACGCGCTTACCCTCGATTTGCAAGGTCAGGCCTCCTTGTACGCCGGCGATGATTTGTGGCCGTCCATAGCTTACATCAGGTAAGCGTGAAAGCGAACGCGCCGGATGACCGGCGCGTTCCACACGTCATGCTAGGGGTGTGTCCGGCGTGACTAGCGGCCGTTCATCTCCTCACGGAGGAACATCGTCAGCACCGAACTGACAATGCTGATCAACAAGCTGGCGCCAACCAACCACCATATACTGTCGAAGGTGATGGCCATGCCAAACTCGGCCCCGATCAGGCCGGTTAACCAGAGCATGAAGGCGTTAATCACGATTGTAAATAGGCCCAGGGTCAACAGGATGAAGGGGCAGGTCAGGAGCTTGAGGATCGGCCGGATCAAAGCATTGACCAGACCAAAGATCAGCGCCAACAGCAAAATGCCCACCGCCGTCGTATCCTCGGCCTGCACTCCGCCGAGCAATCCGATTCCAATCACCAGGTAGAGCGCCAGCGCATTGATCGCCCAGCGCAAGAGCAGTCGTTGCATGCTATTCCTCCCTCGGTAGCCCCCTACTCGATGTAGACCTCAACGTGAGACCCGTCCTCTTCGTCGACGACATCTACTATCTTACCCGTCAGCCCAAGGCGCAACGCCTCCCCCAATTCTTCCAGGTCGAGCCCCTCGAACTCGGGAATGAAGCGGGCGCCCATCTTCAGCCCGACATTGACCATGTTCAGCGGCAAATTCACGTTAACCGACGCCTTGTCCTTGTTGGGCTCAGTCACCCGCACCCGCAACCAACGCGGTTCTTTCCCGGCTGGGGGGGCATGGCGCCGCTCCTGTTTGCCCAAGGCCTTGAGCAAGCTGGCGGCCTCATCGGCCGAGATCTTGCCGTCCTCCAGCATTTGCAGAATCTTGATGCGCTCTTCGGAAGTCACCATAGTGCCCTCCTAGCCAATGTACACCCGAACGGTCTCGCCCGAGTCATCTTGCTGGACATCGATGATCGCCGGCGCATCCTGGCCTATTGCCCCTTCCATCGCCAGCAGCAGCTCATCGATACCCGTCCGGTCGAGACCCTTAAAGCTCTTACCAAACACTCTGATCGCCCAGATCGTGGGCCGCAAGGGGAGCGGAACGCTCAAACCGAAGGTCGATTGCGAACCGTTTGTGTCCTTCTCGATACGAATGTGGACCCAGGGCGAACCGAACATCGAGCCGCCGAGCACGGTCAGCAGGATCCCGAGCACCAACAGCGGCGCCGACACCAGCCACCACCAGCCGCCGTTGAGACTCAGACCGTAGCCACCGCCCAACAACGTCACGCCCATCGCCAGCAGGATCAACCACCAGTGGCGCCAAATGGCTGGCGATAGAGGGTCCGGCTGCGGCCCTGGCACCGCCTGCGCCGGCTCTTCGTCTAGCTGGCGCAGCGCCTCCTCGGCGTCAATCTCCCCGCGCTCCAGTCGGTCGAGGATTTGGGCTCGCTCCGTGTCGTCCATCATGCCTCCTTGCCTGCGGTTCTAGGCGACGGGTTCAGCCGCCTGGACGCCAATGACCCGCTCGTGATGAGTCGTCTCCACGCCACGCAACAAGTAGAGAAACGCCAGCGCGCCAAGGCCAATCAGAAACCCGCCAACCAGGTAGGTTTGGCGCAGCCCAATCAGGCCCGCCACCCAACCGGCGCCGCCCATCGACGACAGGTGCGCCAGACTGATTCCCATATCCACCACGGCGCTGGCCCGCCCCAGCTTGGCTGCCGGCACACCTTGCTGCATGATGGTCTGCAGCGAGGCGTTCAGCGGCGTCAACATCAAGCCGATGCCAGCCATCGCCGGCAATGCCACCCAGTAGTTGGGCGCCAATCCCAGACCGGCGGCGCCAACGCCAAGCCAGAACAAGGTGAAAGCGGCGATCAATTTGGGCGGTAGTTTGCGTCCTACGCCCGTCAGCAGCAAGCCGCCTACAAGCATGCCTACACCCTGCGCAGTCATCAGAAGCCCCAACCGCTCGGGGGCCGCATCGAAGGCAAAGCGGACGAAGGGGACGAACAGCACGTCGACGGCCCCCACGCCCAGCACCGCCAGCGCCAGGCCAATCGTCACGCCCTGCAGCAGGCGGCTGGACACAGCGTAGCGTACCCCCTCGGCCAGATCCTGCCATGTGCTGCTGGTTTCTTCTGTGGAGCGTGGTGCCCGCGTTTGGACTCCAACGAGGGCCACGATCAGCAGGCCCGACGCCAAGTAGGAAATGCTATCGATGGTGAAGGCGGCCTGCATGCCCCAGGCACCGATCACAACACCGGCCAGTATCGGCCCCGACAGCCGGGCGATTGTCTCGCCCACCTGCAACCAGCTGTTGGCCGTCATCAGCTCGTCTTCGGCCACGATCTTGGGCAGCAGCGCCGTGCGCGCCGGATAGAAGAAAACGCCAAAGGCGGCCATGGCGAACGCCAGCCCGGTCACCCAAGCCAGATCACCCGTCGTGCGCAGCACCAGCAGGCCCGGCACCAACAACGCCCTGGCCAGATCAACGGCTATCATCACCCGGCGCCGGTCCCAGCGGTCCACCAGCGTGCCGGCAAACAACCCCACCACGACCTGGGGCAGGGCAAAGGCGATCAGCACCAGCCCGAGCGCCTTGGCCGATTCGGTGGGGTCGCTGTACAGGCTGTCAATCTTGAAAGCCAGCGCCAGGAAGGTGAAACTGTCGCCTGCCCGCGAGATCAGCGTGGCCACAAAAAGCAGCAGGAAGTTGCGGTTACGCAACACCGACAGTCTCCTCGCCCGGCATGGGGTCGACGACCGCAGTGCGCCCGACGACATCGGCCGGCATTTCTTCGACAACTCGCAGTCGATGCAATGCCAGGAAAACAAGCACCGGAATGATGGCGACGGCGCCAGCTGCAACCCAGACCAGGTCGGGGTTGTAGTTGTCCATGATCAGGCCTGCCAGGTAGATGCCAAGCGCTGACGGCAGCATCCAACTGAAGCCATAGATCGCCATGTAGCGACCCCGCATCCTGTCGGGGGCCATCCGCGCGGCCAGCGCCTGGCCCACCGGCGCCGTCAGCATTTCACCGACGGTGATAATGGCCATCGCCACCAGGAACCAGACGTAGGTGGCGACAAACCCATACATACCGAAGCCGACGATGAACAGCGCCGTTCCGGCTGACAGCACAACGAACGGCGGCAGCCCCTCGATGCGCCGGGTGATGGCAAACTGAAACAGCACAACCATGGCCGCGTTCAGGCTGAGGATGTAGCCAAAGCCTTGCTCAGTCACGGCGTGCACATCCCGCAAGTAGACGGCCAGCGTGCCGTTCATCTGCGTATAGACCAACACCATGAGCGAAGTGGCCACCAGGAAGAGCAAATAGCGGCTGTCGGCAAAAACACGGCCGTAGCCGCGGAAGGTCTGGGCCGTCGTTTCGGGAACCTCGCCCTCGGCGCGGGCCGGCATGGTCTCGCGCAGCAGGAGCGCCAGAATGACCGCAGTTATGGTGCTGGCCAAACCATCCATCAGGAACAGCCACAGGTAGGACTGCGCCGCCAGCAACCCGCCGATGGCCGGGCCCACTGTCACGGCCAGGTTATGCAGCACGCGGAACATGCCAAATCCCTGGGCCCGTTGCTCCTCCGGCAGCAGGTCGGCGATCATCGCTTGCCGGGCGGGGCCACCGACATGGGCAAACAGACCAACCAGCACGGCAACCGCCGTAAAGTACTCGAAGGACTCGACGAATCCCATCAAGACGCTCGAGCTGGCGCTGGCCAGCAAGCCGAAGATGGCCATCCCTTTTCGTCCAAATCGATCGGTCAGGCCCCCGCCGATGGTGTTACCCACAACACTCGAGACAGAGAATGCGCCGAAGATCAAGCCGACCTCGGTCAACCCGACCGAGAACTTGGCGGTCACGTACAGCGTGAAGAAGGGGAAGAGCAGCGCGCTACCCAGAGAGTCAATGAAGGTGGCGCCCATCAGCATCCAAAACTGCGAGGGGTACTCTCGGTAAATGCTGCGCAGCTGGTCGAGCCAACGATTCACTGGCTTCGACCTCCGCTGCCTGCCGATCCTGGGCGGTTCCGCGCATCAAGTGTGATTCCCATCCAGGTCAGGGTTCGCTCGGCGCGGA
>Ga0302046_10004884_pt1 | contig 11861 bp, 10 predicted proteins | sample RVTome_11_FD_200261 | JGI IMG/M metagenome (GOLD analysis project Ga0302046, IMG submission 200261) | Soil microbial communities from uranium-contaminated site in the Upper Colorado River Basin, Wyoming, United States - RVT147D111 (version 2) ... | reverse complement strand
ACGCCTGGCCCAGAGGTCTTCGACCTCTCGGTCGACGGTGTCGGCTATTCCACAACCGGTGGCTTTGTCGATGACATCGCTTCGGACCTGGAAGCATTCAAGGCACAGATCATCGATGGGACGATCACTGTTCCCGAGACACCAGGCGGCTGACAAACAGCCATCCTGCTAGCTTGCGCCGGGCCTCGGATCCTCCGAGGCCCGGCGTTTTTTTGGACAGGGATGGCCAGCGAACCAGCGATACAACTGAGCGGCGTCACCAAGCGCTATCCCGGGGTGGTGGCAAACCGAGATGTCGAGCTGACCGTTCAATCTGGGGAGGTCCACGCCATCGTCGGGGAGAACGGTGCCGGGAAATCGACCCTGGTGAAGATCATCTACGGGATGATCCGTCCCGACGAGGGAACTGTCCGCATCCGTGGGCGGGAGACCCACTTCAAGACTCCCAAGGACGCTATCGACTCGGGAATCGGAATGGTCCACCAGCATTTCATGTTGGCCGACAACCTCACCGTCCTGGAGAACATAATCCTGGGATCCGAGCCACGAAAAGGCATGGAGATCGACTTTCGTAGCGCCTCGGATCGAATCAGGGAGATTGGTGAGAAGTACGGGCTCAACCTCGACCCATCCGTGAAGGTCGAGAAACTGAGTGTGGGGGAGCGCCAGCGAGTTGAGATCCTCAAAGTGCTTTACCGAGGTGCCCGCATCCTCATACTCGACGAGCCGACCGCCGTCCTCGTCCCTCAGGAGGTCGACGATCTGTTCGCCTCGATCCGTGACCTCAAGACGGAGGGGGAGACGGTGATCTTCATATCCCACAAACTCGACGAGGTGCTCGCGATCGCCGATTCGATCACGGTGATGCGCATGGGCCAAACCGTCGCCACGACGACACCGTCCCAGGTCGACTCACGTCAGTTGGCCGAGTTGATGATCGGCTCGGAACTGCCCACACCGGAGACCAGGGAATCGACGGTTCAGGATCAGGTAGTGCTCGACGTCAGCGGCTTGTCGCTCGTTACGGAGACGGGGCGGCAAGTGCTCAGGGACATCAGCTTTCAGATTCGCCGGGGCGAGATCGTCGGGATCGCAGGTGTGGAGGGAAACGGTCAAGGTCCGCTGGTCGACTCGTTGATCGGTCTAGAACAGGTTGCCACGGGGAGAATGATCCTCAATGGAGACGATGACCTCGTCGACGACGAGGCCCGGGATAGGAGAATGAAGGGAATGGGTCTCATCCCCGAGGACCGCCATCGCCAGGGCCTGTTGCTCAGCTCACCACTGTGGGAGAACGCCGCACTCGGGCATCAGTATGGAGCTCCCTTTGCCAAAGGCCCTTGGATCGACAAGCGCGGTGCTCGACGCCAGACCGAGGCGATCATCGCTCGTTTTGGGGTCAAGACACCCGGACCCGACATTCTCGCCACCGCGCTGTCAGGTGGCAATCAGCAGAAGCTCGTCGTCGGTCGTGAGATCATGGCCGATCCCGCGGTCCTCATCGCCGCTCAACCGACGCGTGGGATCGACATCGGGGCGCAGGCGGCAGTGTGGGAGGAATTGAAGACAGCCCGGGCCAACGGCATGGCAATCCTGCTGATCTCGGCCGACCTCGACGAACTGATCGGGCTCTCTGACACGATCTATGTCCTCTTCGAGGGTGAGTTCGTGGCTCGTCTCGATCCCAACGAGGTCACGCCCGAGGTCCTCGGCTCCTACATGACAGGAGCGCGGAGCGGAGCAGCCTCTTGAGGCGATCCAAACTCCTCACATCGGTCCTAGCCCCGCTGATCGCGATCTTCATCTCGTTCGCCATTGCGTCGATCGTCCTCCTCGTGGTCGACATCGACCCGCTCACCGCGTATCAAGCCATGTGGACGTTCGGAACCTCCACGGAGTCACTGGTCTCCATGGTCAACCGGGCGATACCGCTCTTCGTGTCCGCTCTCGCGGTGGCCGTCGGTTTCAAGATGGGGCTGTTCAACATCGGAGTCGAAGGCGCATATCTGCTGGCGGCATTGGTGGCCGCCTATTTCGGCGCCCTCTTCGTTCTCCCTTCGGTCCTCCACGTTTTCGCGATCCTGCTCATAGGCATGGCCGTTGGTGCCATTTGGAACGGTTTGGCCGGCTGGCTGAAGGTCAAACGTGGTGTCCATGAGGTGATCTCGACGATCATGCTCAACTTCATCGGGTTCAGCCTCAGTGCGTATCTCTTTCTGGAGCATTTCCAGCAAGAGCGTGAGGGCCTCATAGTGGCTACGTCGGCCATCCCCGCGTCGGGGTGGATTCCATCGCTGAACCCGGTGCTTGCATGGTTCGGCGTCGAGCCGAGAGCCGGCACGGAGCTCCATGGCTTCCTGATCATCGCCATCGTGTTGGGAGTCATCTATCACTACCTCGTCAACCGCAGTCGATTCGGATTCGACCTGAGGGCCTCGGGAATCAATCCATCGGCCGCGCATGCCTCGGGGGTCAACCCGAAGCGAATGGTCGTCGCCACCATGGTGATCTCCGGTGCCATGGCCGGCCTGGTGGGGATGTCGACGTTGCTCGGCTTCACCCACAGGTACGTTCAGGACTTTCCCTCCGGGTTCGGGTTCACGGGCATCGCGGTTGCGCTACTCGGCCGCAACCACCCGGTGGGGATTGCATTCGGGGCCCTGCTCTTCGGCTTCCTGGAGCGATCCTCGATCATCCTCGACTTGGAGAACGTGCCCCGTGAGATCGTGACGATCTTCTTCGGTGTGGTCGTCCTCGCGGTGGTCATCGTCTACGAGGTGGTCGCCCGTTATGCCACGCGGCGCGCCGTTGCCGCTGCGGCGCGGGCCACAGCCGAACTGGAGGAGGCGCCCGCGGCATGAGCAAGCCGGTGAGATACATGCTCTATGCCGCGGGGGGTGTCTTGCTGCTGACCATCGCCGGTGCTGTCACGGGGACCAGTGAGCTGACGGCCCCCAACACGGCGACTGCCGCGCTGAGGCTCGCAATCCCGATCCTCCTCGCCGGGCTCGGCGGACTCTTCTCGGAGCGATCGGGTGTCGTCAACATCGGGCTCGAGGGCATGATGATCGCCGGAACCTGGTTCGGTGCCTGGGGGAGTTGGTTGTATGGGCCATGGGCTGGCGTCGTGCTCGGTCTCATCGGTGGCGCCGCATTTGGCCTGCTCCACGCACTCGCCACAGTCACCTTCAACGTCGATCACATCGTCTCGGGCGTCGCTATCAACATCCTTGGACTGGGGGCGATGAGGTTCCTCTCCTCGATCACCTACGGCCCCGACACTGGTGGTTCGGTCGTGCAAAGCCCGTCAGTGCCCAAGATCGGCGACGTCAGTCTGCCTTTCCTCGCCGGTGGTGACCTGTTTGGGTGGGACTCCCCGGACTTCTTCGGCTGGCTCGACCGTCTCGACATCTTCTTCCTCTCCGATATCGGAGGCATCCTCAAGGGGTTCTTCGGTGGGTTGAACTGGCTGACGCTGATCGGGGTGATACTGGTTCCGGTGACCGCATGGGTGCTGTGGCGGACCGCATGGGGTTTGCGTCTCCGCTCGTGTGGCGAGGATCCCTGGGCCGCCGAGTCATTGGGTGTCAGGGTCCTCCGGATGAAGTACTACGGCGTGGTCATCTCCGGTGCGCTCGCCGGGCTCGGTGGCGCATTCCTGGTCCTGGTCCAGGCCGGCATCTACCGCGAGGGCATGACGGCCGGCCGCGGCTTCATCGGTCTCGGTGCCCTCATATTCGGCAACTGGCTTCCGGCGGGTGTGTTCAGCGGCTCATTCGTGTTCGGATTCGGCGACTCGCTCAGATTCCGCGGCACGGACATAGTCAGGGCGTTCATCCTCGCCGTGGCCATTGCACTCCTGCTCGCCGCTCTCTACGCCATCTTCAAGAAGTCGGCGCGTCGTGCGGTCGTGATGGGCTCGGTCGGGGCCGGGCTTCTCGTGTTCTATCTGTTGGTGGGTCAAGTCCCCAACCAGTTTCTCTCCGCAACGCCCTATCTGATCACCCTGTTCGTCCTGGCGGCGGCCGCGCAAAGACTCCGGATGCCCGCCGCGGACGGCGCGCGCTACGCCAAAGGCGAAGCCCGCTGATAATGCCGGCCAACTTTGGCGGCATGGCTCCGTTGATGACTCTGTGATCGCTCGGTGGGGGTTCAACCGGGTCTTCTCCGTCCTCACGGGTGCCTTGGTTCCGCCAAACAGACGCCGGTCGGCCGGAGCTACCGCACCGTCGCTGGGTAGCGGGTAGCGGGCAGCCGGACCCACTGTCACCACGCGATACTCACAACTCACTACTCACTACTCGCTGCCCACTACTCGCAACCATGTTCAATCCTTATGACCCCGACTTTCTCGAGAATCCCTATCCGACGTATGCCCGGCTGATACGTGAGTCACCGGTCTTCCACGACGAGACCTGGGGGCTCACTTTCGTGGCGCGCCACGGGGACGTCATGGGAGCACTGAAGGACAGAGAGACTTTCGGGAGGGACTTTCGTCATCGTCTGTCCGTGAGTGACGTCGACCCCGTGGTGTATCGGCGGATCTACCCGTCTCAGTGGCCCACATGGACCGAATACATCAGAGAGTCGTTCATCGATCTCGAGCCGCCCCGGCACACCCGTCTGCGACGCCTGGTGTCGAAGGCCTTCACCCGGAGATCGTCGGAGGTGTTCCGGTCCGACCTGGAGACGGCCGCCGACGGCATTCTGGATCGAGCGCTGGAGTTGGGCGAGCTGGAGGTGATTCGAGACTTCGCCACGCCGATTCCGGTTGCGATGATCGCCCAGCTGATGGGCATCCCGGCCGACGATCACGCTCGGTTGATCGATTGGAGCCACGCCATCGTGCGGGTATTCGACGAGCGGGTGACCGAGGAGGAGGGAGCCGCGGCCGAGGCGGCCACGAAGGACTTCGTCGCCTATCTCGAAGAGATGCTCGGGCGACGTCGATCACGCCCCGGCAACGACCTGCTCAGCGCCATGCTCGATGTGGAGGAAGAAGGCGACACGCTCAGCGATGCCGAGATCGTGTCCACGGCGATATTGACGCTGAACGCCGGGCACGAGGCGACCGTCCATGCCATCGGCAACTCGCTGCTGGCCCTGGCGCGGGACCCGGCGGCGTACGCGACGCTTGTAGACGGAAGCGCGAGTATCGGCAGCACGGTGGATGAGCTCCTCCGTTTCGACTCACCGTTGCAGATGTTCGAGCGTTGGGCGCTGGCAGACACCTCCGTGGGCGGCCATGAAATCCGCGCCGGCACCAAGGTTGGCCTTCTGTTTGGCGCCGCCAACCACGACCCCGCGGTCTACGAGCAGCCATCGGTTCTCGACCTGGCTAGGGAGCCAAACCCACATGTCTCGTTCGGGGCGGGGCTCCACTATTGCGTCGGCGCTCCATTGGCGAAAGTCGAGCTGGAGGCGGCGCTGGGCCGATTCGCCGCACGGGTGGCACGTATCGAGCTCGTCGACATGCGAGATCGGATCGACAGCCTGGTGTTCCGCGGGATCAGGGAACTGCGACTGGAGTTGGAGGCGGGCTAGCCACCCTCCGTCGAGGGTGGAGCGGTGGACGATGTCGTCCCTCCCGTGCCAGTGGTGTTGGCCGGATAGCCGATCGCCACGATCTCATCGATGGCCAGATCGTCGAAGCGGTTCTCGGCCACCACCTCCGCGAGATAGACGTCGAAGATCTGGATGGTCAGTCGCAACGTGTTGAGCGAGGCGAACGCGATCGACTGTGTGCCCCGCTGGTCATTCATTGGGACCTGGATCGGGGTAACCGTGTCATCGGCCCTGATCTCGATGCTCTTTGCCCGATAGTTCTGCAGGAACCTCGTCTCGTCCTCGATGTTGGTCCACTGGATCTGCGAGATCGCCATCGGCACTTCGAACACCAGCTCGATCAGAACGCCTTCCTGACTGATCTCCTCCCAGTTGACCTGGTACTCGGTGCCGATGCCATTGGTGAGGTTGGCGCAGATGAAACTGGAGATGCCCTCCGGGGTGCAGTTTTCCTGCAGTACGTCGATCGGCTCAGGAACTTCCGGAATCGGAATCGTCGTCGAAGTCGTGGTCGTCGTGGTGTTTTCGGCCCCAGCTCCGTCACCGGAGAGGACGTTGAACAACAAAGCGGCCACCACGACTATGAAGAGCAGGCCACTTATGGCGAGCGCAGCTCTGACCCCCGCCGTCGCCTGGACCGCGGGTCGGGGTGCGGTGGGAAGCGGGCCTTGCTGCAAACGGGCCCCACACTCCTGGCAATGTCGGTTGTTGGGGGGATTGACGGCCTGGCAGCTGGGACAGGTGATCCCGGTCGACTCCGCCTCCGAGCCACTACGGCTCGTTGGCTGCTTCCTTGGTGGGGGCTCCTCGAGTGAGAATTCCTCGTAATTGCCGTCGGAGGAGACACTGATGACGTTTTTGCCCGCTATGGGACGAGGACGAGGGGCCGGCGGCGTCGCCATGGGGTCGATGAATGACCCGCAGGACGGGCAAAACTGCTCGTCCTTTGCGACAATCGCGCCGCACTGTTCACAGGTCTGAGAAGCCACAACCCTCCTTCGGGGTTATTGTGCCATGGCATGCTGATCCTGGCCGTGAGGACGTATGAGCCGTGGTCGGTGACAACCATCCTGGGTGGCCTGGTCCTTGCGGCTCTCCTGGTGGGGGTATTGATTTTCGCACTCCGTGGGCCCAATCGTTAACCGTATGGCTGCATCTTCGATGTTTTCGTGTGAATCCTGTGGCTATCGATCACCGAAATGGATGGGCTTCTGCCCACAATGTGGGGTCAATGAGGCTCTGACCGAGTCCCGGGAGCACAAACGGGCCCCCAAGACACCCGCATCTCCGATGATTTCGATGCCCGAGGCCATCGCCGGAACCGTCGAACGTCATTCCACGGGCTGGTCGGAGGTCGACCGCGTGCTCGGTGGGGGACTGGTCTCGGGATCGGTTGTCCTGTTGGGTGGAGAACCTGGTGTCGGCAAATCGACTCTTCTCCTGCAGATGGCGGGTGGCCTCGCCTCCCAAGGGAGGTCGGTCGTCATCGCCAGCGCCGAAGAGTCGGCCGCACAGGTCGCCATGCGGGCAGATCGGCTGGGCATCGGCACCGCCGATGTCAAGTTGGTCGCCGACGACGACGTCGACGCGATAGTGGCCGCGGCTGCTGAGGCGAAGCCGGCTGTCCTGGTCATCGACTCGATCCAGGCGGTCGGGGTCCGGGAGATCCAATCGGCCCCCGGCGGGGTCGCTCAGGTCCGGGAGAGCGCCGCGAGGTTGATCAGGTTGGCCAAGACCTCCGGCATCGTCGTGGTGCTGGTGGGGCATGTGACCAAGGAAGGCGGGCTCGCCGGCCCGAAGATCCTGGAGCACATGGTCGATGTGGTCCTGTACATGGAGGGTGATCCCGACCGTGGTCTCCGGGTCCTCCGCAGCAACAAGAATCGCTTTGGCGCCACCCATGTCTCCGGGATGTTCGACATGCAGTCCGACGGCCTGGTCGAGGTGGACGATCCGTCCAAGATGTTCCTCGACGGCTGGGAGACCGAGGTCCCGGGCACCATCGTCTATCCCGCGGTCGAGGGCAGGCGGTCGGTCCTGGTCGAGATCCAGGTGCTGGTCGCTCCCAGCAATCAGGTACAGCCGAGACGATCCGTGCGGGGCCTCGACCAGGCGCGAGTCAATCAGGTGGTCGCCGTGCTTCAACGTCATGCAGGTGTCCCTCTTGCCGATAAGGAGATCTATGTCAACGTCGTCGGTGGGTGGCGCCTGGATGAGCCAGGGTGTGATCTTCCCATCGCCCTTGCCATGGTGTCATCGGTCACGGACAGGCCACTGGGGCGAGTTGCTGCATGGGGCGAGGTCGGCCTCGCCGGCGAGGTACGGGCGGTTCCCTATGCGACCCGTCGTATCGAGGAGCTGAGGCGCATGGGTTTGGACCGTCAGATTGCGCCAGGAGGAGGCGAGCCGATGCGTCTCGTCGACGCCATCGCCAGGGTGGGCCTGTGACGCTGAGTGATAGCCTGACGCGCGTGGGCGTTCCATCGATCAACGAGACGCTCGAACGTCTGGCGCCTGGAACCGAGATGCGTCAGGCGCTCGAACGAATCATTCAGCAGGGCAAGGGTGGCCTTCTCATCCTGGGTCACAACGCCAAGGTGTCAGCGGCCAGCTCTGGTGGTTTTCGCCTGAACGGAGCCGCTTTCACCGTGGCCAGGCTTGCCGAGCTCTCCAAGATGGACGGCGGAATCGTCCTCGACGACGACTGGTCGGCGATCCTCCAGGCGAACGTCCACTTCATCCCGGATGGCTCGATCCCCACCGAGGAGACCGGTGCCCGTCATCGAACCGCCGAGCGTCTCGCGGTGGAGACGAGCGTCCCGGTTGTGGCCGTCAGCGAGGGGCGTCGTGTCGCCACCTTGTTCTACGGCGTTCACAAGATCGAACTGGCGGCGCCCACCGAGGTGGCCGCTTATGTGAATCAGGAGTTGCAGAGCCTGGAGCGGTTGCGCAGCAGACTCGACGAGGCCGAGAACCGTCTCAGTCGGCTCGAGGTGACGGGGTTGGCCAGCTATCGGGCGGTGGTGACCGTGATCATGCGTGCCGAGCTGGTCGATCGATTGGGAGGGGTGATTCGGGACAGGACGCGGACCTTGGGAGACGAGGGGCGGATTGCAACGCTGCAACTGAACGACATTCTCTCCGGAGTGGACACGATCGAACGTCTCGTCCTCCAGGACTATTTGAAGCCCCTGAGGTCGGGATCGGTCGAGAGGGTCCTCGAAGGTCTCGACGAGCTGACCAACTCCGAGCTCGAAGATCCGTCACGTGTCGGCAAAGAGCTCGGCTTCCCCGACCTCGACGACCAGGCCGAGGCGCGAGGCCATCGACTTCTCTCCCAGGTTGGCCGGCTTCCGGACAATGTGCGGGAGGACATCGTGCGTCATTTCGGCAGCGTGACCAGGCTGCTGCAGGCGACTGAGGAGCAGGTGACCGAGGTCGAGGGTGTAGGAGATACCAGGGCCAAGCAGCTCTTGAGTTTCCTCACGAGGCTGGCGGCGGCGGCTCACGAGTGGGAGCCGGTGCTGGATTGAACGGGCCGGCTTGTAAACTCCGCCCCGTTCCATGGCATCAGCTTCGAGATATTCGGTAGGAGACAAGGTCGTTCACCCCCAGCACGGGGCGGCCACCATCGCCAAGAAGGTCAGGCAGACCTTCGATGGCTCGAGGAAGGACTACTTCATACTCGACATCGCCACCGAGCAGCTGACGGTGATGGTCCCCCTCGACAAGGCTGAAGACCTGATACGACCGGTCATATCGAAGACCAAGTCGAGGGAGGTGCTCCGCTCCCTGAAGGGTGAACCGGAGGAGGCTGGGGCCAACTGGAGTCGCTGGTACAAGGTGCTCAACGAGAAGATGACCTCAGGGGATATCTTTCAGGTGGCCGAGGTCGTCCGGGACCTCTCCTTCGCCCAGCAGACCAAGGGAATCTCTCCCGCCCTCAAGCGGATGCTCTCCAAGGCGCGATTGACCCTCTCGTCAGAGCTCGCGTTCTCCCTCGAGGTCGACGACGAGGAAGCCATCAAGAAGCTGGATCGAGCGCTCCCCAAGGTCGAACCGGACGACGAATGACCTCCAGCCCGGTGCAAGGAATCCGGGTCGGCTGGGGGTTCGATGTCCACCCCCTTGGTGGTGAGCCACCCCTTACGCTCGGCGGGGTCGTCGTGTCGGAGAGCTCCGGCGTTACCGCCACCTCTGATGGAGACGTCCTGGCCCACGCCGTGACAGATGCCCTGATGGGAGTCTGCGTTCTCGGCGACCTCGGTGAGCATTTTCCCTCAGATGATCCGTCCTTGTCTGATGCCGACTCGATGTTCCTCCTGCGACAGGCGGCCACCATGGCGACGGCAGCCGGCTGGCACACCGCCCACCTCGACGTGACCGTCATGGCTCAGGATGTCCGGATCGCACCGCACCGGGAGGCGATAAGGGCCCAACTCGCCGAAGCGCTGGCCATCAACGAGGATGAGGTCTCGGTCAAGGCGACCACGACCGATGGGCTGGGGCTCGTGGGCCGAGGTGAGGGGATTGCGGTCGTGGCCGTGCTGACCGCGCGGGCCCTGTCTTAACATCGGTCGATGATCCGGGTCTACTCGACATTGGGGCGTTCCCTCCTGGACTTCGAGCCGCGTGACGAGGGAAGAGTCGGGATGTACGTCTGTGGGCCCACAGTCCAAGCCGAGCCTCATGTCGGTCATGGGAGATATGCCGTGGCGTTCGACGTGATTCGCCGTTACCTGGTGTGGCGGGGCTTCGACGTCACCTACGTTTCGAACATCACCGACGTCGAAGACAAGATCATTGCCGCCGCGGCGGAGTCGGGTGAGCCCATGGACCAGCTGGCGATGAAGATGTCCAAACGGTTCGACGACGCGTTCAGGGCATTGGGCGTGCTTCCACCCGACGTCGAGCCCAAGGCGACCGAGCACATCCCCGAGATGCTCGAACTGATCCGGAGGCTGATCGACCGGGGGCTCGCCTATGTCCGAGACGGCGACGTCTACTTCTCGGTCCGGACACTCGAGCCGTACGGGAAGCTCTCGGGGAGAAAGCCCGACGAGCTGAGGTCGGGCTATCGGATCGACGTCGATGAGTCCAAAGAAGACCCACTGGACTTCGCACTCTGGAAAGCCGCCAAACCAGGTGAGCCTTCGTGGGAGTCGCCGTGGGGGCCCGGGCGACCGGGATGGCACATCGAGTGCTCGGCCATGGCCGAGAAGTACCTGGGGACGGGTTTCGACATCCATGGGGGAGGGCTCGATCTCGTGTTCCCCCACCACGAAAACGAGGTAGCGCAGTCGGAGGGAGCCAGTGGTGAGACATTCGCCCGCTATTGGCTTCACAACGGGATGGTCAACCTCGATGGGGAGAAGATGGCCAAGTCGACCGGCAACATCGTCGATCTGGCCTCCGTGATCGATGGCCATGGCGGTCGTCCTCTCCGGATGCTCTACGCCCGGGCTCATTACCGGTCGCCAATCGAGTACTCCGATGAGTTGCTGGCCGATGCCGAGGAGTCCCTTGACCGCCTGGACAGGTTCCGCGACCGGGTGGTGATGGGGGACCCCGACCCCGAGGCTCTCGAGAAGTTCATAGAGGTGATGGACGACGATTTCGGCACACCCCAGGCGGTTGGCTTGATGTTCGACCTGATCCGCGAAGGGAACCGGCTCGTCGACAATGGCGGCAATGCCGCCGCAATCGCCGGAGCGGTCGAGGTGATAGTCGGCGTGCTCGGGTTAGACGACGCCAGTCGCGGCCCGCTGTCCAGCCTCATCGACGACGTGGAAGTCGAACGATTGCTGGCCGATCGCAACCGAGCCCGTGACGAGCGTCGATTCGACGAGGCGGATCGCATACGTGATGACCTGGCCAGGGCCGGCATCGTCATCGAGGACGGGCCGGATGGCACCCGCTGGATACGGCGATAGGGTCGAGGGCCTCCACGCGGTGGCGGCGGCGCATGCCGCCGGCCGGGTGGTGAAACTGTATGTCGAGCGGGGGCGGCGGGCGCGTCTGGGTGACCTGTTGTCTTCGGTCGATCCCGCCATCATCGTGACGATCGACGATGTGCGCTCACTAGCGGCTTCGCAGGCGCCTCAGGGCCTGGTGGCCGAGTGCCGTCCCATCGCACCGGTCACACTCGAGTCGCTGACCGGCGAGCTCACCGCCGTCATCGTCCTCGACCATGTCGAGGATCCACAGAACGTAGGAGCCATAGCTCGAAGCGCACTTGCTGCTGGGATGTCCGGGCTTGTGGTCTCCGGCCGTCGCGCCGCCCCGTTCTCGGCTTC
>Ga0302046_10004883_pt1 | contig 11861 bp, 10 predicted proteins | sample RVTome_11_FD_200261 | JGI IMG/M metagenome (GOLD analysis project Ga0302046, IMG submission 200261) | Soil microbial communities from uranium-contaminated site in the Upper Colorado River Basin, Wyoming, United States - RVT147D111 (version 2) ... | reverse complement strand
AGGCTGCTGTCGCTTATCAGGAGATCCAGAACCGCAATCGAGGCAGCCGCGATCACCGGAGCGACGGTATTGGAGAAAAGGTACGGCCGCGAGCGTTGCCGGAGCCAGGCGACAATTTCCTTGCGCCCCGAAACAAAGCCGCCGGACGCGCCTCCGAGCGCTTTGCCGAGCGTGCCACTGATGATGTCGATCCGGCCCATGACGTCCCGGTACTCGTGCGTGCCGCGGCCGGTCTTGCCAAGAAACCCGGTCGCGTGACAATCATCGATCATCGTAAGTGCGCCGTATCGCTCGGCCAGCGCACAGATATCGCGAAGATTGGCAATCGTGCCGTCCATGGAAAAAACGCCATCGGTGACGATCAGCCGGTGACGGCTGTCTGCCGCGGCCTTGAGCTGGTCCTCGAGGTCGTTCATGTCATCGTTGGCATAGCGAAAACGACGCGCTTTCGACAACCTTATGCCATCGATGATACTGGCGTGATTGAACGCATCGCTGATCACCGCATCCTGTTCGTCCAGCACGGTTTCGAACAGTCCGCCGTTGGCGTCGAAACAGGACGGGTACAGGATCGTGTCTTCGGTTCCGAGGTAACTGGTCAGACGCGATTCGAGTTCTTTGTGCACCGTCTGGGTTCCGCAAATGAAACGCACCGACGCCATGCCGTACCCGTGCTCATCCAGCGCACGATGAGCTGCCGCGACTATTCTCGGGTGATTGGCGAGGCCCAGGTAATTGTTTGCGCACAGGTTGATGACTTCGAGAGTATTGCCGTCGCGCCGCACACGGATCGCGGCCTGTTGCGGACTGGCAATGATCCGCTCCTGCTTGAACAAGCCTTGCTCTTTGAGGGCTTCGGTTTGCGTTGCGAGAGACTTAAGTAGTGCTGCGGGCACGAGGTTGCCCTCCGGTTGCAAAGGCCGCAGAGTATATCAGGACGGTTTTGAATCTGGTGACGGGCAGATGATCGAGGCACAGACACAAACCCTCAGAATCGATCGCTGGTTATGCTACGCGCGCTTTTACAAAACGCGTACGCAGGCGGCTGCTGCGGTCAATGGTGGACACGTCAGGGTCAACGGCGACCGCGCCAAACCGGGCACGCGAGTGTCCCCCGGCGACCGGCTGCTGATTCTGCGAAATCGAGTGCAGCACGATGTCGTTGTCCGCAGCTTGCCAAAGCGCCGCGGCCCGGCGTCGGAAGCTCAAACGAGTTACATCGAGGACGAAGGTTCCGTGCAAAAAAGACAGGCCGCGATCGAGTGTATCCGCATGGATCGACTGCAAATGCCCCGGACCGAAGGTCGCCCCGACAAGCGCACCCGGCGCAAAGTGCGGCAGTTTAATCGTGAATCCCGCGATGACTGACGACGCACCCGCGTTTCCCCTATAATCGCCGCCCCGCCCGGCGACTGCTTCCGGAAGAACCGACAACATGCGCTTCAGCCAGCAACCCTCGGCCTCCCTGACCCCGCTTGACCGGGTCAGCGACAGGTACCTGTGTGACGAACAGTCGCTGATTGCCGAACTCGGCAAGGCCGCGGACGTCGGCGAAACCGCAAGGCTACAGGTACGCAAGACTGCAGCGATGCTGGTCCGTGCCGTGCGCAAACATGCCGCCAACGAGGGCGGGCTGGATGCATTTTTGCAGCAATACGATCTCTCATCCGAGGAAGGCGTACTGCTGATGTGCATTGCGGAGGCATTGCTGCGCATTCCGGATGCCGATACCGCCGATCGTCTTATCGCGGACAAAATTACGGCCGCGAGCTGGAAGGATCACCTCGGCGAAAGTGATTCGCTGTTCGTCAACGCATCGACCTGGGGCCTGATGCTGACCGGCCATTTGCTGCAACTCGATGAAAGTGCAAGCAGCAATCCCGCGAAATACCTCGGCAAACTGGCCAGCCGGGCCGGCGAGCCCGTGGTCAGAACTGCCATGCGCCAGGCCATGCGCATCATGGGACACCAGTTCGTGATGGGACGCACGATCGAAGAGGCGCTGGAGCGATCGCAGAAGAAGCAGAATCGTGCTTTTCGTTACTCGTTCGACATGCTCGGTGAGTCGGCGCTGACGTCCGCGGATGCGGCGCGGTACTTCGATTCGTACCTGGCCGCCATACGCAGCATCGGGGCAACGACCGGCGGTTCGACCGATATTTTTTCTGCGCCCGGCATCTCGGTGAAACTGTCGGCGCTGCACCCGCGCTACAGCTTTACACAGCACCGCCGGGTCCTCGCGGATCTCACGCCGCAACTTATCGATCTTGCTCAAGCGGCAATGGACGCCGGCATTGCGCTGACCGTGGATGCCGAAGAAGCCGACCGGCTCGAACTGTCGCTCGAGATATTCAGCGGTGCGTTTGCGGATCCCCGGCTGGCCGGGTACCACGGCCTCGGCCTCGCTGTGCAGGCGTACCAGCGTCGCGCGACCGACGTCATACGATTTGTGACCGAACTCGCTACCAGCGCGGGCCGGCGCATACCGGTGCGCCTGGTCAAGGGCGCGTACTGGGATTCGGAAATCAAGCGTGGTCAGGAGCAGGGGCTGCCCGGTTACCCGGTGTTCACGCGCAAGGCGCACACCGATGTTTCGTACCTCGCCTGCGCGCGCCAGATGCTGGCTGCGGGCCGGCATTTGTATCCGCAATTCGCGACGCATAATGCGCACACGCTGGCGAACGTCATGCATTGTGCGGGGACGCGCGCGGATTACGAGTTCCAGCGCTTGCACGGCATGGGCGAGGAACTGTACGGCGAAGTTACCGACCCGAAAAAATTTGGCAGGGCCTGTCGGGTGTACGCGCCGGTAGGCAGCCACGAGGACCTGCTGCCGTACCTCGTGCGTCGACTGCTGGAAAACGGCGCCAATACCTCGTTCGTCAATCGAATCCTCGATCCCGCAGTCGAGGTCAAGGACATAGTCGCCGATCCGATCGAAGTCACGCGCGCACGGGAGGGACGACCGCACGATGGCATCGCGGCGCCGGCCGACCTGTTCCTCCCGGAGCGAGCGAATTCGCGCGGCATCAACCTGGCCGACCGGCAGACCCTCGCAAAGCTGCTTGCCGATATGGACGCGGCGGAGGGCAAGCGCAGCCGTGCCGCGCCGATAGTCGGAGGCAAGGCGCAGAAAGGCACGGAGCGGGCGTCGCTCAACCCGGCCGATACCAGCAAGACGGTGGGAGTGTGCCGGGAAGCGGACATGGAGGCCGTCAACAGGGCCATTGCGCTCGCGGTTGCGGCCCAGCCTGCGTGGGACCTTCGGCAGGCGCACGAGCGTGCCGCCATCCTGCGCAAAGCGGCGGACCTGTTCGAGCAGCATGCCCCGGAGCTCCTGGCGCTGTGCATCAGGGAAGCGGGCAAGACCTTGCCGGATGCCGTATCGGAGATCCGAGAAGCTGTTGATTTTATTAGGTATTATTCTGCCCAGGCGGAGCGGTATTTCGGCGATCCGATGACACTTCCGGGGCCGACGGGCGAGCGCAATACCCTGGGGTTGCGCGGCCGGGGTGTGTTCGTTTGCATCAGCCCGTGGAATTTTCCGCTGGCTATCTTCACCGGCCAGGTGAGCGCCGCGCTCGCTGCCGGCAACGCAGTGCTGGCCAAACCGGCCGAACAGACGCCGCTAATCGCGCACCGTGCGGTGCAGTTGCTGCACGAAGCCGGCGTGCCGGGCGATGTACTTGCGTTCCTGCCCGGTGACGGCGCGCTGATCGGCGGCGGTGCGGTGAGCGATCCACGCGTCGCCGGAGTGGCGTTCACCGGTTCCACGGAGACCGCACGCCTGATCAACCGCAGCCTGGCGGCAGGCGAGGGCGCGATTGCGACACTTATAGCGGAGACCGGAGGCCTGAACGCGATGTTCGTCGACAGCTCGGCGTTGCCGGAACAGGTAGTGCTCGATGCAGTGCATTCCGCCTTCAACAGTGCCGGTCAGCGCTGTTCGGCATTGCGCCTCTTGTGCGTTCAGGAACACATTGCCCCGCGCGTCATCGAACTGCTGAAAGGTTACATGCGGGAACTGGTGATCGGCGATCCGTCGGACCTGGCCACCGATGTTGGTCCGGTGATCGACGGCGAAGCGCGGCAGATGTTGCTCGCGCACGTAAGTGAGTTTGCACGTCACAGCAAGATCATCCATGAATGCGAACTGCCGCCGTCGACGGCAAAGGGAACCTTTGTTGCTCCGGTCGCGATTGAAATCGACAACATCGCAAAGTTGACCCGCGAAGTGTTCGGTCCGGTCCTGCACGTGTACCGTTACAAGGCCAAAAAACTCGAAGGCACGGTTGCTGCAGTCAATGCGACCGGCTATGGCCTGACCATGGGGCTGCACAGCCGGATCAATCGTCGCGCAAACGCGCTGACCTCGTACTCCGGTGCTGGCAATATTTACATCAACCGCAACATGATCGGCGCCGTCGTCGGCGTGCAGCCTTTCGGTGGCCGTGGCCTGTCGGGAACCGGGCCGAAAGCCGGCGGCCCGCACTACCTGCCCCGGTTTGGCAGCGAATACACGGTGAGCAACAACATATCGGCCGTCGGCGGCAACGCGAGCCTGCTGTCGCTGAACGAGACCTGAGCTGACGCTGCCCGGGCGAATCAGTCGCCGGCGGATCAGTCGTGGACTTTTTTCGGGAAGTCGAATACGTTGAGGCTCAGCCGGTCCCGGGAGCGGATGTCCCAGTCGTCGGCATCGATGAACACCGACACCAGGCCGCAGGTCGGAATATTGTCGGTCACGCCCGGCATCATATATTGCGCCATTTCGGTCAGGCCGGGATTGTGCCCGACGATAACAATGTTGTTGAAGCGGTTTTCCTGCTGGCCGATGACGTCGATAAGGGTTTTGACACCGGCGAGGTAGAGTCTCGGTTCCCGTTGCAGGAATTCGACCGGGTAACCGATTTCCCGCGCAACGAGCCGCGCGGTGGTCCAGGCGCGCACCGCCGGGCTGCTCAGGATCAGCGATGGCCGAATGCCGGCATCGGCAAGCCGGCTTGCCATCCGTGGTACATCGCGTTCGCCTCGTTCATTGAGTGGCCGATCCAAATCGGCCAGGCCCGGTTCGTCCCAGCTTGATTTCGCGTGCCGCAGCAGTGTGAGTGTTTTCATGGCAAGTCCCTGCCATGATGTTACATCATTCCTGTCTGCAGTCGCGCCTCGTCCGACATCATGCTCTGGTTCCACGGCGGATCGAACACCAGTTCGACTCGCACGTCGGATACTGTGGGGATCACCGCAATTTTTTCCTGCGCATCCTGGACCAGGATGTCGCCCATGCCGCAACCGGGTGCGGTGAGCGTCATGTCCACATCGACCGATCGCATACCGTCGGCCGCCGGTTTGATCTCGCAGCGATAAACAAGCCCGAGGTCGACGATGTTGATCGGGATCTCCGGGTCATAACAGGTGCGCAATTGCTGCCAGACCACGTTTTCGATGTCGGCATCCGTCGGGTTCTCCGGTACCGACGGTGTGGGGACAGGTTCCTTGCCGATGGCATCGGCGTCGGTGCCGGCAACCCGGAACAGGTTGCCCTCGACGTAGATTGTGAAACTTCCGCCGAGCGACTGCGTGATGAAACCGCTCGTTCCTTTCCGTAACGTCAGGGTCTCGCCGGCCGGAACGATGACTGCCGACACATCGCGCGACAGGGTGAAGGGTTCATTGGAATGTCCGAACATGAAATTGCTTACTCTGTCGAGGCCGGCCGGTCGTCCTGCCGGATTGCAGAATTCATGGCGTGCCAGGCGAGCGTTGCGCATTTGACTCGTGAGGGAAATTCACGAACGCCACGCAGCGCCTGCAGCTTGCCGAGTTCGATTTGCGTGTCCTTGCCGGTGATGCTGCCGATCAGGGCATTGGCGAAATCCAGAGCTTCGGTCTGGCGCATGCCGATGACGGCGTCGGTCATCAGCGAGGCGGATGCAACGGAAATAGCACAACCCGATCCTTCGAAGGCAGCGTCGCGGATGCAGCCATCGCTGTCGATCTGCAGATACAGTTTGAGCTTGTCACCGCAAAGCGGGTTCACGCCCTCGGCCGAGTGCGTCTGTTCCGTGAGCTTGCCGAAGTGACGCGGACTGCGCGCATGATCAAGGATCAGCTCGCGGTAAAGGTCGCGAAGTTCGTCTGTGGACAAATCAATAATCGCACGATTCATCGGCCGAAAATCTCCTTCGCCCTGGCCAGCGACGCGACCAGCCGGTCCACGTCGTCGCGGTTGTTGTACAGGGCAAGCGATGCCCTTGCCGTTCCCGGGATACGGAAAAAATCCATGACCGGCATGGCGCAATGGTGGCCGGTGCGAATTGCTATACCCTGATGGTCGACGATCGTGCCGAGGTCGTGCGGATGGATATCGTCCAAGAGAAACGACTGCACGCTAGCCTTGTGTTTTGCGGTTCCTACAAGTCGAATGCCCGGCACTTCCGACAGCCGCTGCGTCATGTAGCGAAGCAATTCGTTTTCGTGTGCGGCAATCCGCGACATGCCGATGGCATCGAGGTACCGCACCGCCGCCCCGAGTCCGATTGCGCCGGAAATATTCGGCGTACCTGCCTCGAACTTGTACGGCAAGTCGTTGTATGTTGTGCCGTCGAATCGCACTTCGAGGATCATGTCGCCGCCGCCCTGATACGGTGGCATGCGCTCGAGGTGTTGCGCTTTCGCGTACAGTATGCCGATGCCGGTCGGCCCACACATCTTGTGAGCGGAAAATGCATAAAAATCGCAATCGAGCGCCTGCACATCGACCGGCATGTGCGGTACGGCTTGAGCGCCATCGACGAGCACGGGAACGCCGTGCCGGTGCGCTGCCGCGATGAGCCGGTCCAGCGGCAGGACCGTACCGAGCGCATTCGAAACATGGGCTATCGCCAGCATGCGCACGCCGCCGCCGATCTGATTCTCGAAGGTCTCGAGGTCCAGTTCACCGCGCTCGTCTATTGGCGTGATCAGCAGCTCGGCGCCGGTCTGCTCACACAGCAATTGCCATGGCACGATGTTGGAATGATGTTCCAGATGCGATAGCAGGATGCGGTCGCCTGCCTTGAAGCGTGGCCGGCAGAAACTCTGGGCAACCAGGTTGACCGATTCCGTGGTACCGCTGGTGAATACGACCTCGCGGCGACTCCGCGAATTGATAAAGCCGGCCACCGCATCGCGCGCGCTTTCGTAAGCTTCGGTGGCGCGGTGGCTCAAAGTGTGCACACCGCGATGAACGTTGGCGTGATTGTGGCGATGGTATTCCGCGACGGCGTCGATCACCGCCTGCGGTTGCTGTGAGGAAGCCGCACTGTCGAGATACACGAGTGGCTCGCCGTTGATTTTCTGAGCCAGTGCCGGAAAGTCGCGACGACAGGCCGGGACGTCGCCGCGCTTTTCGGTCCTGGCTGTCTGCAGTGGTTTGCTCATCGTCATTCTCTGACCACCAGGTCCAGGCGCTGATCGATCCTGCCGGCAACATACCCGGCTGCCGCGGCGACCGGGACTTCGCCGAGGACACTGGCGGCAAACGCGCGCGTCAGCAGGCGTGAGGCGGCATCGACGTCGATGCCCCGGGATCGCAGGTAGAACAGTGCCGCTTCGTCGAGCTGACCGACCGTCGCACCGTGCGCGCACTTGACATCGTCAGCATAGATTTCGAGTTCCGGCTTGGTGTCGATTTCCGCTTTGTCGGACAACAACAGGTTGTGATTCGATTGCGCGGCATCGGTACCATCGGCGCCTTTGTGCACGATCGCCTTGCTGTTGAATACGCAGCGCGACCGGTCATGCAATATGCCGCGGAACGCCGTCCGGCTCCGCGCCGGCCCCACACGATGATCGATGCGGATGTGATTGTCGATGTGCTGCGTACCGGTGGCGAGATAAAGGCCGTTCACCTGCACGTCCGACCCGGGGAACGACAGGTCGGCGACGACCTCGTTTCGGACCAGCGCGCCGCCGAGGTCGATGCTCGTGTAACGCAGCGACGCATCCTGGCCGACACTCACCTGCAACCGGCTTGTCAGGATCTGCGCGTCTCCGCACTCCTGCAATCGCAGGAAACGGACACGCGCCGCGCGCGCAAGGCGCAATTCGATGACGACACCGGCAAACGACGGCGCTGCCGACCTTGTCAGGTGATTCTCGATCACGTCGAGTTCTGCGCCGGGGCCGACCTCGAGCAGGATGCGCGACATGCCGACGCTGTCGTGGCCTGCGGCGTCGTTTGCCAGCAGCAGGCCGACCGGACGACTGACAGTAACGCCGCCCGGCACCGTGATGTGAACGGCATCGTGCAGCAGTGCGGCGTTCAGGCTCGACAAACCGTCATCGATGAGGAGTTCCCGGACCTCCGGACCCGGTGAGCCGATGCGAAACGATGCCGGGTCCGGGCTGGTTCCATTCAGCAATCGGCCGTTCAGGAATCGCAGCCAATGCGCATCGATCGCGCGACTGATGGCGCCGTCCTCCGACTGTTTGACAGGATCTTCCGGTCGCGAGCTGGGAGTCAGCAGGAGATCTGCCGCCGACGAGAGCCATGCGTTGCTGAGTTCCACAACCGGCTGCAGGCTGGTATAACGCCAGTCCTCCATGGTCTTGTCGGGCAAACCGTGCTTCGCAAATTGCGCCAGCGCGCGTTCGCGCACAGCACGCAAACCGTTATCCGGCAATCGCCCGACAGCGGCGGCAAGCCAGTCCTCGCGAATTGCTGACGCAGTCATCCGTTGACGACCTCGCGAATCCACTCGTAACCGCGTTGCTCCAGCTCAAGTGCGAGTGTCTTGTCACCGGAACGCACGATCCGACCTTTTTGCAGAACGTGCACGTGGTCCGGCTCGATGTAGTTGAGCAGGCGCTGATAATGAGTAACGAGAACGATGGCGCGGTCCGGACTGCACATCGCGTTGACGCCTTTGGCCACTGCTTTCAGCGCATCGATATCGAGACCGGAATCCGTTTCGTCAAGTATGGCCAGCCGTGGCTCCAGCATCGCCATCTGCAGGATCTCGTTGCGTTTTTTCTCACCGCCCGAGAATCCCTCGTTGACGCCACGGTTGAGGAATCCCGGGTCCATATCGAGTAACGCCATTTTTTCCCGCGCGAGTTTGAGAAACTCGAATGCGTCGATCTCCGGCTGAGCCATATGCCTGCGTCTGGCATTGACAGCGGCTTTCAGCAGGTAGGCATTGTTCACGCCTGGAATTTCCACCGGGTACTGGAAACCGAGGAAGATACCTTCGCGCGCCCGCTCCTCGGGCGACAGTTCGAGCAGGTTCCTGCCGAAGAATGTCACCGTACCGGCCGTTACAACGTGACTCTCGTGACCGGCAATCACTTGCGCGAGAGTGCTCTTGCCCGAGCCGTTCGGCCCCATGATGGCGTGCACTTCGCCGCTCCCCACAGTGAGCGAAAGCCCGTCGAGGATCGTGGTGTCGCCGATCGTCGTATGCAAATCCCTGATTTCGAGCATGGCTGTCATAGTCAATCCTGTTATCCGACTGCGCCTTCGAGACTCACGTTCAGCAGGTTCTGAGCCTCGACGGCGAATTCCATCGGCAGCTCCCGGAATACTTCCTTGCAGAAGCCGTTCACGATCATGTTGACGGCGTCTTCCTCGGAAATGCCGCGTTGCCGGCAGTAGAAAAGCTGGTCCTCGGATATTTTCGACGTTGTTGCTTCGTGTTCGACACGCGCCGTCGGGTTACGGACCTCCATGTAAGGAAACGTGTGCGCGCCGCAGTTCTTGCCGAGCAGCAGCGAGTCGCATTGCGTATGGTTCCTCGCGTTCGCGGCCTGCGGCATGATGCGCACCAGTCCGCGATAGGCATTTTGTGCACGCCCCGCCGAGATTCCCTTGGAGACTATGGTGCTGCGCGTATTTCTCCCGATGTGGATCATCTTTGTTCCGGTGTCGGCCTGCTGCATGTTGTTGGCAACGGCGACCGAATAGAATTCGCCCACCGAGTTCTCGCCGCGCAGCACGCAGCTCGGATACTTCCAGGTGATTGCCGAGCCGGTTTCGACCTGGGTCCAGGAAATCTTCGAGTTCGCGCCACGGCAGTCGCCGCGTTTGGTGACGAAGTTGTAGATTCCGCCCTTGCCGTTTTCGTCGCCGGGGTACCAGTTCTGCACCGTCGAGTACTTGATCTGTGCATCTTGCAGCGCAATGAGCTCGACTACCGCCGCATGCAACTGATTTTCATCGCGCATCGGCGCGGTGCAGCCTTCCAGGTAACTGACGTGGCTGCCCTCGTCGGCGATGATCAGCGTCCGTTCGAACTGTCCGGTGTTGGCCGCATTGATGCGGAAATACGTGGACAGTTCCATCGGGCATCGCACACCTTTCGGTATGTAGACGAACGATCCGTCGCTGAAGACCGCGGAATTAAGCGTCGCAAAAAAATTGTCGCGATAGGGGACGACCGATCCCAGGTACTTCTGCACCAGAGGGGCATGGTCCCGTACCGCTTCGGAGAACGGACAGAAAATGACGCCGGCTTCTTTCAGTTTGGCCTTGAAGGTCGTGGCTACCGAGACGCTGTCGAATACCGCATCGACCGCAACACCGGCCAGCCTGGCGCGTTCGTGCAGCGGTATGCCGAGCTTGTCGTAGGTCTCCAGCAGTTTCGGGTCGACTTCGTCCAGGCTTTTGGGCTTGTCGGTATCCGATTTCGGTGCGGAAAAGTACGAAATGCCCTGGTAATCGATCGGCGGGTAATGCACGTGCGCCCATGACGGCTCGCGCATGGTCAGCCAGTGGCGGTATGCCTTGAGGCGCCATTGCAACATGAAGTCGGGCTCGCCCTTGATGGCAGAGAGCGCCTCAATAACTCCTTCGTCGAGCCCGGGTGGCAGGCTGTCCGACTCGATATCGGTGACGAAGCCGTGCTGGTAGCGGCGATTGACGAGGCTTTCGATGTCGGTGGAATTGCCGGCCACAGCTAGCCCTTCTTCTCGACATGAATCGGCATGCCGGCAAACTCGAATCGTGGTATCGGGCTGTTGCTTCGCAGCAGGTCCTGCAGGCTGATGTCCTCGAGTGCTCCGCGTATGGCGACATTGATTCGTTGCCAGGCCCCGCCGACGCAACAAAATGCCTCGAAGTTACAATGGCTGTCGCTGCTGCTGCATTCCGTGATCGACACCGGGCCCTCGAGCGCATCGATGACGTTCGCGGCGCTGATCGAGGTCGCATCGCGGGACAAACGGTAGCCGCCGTGGGATCCCCTTGTGGATGTCACAAGCTGAGATTTCGCCAATAATTTCAATAATTTACTGACTGTCGGCAGGCCGATCCCGGTGGCCGCTGCGACGTCGGCCGCGCTCGCGACGCTGCCCGGGCCACTGGCGAGATGCGCCAGGACCACGGTTCCATAGTCAGTCAGCTTGCTGATACGAAGCACGGCAATTCTCCGCCGCCGAAAAAGGGGACCATTTTAGTACTATTTACCCCGGCCAGCCAAGCGGCATCATCCGCGGCCGGCAAGCGCGGCGGGGAATTTTGCTATGCTAGGCCGTCCCCTCGAGACACGAATCGCGCCGCCGGGCGCGGACCGGCACGGCGTTTTTTCCGACCAGAAATGACCAGGAGCAAGCTCACGATGAATCTGAAAGAACTTAACGCGGTGGCCAAAGCCATGGTGGGCAAGGGCAAGGGTATCCTGGCGGCCGATGAAAGCAGTCCGACCATCAAGAAGCGCTTTGACAACATCGGTACCGCATCCACCGAAGAGAACCGGCGCCGTTACCGTGAGATGTTGTTCACCGCCGCGGGGGCAGAAGCGTTTATCGGCGGGGTCATACTGTATGACGAGACCATACGCCAGAGCACATCGAACGGCGTGCCGTTTCCCAAGTACCTGAAC
>Ga0302046_10004882_pt1 | contig 11862 bp, 10 predicted proteins | sample RVTome_11_FD_200261 | JGI IMG/M metagenome (GOLD analysis project Ga0302046, IMG submission 200261) | Soil microbial communities from uranium-contaminated site in the Upper Colorado River Basin, Wyoming, United States - RVT147D111 (version 2) ... | reverse complement strand
TGAGGAGGGTCGTAAGCCCCAGCCGGACGAACGGTGTCACGCTCCCCCCGCAAACGAGAGCACGGCATCACGGAGTTCATTGATGCCTTCGCGCGACTTGGCACTGGTGATGACGGCCTGATCGGCGGACATGCCCGTTTGGTGGAGGATGGCCTGGACCCGTTCCAGTCGTTGTCCGCGCGGCAGCTTGTCGCCTTTAGTGACGGCCAGGAGCGTCGGCACGCCGCGGGAGACCAGGCGTTCGCCGAGGTTGCGGTCGTCGGGGGACATATCGCGCCGGACATCGAGGAGCCAGACGACACCGATGAGGGGTTTCCGGTCGCTCACGTACTCATGCACGAGCCGCGCGAAGCGGCGGCGCTGGTCTTGTGACGCCTTGGCGTAGCCGTACCCTGGCAGGTCGACGAGGTAAAACGATCCGCCCACGGTATACACGTTGCAATCGCGGGTTTTTCCTGGTGTCTTGCTAATGCGCGCGAGGGCTTTGCGTCCGACGAGGGCGTTGATGAGCGAGGACTTGCCGACATTCGAGCGCCCCACGAACGCGACCTCGGGCAGCGTCGGGTCCAGGCGGAAATCGGGGGTGGGAAAGCTGCCGACGAAGGTGACGGCGGTCAGGCTTCCTTCTTGGTCCGAACCCGCTCGGTGACGAGGAGCGGTGGACGCGCCTCCAGCACGCATTCCTTGGTGATGACGACCTCGCGGACGTCCTCGCGATTGGGGAGCTCGAACATGATGTCGGTCATCATGTCTTCGAGAATGGCGCGGAGGCCACGGGCGCCGGTGCCCCGGGTCAGTGCGCGTACCGCGATGGCCTTGAGGGCTTCGGGGTCGAACGTGAGTCCCACGCTCTCGAGGTCGAAGAGTTTGCGGTACTGTTTGATGAGGGCGTTCTTGGGTTCGACCAGAATCTTGACGAGTGCGGCTTCATCCAGCTGCTCCAGCGCGACCACCACGGGGAGGCGTCCCACCAGTTCGGGGATCAGTCCATAGCGCAGCAGGTCGTCCGGTTCGACTTCGTGGTAGGGGCTCGCTTCGATCTTCTTGGTGAGACCGGGGTCGAGCGCCGCGGAGCCGAAGCCGATCTGCCGCCGCCCAACCCGCGCTTCAATGATCTTCTCCAGACCGTCGAAGGCGCCGCCGCAGACGAACAGAATGTTGCGCGTGTCGATCTGGATGTACTCCTGCTGGGGATGTTTGCGGCCGCCCTGTGGGGGGACGGAGGCAATGGTGCCCTCGAGGATCTTGAGCAGCGCCTGCTGCACGCCCTCGCCGGAGACATCCCGCGTGATGCTCGGGTTCTCGCTTTTGCGCGAGATCTTGTCGATCTCGTCGATGTAGATGATCCCGTGTTCGCAGTCGCTGACGTTGAAATCGCCGGCTTGCAGTAGGCGGACGAGAATGTTCTCCACGTCCTCGCCGACGTACCCGGCTTCTGTCAGCGTCGTGGCGTCAGCAATCGTGAACGGGACGTCGAGGATGCGGGCCAGCGTCTGGGCGAGCAGCGTTTTGCCGACGCCCGTAGGCCCGATCATCAGGATGTTGGATTTCTCCAGTTCGACGTCATCGTCGTGCAGACTCTGCGCGTTGATGCGGCGATAATGCGTGTACAGGGCCACGGCCAGCGTTTTCTTCGCACGCTCCTGGCCGATGACGTACTGATCCAGGACGTCCTTGATCTCCGTAGGGGTGGGGATCTGCGTGATCGACTCCGCAACATCACGCTCCTCGTCTTCGGCGAGGATTTCGTTACACAGCGCGATACACTCGTTGCAGATATAGACCGACGGCCCGGAGATGAACTTCCGGACCGAGTCTTTCGACTTACCGCAGAATGAACAACGGAGATGCTTGTCGTTCGCCATGGACGTCAGTAGGACTGGGAACCTAGTATGAGAGCCACCGGGACGTCCGTCAAGACGACGATCCGCCCCGGCCGTTTTGGCTCAGCTCTTTGGTGGTCTCGATCACATCGTCGATGAGGCCGTACGCCTTGGCATCTGCAGCGGACATGAAGCGGTCGCGGTCGATGTCTTTCTCGATCCGCTCCACCGACTGCCCCGCATGCTTCGCGTACAACTTATTCAATTGATCTCGCAGATACAGCACCTCTTTGGCCTGGATCTCGATATCCGCCGCCGTGCCCTGATATCCGGCGGACGGCTGATGGATCATGATTCTGGCATGTGGCAGGGCCTTCCGCTTCCCCGGGGTGCCGGCGGTGAGCAGAAACGAACCCATCGAGGCCGCCATGCCCATACAGATCGTATTGACCGGTGTACTCAAGAACTGCATGGTGTCATAGATGGCCATGCCCGAGGAGATGACACCGCCCGGCGAGTTGATGTAGAGATACACGTCGCGTTCGGCGTTGTCGGCCTGCAGATAGAGCAACTGCGCGATCACGATGTTGGCCACATCATCATTGATCGGTGCGCCCAAGAATACAATGCGGTCCATGAGCAACCGCGAGAAAATGTCGTACGTGCGCTCCCCTCGGCTGGATCGTTCCACGATGTACGGGGGATAAATGGTCGCCATCGTGGTGGGGGTTATCGGAGACTTGGCCATTCCTCGTCAGCTTTCGGTAACGGTGGATTGTTTGAGGAGGAAGTCGAACACCTTCTCCTCCGTTATGCTCTGTTCCAGCTCCTTGATGCGATTCTCCTGCTGAAGCGCGGCATAGACCTTCCCGGGATCCTGCTTCCGGGCTTTCGCGATGCGCTCGATCCGCTCGTCGATCTCGTCGTCGGTGGCTTTTAGCTGCTCCTGGTCGATCACGTGCTGCAAGACCAGGTCCCGCTTCACCTGCGACTCGGCGATGGGGCCGAACTCCGCGGCGAATTTGTCGAGCTGGTCGTCGGGGACGCCGTAGCCGCGGCCGTACATGCGAATAACCCGCTCGACCATCGGGCGGGGCGCCGGCACCTGATTGGCGGATGTGATCTGCTCCATCAACTCGCGGCGCACGCCGGCATCCGCCTCGCGCTCCGCCGCTTTCCCGAGATCCTCGCGAATTGCCGTGCGCAGGTCGTCGATGCTCTCGAAATCCCCCACCTCACGGGCGAAATCATCATCGGCGGCCGGAAGATCGAGCCGCTTGATCTCGTTCAACGTCACGCGAACGCTCATCGCCTGCCCGCGCTTGCTCTCATCGCCGTAGTCGTCGGGGAACCGAATGACGATGTCTTCCGTCTGCCCCGGTTCCAGCTCCAGCATGCGCTCTTCCATTTCCGGGAGCGCTTGCCCGCTGCCGACCTCCAGCTGATAGGGACGGGGCTCGCCGGCCTCACCGTCGGTGAGCGTCGCCATGGTGACCTGGATGTGATCGCCCGGCTGGGGCTTCCCGGTCTCGATAGGGCGAAGCGGCGCGTTGTCACGCCGCAGCTGCTCCAGCTGCTGCTCCACGTGGGCATCGGTGACCGGCGGCACCGTGCGTTTGACGGTGAAGCCCGAGAGCCGCTCGATCGCCAGCGTGGGCCGCACCTCAACGAGGAACTCGAACGTCACGGGTTGGTCGTCTTCGAATTTGAGAGAATGCACCCGGGGTTCGGCGATCGGCTCCAGATGTTCGCGATCGACCGCGATCTTCCAACTGTCGGAGACCAGTTCGCGGATGATCGTTTCCTTTATAGCGTCTGCGAAACGGCGCCGAACGAGGTTCCCCGGCACCTTGCCCTTCCGGAACCCGGGCATGCGTACGCGCTTGGAGTAGTAGGCGGTGGCCTTGCGCTCCGCCTCCCTGACGCGCTCCACCGGCGCTTCGACCGCGATGGTCGTCGCCCCCGGTTCGTCCTTGGTGCGGGTGATCTGAAAGTCGGTCGTCATCGGCTCAATATCACTTCTCGTATACCGGTCACTTCCGGTGGATCCAGGATTCCCTGCGACGGGTGGTCAGGGTCGAACATGCGACCGGAGGGACTCGAACCCTCACGGGAGGTCCCACAGGATCCTAAGTCCTGCGCGTCTGCCAATTCCGCCACGGTCGCTGGCCAGCCTGGAAACTTAATCCTGACCCCTTGAAATCGGCCACCTTTTCGAACGCCCGGATTGAGGCACAGAAGGCACAGAAGGCACAGACCACACGTCTCACGCCGACGATTCCAGGTCTGTGCCCCTGTGCCTCCGTGCCTCTGTGCCTCAGCCTAGCGGCGCGTCACACAGTTTGGTAGGGACGTGAAGTGAGGGGCGACGGAGTCCTTGAGATAGCTCAGCATCGTCAAAATGCGACATTCCATCGTCAAAAGACGCCACCGCGCTCGCATCGTGGATCGGGTACGAATATTGTACTGCCGCCACTAGATGGCTGCCTCGGATGCAAGCCAGGCGGCCCGGCCACCTCGCTTTCGACGATACCACACCAGCGTGCGACGGTGATCACCGCCTCCGGAGCACAATGCGCGGGTTATGACCCATCCGTCAAACAGGGGCAAAGCGGTCGTGTGTGCGCTCGCGACCGCCGAGGCGCGACGCCTCACTGCTCGTCTTCTACAGGATGAGGGGGCGTACCCGATCGTCGTGTCCGCTGGGGAGTTCGGGCCTCGTGATGCACGCCGGCGCTGCGTGGCGGTCGTCTGCGACCTGTCGCCCTGGGATGAGGACGCCCTGAACCGGCTCGATGCGTTTCGCGAAGACCGGCCCGATCTGCCTGTTCTGGTGTACATCCCCAAGGGATTGGCCACACTGGCGCTGCAGACCGAGCTGCGCATGCCCAACCTCATGGTCCGGATCCAGGCGCACGGTTCCGAGGAGGAACGCGGGCTGCGCAAGGATCTCCGGCGGTTGCTGGCCTCGATCCCCGCCGATCAGCTGATGCTCGTGATCTCGCGGATGCTCCCGAATGCCGCTCCGTCGATCGTTGCATTCATACGCGGCGTGCTGGAGCGCTTGGGGCCAACTCAGAAGGTCACCGTGACCAACACCGCGGCGGCCATCGGATTGGCAGGTCGAACGCTCGAGCGTCAGATCCGTGCGGAAGGACTGCGAACGCCCAAGGAGTTTATGGATTGGCTGACGCTCATGTACATCGTGTTCATCGCGGAGCGATCCGGCCGTTCTGTCGCGCATGCGGCCAAGGCCGTTCGCCACAACTCCAACGACCTTTATCGTCTGCGGCGCCGACTCGAAATCGAGTTGGCCCCCGCGGGTGACCTCTTCGTGCAGGTGCTGTTCGCCTTCGCGGAACGGTGTGACGTCCCCGACGGTCGCGTGCGCACTGCCATCCGAAACATCGCCTCGCGGTAGGTCGATGGCCCGCGTCCTGATCGTGGACGCCGATTCGCGGGTTCGAGCGAGCCTGCGGGGCATTCTCGAACGCCGCCGCCACGAGGTATACGAAGCCGCAAACGGTCCCGACGGAGTGGCTGCCGCCAAACGGCTTGCGGTGCACGTCGTCTTTGCCGACGTGCAGCACACGACGGTCCATGGCGGGGATCTGATCACCGAGCTTCGTGACGCGACCAGCGTGCCGATCATTGCCATGGCCGAAGGACGATCCGCCAGAAGTGTTGCCCCCCTGGCCGCAGCGGTGAATCTGGGGGCCAGCGGGTTCTTGTTGAAGCCATTTACCATTGACGACGTCGTCTCCGTCCTCCAGGAAACCCTCCCCTCCGCATGATTCGGAACGCTCTTCGGTACGCTTCGGTACTAAAAGAGAACTCAGCCGAACCCGACCCATGTTTCTGACTGCACCCTTCTTCAGCGGGTTTCGCGCCTTCCACGCAGGCCTGAGCGGAAGGGGCGGGCTGTCGCGTCACCCCAGAGAACGAGGCCGACAATGTCCAAGCTGACCCACATCGCCCTCGCGGTCCTTGGTGTCATGAGCGGCGCGCCGGCGGCCGCGCAGACCGTCCGCGCGTTGGTGGTTGATGCGAACGGCGTCCCTACCGCGGGTGGATTCGTCCTGCTCGTCGCCCCGCAGGGAGGCGAGGTGGCCCGCACGCTGAACGGGGAAGACGGATTGGTGGCCTTGCGGGCTCCCCGTTCCGGCGAATACCGGCTCGTGTCGGAGCGGATCGGCTTCCTCGCGAGTCGGTCGGAGCCCTTCTCCCTGCGCGAAGATGAAACCCTGGACCTCACGCTCACCATGGCGGACCAGCCGGTCGATCTGGCCGGGCTCCCTACGGCGGCGCCCCAGTGCACCATCGCGCCGGGTACGGCCACGGCCGAGGGTAGCGTATGGGCGGAAGTCCGAAAGGGTCTCGCGGCGGCGATGTTCACCGTGTCTCCACGGCGCTACGAGTACCTCTCCGCGGTGATCGAACGCGACGTCGGGCCCGACGGCCGGAGCGTCTTCAGCCAGCAAATGCGCGTCGCCCAAGGGCCGCCGCTGTACGAAACCCTCGTAACGGCGCGGCAGACGGCGCGCCACGAGTTCATCATGTCGCACGACGATGGCAGTGTCTCCTATCAGGCGCCTGATGCGTCCGTGCTGCTCGCGCCTGATTTTCTCGACACGCGTTGTCTGAGTGCCCAACGGGACTCGTCGTCCGAAACCGCGTTGCTACATTTCGAGACGCTGGACGACGACGGTGCGCCCTTCGCCGGCACCTTCTACGTGGGGCTCCCGTCCGCCCGGCTCGAACGCTTCGAGTACCGATTCACGCGACTGCCGCACGGTCTCACCGATGAGCACGTTGGTGGCGTCGTCACGTTCATGGAGGGGCCGTCAGGAAAGCTCATCGCGCGGGATTGGGAGCTGCGCACGCCGGTTGTCGGCCTGGATGACGAGGGACGCGATACCGTCGTCACGGCGTATCGGGTCGTCGGGGGGTCGGTCGCGTCCGTCCAGGATCAGAGCGGCGCGACGGTGTACGCCGCAGAGGTCGCCGAACTCCATGGCAGTGTTGTCGACAGCCTCGAGCGACCGCTGGCCGGGGCTCTGGTGAGCGTGCTCGGCACCGACTACCAGGCGGCGGCTGATGGCGAAGGCCGTTTCCGTATCGCGGGACTGCTCGACGGACGGTATGCGGTCACGTTTGCCCATTCGAGCCTGGACTCGCTCCTCGCCCCTCCCCCGCACGTCGTGAATTTTCGGCCGGGACAGCGCGATTCGATTCGTCTTCAGCTAATGGGTGCCGACGACTACGTGAGTGCCCTGGTCGGATCACGCGACTCGGCCGCGCAGCTCACGCCCATCGAGGTCACCGCCCCCTCCGAGGGTGGGTCCCGCAACATCATAGCCCGCGCCGCCTTGGAACAGCATGGCGATGTCAGCGTGTACGACGCCGTTCTGCGCATGCGTCCGGGCTGGCTGCGGGGCAGGGGCGTCGCCAACTTGTCGGGGCAGGCATTCAGCACCGGAGTGTTCCGCAACGGCAGGTTCCTCGGGGGTCTGAACGTGCTCACCCGGATCGACGTCGAGTTCGTCGAGGAGATCCGTTACTATTCGCGTCGAGATGCGCAGACGCGATGGGGATTCGGTAACGACGTCATCGAGATCGTCGATCGCAAGTGACGTACGTCCGGCCGTCCGGGACGTAGTGAGGACAGGGCCCAACGGGGACGGTGCGGGCTCGAGCGTGGGCATGGAAACGGCCCCCGCCCATGGTCGTTTCACGGTAGATGCCTGGGTGGTGGACCCGGAGGCGCACGAGATCATCCGCGGCCACCACACTGTGCGTCTCGAGCCCAGAGTGATGCGCCTGCTCGTGGCGCTCGCGGAGCGGGCGGGCAACACGGTCACGCGCCACGAGCTGTTCCGGATAGTGTGGGACGGAGAACACGTCGAACCCAACGCCCTCAATCGTTCCGTCTCCCAGCTCCGAAAAGCCTTCGGTGACGACGCGCGCGAACCCCGCATCGTGCGCACCATTCCGCGGCGCGGCTACCGGCTGGACGCCGCCGTCAGCTTGCGAACAACGCCCACTGCCAACGCGCGTTCCGACAGGCGAACTCCCCGGTCTCGACTGATCGCGGCGGCCTTGGTCGGCGTGGTGGCCGCGGCCGCCGCGGTGCGGCCCTGGTCCAGTGACGCCGTGACGCCCCTGCCAACCCGTCCGGTCACAAGCCTCATGGGCTTGGAGACGTGGCCAGCCCTCTCTCCGGATGGAGAACAGCTGGCGTTCGTCTGGGGCGGGGATCAGTCGGATCGGCCGGGGCTGTACGTCCAGCGTATTGCCGACGGCTCCAGGCAGATCATTGCAGACACCGGAGGCGTGTTCGCGAGTCCGGTCTGGTCGCCGGATGGCGGGCGCGTGGCATACCTTGCAACGGGGCCGGAACGCTGCACCGTTATGACCTGGTCGCCCATGAGTGGGGCAACAGTGTTGGTCACCTGCGCCCCCGGTACGCGCCCCGGGTTAGCATGGTCTCCGGATCAAGAGCAGCTGGCGCTGGCGGAGCCGGACGATGCTCGCGAGGCAACCGGGATCGTACTGGTGTCGACGGTTGATGGCACGCGCCGGCGCGTGACCGCCCCACCATCCGGGACGTTGGGAGATGGAGAGCCCACCTTTGGTCCAACCGGCACGCGGCTCGCCTTCACGCGGTATCGTAGCCGCACCCACCACGATATCCATGTCGTCAACGTGGGAAGCGGTGCGATCCGACGTCTGACTCGTGATGACCGGTTCGTCGCCGGGCACGCGTGGAACGGTGACGGCTCCAGCATTGTGTTTTCGTCCAGTCGCAGTGGAAACTTTCGGCTGTGGCAGGTGCCGTCCGTCGGGGGCACTCCGCGATGGCTCAACACCATCGGGACGTACGATCCCGGGCGGCCCACCGTAGCCGGTCGAGGAAGTCGGCTGGCGTACAGCGAATGGGACTTCGAGTACAACATCTGGGTGATGTCGGAGCGCGCCACGGGGAATCCCACGCGCGTGATCGCGTCAACACGTTGGGATCGGCAGCCGCAATGGTCACCTGATGGGCGATCCCTGGTGTTCGTGTCCGATCGCACCGGCAACGACGAGCTGTGGTGGTCGCGAGCCGATGGTTCCGAGCCCACCAGGCTCACGGGGTTCGGGGATCGACCGGTCTCGAGTCCCCATTGGTCCCCGGATGGCCGCCACGTGGCGTTCCACATCACCGGGGATTCGGGCACCGACGTCTACACCCTAACCCTTGGGCAAGACCAACCGCTTCCCGTGGCTGCCTCGGACGAGAACGAAGAGGGCCCGACCTGGTCGGGCGACGGACGGCACATTCTCTTCGCGTCAGACCGTTCCGGGCGCTGGGAAACGTATCGTGTCTCGGTCGCCGATCGCGCGATAGAACAACTTTCGACCGGCGGCGGCTATTTCGCCCGAGAAGGGCCCGATGGCCGCGTTCTGGCGACGCGGTTCGCCCAGCCGGGGCTGTGGCTTCTCCCCTCAGCTGGTACGGCGACGCCGCACCGTCTGCCCATCGAACTGGCCGCAGAAGATTGGGGAAACTGGGTCGTGGACGAGCGTGGGGATGTGATCGTTGTCGACCGCCGCGACGCTTCGGGTTCGGCGATCGTTCGTGTGTCGCCGCACACGGGTGAGCGCATTCCCCTGTTCACTACGGCTCGAGCGATTCCGTTCGGTGCGGGGCAGTTCTCGGTTCGGACTGATGGGATGCTCGCCTATTCGCAGACGGATCGGGCGGAGAGCGACATCAGGCTGGTGGAGGGGTTCGGCGTACCCCCGTCATGAGGCGGCCGGTCCGCGCGGGACGCCGCTCGTCAGGGCGCGTTCGGCGAAATCCACCCGTTCCTGCAGTTCCGCGATCTCCGTGTGTAACTCACCGCGCAGTTCTTCAAGCGAAGCGCGCAGCTCCTCGATCTCTTGTTTCCGCAATCCACCACCGCTCTTGCGGTCGATCACCTTGTTGACCGTCTTGATGATCATGACGCCGAAGATCGTCGCCATCCCCATGCCCAGCACGGGAAACACGACATTCTGAATCCAGATGTAGTCCGGCATGCTGAGAGACTCCGCAGGGTGGCGTCACTGAAAAGTGCGTGGCTGATGAACCCTCCGCAACGGTGGGCCCGGGCTGTTAGCTTCGGAGGTCAATCGGATCCCAGGTAGCGGTTGAGCGTTTCCGTCCAGGCCGACAGCGCGATCCGTTCCAGCAAGATACGATTGATGGTCTCCCGCTGCGGGCTGGCGGGCGGAAGCGCGATGGCGTAATCCTGCCGTTGGAACGTATGCGGCAGAACCTGAATGGCGCCCGCGTGGTCTTCTTTGACGCGATACCGCAGCAGCGGCGCATCGTACACGACCGCGTCAACGTCGCCCGCGAGCAGCCCCTCCAGCGCGGCATCGACGGACGCATATTGCTGTACGCCGGCGCCTCGATTCTGGAGATAGGTCTCACTCGTGGAGCCGCCGAGTGTCCCGACCAGGTTCCCCGGCAGATCGTCGGGGCCCTGAATGTCGGTCGTCAGCTGCTGAAGCGTGAGTGCGGATGCGATCCCCGCCGTGAATCCCGAGATCATGATGATGCTGGCGAACATCCAGATGAGGCCGATTACTCTCCCGCCGGTGGTTTTGGGCGCCTTGTCGCCGTAACCGACCGTGGTCATCGTAACCGCGGCCCACCAGAATCCGGCGCCCAGACCGTCGATGGGTTTGCCGCCGAAATCATCAGTATTCGACTTGCGCTCGAAGAACCACACGATGGCGCCGGCCAGGAACAGGATCAGTGTGAGACCGGCCAGCGCTTGGAGGAACGTGACGGAGAAGATGGCATCGAGAACGGCGGCAAACAGCCCACCTTTTCGGGGCACGACGGCGATACTGAGTCCGGATCCGAAAAATGCGTGACTAAAGTCGAGGGAGCGCTCGCGTTCTGCGGTAACGGTCAGCGCGGCGACGGCGGCATCAACCGCGCCCTCGGCTACCGCATCGATCATCTCGTCGAGATCCATCTCGACGTATTCGTAGGTGACATCGAGTTCGCGTGCGATCTCCTCCCAGAGACCGATGCTGATGCCTTGCCACGTCCCGGCGGCATCCGTCATCGAGAACGGAGGCGTGTTGCGCGTGGCGATACGGAGATGATTGGCTTCCTGCCCCTGCGCGACGGGCACGCCGATACCAAGGGACAACGTACTGAGGAGGACGAACGCGAAACTGCTGACGGGTGCTCGAAGTAGGGAAGTCATTGCCGTCGATAGTAAGGGTCGAGAGACGAGGGCGAAACCCGACGTCAGAAGCCGGGTAGGAATTGGGACCTATCATGCCAGACACGAGAGTTGACGGGCCGCGAAACGGTGACCGGTCACGGGATCGCGGGGGGCAGGCGGATGGCACGCCTGCGTCCATTGGGACCGCGGTTCGCCTCTACGCGCTGAGCCACCGCCTCTATCCGCGCCGTTTTCGTGTCGACTACGGTGCGGAAATGACCGCCGTGTTTACATATCTGGCCCGTTGCACCGCGGCCCAAGCGGGCGTCCGGGGACTCTGCATACTCCTTTTCAGGGCCTGGGCCGATGCCTTCTGCATAGCCTGGCGCGAGCACGTACGGGAAAGACGGCGGGTGAGGCGGGCACCGTCGTGGCGTCGCCCGCGACCGCCGGCATGGCGAGATCGCTTCGCGTCCGTCTGCCAGGACGTGCGGTACGCGTTTCGCGCCTTTGGCCAGCGACCTGGCTTCGCCTTCGCATCGGTCATCACGCTCTCGCTGGGCATCGGTGCAAACACCGCGATTTTCAGCATTGTGAACGGGGTGCTGTTGCGGCCGTTGCCGTTCGATGAGTCGGATCGGTTGGTGATTCTCGAGCAGGACGGTCCCTATGGCCGGGCTGGCTATTCGGTGCCCGAGCTGGAGGCGTTGCGCGTTCACGCGGCCACGCTCGAGGCGGTGGTCGAATACCATTCGCTCTGGTTCAATCTCATCGCGGATGGGGACCCCGAGCGTGTGCTGTCAGGCGTGGTGTCATGGCAGTTCTTC
>Ga0302046_10004881_pt1 | contig 11863 bp, 15 predicted proteins | sample RVTome_11_FD_200261 | JGI IMG/M metagenome (GOLD analysis project Ga0302046, IMG submission 200261) | Soil microbial communities from uranium-contaminated site in the Upper Colorado River Basin, Wyoming, United States - RVT147D111 (version 2) ... | reverse complement strand
TCCGGGTCGATCAGGACGATGTTGGTCCCTTCCCGGTAACGAGCCGCGTACTTCCCTCGCACACCGGACCGGATGAGCTCGGACGGGTATTCAGGTCGAAGGTCATCGGCTTCCCTAGTGCTCATATGCCTTTCTTTCGCGACGCGTCATCTTGCGTGCGCTGATCAACCGCATTCTACCACGCCGCTCCGCGTAGGCGACGACGAGGTGACGGCCAGACCTGGTTTGCCCGAAGATGAGGAACCGGCGCTCGCCTTCCGAGTGGTCTGGATCAACGACGATGGACGACAACTCATCGCCGAAGACCTCTGCCGCTTCTGGAAAGGAGACGCCATGCGACTGCCGGTTCCGCCGAGCCTTCTCTGGATCCCATTCGAAGTCCACAGTGTGTTGGGCGACCTAACGTTTCTGCGCCTCAGCGGCGCGCGAAGCGCGTCCGGCTGCAGGCGCTTTGTTGGGCGGCATTGGATCAGAGGTAGCCATCTAGCTCATGTGTGCTACAGGCACTTCCGCAGTTCTTTCAGGTCTTCTTTCTCCGGTAGCCAGCTCGTGTACGGCATGCAAGATATCGGCGGTGTAGTAACGATTACCACAAGTGTCACAGACACCAATGGTGACGTCCTCGAGTAGAATGAACCCGTCCTTCTGCTTGAAGCCTTCGAGCGCTACCTTCTTGGGCTGCACCGTTCCTTGGCAGTATTGGCACTTGTATCCGTACATGGCGTGTCTCCGGTCAGGTGACCACATACACGGTGATAATCAGGAAGCGGGCCGATACGACGAAGCGCCCTACAACGCCCACTGGCGTCGCTCTATCGGCAGCCATCCCGGCAACCAACATACCTTGTTCCTCTTGGATCGTCCTTCTCAGTGCGAGTCAGCTCTCCCGTAAGTACTGCGCTCTCCACGTCGAAGATGTCGAGGTGTTCTTCAGCCATCTCCTCCATCGCGTGCGCAGTCATATCGTAGTGACGGCGCCGGATGCACTCGCGGATTCGCTCTAGTCGGCTGCGTGGCATCTGACGGCGCCGGGGAGCCTATCATGGTCCTCAGGAGCCTACGAGCTGCGTGGCTTCTCTTGCCGCCCAACGTAGCTGAATGAACTGGCGAGGGAGGATCATCGTCCGCTGCATTTCATGTTAGGCCCGCGCCCACACTACCACCCAGCCCACCGCGAGGATGGCGGGAAGCAGGAACCATGGTAGAAACAAGCTAATCAGCCGACCGGTTGGACGGTATCCAACCACGTCCGGCCCTACGAAGTCGACCGGCTTCTCGGTGTCCCACCGTCGGACAAGATCACGAATAGCCGCGTCTGCGCAGTAAAGGGGGAAGAGCATCGAAATCGACGATGCGATTCCAATGACCGAGAGGAGCGGAATGAGTTGCTTCCCGTCCCTCCACGCGAAGCCAAGGGCAGCGAAGAGGAATCCTTGCAGGGTCACCAACCACGTGAGGCGGTGGTTGGTCACGTCCGACTCATGCTTGATCATCTGCCGAACAGTCTCGCAATCTTCAGGTCTCCACGACATTGCCGCACCCCTTCTTCGTCGGCCTAACGTTCTTGCCGCTCACCGGCGGCGTAGCCGTCCGGTGGAGCGGCCGGCTATGTGCCATCACATCGGGTCTAGGGTGCCTTCCTCCAGACAAAAGTGTCCATATCATCAGTGCCACTCGAAAGCAACTTAATCGTCGCGGCAGTCAGGCGAGCCACTGTAATTGTGACCGGTGTCTCGCCTGTAGTGCAGCCAAGTAGAATGAGCGATGAGCTTTGATAACGCGTGGAGCAGGAAAAGCTTGCCTCTTTCTGCCCGCTACGAAGGATGACGGCATCCTCGGTTATCTGAAGGTGCATTTCGTTAGCTCGTCTCTCCAGCGACGCCTGAAGCTTTTCCTTTTCCGCTTCAGAAGCTGAACTCCATCGCGCCAGCCGATCTAGGTCCTCCATCGAACCCAGTGGGTCGATTTCCCACTCACCGAGGATCTCGTCAGCAACGGACTGGGCGCTTCCAGGCACCGCTGCGAACGAGGAGACGAAGAAGATAACGCCGAGGTGTCGAGCAAGCTTCCTCATCAGAACCTCCTTGCACATAACGGTTTTGGGGCTCAGCGGCGCGCTAAGCGCGACCGTCTGCAGCCGCCTGGTTGGGCGCCCTTTAGTCAAATGGAGAACCTCTCGCACGATGTCTTTTCGAGCGCCGCCGCAGCGAGCTGAGCCTCCAACCTCGGGCTAGGACTCCACTGCCCGCCTTGGACAACGAAACGATGCCTCTTGTCCAAGACCTTCGAGGACGCGAACTTCTCTCCGCTACAGTCTTCGAACAAGCCCTCCAAAAGCGCAAGCTGTCGCCGGTCCATATCAGCTCGATCGAGTATACCCCGCTCGTCAAACGGGAGAAGGAAGTACACCAAGCGGAGAAGCCTAACAGGGCGGCGATTCTTCAACTCTACGATAGCCTCCGCGGCGCGAAGTCGCTGGCTGGCCAATCGTGGGATCGGGAGGGATTCAGGATCCTCATAGAGCCGATTGAAGCCGACGGAAGTGAACCTAAGGATACGATCCTCACGTTCGACGATGAAGATTCGGCACGAGGTTCCCATGAGGTAGCTCCAGCGGCTCCTACCTATCCTGATGGCGCACAACGAGTCTGCGGATGAGCGGCGAAACCCGATGCGAAGCAGCGGGTTTCGGCCGCTCGATTCGCTTGGTTGGGCGGGCGCTTCGGTCTCGTTACGCCAGTAGCCGGTCGTAGTCGTCGTGACTTCCGAACCAGAACCAGACGCAGCAGCCGTGGTCCTCGGCGGCGAGGCTCCATTAGCAAGCACCCGCCTGCTGCGCCCCGTAGGTTGCTTGGCTCACCGTATACCCGTCTCCGGCACTCGATGAAAGTTGCTCTATGAGGCCGTTGCACGAAAAGCCCTGCAAGCTTAGATACTGCTTCGCAGATCTCACTGCCTGCTCGTTCCAATCAATGTTCAGGCTGTCCACCGCGGCGGTAGCATCGGCAACGTCATAACCATCCCCAAAATCTGATGAGAGTTGCTGAATAAGCCCGCTCCGCGAGAAGCCCTGGAGGCTGATGTACTGCTTCGCAGATCTAACGGCATTGCTCCGAGGTCCAGTCAGACTCTCGGACATTGTCGGCGCCACGTGGCGCCTCGGTTCCTGCGAAGCGCTCGGTCTGAACACGCCGTTTGACGCGAGAAGCCAGACAACCGCTATTGTAACGACGATCGCGAGCACAGCGACACCGGGGTTGACATTCGTGGCCGACGGCTCTCGACGCTCGGCATGAGGCTCCGAGGAGGCGACCGGTGCGTCGAGTTCTCGCCCACAGTAGCGGCATAGAACCGCGTCATCCTGAATTTCCTCTGTGCAGAACGGGCACTTCTTCATGGTTCCTCCGGGTTGGCGCCTCGGTGCTCAAGCCGCCCAACAGATTCTGAGCTCAGTGGCGGGACACGGACGAAGCGGAGTGGCCCGTCCGCTGCAGCGCATTGTTAGCGGCCGGAGGTACGAATGACCGCAGGCGGGTCACGGCTTCTCCGTGATTGGCCACTCTCGCGCGCCTTTAGTCGGCAGGTGGAACTCGTCGGGCTTGGTCGTAAACCAACGAGTGGCTGGCCAGTCCTTGCGGTCTACCACGGTACGCGCCTCACCATTCTCTAGGTGAGCTACGACTTTGATCTCCGAAGGGAGCCACGGATCGCTACCTTCGGTACGAATGAAGACTTCTTCCGGCTTTAGAGCATTTGCGGTAAGGACGCATATTCCAGCGACGCCAAGCTCATAGACGTCCTGCTTCGACGACTCGCGCTCATCTCCAGGGATGTCGGGGAACTCCAGTTCGCAGTCGTCGCCTGGCAACCGGACAATCAGAAGAAAGTCGTCGTCGGTGCCTGTCTGGCCGAAGGATCTGCTGGCTGTAGTGTGTGTCACAGCGAAACTCACGATTCGTTCCGGACAGAGGCAAGCATTGGGATGGCGGGGAATCCCCCCAGGGCGCGGTGGAAGATTAAGGCAGCAACCATAGAGGAGAGGGAGTACAGTGAAAAGGCCGCAGGTCTTGGTGGTCATTGGCGATTCTCCATGGGAAGACATAGTGGAGAAGGCAGCTAACGGCTCTCTGCCTCACCGGCGCGCGGAGCGCGGCCGGTGCAGGCGGGGGTTAGACGGTGCTTCATTTCGCCGACCCCTTTCGTCGTAGCGGAAAACGGAAGCGGACGCCCCCGCCGGGGTCGATAATCGCGCTTGTGGGGTCGCCAACTCTCGAGTAAATGGCACGAGCTCGACGCAGCGAGAAGCCCACGAAGGAGTCGGGCGGCGCGGGATGCAGGATCTGCACACGCGCCGCCCCATCTTCGGCTGGGCGTGCATACGTAACGGACGACAGGCCACGGTTTGTGACAGACAAATGGTAGCTGAGGATCTGTAACAGGTTGGGGAATAGATCGAAAGCAAAGTCGGTGATGTACGCCAGAATATGAATCTTGTGGACACCCGGGCGTCCGTAGCTAAGGGCCTTGCGCGTTAAAGCGATCCAGATGTCATCGGCCAACTCGCCGTTCGACCGATGAAGCTCAGTTGCTCTGTAGCCTCCTGTCAAAGATAGCGGTGCGATCTCCATGAGGTCGAGATACTCTGGAGGGGTAACTGGAATCGTGTAGTCGAAGTGGTTCTCTGGATTCCGCAAGGGAGGCGCCGGCCACGGAGGTTTGGTCGCTTGCTTTTCAAAACCCTTCAGCGCCTGGTGCAGTACAAAGTCCTCGATCTCTGCCTTCGAGGAGGGGAATCTGACTTGGCGAAACTCTGCCCCTCCCGGTGCACCGAAAGCAAACGACCCGAGTTCACCTGTGGGCTTTTTGTGGGTCGGCATGGGATCGACAAACGGCGCCAGCGTCGTCTAACGGTTCTTCCCTTCACCGGCGGCGCACGCCGGCCGGTGCAAGGGCTCGGTTGGGCGAGACGGCTTCCTGGGCAGAATCATGCCGCTACTCCATTCTCGACACGAGCCCCCCCACACGCACATCACACTCGTTACGCTGCACGCCAGGCCACATCTCAACTTCGAATCTTGCCGGGAGACTCGTTTCTAGCTGGGCAAGGTTGAGAGGCTTCTGCTGTTCGTCAGAACTCGTGACCACCCCACCCCTGTCTACTTCCCCCATGCGGATTCGCACAACAATCTCTGAGGCGTCCTCGTAGTCCGCAAAGACCCCCTTTAGCTGGCGAGTGGTTCCCGCAACGATGGTGTCAGCGCCCTCGAAAACCTTTGCACCAATGAGAATTTCCCATCGCAGCTCTGCCTCTCTAGCTTCATCATCCTTGTCACACGTCCTATTAACCGTGATCCGATCGATCTCAACCCTGGTGTGCGCCGCGCGGTCGGTACGACTAAAGGAGAAGATGCCTAGACCAATGAAGGCTGCCATTAGTACGATAAAAACAGCGAGGCGCACCTTCACAGAGTCGGGATGAAAGAAACGCAATGCGAGAAAGAGCAGTGCTAGGACAACAAGGGCAGTCAAGCCGAATGGGTCCCTCACGGCGTCAATAATCTTGCTCCAGTCGCTCAATTCACCCCCCCTTCAGGTTCATCCCCGGAGGCCAGCCAGCACAGGTTGCGTCGCCCAACGTAGTTGCCGCTGAGCGGCGGCCAAGTCGGCCGCTCGAGCGGCTTGGTTCGGCGTGCGCGTGTTGGCTGCCGATAACCAGAGTACATATCATGGCCCGGCTCGCCTTGTGTCGCAACCACGTCTACCGAATGCCAAAGATTGATTCGCGAAGACGTCTTTACAGAGAAACGCTCTCTGATCCAACTTCTGCCGGCTCCTAGGAACTCAGCCATGTTTCATGGGCGCGCAGAGTTCCGAAACCTGCGGCACTGAGGAGATCCCGGAAGTCCATTTGTCCAAGTTCAAGAGCCTTTCGCAGGCCGTTGATATCTCCATGGGAGACTTTCAGAGCAGCAGCTTGGACTCTCTCTAGCCCGAAAGCTCCTTCCTCAACCTCTGTGAAACCTCCCTGCAGGTCCAGGAGGAGGCGAGTAGCAGCTTCTCGGTCTTCCAAGGAGAAAAGAAGCTCAACTTTGCGTTGGATTATGGTGGCTAGTGTGTTTGCTGGCTTGTTCCTCGCCGTCAGGCCACGTCGCTCGACCTCAGCGAGGATGGTACGCCGTCCCTCCTCCGTGTAGGTGTCAAGTCGGTGAGCCGCCGTCCGAACCTCCTGATCACTCATGCGCCGCCAAAGTTCTTCAAGCTTCATCGTCCCGTTTCCTGGTACGCCGAACGTTTTGCGACTAAGCGGCGCCGCTCAAAGGCCCCCAGCGATGCTTGAGGCCGGGCTGATTACAGGCCACGACCGCCGATGCGAGCTCATGCGTCCGCTTGAGGCGCGGGTTCGCCGCCCTTGTCGCAAGAGCCGCCGAACGGCGAGGAGCGCCAGGGCTACCTAAGCCATACGACTCCGACAAATCCTGCCCCACCGTTGCCACCGCTCCCCCCTACCCCTGTGTCGTCTGCGCCCGAGCCCCCGCCTCCACCGGCACCGATCCCGCCAGGTTTTCCGGGGTGCCCCGTGTCTCTCGGCGGATTCGGCGCGTTTCCACCGTTTCCGCCGCCCTCCATCCCGCCGCCGCCTCCCCCACCAGCACCACCAGATTCAGCATGCCCTTTACCGCCGATACCACCGGCTCCAAACCCATCCGAGCCACCGGTTTTTCCCGCCGACTTCTTGTGCTGATCACGACCATCCCCTCCTGCGGACTTCGATCCAGGCACACTCGTGCGACCACCTTTTCCACCCTTACCGCGAATCTCCAGACTGCCTGAGCTTGTCGCCCGAGTTCCTCGCCCTCCTCCGCCAGCTCCCCGGAACTCGAAGAGCTTGCCTGCGGAATCAATCCTGACGGATGTCGAGCCGCCATCTTCGCCAGGTTTCCCATGTTTTCCCTTCTTTCCGCCTGAGCCTCCTCGGCCTCCATCACCGACAGCTAGGACAAGTTGGCTGCCGGCCGTCAAGCCAGACAAGGGCACGGATACGGAGAGCGCTCCGGCCCCGCCGCCTCCACCTCCTCCTGATGAGGATTTCTTGCTGCTATCCGAGCCACCCCCTCCGCCACCTCCCCCGCCCCCACCGCTTGCTACGATCATCGCACCGGCTACCCCGCTGGGAACGTCGAGCTTAACCTCTTTCGGGCCGGTCAGAAAGTAACCATATTTCGCTGGCAGTTGACCAACTTTCAGCATCTCGCTCGTCCTCCGTTGGTTAAACTACGCCCTCTCATACTGGCTCTCCCAGGTTAGTCGCCTCCCTTTCCAAGACTAGCCGCCATGCCTCCATAAAGTATGGCTTCAACGTAGACTGCCGGAAAACCCACTTGCCGGCGAACGGCTCTATTCACCGACACGCGGTTCCCATATCTGCCCACTCGTACCCATATCTATCCACCCTGTGTCCATCGCTGCCTCCCCGCCCGGTGTCCACATCCAGCCACGGGTGTCCACATCTACCCACCCGCGTCTGCCACCCGGTGAAGGAGACCGAGGCATTCGGCGTGGTCGCGGCGGAGAAGCCAGAGGCGGCGGTGCGGGTCCCACCAACCACCGGCGGACTTGATCCGCTGCCGCAGATCCGTCTCTCTCCAGTGGATGCGGAGAGCGACCCTCCGCTCCGCCGAGCGCGGCCGCAGGAGGGGAGCCCTCCCACGAGCGGTACGGACCGCGACGGGCGCACGTGAGGCCTCAGTCCGGCCGGCCGAGGGCGCGGCCCTCCGCACCTGAGGACGCGCCAAGCGGGGTTCCGTCGAGCGGCGCTGGATGATCAGCTCCACGGTCTTGACGCGCTCGCGCGTGAGGTCGTTGAAGCGGTAGCGGACGGAGAGTAGGCTGGTACCGTACCGGGTCACCAGCTCTTTGGTGCCCTTGTGGCCCGGCCTCAAGGTCTTGAGAGTGCGCATGGAGCCGCTCCGAGTGTAGAACTTCGCGTTCGCTGAAGCAAGAACGAGGCTCGAACCTACGCCCGGTTTGCGCTGATGTCAAGTCGGACGCTGCCTGCGGCTCCCCTGTCGCTCCTGTCCCTCTGTTCTCGGAAGCGGTGACGCCGCGGAGTCCTCGATCTCCATCGAGAGGATCTCCAGCTCGCGTCCGCGCAGGATCTCCGGCGTCGGCGCGCCGCACGCCGGGCAGGCGAAGCGCGGGAAGGCGGGCAACTCGCGCTCGGCACGGCAGGCCGGGCACCAGACGGCGAGCGGGACCTCCTCGAGGTCGAGGCGGGAGCCGGCAGCGAACGTGCCCTCCGTCGCCGGCCCCCAGGCGAAGCGCAGCGCAGCCGGCACGACCCCGGAGAGCGCGCCGACACGCACGGTCACCGCGAGCACCCGCGCGCCGCCAGCGAGCGCCTCGTGGCGGCCGAGGCTCTCGACGATCGCCTGCGCCACCGACAGCTCGTGCACGTCCCGCCCCCCGCGCCGCCGCCTCACGCCGACCAGGGCTGCGGCTCGCCGGGCAAGATCCCGGCCTTCTTGTCCTTCTTCGGCAGGTGGCCGGTGTCGACCAGGGCGGCGAGGACGTCGAGCATCGCGCGCACGGCGAGGAGCGAGGTGATGTCGGAGACGTCGTAGGCCGGGGCGACCTCGACCACCTCCATGGCGACGATCCCTTCCTGCGCCACCAGGCGCAGGAGCTTGAGCACCTCGCGGGGGAGGAAGCCGCCCGGCTCGGGCCAGCCGGTGCCGGGGACGAAGCCGCAGTCGACGCTGTCGATGTCGAACGAGAGGTAGACCGCCTTGGCGTTCTTCCACGCCGCCTCGAGCGCGATCTCGGCGGTCTTCTCGATCCCGAGCGTCTCGACGTCGTCCATGGTCAGGATGTTGGTCCCGCGCTTCCTGGCCTCGACCACCCCGGCCCGCGGCACCTGCCAGCCGCCGATCCCGATCTGCACCAGGTTCGAGGGCGGCGCGTTCGGGATGTTGGTCGCGTGGAACCAGGGCGTGGTGTGCATCCGCTCGTCCATGTCCTTCTCTTGCAGGTCGATGTGGCGGTCGATGTGGACGATGCCGAGGTTGCCGTCGATGTGGGGCGCGATGCCGCGCACGTTGGGGTAGCCGAGCGAGTGGTCGCCGCCGATCAGGAACGGGAAGCACCCGCTCGAAAAGACGTGGGAGACCGCGCGGCTGACCTGGTCGAAGCTCTTCTCGAGGTTGGCCGGGATGACGAAGACGTCGCCCAGGTCGACCATCGACACCGCCTCGAGCAGATCCACCCCCAGCTCGTAGAAGTAGGTGGTGTAGAGCGAGGAGATGCGGCGGATCCCCTGGGGGCCGAAGCGGCAGCCGGGGCGGTAGGTGGTGCCGAGGTCGAACGGGATGCCGAGGAACGCCACGTCGTGCTCGCCGACCCGGCGCGCGTCCTCGAGGTAGGGGAGCTTGAGCAGGGTGTTGATGCCGGCGAAGTGCGGTAGCTCGCCGCGCACGAAGGTCGGAATCGAGCGGTCGCCGACGGAGGGCGCCGCGGTCAGCCCCAGCGCGAGCCCGCGCTCGACCCGCTCACGGCCGCGGGCGGTCGGGAGCTCGCCCTCGGCGAGCGCGGCGCGGCGGCCCTCGGTGTCGTCGAACGGCGGGTCGGGAGTGCGGCCCGGCACCGGCTTTCTGGTCGTCAGAGCACCTCCTGGGCGAGCGCCGAGGACGCGCGCACCGCGAGCGCCTCGGGCCGCCGCCCCTCGGGGGAGTGGATCAGCTCCTCGATATGGTAGCGGGTGGCGAGGAAGAAGGGGTCGAGGAACTGGTCGGTGTCGCGCGGCCGCGGCAGCGGCACCTCGATCACCTCGCGCACCCGGCCGGGCTGGGTGTCGAGCACGACGATCCGGTCGCCGAGGTAGACCGCCTCGTCGAGGTCGTGGGTGATGAACAGGATGGTCACCTCGACGTTGTGCCAGATCTCGAGCAGGTAGCCCTGCATCTGGCAGCGGGTCTGGGCGTCGAGCGCCCCGAACGGCTCGTCCATGAGCAGGATGCGCGGCCGGTTGGCGAGCGCGCGGGCGATCGCCACCCGCTGCTTCATGCCGCCCGAGAGCTGGCTCGGGTAGGCGTCGGCGAAGCGGCTCAGGCCGACCAGCTCGATCCAGCTCGCGGCCTCCTCCGCCGCCTCGGCCGGCCGGCGCCCGGTCAAGCGCAGCCCGAACTCGACGTTGCCCCGGACGGTCAGCCACGGGAACAGGGTGTAGGACTGGAACACCATGCCGCGCCCCGGGCCCGGGCCGTGGACCTCGCGCCCCTCGAGCAGGATGCTGCCGTCGGTCGGCTCCTCGAGGCCGGCGACCAGCCGGATCAGGGTCGACTTGCCGCACCCCGAGGGGCCGATCACGCACACGAACTCGCGGCGGTGGATCGTCAGGTCGATGCCGGTCAGCGCCGCGATCGAACCCGCCGGCGCGGCGAACGCCTTGGACAGCCCGCGCGCCTCGAGCACCACCGGGCGGTCGCGGATGCGCTCCATCCGCGCCGCCACCGCGGACGGCGGCCGCCGGTAGTCGGGGAGGTCAATCGGCCGCGACATTGCCCGTCCCCACCGGAGCCGGCGGCGGCGCCAGCGCCGGGGCGCGCCGGCGGAGCGCGGTCAGCCAGCGGCGGACCCGGCGCTCGCGCGGCGAGAGCGCGGTCGCCTGCCACGGGAAGAGATACCGGGCGAGGTAGGCGAGGACCTGGTCGGTGACCAGCCCGACCACCCCGATCACGATGATGCCGGCGAACACCTTGTCGTAGTTGCGGTACTTGCCCTGCTGCTGGATGAAATAGCTGATCCCCGAGGTGGCGCCGATCAGCTCGGCGACGATCAGGTAGGTCCAGGCCCAGCCGAGCAGGATGCGCAGGTCGTTGTAGAGGTTGGGCAGGACGCCGGGGACGATCACCCGGGTGAGCAGCTTCGACCGCCGGGCGCCCAGGGTCTGCGCCGCCTCGATCAGCGCCGGGTCGAACTGCCGGGTGGTGTTGGCGATCACCAGCACCATCTGGAAGTAGGTGCCGATGAAGATGATCGCGACCTTGGGCGCGTCGGCGATTCCGAGCACCGCCACCGCGAGCGCTCCGAACGCCGGCGCCGGCATGTAGCGGATGAAGTCGGTGAACGGCTCGACCAGGCGCGAGAAGAGCGCGAACGTGCCGCACAGCAGGCCGAGCGGCACCCCGATCGCCGCCGCCAGCATGAAGCCCCAGAAGATGATGCGGATGCTGTGGCCGAGGCTCTGGTGCAGCCACGGCTCGCCCGGCCGCACCGGCTCGGTGGTGAAGCCGGTGTAGAGCGCGCGCGCCACCTCGTGCGGCGCCGGGAGGAAGATCGGGTTGGCCGCCACGCCGGCGGCCGCGCGGGCGCCGGCGGCGGCGAGGTGGGCGTTCTCGGCCGCGAACTCGGCTTCGGGCAGCCGGTCGTCGACTTGGAGGAAGCCCGAGGCGCCGGGGTCGGTGACCAGGATCATCGGGTGCCACAGAAACGGCAGGTACGACACCGCCGACCAGACGACCAGCGGCAGGACGAACGCCATCGCCTTGAGCACCGCGGGTCGCCGGCCGGGCAGCTCCTTGCGGATCGCGAGCCAGGGGGCACCGGCCCGCCCCGCCGCGCCGCGGGTCATCGCGCCAGCCCCGCGACCAGCTCGGGGTCGAGCCGGCGGGCGACGTTCTCGACCAGGCTGGGATCGAAGTAGCCGTCGACCTCCTGCGACTCGCTGTAGACCTGCTTGGCGAGGTTGAAGCGGTTGACCAGCTCGCTCGAGCCGTAGATCGAGTCGAGCCCGGCCCCCTCGCGGTAGGCGGCGAGGTTGCCGGCGAGGTCGAGCAGGTGGGTGCCGGAGAGAAACGTCGCGTAGCGC
>Ga0302046_10004880_pt1 | contig 11866 bp, 11 predicted proteins | sample RVTome_11_FD_200261 | JGI IMG/M metagenome (GOLD analysis project Ga0302046, IMG submission 200261) | Soil microbial communities from uranium-contaminated site in the Upper Colorado River Basin, Wyoming, United States - RVT147D111 (version 2) ... | reverse complement strand
AAGCCGCCGTCGACCACCACGTCTTGGCTCTCGACGAAGTCCACAGGTTCATTCCGAAGTCGACTTTCGCCAGAAAGGTGCGAGACAACACCACTCTGACCGTCGAAGAAGGCGACCGCATCGCGCGACTCGCGCGGCTCAAGTCATACGCGGCGGACGTCTTTGACAGCGAGGAAGAGGCGGGGATCTGGCTCAGCGAAGGCAATCCGGCACTGGGCGGTGACGCGCCGATAAATCTCCTCCTCACCGACGAGGGCGCACGCCGCGTCGAGACCGTGCTGCGCCGAATCGACTACGGCGACTACACCTGAAGTCCATGAGGCTTTATCGCCTCGCTTCGCGACGACATGCGCGACGACTTGACATTGCCGGGAACCGCGACAGCGGCGCCCGCTGGAACTCGGGACGCGGAAGTGGCGTTGTTTATACGAGCCTCAATGTATCCACCTGCGTGCTCGAAATGCTCGTGCATTTCGGGTCCAGTCTGAGAACACGCCTGCCGAGGAACATCATGCTCGTCGAGATCGAAGCGCCCGACAACGCAGGAATAGAGACGATTGAAGCCGTCGACATTCCAGGCAGCGCCGCACGGGTTGGTGCAGATGGGCGAAGCTGGTTTCAACGCACGGGCGACGCGTGGTTGGAGCGCGGCGAGGCTCTCATGCTCCTGGCGCCCTCCCTCGTTTCACCGCGCGACAGGAATGCCATGCTCAACCCCGCGCACCCACGTATGAAACATGTCCGCGTTCTGCACGTCGAGCGGTTCCACTTTGATCCGCGTCTGGTGCTGCCGGGCGGCGAAAACGCCTGAACTGCGTGCCGTTCATCTGTGTCGACCACCTGCTCTTGGTGGTCACGCGCCTACGATCGGTGAGGGAGTCGTGGCGAGCACCCTCACGGATCGTGACCACATCGTGGCGAGGATTCCCCACTGCTTTGGCGCTCAAACCGCTGCAACTCTTTGATTTCATGGCGCGCCCGGAGAGATTCGAACTCCCGACTTCCGGCTTCGTAGGCCGGCGTTCTATCCAGCTGAACTACGGGCGCGTCGATTAGGGCCGGACATTGTACTGGCAGAGCGCGGCCCGCGGCCAGTCTTGGCCGATCAGAACAGCGAGCGCTCTCGATGCGCCGCGACGTACTCGTCGACGGCCGCCCGGTAGAGTGCCGCGACACGGCGCGTCGTCTCGCCGCCCCCGGCCGGGAACTCGCGGCGCGAGCCGTCCCGGCGGATCAGCGCCGCGACCGGCATGACCTCGCGCGTTGCGCTCGTCAGAAAGCACTCGGTTGCGCGTATCGCATCGGCCGCCGCGATCTCGGTCTCGCGGCTTGCGAGACCGTCGGCCTTGCAGGCGGCATGGACCGCCTCCTTGGTCAGGCCGCGCAGGTTGGCCGCCTGCTGCGACGGCGTGACGAGCTCGCCGTCGATGACGAAAAATACGTTGCTGTTCGAAGCCTCGGTCACGAGTCCGGCGTCGCTCAGCATCAGGCAGTCATCGGCGCCGAGCTCGGCGGCCTCGATGACGCCGAGCACGTTGTTGAGATAATTGCCGCCTTTGATGTTCGGGTCGAGCGCCTCGTGCGGATTGCGCTGCGTGCCGACGATCGCGACGGTCACGCCGCGTGAGTAGTGCAGGGGATTCCAGCGCGGGACCTCCTTGACGATCACGACGCGGCGGAGCCTGAGATCCGGCTTCGGCAGGAGATCGATCGCGCCCTCGCCGCGCGTCACGGTGTAGCGCACGTAGACGTCCCGGTTCAGTGCCGGCGCGCCGCTCGCCGCGATAGCGGCCCTGATGTCGGCCGTGAGCTTCGCGCGCGCGCCGCCGAGCTCGAGGTGGATCAGCCGGGCCGAGTTCTCGAAGCGCCGCCAGTGCTCGTCGATGAAAAGCGGCACACCCGAGTAGGTGCGAAACACCTCATAGATCGAGTCGCCGTAGAGGAAGCCGCGGTCGAGCACTGGAATCCGGGCTTCGGCGAGCGGCGTCACGATGCCGTCGACGGCGGCTGTCGCCAGGAACTCGGTCACGTGTCGGGGTCCTCTCAGTCGTCGTTCAGATAGCGGCGCTCGAGGCGCGGCCCGAGCGCGGTCAGGATCTCGTAGTTGATCGTACCGGCGAGCGCCGCCACCTCCTCGAGCGTGACGCTGCCGCCGATCATTGTCGCCCAGTCGCCCTCGGCGACGCCATCGCGCGCGAGCTCGGTGACGTCGAGACAGACGAGATCCATCGAGACGCGGCCGACGACGGGCACGCGCCGGCCTGTGACCTCGGCGATACCGCAGTTGCTCAGGCTCCGGTGATAGCCGTCGGCGTAGCCGATGCCGACGACGGCGACGCGCATCTTCGTGTCGGCGACGAAACTCGCGCCGTAACCGACCGTCGCGCCGGCATCGATGTCGCGGAGCTTCAGGATCTGCGCCCTGAGCGTGACGACGGGCTCGACCGGGCTCGGCGCGCGGCGAAACGGATTCGCACCGTAGAGCGCGATGCCCGGGCGCGCGAGATCGCCCGTGAAGGCGTGGCCGAGCATAAGGCCCGCCGAGTTGCCGATCGAGGTCCTTGCATCCGGCCAGTAGGCGCGCCGCTCGGCGAAGGCCTGAAGCTGCGCCTCGTTGAGCGAGTGCCCGGGCTCGTCGGCGCAGGCGAGATGCGTCATGACGTAGCGGACGTCGACCGCGGGCGCGCGGTCGGCTTCGAGCCTGAGCGCGTCGATCTCATCTGCGCCGAGACCGAGCCGGCTCATGCCGGTGTCGATGTGCACGGCCGCCGCGCCCGCCCCGCCCCAGCGTCCGAGCTCGGCGCGCGAGTTCAAGACGGGCACGAGGCCCGCCGCGATGAATTCCTCCCGGCTCGAGCCCCTGAGACCGTCGAGCACGAAGATCTCGGCCTCGGCGAGGATGCGGCGAAGCGCGACGCCCTCGGCCGGCGTCGCGACGAAGAAGTGGCGGCAGCCCGCGACTTCGAGCCGACGCGCGACGGGGGCGATGCCGAGCCCGTAGGCGTCGGCCTTGACGACGGCGCCGCAGTCGGCGGGCGCCGCGGCCTGCGCGAGCGTCGCGTAGTTTCGCGCAAGCGCCGCGAGATCGACCTCGACCACACCGAGCGCGTCCATCAGCGCTCCGGCAGCGTCACGCGGACGACGTCGGCGGGAGCGGCGGCCTCGGCGGCATCGGCAACCTCGACGCGGTAATCGCCGACGCCGACCGGCACGAGCGCCGACTCGCCCTGCTCGAGCCGGCCGAGCGCGCGTCCGCCGTCACCGATGACCGCGACGGTCCCTGCGAGACAGTGCAGCGAATGCGGCCCGCCGCCGGGCACGGCCACGGGCCGGCCACGGGCCGGCCTCAGATGCTCGACGCGGAAGAACTCGCAGTCGACCGAGACGAAAGCGCCGCCGCGGCCGGGCACCGGCACGCGCTCGCGCATGAACTCCTCGGGCCGCGTCGCGCAGAGGTTGAGCGCCGCGATAGTGGCGCCGACGTCGACGGCGCGCTTGGGAAAGCGCACGTTGTCCCAGGCGCGGAACGTCGGCCCGGGGCGGCGGATCTCGAGCGCGAGAATCTCCCGGCCCTCGGGATTGCCGAGCGCGTGGACCTCGGCCGAGGCGAGCGCCCCGGAACCGGACAACAAACGCTTCGGCGTCGCGTTGTAGATCACCTGCCCGGGCCTGACCTCGATCGCATTCATCGAGTCGAGCACGCGCCAGTAGAGAGCCTTGAGCTCGCCCGCAAGGTCGAGCACGGTCGCACGGCGCGCCCGCGACGTCACGCTCCGCTCGAGCCATGGCGAGAGCGCGGCATCGCCGGCCGTGCGGTCGGCAAACCAGGGCGCGAGGACGGACTGCAGCGCTCCGGCATCGATGCTCGAACCGAGCGCATGGGTGAGCTCGTCCTGGCGCGCGATGCCGCCGACGAGGTCGCGCTCGAGCTCGGCCGCCTCGAGGTCGCGGCTGAAACCGAGACGAAGCGTCGCGCCGGGCTCGGCGTCGATGATTATGTAAACCTCGGTGTGCCCCGCCGGGTGTCCCTGCACCGACAAGAGCTCCTTGACCGAGAGCGTCTTCGGCAGGAGCGGAAAGCAGGCGCCGTGGCGGCGGAGCCAGGCCTCGCCGAGCAGCACCTCGCCGTGAGCCTCGAGCAGGCCGGGCAAGCCGACGATCGAGCCGTCGCCGAGCCTGACGCGGCTCGGGTAACGGCCCGCCTCGGGGTCGGCGTCGAAGGCCGAGATCTCGAAGGCCTCGCCGAAGCGCCGCGCGGGCCCGGCGTCCGCCGGGATCCGCTTGAATCGCCGGATGCCGTCGCCGCCCCAGGGCCGCTCGACGAGGTTGTCGCGCTCGGGTCGGATCAGGCTTCCGGCCAGCCCGGCCAGCACCGGGCCCTCGCCACGCATCGCGGCGCGCGCCATATCGTCCGTCTCGATCAAGCCCCGCAACCCTTTGCCGACGGCGCTCAGTATGCCAGATCGTTTATGTCAAAACGTGACTGAGTACCATCTACGGGCCGTGCAAAGACGATAACCTTCGGCCATTCCGTCGACCTTTGGACCGGACGCAAGAGTGGTTATGGCGAGCTCACGGGAACTGGCCGAGAAGGCATTCTCACTTCTCCAGGATGCGCTGCAGGACTCGGAATCCCGGGCCGCCGGGCTCGATGCCGAGCTCAGGAAGAAGCGCGCGCCGAAGAACAAGATCGAGCATCAGGCCCAGGTCCTCGAGCATCGGCTCGAGACGGTCGAGGCCGAGCGCGAGCAGTGGAAGCGCGAAGCCGCCCAGCTCGCCGAGATCCTCGAGAACGAACGCGCCAAGCTTCAGTCGCTCAAGAAGAAGCTTCAGATCGCCGAGTCCGGTCCCGACAAGATCGGCAAGAAGGAAATCAATTACTGGCGCTCGCGCGCCGAGCAGTTCGACGATGCGACCAGGCAGTACAAGCAGCGCATCGCCGAGCTCAGGAAGTCGCTGAAAGAACGTCCGGTCGCCGAGATCGATTCCGAGGAAGTCGAGCAGCTCCGGTCTGAGGCCGCGGAAGCCGAGCAGCTCCGAACGCAGGCTGCGGAAGTAGACCGGCTTCGAGCCGAGGTTGCCGAGGTCGAGCGGCTCCGGGCCGAGGCGGCCGGGGTCGAGCAGCTTCGAGCCGAGGCTGCGGAGGCCGGGCGCCTGCGCGCCGAGGCCGAGCGGCTCAAAGCCGCCGTCGACGATGCGCACGAGGCGCGGCAGCAGGCGGAGGAGCTCGTCAGGGCCCGCGACGCCGAGCTCGCCGAGCTCAAGGCCCAGGCCTCGAATCTCAACACGACGCTCGAGCAGCTCCGCAGCGAGAACAGCCGGCTGAACTCGGATCTGGCCGACAAGACCACCGAGCTGACCGATCAGGCGGGCCAGATCAACGCGAGGCGCATCGAGATCGCCGACAAGGACCGGGCGCTGACCGAGCGCGACCGGCGCATCAGCGAGCTCGCCGAAGCGCGGCGCACGGCCGAGGAAGAGAAACGCGCGATCCGCGATCAGATCGCCGGGCTCGAGGAAGAGCTCAAGGAAGAGAAAGAGTGCACGGTCAATCTGAGTGAGGTCGCCAACGAGCGGCGCGAGCAGATCACCGAGCTCTCGGAGAAGCTCGACGAGGCTCAGGAACGTTACGAGGAGGCCAAGTGGCACCTCGAGCGCGCCGGCCGGTTCGAGCGTCTCGTCGTCAAGCGTCACAAGCTCGTCGATTCACTGATCGAAGGCATCAGGGCGAAGCAGAAGTCCAACACCGCGCTCAAGGCGGGGCTCGACGGGCTCAGGAAGTTCAAGGCCAAGTCCGAGCAGCAGCAGCAGAAGCTGCTCATCCGGGTCGAGGAGCTCACGGCCGAGCTCAAGGAAGCCGAGGAGCGCCTGGCCAACCGCAAGGGGTCGAAGGATTCGGACGACAAGCTCCGCAAGGCCGGTAAGATGATCGAAGGCCTCGAGGAGCGGCTCGACGCCCAGGTCCAGGTCATCGAGAACCTCGAGAACGAGCTCAGCGCGGTCAAGGCGAGCCGGCAGTCGGCCGAGAACCAGAACCGCGAGCTGAACGAGCTCAAGGCGACGCTCGAAATCAGAAACGAGACGATCGCGAAGCTCGAGGCCGACCTCGACGACCAGCAGAAGCAGCTCGGCAAGCTGCGCGGCAGCGAATCGGAGACGATGCGCCTCAAGGCCGTGCAGATGAAGGACCAGACGCTGATCGACGAGCTCCAGGCCGAGATCGATGGCCTCAGGGCCGAGCTCGCGCAGCAGCAGAAAATCGCCGAAGGCGGCGCCGAGAGCGCCGCGACCGCGGCGACCGCAGAGATCCGGAAGCGCGACGCGCAGCTCTCCGACCTGAAGCGGACGATCAAGGATCAGGAGAAGGAGATCGCCAAGCTCAACGAAGCGGTCTCCGGCTGGCAGAAGAAGTACGAGTTCCTGTCGACCGAGGCGCCGTCGGCATATCAGTCGGTCGCCGCGGAGAAGTAGCCCCCGCCGCTCACGCCCCGAGCAGGCGCTTCAGATTCCGCTCGAACACAGGCCTGACCTCGGCGATGCCGCCGACGTCCGCGAGAGCGGACAGCTGCGTCACGGGCAAACCGGCGAAGCCGCAGGGATCGATCCTCTCGTAGGGCGCGAGATCCATCGCGATATTGAACGCGAGCCCGTGATACGAGCAGCCGCGCCGGACGCGCAGACCAATCGCCGCGAGCTTCCGTCCGTCGACATAGACGCCCGGCGCGTCGCGCCTGGGATAGGCGTCGATGCCGTACTCGGCCGCGGTCGCGACGACGCTGGACTCGAGCGTCTCGACGAGTCCGCGCACGTCGAGCCCGCGCCGCTTGAGGTCCAGCAGGACATAGCAGACGAGCTGACCCGGCCCGTGATAGGTCACCTGGCCGCCGCGGTCCGTTCTGACGACCTCGATGCCGCCCGGATCGAGGACGTGGGCGGCGTCGCCCGCGAGACCGAGCGTGAAGACCGGCGGGTGCTCGACGAACCAGATCTCGTCCGGATCACCCGGCCCGCGTCGCTCGGTGAAGTCCTTCATCGCAGCCCAGGTCACGGGCATGGGCTCGGACCCGCGGTCGCGAACGCCGAGCGTGGCCCGGTCCGCGCTCACAGCACCATCAGGACCGCGTCGTGCGCCGAGAGCTCGGTATAGAGCGCGTCGATCTGCGCGCGGGTCTCGGCGTGAAGCGTCAGCGTCAGGCTCAGGTAGCGGTCCTTCCGGCTCGAACGCTCGGACAGATCCTCGTCGCTGAAGTCCGGGAAGTAGATCCTGACGATCGCGAGCACGGCGTCGCGGAACGCGTCGTCGTTGCGACCGAAGACCTTGACCGGAATGTCGCAGGGGAACTCGAAGGGCGAGCCGTTCCCTGTCACCCTCAATCGAGCCAGAGCGCGACGCCGTCGGTCATCCGCGTCAGCAGCCAGCCTTCCTGCACGGTCTCGAGCGCGACGAGCGGCAGGACCGAGACGAGCTCGCCGCCCAAGGTGATCGCGAGCTCGCCGACGGCCTGATAGAGCTCGAGCGGCGCGACGAGATCGGCCGTCAGGGCCGCGCTTGCGTCGAGGCTCGCGTACGCGCCGCGCGGCACGGTCACGAAGACGTCCGCGGCCGGGCCGAGCGCAAGCAGCTCGCGCTTGCCCTTGTAGACCCTGGCCTGCGCGATCGCCTCGCCGCGCGAGTAGAGCTTGTGCGTCTCGTAAGCGCCGAAGCCATGATCGAGCAGCGCCATGCTGCTCTCGGTCCTGGCATCGGCCGTCGAGGCGCCGAAAACCACGGCGATCAGGCGCATGCCGTCGCGCTCGGCCGAGCTCACGAGGCAGTAACCGGCCGCGCTCGTGTAGCCCGTCTTGAGGCCGTCGACGCTCTCGTCGCGCCAGAGCAGCGCGTTGCGGTTGTGCTGCGTGATCTGGTTGAAAGTGAACTCGCGCTCCGAGTAGAGCGCGTAATGCTGCGGGAACTCGTCGATCAGGGCGCGCGCGAGCACGGCGGTGTCCTTCGCCGTCGAGACGTGATCACGCGCCGGCAGACCGCTCGTATTGCGATAGCGCGTGCCGGTCATGCCGAGCTCGAGCGCCTTCCGGTTCATCGCCTCGACGAAGGCCTCCACCGTGCCCGAGACGTGCTCGGCCAGCGCGATCGCGGCGTCGTTGCCGGATTGCACGATCAGTCCGCGCAGGAGGTCGCCGAGCGCGACCTCGCTCCCGACCTCGATGAACATCCTCGAGCCCGGCGCGCGCCAGGCCTTCTCGGAGACGAGGACGCGATCGTCGATGCCGACCTCGCCCCGATCGAGCGCGCCGAAGACGAGGTAGGCCGTCATGAGCTTGGTCAGGCTCGCCGGATCGAGCTCCTCGGCCGCGGCCGACTCGGCGAGCACGGCGCCGCTCGACGCATCGACGAGGTAGTACGACTTCGCGTCGATCGGCGGCAGCGGCGGCTCGTCGGCGGCCGCGAGGCCGGCGGCGAGCACGCAGAACGCGACCAGAACCGGCATCCGCACCGCGAGCGCAACCGGAATCGGCGCCCGCACGGTCAGTCGTCCTGAACCAGCGTCGAATCGTGGACGCCCGCGGCGCGGAGATCCGCGCGGATCCGGTCGAAGTGGGCCTCGTCCTGGACCGGACCGATGCGCACGCGGTGCAGCCGATCCCTGCCCTGCTCGAGCGTCAGCACGAAGCTGTTGTCGAAACCCGAGTCCTTGAGCCGCTCGGCGAGCTGCATGGCGTTGTTGCGGTCGGCGAAGGCGCCGACCTGCACGTAGAGCGGCCGGAACGGGCGGTCGCTCGGCCCCGGCACTGCGGCCTCGGCGCTCGAGATGATCGAGAAGCCGCGCCGCTCGCTCGGGGCAGGCTCCGGCGGCGCCGCGGCGAGCACGGGCCCGGGCGGCGCCGCGGCCGGCGCGCCGAGCGCGCGCACCTGCACGCGGGCCGTGCCCGTGTCGACCATGTCGATCGCCTCGGCGGCCGCGAGCGACAGATCGATGATCCGGCCGTCGACGAAGGGCCCGCGATCGTTGACCCTAACGATGACGCGCCGGCCGTTCGAGAGATTCGTGACCTCGACCCAGGTCGGGATCGGCAGCGTCTTGTGAGCCGCCGTCATCTCGCGCATGTCGTAGACTTCGCCGCTCGACGTCGGCCTGCCGTGAAAGTCACGGCCGTACCAGGACGCGACGCCGCGCTCGGCGTAGCCGGCGCTCGAGTCGAGCACGTGATAGCGCCGGCCGAAGACCTCGTAGTACGGCGGGTTGCCGCGGTCGCTGCGCGGCGGATCGATGATCGAGCCTGCGCCGGGCGGCTGGCGCGGCGGGCTGCCGGCGCAGCCGGCAAGGACGCTGGCCGCGAGCAGCAGCCCCAGTGCGAGCTTCAGCGGCGGCGTGCGGACGTTCATCCTGCCTCCCGTTCTGCAAGATACCGTTGCCTGATCGCCTCGCTCAGCTCGAGCGCGGCGAGCGCGTACTTGACGCTGCGGTTGTAGCGCGTGATGACGCGGAAGTTGTGCAGCCCGACCCAGTAGCCCGTGCTCGACTCGTCCTGCTCTAGCGCGACGAGCATGGCGGGCAGCTCGCCGCCGAGCCCGGGATCGAACTCGTAGCCTTGCCCCCTGAGCGAGACGACGGTCTCGTCGAGCTCGAGCCTGTTGCCCGGCGCGGCGCCCGGCGCCTCGCCCTGCGCTGCCGGCACGGCGATCGGCTCGCCGTGGCGCCAGCCGTGCACGGCGAGATAGTTGGCGACACTGCCCAGGATGTCGCTCCAGGTCGACCAGAGGTCGCGCCGGCCGTCGCCGTCGGCGTCGACGGCATAGGCGCGATAGCTCGACGGGATGAACTGCCCGGCTCCCATCGCGCCGGCATAGGAGCCGTGTGCGTCTAGGATGGCCGGGCCCTCCTCGGCAAGGATCAGCAGGAACGCCTCGAGCTCGGAGGCAAAGAAGTCGGCGCGCGGCGGATAAGCGAAGGCGAGCGTAGAGAGCGCGTCGACGACACGATAGCTGCCCATGCGCTCGCCGAACAGGCTCTCGATGCCGACGATCGCGAGGATCATCTCGGGCTCGACCGCAAAGCGCTCGGACGTCGCGGCGAGCAGGGCCTCGTGCTCGTTCCAGAACCTGACGCCGGCCTCGATGCGGGCGTCGTTGAGAAAGATCGCGCGGTACTCGTACCACGGCACGACACGCTCGGCCGGCCGCGAGATCGCGTTCAGCACCGACTGCTGGATCGTCGCCGCGCCGAGGATCCCGGTCAGCCGATCGCGGTCGAGCGCGTGCTCCCGCGTCACCTCGTCAATGAAGGCGCTGCGCCTGCGCTCGACGTCGGCCGGGTCGAAGGCGAAGTCCTGCGCCGCAGCCGGCCCGCTCGCCGCAAGTCCCGCGGCGAGCATGAGGGCAGGCGCTTTGACGGGCGGCAGCTTCACGGCGCGAGCAGCTTCCGGTGCCGGCTGATCGCGGCGAGCATGCCGAAGCCCGCGAGCAGCGTGACCATCGAGGTGCCGCCGGCGCTGACGAGCGGCAGCGGCACGCCGACGACGGGCAGGAGACCCGAGACCATGCCGGCGTTGACGAAGACGTAGAAGAAGAACGTCAGGCTCAGGCTCCCGGCGAGAAGGCGCGTGAAGGTGTCCTGCGCCTCGACCGCGATGTAGAGTCCGCGGCCGACGAGCACGAGATAGAGCACGAGCAGGGTCGCAAGCCCGAGCAGGCCGAGCTCCTCGCCCATGAGGGCGAAGATGAAATCGGTCGAGGGCTCGGGCAGGAAATCCAGATGCGCCTGCGTGCCGTTGAGCCAGCCCTTGCCGAAGGTACCGCCCGAGCCGATCGCGATCTGCGACTGGATGATGTTCCAGCCGCTGCCGCCCGGATCGCGGCTCGGATCGAGAAACGTCAGCACGCGCGCGCGCTGATAGTCGAGCATGAAAAACTGCCAGACGATCGGCGCGGCGATCAGCGCCGCGAGGAGACCGCCCGCCATGATCTTGAGACTGATGCCAGCGAGAAGGATCGTGAGCCCGCCCGCCGCGACGATCAGGAGCGCCGTGCCGAGATCGGGCTGCTTGGCGATCAGAAGCGCGGGCACGGCCACGATGAGCGTGACGACGAGCAGGTGCCCGAGGCGCGGCGGCAGCGTGCGCTCGTGCAGGTACCAGGCGACCATCATCGGCACGGCGAGCTTCATGAGCTCGGACGGCTGGAAGCTCACGAAGCCGAGATCGAGCCAGCGCCTGGCGCCGCCGCCGATCTCGCCCGCGAGCATGACGACGAGCAGGAGGCCGAGCACGCCGACGTAGAGCCAGGGCGTCCAGACGCGGAAGTAGCGCGGCGGGACCTGGGCCAAGGCGAAGAACGCGGCGAGCCCCGCGCCGAGGCGGATCCCCTGCCTCAGCATCGCGCCGCCCGACTCCCCGACGGCGCTGTAGAGCACGACGAGCCCGATCCCGGCGACGATCAGAAGCGTGATCAGGAGCGGATAGTCGACGGCGATCGGCCCGAAACCGAGCGATCGCCGCCAGGGCTTCTGCGCCGGCTCAAAACGCAACGAGCTGAGCGACATATTCCGTGTGTCCGAAATAGGCGTCGAGGACCTTGCGAGCGATCGGCGCGGCCGTGCTGCCCCCGCCGCCCTGGTTCTCGACGATGACGGCGAGCGCGATCTCGGGATTCTCGGCCGGCGCGTAGCCGATGAAGAGACCGTTATCGCGATAGCGCTCCTCGATCGTCTCCTCGGCCTCGGGGTCGGGCGGATCGTCCGCCCTCGCGATGACCTGGGCCGTGCCGGTCTTGCCGGCGACCGGGTAGGCCGCATCGCCGAGCGTGCGGAACCCTGTGCCGCGCGGCTCGGTCGTCACGCCAAGCATCGCCTGCTGGACGAGCTGCCAG
>Ga0302046_10004879_pt1 | contig 11866 bp, 9 predicted proteins | sample RVTome_11_FD_200261 | JGI IMG/M metagenome (GOLD analysis project Ga0302046, IMG submission 200261) | Soil microbial communities from uranium-contaminated site in the Upper Colorado River Basin, Wyoming, United States - RVT147D111 (version 2) ... | reverse complement strand
CGAGGAACAGATTGGGTTCATTCTCCTCCTTCCGCGCCTCGCGGCGTTGGTGTTCACGCTCTTTGGCGTGCTGGCGTTGCTTCTGGCGGGGATTGGTCCCTATGTCGTCGTCAGCTTCTCCGTGGCGGGGAGGACTCGCGAAATAGGCATTCGGCTCGCCCTTGGAGCCGATGGCGGCGAGGTCGCGGCGTACGTACCGGCCTCCCGCGCAAGCCGGGTCAGTCCCGTCGAAGCACTGAAATCCGAGTGAAGAACCTGATGACGTTTACACGTTACTTACAAATCCCAGACTGGAGCGGTATTGAACGGCGGGGAGGGGATCATTAGATAGCCAGTGGGGTTGGAGCCATTCGGGATTCGGCATGGGGTTGTCATGGCAAGTCAGTACGGCGGCCTTCAACGGTTTGTCGTTTCGCTCAAGCAGTGGCGTGGAACGCTTCCCTTTGTGTTCCTGACATTGACCCTGTTCATGGCCGCAGCTCTGGCGTACCAGGCGAATGACGCGGCTCGTTCCCACCGCAACACAGTCGAGAATACGCTTCGTGACTATGCCGGCATTGCGGCATGGGAATACACGAGACGTTCACGCAGTCTACTGCAGAGCTGGCTGAACGCGGTAAGCCGTGTTGTCGAACAGACAGCGTCAAACCGTCCACAATCGTTGCCGCCACCCGAGCTCCTGTCCGTGGCACTGCGGAGGATCGGGTGGTCAGCCCATACGTTTTTCCGGATTGACATGGCGACTGGGAGAATGTGGACAGCACGCAGCGAATCTGCGCTCGAGGCGCAAAACTGGATAAATGATTCGGTTCTTGCATTTCATCGATTGAATCCGCATTCAGATCGACAGCTGATGACGGCGGACAGGATTGAGGGGTTGCATGGTGAGTTTGTGGTTCACTGGGCGCTCCAAGACCGTTACGACCGCCCGGTGGCCGTCTACGGGTTCGTCACCAGTGCACCCGCGCTAAGTAAGCTTTTCACATCGTGCTCGCGTGAAGAGTTGTTGCCTGCCACACTGGCGGGCGGACAACATACGGATTCGCTGCTCTTCCTCTCCGTCATGGCACCTGACAGCGTGCCTGTTTTTGAGTCGCCCGTACGATACGACACACGTTATTCTGCGATAGACAGTCTGGGCGACCAATTGGGTGGCTTCCTGGTTCGCGCGGCCATTCGGCCCGACGCGGCAGCGAACCTCATTATCGGCGGGCTCCCGCGTTCCCGTGTACCGCTTCTTCTCGGCTTGCTGGTCCTCAGCCTGGGAGGCGGCCTGGCCGCGTTACACCAACTCCGCCGAGAGCGTCAGCTTGCACGTCTGAGGGATGATTTCGTTTCCGGTGTCTCGCACGAGCTGCGGACTCCCCTCGCCCAGATCCGAATGTTTGGCGAGTTGCTCGACGGTGGACGATTGCGTACAGCGGAAGAGCGTGAGCGATCGGCGAACGTGATCAATCGCGAAGCGCGCCGTCTCACGCACCTCGTCGAGAACATCCTTCATTTTTCGAGGCTCCGGCGGCGAACACCCCCGGTTCGCGTGCGCGACACGGATCTGTCGATTGTGGTCGAGGAGACGATCGAATCGTTCGGTCCGTTGTTCCATGCGCGCCGTGTGTTCCCCGATGTCCATCTGGACCCTGGAATCGTTGTTGCCGCCGATCCGAATGCGCTGAGCCAGGTTCTCATCAACCTTCTCGATAACGCCCTGAAGTACGGACCCGAAGGGCAAACGATCAGGATTTCTCTCACGGTCGAGGACGACGAAGCTGTCATTGCGGTCGAGGACGAGGGCCCCGGTGTGCCGCCAAAAGCCCGGACGCAAATCTGGGAAGCGTACCGGAGATTGGATCGGGATGCCAACACCACGGTGGCCGGGAGTGGGATTGGCCTTGCAGTGGTATCTCAGCTCACCGCGTTACATGGCGGTCGTGCATACGTCGAAGACGGTCGTGTTGGTGCACGGTTTGTTGTGCGACTCCCGGGGGTTCGAGTGCATGTATGTGAAGAGCGGGGTGCATTGCGGGTCAGGGCGCGGGCGTGACGTCGAAGGTTCTGATCGTCGAAGACAACGTCGACCTTGCCTACGGCCTGCAGACAGTTCTCGAGATTGAAGGTTACGACGTCACTATTGCCAAGGATGGTCCTACAGGTCTGTCGACCATCGAACGCGTACAACCCCATCTGATCATCCTCGACCTGATGCTGCCCGGCTTGAATGGGTATCAGGTTCTCAAGCAGATTCGCCGCGACGACGTGGCCATACCGGTGCTCGTGCTGACGGCACGCGGCGAAGAGGCGGACAAAGTGCTCGGGTTCAACAGTGGTGCGGACGACTACGTGACAAAGCCGTTCGGCACGCTCGAGTTGCTCGCACGCGTTCGTGCACTGTTGAGACGCCAGGACGTTCAAGCAGGAAGGGGGACAACTCCGCAGAGCATGCCCGTCGAGCGTTTTGGTGAGGTCGAGGTCAACCCCGCATCCCGCACCGTGTATCGTCGGGGCGATCCGGTGCAATTGGCACCGAAGGAATTTGACTTGCTGGTAGCGCTTCTGCGACGCCGCGGTGCGGCCGCCTCCCGTGTTGAACTGCTCCGCGAGCTATGGGATTACGATGCCGAGGTTGTGACGCGCACTGTCGACATGCATATCGCCGAGCTGCGCCGAAAGCTCGAAGACGATCCGTCCAAGCCGCGCCATATTCTCACGGTTCGAAAGATTGGGTACCGCCTGGACGCTGGATAACCGAAGTCTCCCCCGCATTCCTTGCTTACCGTTTCCATACGTCGGTCGAACTGTTCGATAACCTCCGCGAGCGGGTGATCTCCTAAGTTGTCCCTGCTGACAATCCAAGGAGGGGACGATGCAGGGGCCACGCATACTCCTGCTCGCAACCGCCGTTCTCTTTGTCTCGGCCGGGTCAACGTCTGGGCAGTTGCCCCGCTCAACGCCGGGGAACTCGAAAGGTACGGCGGCAAATCAACTCACGGCTGAAATGATCGACGCTGGAGGGGCATCGATCGACGGACATCTCATCGAGAAACACTGGACCTCTGTTCATGTCGGCCAGCGATTTGTCCAGCGCACTCCGAATTCTGGCGAACCATCCGCGCAATTGACGGGCGTTCAGGTTCTGTACGATCAGGACGCCATCTACATCGGCATGCGTATGTACGACACCGCGCCCGACTCTGTTCGTTCCCGGCTGTCGCGCCGCGATGTTCGTGCGGACGGTTCGGATTGGGCCCACCTGTACATCGACAGTTTCCACGATCGCCGATCGGCCTACCGCTTCTCGGTCAATCCGCGCGGTGTCAAGCTGGACGCTTTGCACTTTGCCGACGTCCAGGAAGATCCAGGTTGGGACGCGGTGTGGGCGGTTGGCATTGACGTGGACTCGTTGGGCTGGAGCGCTGAGTTTCGCATTCCCCTCTCACAACTTCGGTTCGATGACGACCCGCGGACCGGGCAGGGACTCGAGTGGGGCATAAACTTTGGTCGCGATGTTGCGCGGTATGGCGAGCAGTCGTTCTGGTCCGCCGTGGATGCTGATGCGTCCGGGTTCGTTTCTGAATTCGGAACCGTGAACGGCCTTATGGATCTGTCGTCCCCCAGCCGCCTCGAAATCACACCGTACACCCTTGCGAGCCTAACGAGGGCACCCGGAAACGCGGAGAATCCGTTTTTTGAGAACAACGAGGTTGGTCGTACCGTCGGTGTTGATCTCCGATACGGTGTCACGTCCGATATGACATTGAGTGTGACAGTCAATCCGGATTTCGGCCAGGTCGAGGCGGATCCCTCCGTCGTAAACCTCTCGGCGTTCGAAACGTTTCTCCCTGAGAAGCGGCAGTTCTTCCTCGAAGGTACGGACATGTTTCGGGTTGCCTATCCGGAATGGCCGCCGCTGTTCTACTCGCGCCGCGTCGGGAGGGCTCCGCGAGGTTCGGTACCCGACGCAGCACAGTTCTCGGACATGCCCAGTGCCACGACCATTCTCGGTGCCGTCAAGCTCACTGGTAAAGTCGCGGATGGCCTGTCCGTCGGTATCATGAACGCCGTGACAACCCGTGAGTCGGCCCCGTTTGTCGGTGAAGATGGGTCGCGCTCGTCGACGAGCGTGGAGCCTCCCGCCTCCTACTCAGTCTTTCGCGTCTCCAAGGACTTCCGCGAGGGCGAGAGCGCCGTCGGGTTCATCGGAACGGCAACGAACCGACAGATCCCGAAAGACGATCCCAACGGGTTGCACGGCGCGGCGTACGCGGGTGGCATCGACGGCCGACACCGGTTCGGAGCGGGGAACTACGAGATCAAGGGGTCCGTTCTCGCAAGTCAGGTACGCGGCTCATCCGAGGCCATTGCGCGCACCCAGCGTGCTCCGGGTCGATACTTCCACCGTCCTGATGCGCGGCACCTCGAGTTTGATTCAACCCTGACATCGTTGAGTGGGATGCAGACCGGTGTGAACCTTGCCAGGATAGGCGGCGGGCACTGGACGTGGTCGCTTGCCGGGAGATGGATATCGCCGGGATTCGAAGTCAACGACCTGGGGTTTCAAAACGGCGGAGATCAAGTCACCGGTTCCGGGAGCATCAGTTATCGGGAAAATCACCCTTCGGGACCATTCAGACGGTGGGATGTGACGTTGTACCAGAATGTGGGCTGGTCCACCGGTTGGGAACAGCAATATGGGTGGACCCAGTTCTATGGAAGCGCGCAGTTCTCCAATCAGTGGAGTGCGCACCTGGGGTTGGATCGGACGTATCCGTATTGGTCGACCGAAATGTTGCGAGGCGGCCCGGCAATCCGGAAGCCCGGATACCTTGCGAGCTGGCTCGGCGTGTCCAGCGATCCACGGAGTGCCGTCCTTGTGGGGGCGTCCGCGTTTGGTCGAATCGACGATGACGACACGGGTTCCATGCTGAATCTGCAGCCGCATGTCACGGTCAGGCAGTCAAGCAACGCGACGCTCTCACTGCAACCATCGATCATGACGCGCACCGATGATGCACAGTACGTCCAGACCGTGGCCACTACCTCCGATCGCGTGTTTGTGGTCGGTCGATTGCGCCAGACAACGGCATCACTCACGGCTCGCGTCGATTACACGTTCAGTCCAACCCTTTCCCTGCAGTTCTACATACAGCCGTTCATCAGCCGCGCGACGTACGACGATTTCCGGCAGGTCCGGGATCCCCGTGCTGAGTCGGATCAACAGCGGTTCGTCACGCTCAATCCCTCGGTCCAGGGCCCACGACCGGATTTCAACTTCAAACAGTTGCGGTCCAATCTGGTCGTGCGATGGGAGTATCTGCCGGGGTCGACCGTCTTTGTCGTGTGGGGTCAGGACCGCACGGACGTCGAGGATGTGGGTGCCTTTCGGCCATGGCGCGACGCACGACGGCTGTTTGGTGCCGACGGTACGCACGTGTTTCTCGTCAAGGTCAGTTATTGGTTCAGCCGATAGATGCGCATTGCAGGGGCAATGCACGCAACCGAGGACGGCGGGCCGAAAATGGCCCGCCGTTGGTGTCGCTCAATCCTTGAGTATGAACGTCACTTTGAGACCGACCCGATACTCCTCCACTTTACCATCCTTGACCGTCACGGACATGTCGTTTACCCAGGCGGTTTGTATGTTGTCGAGTGTTTGATTTGCCCGCTTGATTCCTTGCTCTACTGCGTCTTCGAATCCTTTTGTCGATCCAGCTATGATCTCGGTAACTCTTGCGACCGCCATGTCGTCTCCCTGAGGTGAGTGGGCGTTGAAAAGGGGGATGGAAATTGGGCTACGGTGAATCCAATTGCAACCGCCCTCTCAACGTGCGCTCAGATCAGACGGTGTTGCTCACCGCGCTGAATACCTCCGTAACCTGTTCCAGCGCCCACTGCAACTCGTCTCTGGTCACCACGAGCGGCGGCGCGAAGCGCACCACTTGCTCATGCGTCTCCTTTGCCAGAAGACCCCGTTCCATCAGAGCCTCACAAAACGGCCTCGCAGGTCCGTGTTCCTTCTTCACCACCGCGCCGATCATCAGCCCTCGTCCGCGGATCTCTTCGATGAAAGGCGAGTCGATCTGTCGGAGTGCTTCCATGAACCAACTTCCCAGTTCCGCGGCGCGTTCGGCCAGTTTTTCTTCACGAATCACAGCCAGAGCGGCTCTGGCGACCGCCGCACCCAATGGATTGCCACCAAAAGTTGATCCGTGATCACCCGGCTTGAATACGCTCATGACACTGTCCTGTGAGAGCATCGCGGAGACGGGATAGAACCCTCCACTCAACGCCTTTCCTACCAGTACGACGTCAGGTGTTACGTCTTCCCAGTCGCAACAGAAGCGCTTTCCGGTGCGCCCAAGCCCGGTCTGAATCTCGTCGGCAACGAGCAGTACGTTGTTGTCCGAACAGACGGATCGGGCGCCAGACAGGAACCCGTCGGGAGGGACGACAACTCCGCCCTCACCCTGGAGTGGTTCGACGAGAAATGCCACGGTATTGGGTGTGATGGCCGCCTCGAGCGCGTCGAGATCACCGTAGGGAATCATCTTGAATCCGGGTGTGAACGGTCCGAATCCCCGCTTGTACGCGGGTTCTGACGAGAACCCCACGATCGTGGTTGTGCGTCCGTGGAAGTTATTCTCGCAGACGATGATCTCGGCCTTGTTGTCCGAAATACCCTTGGTCTCATATCCCCACCGGCGCGCCGCCTTGATGCCGGTCTCGACGGCTTCCGCGCCGGAGTTCATCGGCAACGCCTTCTCGAAGCCCGTGTATTCGCAGAGATCCTGCAGGAATGGACCCATCTGGTCGTTGTGAAAGGCGCGGGACGTCAACGTAAGACGATCGAGCTGTCGATGTGCGGCCTCGAGGATCCTGGGATGTCGGTGACCCTGATTCACGGCTGAATAGGCCGCCAGACAATCCATGTACTTCCGGTCCTCGCTGTCCCAGACCCAGACCCCTTCGCCACGGGTCAGGATAATCGGAAGCGGGTGGTAGTTGGCGGCACTGTACTTGTCTACTTGAGCCAGATAGTCAGACGTTTTCATGGAATGGACCCGGTTCTGATGTATAAACATTCACAAGAGCTTATAAAATTGCGGCCAGGACAGCTTTTGGCAACCCATACAGCGAAACCTAATCGAGGTGGCCGTATCCCTCGATGAGCCAGGTGTCGATCAGAGCAGGCCAGCGACAAACTCACCGACAAAGTATGCGACCACGGCAACGCCGAGCCCCACGACGAACATGTCGAGTCCGCTCCGGAAGCTGCTCCTTCCAGTGAAGAAGCTCCGAGCAGCTCCAACGCCGAAGTGGGAAGCCATCGAAATCGTAAAGGACGTGGCGATCGCAGCCGTCCCAGTCAGAAAGAGAAATGGGAACACCGGAATCAAGGCGCCGATGGCGGTCGCGAGTCCCGTCACCCAACCTTCCCGGAACGGCGTAGCGTGTGCTTCCGTGATTCCCAGTTCTTCCCGGACCTTCTCGTTGAGTGCACGCTCGGGGTCCTTCATGACATCGGACGCCATCGCCCTGGCCCGGTCGGCTTCGATGCCTTTCGCCTCGTACAGGAGCGCAAGTTCTTCCTGTTCCAGCTCGGGCATCATCCTGATCTCATCGCGCTCCATCGCGATCTCATGCGCGTAGACCTCCCGCTCACTCTTGGCGGCGAGGTAGCCGGATGCGCCCATCGAGAGCGCATCGGCGATCGTTCCGGCGATACCAGTGACGAGAATGATAGCCGGTTCGACAGCCGCACCGACGACGCCGGCTACGAGGCCAAAGTTTGCCGTAAGCCCATCATTGAACCCGTAGATGACGTTGCGCAGAAAACCACCGGTCTTGGTGCTATGCCACGGTTCGCTATCGGCCCCCGCCATGCCTCGCAACGTGTCAGCATGCTGGGCTGACTCCTTCGCCAACACGAGCGCGGTATCCTTCGCCGCGGCCAGGGAACTGGTTCGATACAATGACAGGTAGTTCTTGACCTCCTGGCCCTCTTCACGCAGGAGAATCGAGGTCAGAAGCGACGGTCCGAAACGGCGGGCCAGCCAGGCCATCATCCGCGCGCGGCGAGACGGCTCCGGTGCAACCACTTCGACACCGTGTTCCGCAAGCAACCTACGCCACATGCCAACATGGCGTCGTTCGATGTCGGCCAGGCGCTGGTAGACACTTTGCTTGGATGTCTCAGCTTCGTTTGCGAGCACGCTGTACAGGAATGCTGCGTCAGCTTCGTCCTGCAGATGGTGTTTCCACTCCTCCGCGGTTTTCTGGGGGACCGATTCAGTGATGGTCAAACAGGATTCTCCCTGGGGAAGCGGGGATGAAATATGGTCTCTGGGGGGGGCTATTGCGAACAGGGAGAAGGCACAAAAAAAAGAGACGCGGGAACACCGCGCCTCTCTTTTTCCTTTCCGACTCCCTACGTCTTTTCATCTATTCGCGAATTTGAGTGAGCGCCCAGATGGCCCATTGCCTCACTTCGGGGTGTTCATCCTCCATCGCCTCGGCGAGTGCCGGTTCGGCAGCGCGGCTCTCGATCTGCCCCAGTGCCCACGCCGACCATCTGCGGACCACCCATGCCGAATCTGTTCGCAGTGCCGCGCTGAGCGCGTCGACCGCTGACGCACTCTCTATCTGCCCCAGCGCCCAGGCCGACCAGCGCCGAACCTCGATCACTTCATCGGTACGCAGTGCTCTGCTCAGGCTCTCCACACCAGCGGCGCTTTCGATCTGGCCAAGAGCCCAGGCAGACCAGCGGCGCGTCTCACCGTGCTGGTCGGTGAGCAGAGCATGCCCGAGTGCCTGCACGCCTTGCGCGCTTTCGATCTGACCAAGGGCCCACGCCGACCAGCGGCGTACCTCGTTGACGTCGTCACTCGTCAGCGCCGCACTGAGCGCGTCAACGCCTTGAGAACTCTCGATTTGTCCAAGGGCCCAAGCCGACCATCGTCGGGTTTCGCCATACGAATCCGAAGTGAGCGACCGAGCAAGGGCTAAAACGGCCCTTGGATCCTCGATCTGTCCGAGTGACCATGCCGCCCACCGCCGCACTTCATCATCCGGATCTTCCAGGAGTGTCTGGGATATCTCCGGGATGGCCTGGTTGGCCTCGATTTCCCCAAGCGACCAGACCGCCCATCGTCTCACTTCGCTGTCTGAGTCCTGGAGGGCATCCACGAGAGCCCGGACGACCCGCTGGTCCTCATAGTCCGACAAGGCGCGTGCGGCCGTCCTTCTCACCTCGGCGCTGTTGTCCCCGAGGGCCTTGATCAAGGCCTCTGCGGCCGGACCGAAGTCGCCGCCACGGCGTGCGAATGCCTCGTTGAGACCCTGCGCCAGGCCTTCAGCGAGCCCCTCGAGGTTCCCGATTTCGATGTCGGGCACGTCCACGTCGAAGCCAACATCCTGGTCGACCGGTGCCGGTTCCGGAGAACGTAACAGAATGCCGGCCGTTGCCAGACCTGGCACCATCAACGCTGCGATTGCGGCGGCCAACAGCGCCGGCTTCTGGTACCATCGCCGGGAGTCCGCCGTCCCCAGCGGGGTTGCACTCCCGGCAGTTGCCGTGACGATTGCCGGCCACAGATCCCGTTCCGGTGTGGCTTCGCCGGGGAGTTCATTGATGGCCGTGACCGTTTCCTTGATCTCTTCCAACTTGGCCATGCAATCCTGGCATGCGTCGAGGTGCCGCTGGACGAACGCATCTGCGGTTTCGTTCAGCTCCTCGTCGTAGAACGGTGACAACAGTTCTTCGACGATCTTGCAGTCTTTCACGCCGCTCTCGTTGTTTGCTCGCTCATTCATTTGCTCATTGCCTCTCTGACCAGACGGCGTGCTCGGTTGAGCTGTGATTTGACAGTGCCCTCCGCGGTGCCAATCATCTCGGCGATCTCCCGGTACCTGAAACCCTGGATGTCGTGGAGGATGAGAATCTCCTTTGCTCGGGGTGGGAGTTCGGCAATGGCGCGTTCGAGATCGAGACGGGTTTCCGGCATTGCCTCCTGCACCTCGCGCACGAACAGGTCGAGTTCATCCGTCACAGGACTCGTCCGGTCGTCCCGCCGTTTCTCAGACTTGAGATTGCCGAGAATCACGTTGACGCCAAGGCGGTGCAGCCAGGTTCCGAACGCGCTGCGAAACTGGAACGTGTCGATCTTCTCCCACGCGCGAACGAAGATGTCCTGCGTGGCCTCCTCCGCTCGGTTGGGGTCACTGAGCATGCGAAGGCTGAGGGCATACACCCTCCTCAGATGCATCTCGTACAGCCGCTCGAAAGCTTCCGGGCTTCCTTCCTGGGCCTTCTGGACGAGCTGGTCTTCGGTGACATTGACGGCATCCGTCGTGTCGGTGATGACTCGCTCGATGGTGCGACTCCCCATGGTCCAGGGGATACCCCACGGCCAGCTTCGGGTTACTGATGTCACGATTTGCACTCCTTGACAGTGCCTTTGGGTATATCGGTTGGACAGCAATCAACCCGGGATCGTTCGAATGGCCCTCGGATTGTCAGGAGTCGGAACCGTTGATTGCGGCGATAACCGCCGCCTCCAGTAATTGGATGGCAGACTCGAGTTGATCGTTGGGAAGCCCGCCCCGCGCCATCCCCGGACGACCTCCACCCTTTCCACCCGACTGTGCCAGCACGTCCTTCAGGATGGTTGCGCAGTCCAGCGTGTGCGTGTCGGGTCGCGCCATGATGATCTGGGCCGGTGACCCCGGTGTGCCCAGGACAGCCAGGGCGCCGTCCCTCGAAAGGGCCAGCGCGAGATCCTGCAATTCGTTGCCAGGACGTTCGCCGAGACACTCGACTACGAGGGCGACGCCGTTGAGTCGCCGCGCATCGGTCATCAGCCTGGACGCCTCGTAGTCGATCAACGATCGCCTGGCCCTGGTGAGCTCCTTCCGACCCTCTACCTCACTGTCTCTCAATCGGAGGATCGCCGACTCGAGTTCGTCCGTGCCAACCGTCAGCTCATTGGCCAGCTTCTGCACCTGTCCATGGGATGCACGGAGCAGATCGAGGGCCCGACCGCCACAGGCAAACTCCACCCGGGTCTCGGCCCCTCGGCGCTCGCTCCGGAGGAGGAATATCAGCCCCACGGCGCCCGTGTGGGTGGGATGGGTACCTCCGCATGCCGAATGGTCGAAATCCGGGACCGAAACGACGCGAATATCGCCGTCAACTACCGGTAGTTTTCGCAGACGTAAGCGGGCAAGGTCTTCGGTGGTGACGAAACGTGCCTGGATCGGGCGATTCTCCCAGACGACCTGGTTGGCAAGGCGCTCCGCGTCACGGAGGTGGGATTCAGTGATCTCGGGCGCACCGAGGTCGATGGTCACACTCGTCCTTCCGAGGTGGAATGATGTTGTCGGAATCGAGAAGAGGTTCTGAAAAGCTGCAGAGAGAAGGTGCTGCCCCTGGTGCTGCTGCATATGGTCGAACCGTCGTGGCCAGTCGAGCACGCCGCGAAGCTCACCGGCACCGAGGTCTCCGGCTACTTCGTGCCAGACGATGCCGGCCTCTGATTGAACGTCGACCACCTGCACGCCGTTCAGGGTTCCGGTATCGGCTGGCTGACCGCCTCCCTCGGGATAGAATGCTGTCTGGTCGAGAGCGTAGCGAAGCGACCCTGGCGCGACCACCCGATCCACTATCTGTGCGTCGAATTCCCTCAGGTAGGGGTCATCATAATACAGGCGCATCGTCGGGTTCATGAAACGAATGACACGCCTAGCCTCAATACTGTTCAGTTAAGGTGACCGGCAGCGGCGGCGTGGACGCCGGTGCCGCGTGAGCACATGGACCCGGTAGCTGCGGCGGCGGGTCCGGCGGCGGCGCCGGGGACGCAAGGGATAGTTACTC
>Ga0302046_10004878_pt1 | contig 11868 bp, 10 predicted proteins | sample RVTome_11_FD_200261 | JGI IMG/M metagenome (GOLD analysis project Ga0302046, IMG submission 200261) | Soil microbial communities from uranium-contaminated site in the Upper Colorado River Basin, Wyoming, United States - RVT147D111 (version 2) ... | reverse complement strand
CGCGCGATCCTTCACCTCCACACTCGGAGTATGGTCTCCGTCAACGTGGACGTCTGGCTACCGAAGTTGGGGGATTCCGAGTATGCATTAGTGTCGCAGATCAGCGTCAACTTCTAGCCTTCTCAACGGAGCGAGGAACCGATGTCCAACACGAGTCACGCCCTGCTGGCAGCGCTCGCGCTCGGCCTGGCCGCGTGTGGCGGTGGTGAGCAGCAGCAGGCCGAAGCCGCACCCGGACCTCCCGAGGCGACGGCCGCGGCGCCCGCCGCGCTGCCCGCGGGTGAGCTTCCCGCCGGCGTGACGCCGGCCATGGTCGAGGAGGGCAAGACCCTCTACCACGGCGCCGGCATCTGCTACACGTGCCACGGGCAGAACGGCACGGGGGTCACCGGCCTCGGGCCCGCCCTCGGCGACGGGGAATGGCTGCACAGCGATGGCTCCTACGACGCCATCGTGGCGCAGATCCTGAAGGGCGTGGGCGCCGACGAGTCCAAGACCGGGGTGGCGATGCCCCCCAAGGGCGGCGCCGCCATCACCGACGACCAGGCAAACGCCGTCGCGGCATACGTGTTCAGCCTGCGCGGCTGACGCGGTTGGCGGTCCGGATGGAACGAGCGGCCGCGGGGGAACCTCCCCGCGGCCGTTTTACCGTCCCGGCCCCCCGCCCGCGGCCTCGATCCGGCGCCGCTGCCCCGGCGTGAGCATGTCGCGCCCGATGATATCCCGGACGATGCGCGCGACGAACGCGTAACCGCGCGCGTCCGAGGTGACCCAGCGCTGCCACTCCAGCTCGTCGAGCGCGCGACGGGCCTCGTCGAGCGGCATTTCCACCGCGCGGCAGACCGCCTCCTCGGTGACACGCTCCGACAGCACCGCCATGCCGGCCAGCACCCGCTGCGCGGGCGCCGTCAGGCCGCGGAATCCCACCCGAACGGCGGCGACGACACTGTCGGGGAGGTCGGCGGGGAGGGTCTGGCTCAGCGTCCGGGCCGGCGCCGGCCACACGATGCCCGTGTCGTCGGGCTCGAGTCCCAGGGTAATGGCGTGCAGCAGCTCGATGGCGAGCAGGGGAATCCCGGCCGTGTCGTTCGCCAATCGGCGGGTCACCCGGCTCAGCGCGTCCGGCGCGTACGCCGGCAGGGCCCATTCGGCGAGCGCGCGCAGGGCGGTCGTGTCGAGCGGCTCGAGCAGGACGGTGCGACCGTGCAGCGCACCGCCGATGGCCGCCCGGAGGTCATCCAGCACGGGGGACTGCGCGCTCGGCATGACCGTGAGCAGCAGGAGCAGCGGCTTCGCGCGGGCGTCGCGGGCAACGGCGAGGAGCGTGTCGGACGTCTCGTCGTCCAGCCAATGGGCCTCGTCCACCGCCAGGACGAGCGGCTGGTCCTCCACCGCGGCCAGGACGATCTCGCGGAAGGCCCGCGCCAGCGACATCGCGCCGTCGCCGCGGGCGCCCGGGAACCGGTCCGCCCACTCGGCCAGCCGGCCGCCGACGCTGGCGAGCGCGGCCTCCGCGGCGGCGGCGACCCCCGGGGCGTCGAGCAGCCCGCCCCGCGCGAGCCCCAGAATACCGCTCCCCGGCTCGTCCCGGTCCGTGCGGACGGCAAGCGCGCGTGCCACCGTGCCGCCGTCGAGCGTCACGCGCCCCGCGACTTCCTCCAGGATCCGCGTCTTTCCCTGCCCCAGATCCCCGTCCACGATGGCCACCGCCGCCCCGGCACCGGCCGCCACGGTATCCCAGAGGTCCAGGAGCGCCTCGAGCGCCGCGGCGCGGCCCACCAGCGGCGCCCGTCGCGTCCAGGACTCCTGGCCGCGCGCGCGCGCCGGCCTGGCGCGGGCGCGCCCACCGTGGATGCGCGCCGCGAGCGCCACCGTCTCCGCGCCCGGCGCCGTCCCGGCCTCCTGGGAGCGCCGTTCGAAGGTCCCGAACACCTGGGCGGCGGCCGCGGGGTCGCCGGCCAGCACCTCCGCATGCATGGCCGTCTGCACGGCCAGATCGGACAGCGGCTCCGCCGCGAGCGCGCGGCCGGCCGCACGCCGGGCGTCGTCAATCCGTCCGGCCCGGAGGCAGGCGCGCGCCACATGTACGGCGGCGTCGGTCAGGCGGCGTCGCCATTCGGCGCGTGTGGCCGTGAGCCAGTCCTCGAACGGCGACGCACCCGGAACGCCGAAGCCCTCCATGAACTCGCCCGCGGCCAGCGTGACGGCCTCCTCCCAGGCCCCGCGCGCGGCGCACGTGTCGAAGTCCTCGGTGTCCATCCGCACGCCCTGAGCCGAGAGCCGGATCAGCTGGCCTTCGGTTTCGAGGGCGTCCGGCCCCAGCGCCTGGCGGATCACGCGCATGGCCTCCCGCAGCGAGTGCCGCGCCGACGTCTCCGCCTTGTCGCCCCACAGGAGACCCACGAGATGATCGCGCGTGCGCGCGCGCCGCGGCGACAGCGCCAGGTACGCGAGCAGGGCCAGGTGCTTGCGCCAGAGCAGCTCCGCGGGCGCGGCGGCGCCGTCCACGGTGAGGTCGGGTGGTCCGAGCAACCGCAGGTGGAGCATCGGTTACCGATGCCGGCGGCGGCGGTTGTTCACGAGCGCGCGCACGCCGCCATCCACGCGGACAGCTCGTCCCGCAGCGGCCGGTACGCGGCGTCCGCGCCGGCCCAGCGCGCCACCGCGTCCGGGAGGAACCGGCAGGCGGCCGCCGGGCCGCGGGACGCGCGGGCGAGCCGGGCTCGCTGCACCCGCGCGAACGTCTCCAGGGCCCAGTCGAGTTCGGCCGCCTGCGGGTGGCCGTCGGGCCAGCCGGCCAGGTCGGCGTTCTCGTACCATGCCCACGCGGCGTCCGCCGCCTCGGGCTCGCGGCGGGCGAGCCATTCCCCGCGTCGCAGGAACAGCACGGCCCGCTGCATCGGATCCTCGACGGAGGCCGCGAGCACGTGGTGCCGAAGACTGTCCGTCAGGGCGAGGGCCCGCGTGGTGTCCCCCTGAGCGGCCAGCACCAGCGCGTCGCTGAGCGCCCGCAATCCGGTGGCGCCCGGCGCGGCGTGCAGCACCTGCCGGTGGGTTTCCACGTCCGGCGTCCCGCGCGCGAGGGCGTCCAGCAGCAGAGTCCAATTCGCGCGGGCCGTCCGCTGCGGATCGCGTTCCCCTTCGACGCGGGCGCGCCCGGCGGCGCGTTCCGGCTCGGTCACCCCCGGTACGCCGAGGGCGGGCAGGAGCACGCGCCACTGCGCCGCCGCGAACCCGAACTCCGGATCGCCCGCCACGCGGCCCGCGTCGTCGAGGCGCGCGAGGGCGGCGGCCACCCGTCCTCCGGCAAGGAGCGACAGCGCCTGCGCCGTGAGACCGATCGTGCGCATGCGGCCGTCCGGAAGCGCCGCCAACTGCTCGCCAATCGCGTACTGCGCGTCCGGCAGCCCGAAGGACAGGCCAAGCCGGACCGCGCGGACCAGGGACGACGGCCCGTCCGGAGAGGACAAGACTTCGGTGCGTTCGCGGGCGGCGTCCGCCGGCGGAAGGAACCGCTCGTCCCACGCGAGGTCGAGGACGCATCCCATGCAGAAGTCGCCCTCGGGTTGCGCCCGCGCGATCTCGGCGTGGGCGGCGAGCGCCAGGCGCGCGCGCTCCGGCTCACCGCGTCGCGTGAGCGCCCAGGCCAGCATCGAGTACGTGGACGCGACGTACGGGTTGGCCGCGGCGGCCGAGTCCAGGGCTGCGATGGCGTGGTCGAGCCCCTCGTCGGCAAAGGCGCCCCGGTGGAACAGCTCGTTGCCCAGCAGCAGGCGCGGATAGGGATCGTACGGGAAGCGGGTAATGGCCGACCGGTAGATGGCGAGCCGCTCGGGAACGGTGTGCGCGAGGTCGGCCTCGATCAGCAGCCTGTCCAGGCCCACGAACGCGTCCGCATGCCGCGCATACATCGCGCCGAGCGCCTCGACGTCCGCCATCGTGGTGGCCCGGCGCCACCGCCGCACGTTGTACCGGCCCCACTGCGCCAGCGCGAGCGACGAGTCCAGCGCGATGGCCCGCTCGTAGAACGTCTCGGCGGCCGCCCAGTTGTCGCGCTCGAACGCGCGCTCGGCCGAGACCATGGCCGCGACGGCGGCCACATCCCTCGAGGGGAGGCCGACAAAGGCCGTCGCCAGCGCCGGGCGGACCGCCCGCACCACCGCGAACGCGACGCGATGGCCGAGCGCGACCTGATCGTGCGCCGCGCCGGTGACCCGGGTCAGCTCCCGCACCGCGCCGTCCCGGGTGACCAGCTCGGCCTCGACGACCATCGAGTCGGCGGTCACGGTGGCCCGCCCGCGCACGACGCTCCGGGTGCGGAGATCGTCCCACGTTCCGGCGGGCAACGACCCGAACACGTCGTCCCGGCGCGCCGCCCACGGCCTGGTGAGGGCGGCGGGCGTCACCCGCAGACCGGAATCGCCAAACGCCCGCGTGAGGTTGCCCTCGATCAGGTAGTCGAGGAGCGCGGTGGCTCCCGGATCCCCGTCCGCGACGGCGAGCGGCAGCACCGCCACGTCGCTCTCGGCGGGCGGCTCCTCCGGACCCCGGGGGAGGAGCAGCAGGGCCAGGACCATCACGACCGCCGCCGTCCCCGCGGCAGCCCACAGGCCCCGCCCGGCGCGGTCGGAGCCGGCGAGCGCGCGGACCATCGCCCGGGCGTCCGGCCACCGGGCCGCGGGTTCGAGCGCCAGGGCGCGCTCCAGCGCCGCGCGCAGACGGGACGGGACGCCCCCCCACTCGCCCGCGCGCGGGTCCGCGCCGGCCCACCGCCGCCCGGTCACCGCCTCGTAGCACACCATGCCCAGCGCGTACAGGTCGGCCGCGGGACCCACGTTGGCCGTCGCGAACTGCTCGGGCGCCATGTAGGCCGGCGTTCCCGGCGAGAATCCGGTGACGGTGAGCGCGCCGTCGCCGCTGGCCAGGCTGCGCGCGATGCCGAAATCGCCCAGCACGGCGCGACCGTCGTCGCGCAGGAAGATGTTGGAGGGTTTGATGTCCCGGTGCACGATCCCGCGGTCGTGCACCCGCGCCAGGCCGTCCAGTACTTCACGGGCGATGCGCACGACGTCGGAGGCGGGCAGGGGACCCCGGGCGAGCCGCTCGGCCAGCGTCCCCTCGAGCCGCTCCATCACGAGGTAGAACAGGCCGCCCGCTTCACCGACGCGATGGATGGTCACCACGTTGGAGTGGCTCACGGCCGCCAGCAGCCGTGCTTCCCGCTGGAAGCGCTCGGCGGCCACGGCGGTCGCCTGCTCCGGCCGCAGGACCTTGATGGCCACGGCCCGGTCCAACGCCCGTTCCCGCCCGAGGAACACCACGCCCATCCCGCCGGCGGCGAGCTCGCGCTCCACGTCGTACTCGGCTCCCAGCGCGGCACGCAGCCGCTCGATCAGCGCGGACATGGATGCGGGTCCCTCGATCCGGTGTTGAAGCTCCCGCCCGCCGCGCCCCCCGTCAAGCAGCCGATTCCCTTCCGGTGCACCCCCGGTGACCTTTCACTGCGAGTCCGTGAATGACTCCGGAGGTGGCACCATGACGCTGACGCTGACCTACCTTGGCCACGCGGGCTTCACGCTCGACGATGGCCGGCACACGCTCGCCCTCGACCCGTTCCTCACCGGCAATCCCGTGGCCCGTCACAAGCCCGACGACCTGCACTGCCAGTTCATCGCGCTCACGCACGGCCACAGCGACCACGTCGGCGACACCGTGGCCATCGCACGCCGCAACGACGCGACCGTCATTGCCGTGTTCGAGCTGTGCAACTTCCTCGCGGAGCAGGGGGTCGGGCGTACCGAGCCCGGCAATCCCGGAGGCAAGATCGCGACGCCGTTCGGCTGGGTGGCGTTCACGCAGGCCTTTCACTCGTCGTCGTACGAGGGGCGGTACCTGGGGATGCCCTGCGGGATCGTCGCGCACATCGGCGGCGTGACGGTCTACCACTGCGGCGACACCGGCCTGTTCGGCGACATGCGGCTGATCGGCGAGGTCTACCAGCCGGACGTGGCGCTCATTCCCATCGGCGACCGCTACACCATGGGTCCGGAGCTGGCGACCCGGGCGGCCGAGATGATCGGGGCGCCGGTGGCCATCCCGATCCACTACGACACCTGGCCGCCCATCGCGCAGAACACGAAGGCGTTTGCACCGAAGGGCGTGCAGGTGAAGGTCCTGAAGCCGGGGGAGTCCTGGCGGACTGGAGCGTGAGCCTCTGACGACCGGCACGCGGCGGCGCATGCGGGCGGTCGTGATCTCCCGGCCGGGAGACCCCGAGGTGCTCGTGGTGCGCGACGTGCCCGTGCCGGAGCCGGGCCCGGGCGCCATCCGCGTGCGGGTCCGCGCGTTCGGCGTCAACCGCGCCGACCTGCTCCAGCGGCGCGGCCGCTACCCCGCGCCCGGGGACGCCCCGCAGGACATTCCCGGACTCGAGTTCGCCGGTGAGGTCGAGGCGGTGGGCGGCGGGCCACAGCCGTGGGTGGCCGGCGACCGCGTCATGGGGATCGCGGGCGGCGGCACGTATGCCGAGTACGTGGTCGTGCCGGCCAGCCACGCCGTGCGCGTGCCCGAGGCGCTGACCGACGCGGAGGCCGGCGCGGTTCCCGAGGCGTTCGTCACCGCGCACGATGCCCTGCGCCGTGCGGGGCTCCGCGCGGGCGAATGGCTGCTCGTGCACGCGGTGGGAAGCGGCGTGGGCGTCGCGGCGCTGCAGCTGGCCAAGGCGATGGGCGCGCGGGTGATCGGCACGAGCCGAACGCCGGACAAGCTCGCGCGCGCCGGGGCCCTGGGGCTCGACGTGCCCGTCCTCACGCCCAAGGAAGACTTCGTGGACGCCACGCTGGAGGCGACCGCGGGGGCGGGCGCGGACGTGGCGCTCGACCTCGTGGGCGGCGCGCAGTTCCCGCGGACGCTGGAGGCGCTCGCCGAGCGCGGACGGCTGGTGCTCGTGGGGCTCACCGCGGGGGCCGTCGCGGAGACGGACCTGGGCGTGATTCTGCGCCGGCGCCTCCGCATCGAAGGAACGGTGCTCCGGCCGCGGAGCGCGGCGGAAAAGGCGGACGCCGTGGCCGGCTTTGCCGCGGACGTCCTGCCGCTCCTCGCGCGCGGGGCATGCCGGCCGGTGATCCACGCCGTGCTGCCGTTCAGTGCGGTGGCCGAAGCGCACCGCATCATGGAAGCGAACGCGAACTTCGGGAAGCTGGTGGTGGAGGTGTCGTGAAGACCGTATCCGTGCGTCACGAGTCGTGGCCGCTGCGTGGCGTGTTCGCCATCTCGCGCGCCGCCCGGACGCATTCGGAAGTGGTGGTCGTCGAGCTGCGGGACGGCGACGCCGTGGGACGCGGCGAGTGCGTGCCGTATCCGCGGTACGGCGAGAGCGTGGCCGGCGTCATGGCGGCCATCGAGCAGGTCGCGGGCCGCGTGGCGGAGGGTCTCGACCGGGCCGGGCTCGAAGCACGCCTGCCGGCGGGGGCGGCCCGCAACGCACTCGACTGCGCGCTGTGGGACCTCGAGGCCAAGCGCCGCGGTCGCCCGGTGCACGCGCTGGCCGAATTGCCGCCACCCGTTCCCGTGGTCACCGCCTTCACCATTTCGCTCGACGCGCCGGAAGCGATGGCGGCGAGCGCGGCGGAAGCCGCGCGCTATCCGCTGCTCAAGCTCAAGCTGGGCGGCGAGGGTGACCTGGCGCGCGTGCGTGCCGTCCGGGAGGCGGTCCCGGACGCACGGCTCATCGTGGACGCCAACGAGGCCTGGACCGCGGCGCAGCTTCCCGACCACCTCGCCGCGATGGCCGATCTGGGCGTCGAGCTGGTCGAGCAGCCCCTCCACGCCGGAGAGGACGGCCTGCTCGACGGCATCGCGCATTCGGTTCCCGTCTGCGCGGATGAATCCTGCCACACGAGCGCTGACGTGGCGGGCCTCGTGGGGCGCTACGACGTCGTGAACGTCAAGCTCGACAAGGCGGGCGGGCTGACGGAGGCGATGCGCGTCGTGGCAGCGGCGCGGGGGGCCAAGTTGCGGGTCATGGTCGGTACGATGATGGGCACGTCCCTGCTGATGGCGCCGGCCATGCTGCTCGCATCCGCCGCGGACTGGGTGGATCTGGACGGGCCGCTGTGGCTGGCCAAGGACCGCCCCGACGCGCTCCGCTGGGATGGGACGCACCTGCATCCGCCAGTTCCCGCGCTCTGGGGCTGACCGCTCGCTGGCCCGCTCCGGCGCCCTGGTCTTACGCCGGGAGTGCCGGAGTCACTTCCCGAGGAGCCGGATCTGGCTTGCGTCGGCCGCCTCGGTCGGTGATAACCGTCACCGTCTTCTTGTTGTATCGAGTCAGCATGCCGACCACCGGAGGGCGGCCGTCGGGCTGAAACTCCACCCGATCGCCGATGCGAAACTCCAGCATCGCGGCATGCGCACGCATCTGGCGCAGGAAGCGGAGGCGTGCAACTATGCGGTTGTTCAGGTCAATGAGCTCGGCTTCGGTCAGCTTGTCAATGTCCACCTTCATCTAACCCTCCGATCAGAGGCGCGTGCGGGAGGGAGGCCATAACCTCAGCGTCCCCCGCCATCGCCGCTCAACTGGCGTTGGTACTCTGCTTCATCGAAATGCCCTCTTGACTCCACGATCAGGCCATCGGCACCAATCGTCCATTCCTCGTAGCCACTAATACGAACGGGGTTGCCCGTGCCTCCAGGGCCGGTGTTCGTTCCAATCCACGTCCAGTAAAACGTTGCGTGGCTGCCCTCCTGGCTCACCGAGTCCATATTCACGACCATGTCGGGGAATGCGGTCATATATTCCTTGGCCGTGGCGGCGATCACCGCGCGCCCGACAGACGGAGCACCGGCATTGACGGAGAGGGATCCCTTCTCGGCATAGAACGACGCCAGATCGTCGGGATTCAGGCCGCTCCAGGCTGCCGCATAGCGGGTTGCGAAGTCGTTCAGCTCAGCCTGGTTCATAGACGCCGTCCTCGTGGTGCACGCAGTCATGCTGAGAAGGGCCGGCAGCATGAGAAATGCAGACCTCAGGGTCCGACACAGTTGGCGACGGGTGACCACTTGTTCCTCCATCGTTTCGATGTCCGCGTAACTTGACACTCGTGTTGGACCCGCGAACGGTCTTTCCGTCCGGCGGCAGAGCACCCAGTAGATTGCCCGCTGCAACCCAAGTCGGCAAATGTAGCGCCAGGATCCCGTGGAACGGCTCCGGCACCCGGCCAGACGCCGTCCACCAGACGCGCCTGCATCCGCCCGTTCGCGCGCTCTGGGGCTGACCGCTCGCGGCCCCGCTCCAGCGCCGGTAATTTCGACCCACATGCCGGATCTCCCCGAGCATCTGCGCCAGGCCCTCGCGGGCCGGTACGACCTCGAGGCCGTCGTGGGCCGCGGGGGGATGGCCACGGTCTACCGCGCGCGCGAGGTGAAGCACGGGCGCACCGTCGCTGTGAAGGTGCTCCGCTCCGATCTCGGCGAGCTGATCGGGCCCGACCGGTTTCTGCGCGAGATCGAGATCGCCGCCCGGCTGATGCATCCGCACATCCTGCCGCTGTACGACAGCGGGCGTGCCAGCGGGCCCGTGGGCGGCACGGATGGGGACGTGCTCTACTACGTCATGCCGTACGTCGCGGATGAGTCCCTGCGCGGGTTGCTCAGCCGGATCCGCCTCATGGACCGCGACGGCGCGGTCGAGATCATCCGCCGGCTCGCCTCCGCGCTCGACTACGCGCACGCCTCCGGCATTCTCCATCGCGACATCAAGCCCGAGAACATCCTGCTCCCGGGTGGACAGGCCGTGCTCACGGATTTCGGCATCGCCAAGGCCGTGAGCAGCGCGGCCGAACCCGCCAACCTGACCCGCACCGGCATCGCGCTCGGCACGCCCGGATACATGAGCCCCGAGCAGGCGGCGGGCCTCGTGGACCTCACGCGGGCCACGGACGTCTACAGCCTGGGCGTGGTGGCCTACGAGATGCTGGTGGGTGGGCTGCCCCGGACGTGGGTGACGCCCGACCTGCTCGCGGCCGGCCGGTTTCTCGAGGCGGCGCCGGACCACCGGGCGCTCCTGAATCGGCTCCCGCCGGGGACCGAGCGCGCGCTCGTGCGGGCGCTCGCGCTCCGATCGGAACAGCGGTATCCCGCGGCCGGCGAGTTCGCGCAGGCACTGGCCAATCCGGAAACCGTGGGGATGCCCGCCGTGCCACTGCCCGCCGTTGCCCGGGAACCCGCATGGCCGCCGGCCGGCACCACGTCCGCCGCGCCCCCGGCGCGGACATCAGCCACCGCGCCCACGACGACGCCCGGGTTCCTCGGCGCGCCCACCAGGATCGTCGTGGAACGGATCGTCCCCGGGCTCCTGCCATCGGACGAGCACGAGTACCTGTTCGACGAGATCCGGGCCGCGCTTGGGCACGAGGGGTACGGCACGGCCTCGCACCAGACCCTCATCTGGACCGCACGCAAGCCCAAGAAGCTGGTCAGCGCGTTTGATTTCGAGCAGATGTGGGAGAGCGCGCAGGACGAGGGACCGAACATCGCGGTCCGCATCTTTGCCCGGCATGGGCAGACGCGGATCCAGCTGGAGCAGCGGCTTGGCGAGACGGCGGGCGGGATCTTCGGCGGGATCTGGGGCGGAGCGGGCGGGGGCGGGACGGCCGTCCTTCTCGGCGTCGGGATCCCGCTGGGTGCGTCGGTGCTCGTCATTCCCGGTGCGGCACTCGTGCTCGGCGGGACCTACGCCATCTCCCGGGTCATCTTCCGCTCGGTGGTGGCCACCAAGGCCCGCATCCTCGAGGACCTGGCCGACCGCCTGGCCGAGCAGTGCGCGGAGGCCGTCGGCCGATAGCCGATAGCCGATGGCTGTCAGGGCGAGATGGATTCCGCCCAGCGGACGGGATCACCTACCGCGATCTCTCCGTCGTCCAGCACCTCGCCGAACACACCCCCACGCCAATCCGGGCCGAGCGCGGCGCGCAGGCCGGGCAGCGCCTCGTCCATTTGCTCGCACGGCCGCGTCTCGCCGTGGATCAGGATCTTCACCCCACCCACCGCGAGCGTGCGCCCGCGGGTGTCCGCGAGCGCGACCCCCCGCACCAGCAGGTTGGCGCGCCGCATGGCCGGATCGAGCGCGGGCCCCAGCTCGCGGCGCAACGCGTCGAATACTTCGCCCGCGATGATCGTGACCTGCCGCTTCCCACCCTGGTTCGCGTTACCGCCGATGCCCTTCCCGGCCGTGAGCGCCGCGCGTGGCGCCGGGTCCATCGGGCCACCCTTGAACCGCTTCACCCAGATGGCGTCCAGCCGTCCGGCGGCCATGCTAGCGGGACCCCGCCTGGGCCCGCGTGTCCTGCTCCACGAGCCAGTGCACCAGCCACGTGCGAATGCGCTCCAGCCGGTCCACCAGCAGCCACGGCTCACCCGTGCGCGAGAGACCGTGCGAGGAGCGCGGATACCGCACCAGCTCGACCGGGATCTGCCGCTTCTTCAGGGCCATGAACCACTGCTCGCCGTCCCCGATGGGCGTGCGGTGGTCGTCCTCGCTGTGGATGATCAGCGTCGGCGCCGTCACGTGCTCCACATACGAGATGGGTGACAGCCGGCGGTACCGCTCGCGCTGCTCCCATGGCGTGCCGGAGAACGCGTATTCCGTGAGCCCCTGCGCGTCGGAGTCGCCGTACCAGCTCTCCCAGTTCGTGATCGAGCGGCTCGTCACCGCCGCGTGGAACCGGTCGCTGGTGGACGTGAGCCAGTTGGTCATGTAGCCGCCGTAGCTCCCGCCCGAGACACCCAGGCGCGAACCGTCAATCTCCGGGTACTTGGCGAGCGCCGCGTCCACGCCGCCCAGGTAGTCCTCGGAATCCACCTCGCCCC
>Ga0302046_10004877_pt1 | contig 11868 bp, 10 predicted proteins | sample RVTome_11_FD_200261 | JGI IMG/M metagenome (GOLD analysis project Ga0302046, IMG submission 200261) | Soil microbial communities from uranium-contaminated site in the Upper Colorado River Basin, Wyoming, United States - RVT147D111 (version 2) ... | reverse complement strand
CGACGAGCTGTCCGGCGGCGTAGTCGGGACGCGGACGCTCGTGTGGGACATCGAAGATCTGGACGATCCGGTCCTCGCGCTCGAGTACATGTCCGACAACAAGGCCTCCGACCACAACCTCTACGTTCGCGGCCAGTTCATGTATCAATCGAACTACGTCAGCGGGCTCCGGATCCTCGACGTTTCCGACCCGGCGAACCCGAAGCCGGTCGGGTTCTTCGACACCGTGCCTGGTGGCGAGGACACACCGGGATTCGCGGGGTCGTGGAGCAACTATCCGTTCTTCGAGTCCGGCAACATCCTCGTATCCAGCATGCGCGAGGGTCTGTTCATCTTGAAGAAGCGGCGGCCCGAGCTCGTTCCCTGATGTGCCGGTACCGGGAGCTCGTCGTGTGTGATGAGCTCCCGGACCGGAGCCGACCGGCACCCGGCGAGACGCGGATCGCGTCAGCGGGATCCGCCCCCCGCCGACCGGGCCGGCCACTCGCGCTCTTCCACCCGTTCGAGCGGCTGGAGCTGCCGGGCCGGGCGGGCGGCCGTGCGAGTCGCCAGGTCGTACTGATCTCCCGGCGCCAGGAAATAGAACAGCCCGTCGTCGCCGACCATCTTCTGATGGTCGTATATGACCACGTACGACTCGCCCAACACCTCGAAACGGTCGCCCTGCACGACGATGGCCGTATTCTCATCGATGCCGATCCCGAGGAGCTCGGGGCGAGCCGACACGATCTCGACCAGGTCGAAATGGCGGTTTCTTCTCAGCAGGTGCTGATCGATCGCCGCGTTCTTGAGAAACCCGAATCCGATCTCGTGATCCCCCATCATGACCGTGTTGGTCTCCGTGTCGCCGCGCGCCAGATAGGAACCCTGGATCGTGGCGCCGGCCGAGGAGCCGCCGATCACGCCCCCCCGCTCGAGCAGGGCCCAGAGCTCGGCCTCGGTCCGCGTGCCGAGATAGGCATCCGCGAGCCGCCACTGCCGCCCACCGGCGAACCAGACCCCGCCCGCCTCGCGAAGCGGCGCGACGAAGGACTCGAGGTCCGCCACCGCCGGGGCCGTCGTGTGGAGCACGGTGAGGTCGCGGGCGCCGGCGTCCCGGAACTGACGGAGCCCTTCGTACGATTGGTCGTATTCCGCCGCGCCACCCGCGGTCGGGATCACGATGATGCCCGCATCCGGTCCCCCGGCGAGATCGATGAATCGGCGAACGATGGCCGGGTCCTGCATCGCTCCCCCTACGATCACGAGCGAGCCGTTGGCGGGTCCGATGGTCTGGGCGGCGAGCGGAGGCGACGAGACCGCGGAAGACAGCGGGAGCGCCACGAGGGTCCCGAAAGCAACCACGAGGGTCACGAAGTGGGTCGCGACGGGCGCGTGCACGACGTCTGACCGCGGCATGAGATCTCTCCTTCGGAGCTGATGGGACCGAGCGGGCATCGACATGACGTCGGGGCACGGTATCCACGCCCGCGGCGTCCCGCGACCGGCCGACCCCGCGGGCTCTTCGCGACCGCCGACCCGAGCGGCAGCGTACCCGTTGCCGATTGCCGGTGAGCGAATCGGTGACCGCCCGCGACCGTGATTCGTCTTCAGTAGGACTTCTCGTAGGACTTCTCGAGGAAGGAGGGTCGCGATGAGAGCCCGGTTCGGTGTGGTCGCGCTTCTGCCGTTGTTGGCCGGTTGCGGGGTGGCCTTCGGGGCCGGCGGCGGCGTGCATTACGATGAGGGATATTACGAGGACGGATACTACGAGGACGCGTACTACGGGTCCGGCGGCATGGGCGGATACGACCGCGGCCACGGGGGGCGCGTCGACTATCGCCGACTCCCGGTCCCGCGCGGCCACATTCCGCCTGCAGGCCGTTGCCGCGTGTGGCTGCCGGGCGTGCCGCCGGGGCACCAGCCGAGCTCCGGATCCTGCGCGCGTCTCGAGCGTCGAGTGCCACCGGGCGCGTGGCTGCTCGTGAGACCGGCCCGCAACCCGGGGGTCGTGGAGCTGCTGGCGTTCGACGATCGCAGGCCGCGTGTCCGGCTGAGGTATCTGTACGACACCCGGTCGGGACGCCGCCTGAGCTACTGATCGGGTGACACTCCCCCCTCCGGTTGCCTCCCGGGGGGGCGCGCCAGTACTGGTATCTGATGATCCGGTTGGCGAGCAGAACGGCGAGCGGCATATCCAGGCGCGAGGCGCTGCGCCGTCTGGGCGTCATCACGGCCGGAGGGGCTCTGAGCGGGTGCGTGGGCACGCTCAGGGGCGGACCCCCGCCGGGCGGCCCCGCGAACGCTCGTCAGCCGCGCCGACGCCTCGCATCCGTCGACGTAGCCGAGGATCGAGTGACCCGCACCCTCGTCGGGCTGCGACCGTACCGCGAATCGGGGTTCGTCGTGCGAACCGATGTGCTCGACGGAAAGCCCGTGGTACACAACTACGGTCACGGTGGCGGGGGGATCACCCTGTCGTGGGGTACGGCTCACCTGGCGCTGGAGCATGCCGCCGCCACGGAGCACCGCGAGGCGGCGGTGGTAGGCTGCGGGGCGGTAGGGCTTGCTACTGCGAGGCTTCTGCAGCGGCATGGCTGGCGGGTTCGGATCTACGCCCGCGACCTCCCGCCGGAAACGACGTCGAACATCGCGGCCGGCCAGTGGTCCCCGTTCAGCGTGTACTCGCCATCGGCGGTCACGAGCGGGTTCATGGAGCAGTTCCGCCGCGCCTCGCGACTCTCCTACCGCCACTACCAGGATCTCGTGGGCCCCGACTACGGGGTGAGCTGGATCGACAACTTCCACGTTTCGGATGCGCCGATCATCCCGAGCGGCATGCACCTCGACATGCCGGATGTGTTTCCGGGGATCCATGACCTCTCCCCGGACGAGCACGCGTTTCCCGTGCCTCACGTCCGACGCGTGGTCACGATGCTGGTCGAGACGGGCCGCTACCTGAGGGCCATGGAGCGCGACGCGCGCCTCGCCGGCGCCGAGATCGTCGTGCGGGACTTCCGTTCGCCCGCCGAGCTCATCGACCTGCCGGAGCCCCTGGTCGTGAACTGCACCGGGCTCGGCGCCCGGGAGCTGTTCGATGACCGGGAGCTCGTCCCGGTCCGGGGACAGCTCCTCGTCCTCCTGCCGCAGCGCGAGATCGACTACATCCTGCTGCGCGACGGGGCGCCGTACTACATGATGCCGAGAGCCGACGGGATCGTGCTCGGTGGCTCGTTCGAGCGCGGCGAATGGTCGCTCGACCCCGATCCGGCGGTGTCGCGAAGGATTCTCGACGCGCACGACAGCTTCTTCGCCCGCATGGATCCCGGGGTCCCCCGACCCTCGTGAGCCAAGCCACGGTATCCGGACGGGGGGCCGCCAGGTGGCGACGCGGACACCCGTGGATCTACCGCTCCGATGTGCGTGTCGAACCGACCGGCGGCGCACCGGGCGTGGTCGGAGTCGACGACGAGCGCGGGGCGTTGCTCGGGAGCGGGCTCTACTCCCCCACCTCGGAGATCCGGCTCAGGATGCTGTCGAGGGGCGACATCGCGGTGGATGCGGAGTGGTGGCGCGACGCGATCGCCGGTGCAGCGGCCCGGCGCGCCGGTATCCGGGCGACGGCGCATCGACTGGTGCACTCGGAGGCCGACGGATTGCCGAGCCTGGTCATCGACCGATACGGCCCATTCGTCTCCGTCCAGCTGCTGTCGGCCGGCCTGGAAGCCGTGCGGTCCGCTGTCCTCGAAGCGATCGAGGACGTCCTGGCGCCCACGGGCATCGTGCTTCGAAACGACGTGCCGGTGCGGGATCACGAGAGCCTGCCACGCGTCGTCGAGACGATCGGCGAGATACCGGAACTCGTCGAGGTGGATTCGGATGGGGTGCGGATGCTCGTCGACCTTCGGGGTGGGCAGAAGACCGGGGCGTTCCTGGATCAGCGTGAGAACCAGTGGCTCGCCGGCGAGGTGGCGGGCGGCGACGCCCTCGATCTCTTCTGCTACGAGGGAGGGTTCTCGCTCCGCATGGCGTCCGCGGCGGACCGCGTGGTCTCCGTCGACCAGTCGGCACGGGCGCTGTCCCGGCTTGCGGAGAACGCGGAGCTCAACGCTCGCGGCAATATCGATGCGGTTCAGGCCAACGCCTTCGACTTCCTGAGGAGCGCGGAGACCGGAGGCAGGTCGTTTCGAACGATCGTGCTGGACCCGCCCGCGTTCGCACGGAATCGCCGCGCCCTCGCACGCGCCATGGCCGGGTACAAGGACCTCAACCTGCGGGCCCTGCGGCTCCTCGATCCGGGGGGACACCTGCTCACGTTTTCGTGCAGCTACCACGTCTCCCGGCAGGCGTTCGAGGACATGCTGCGCGAGGCGGCCGCGGATTCGGGTCGGCGGGTCGTCCGGGTGGCCACCCTCGGCGCCGGGCGAGACCACCCCGACCTGCTGGCGGTGCCCGAGAGCAGCTACCTGAAGGGTACGCTTCTTCAGGCCATCGAGTAGGAACCGACCCACCCGCCGGCGTCCGTTCCAGGTGTCCGCTCCATCCCCGCCGTGGACGCGATACGTTTGATCGTGCGGCCGCGCAGGCCGTTTCCGCGGGCCCGACGGGGAACACAGGATTTGGAGCCGACCGAGACGCAGGTCACCGACAATCGAGAGCTCGGACGCTTCGAGATCCGTGCCGAGGGGGTGGTCGCGTATCTCGAGTACACGCGCGGGCCGTCGGTGATCGTGCTCGTTCACACCGAGGTGCCCGAGCGACTCGGCGGACGCGGGGTCGCCGGCCGTCTGGCCCGCCACGCGGTCGAGCTGGCTCGTCGCGAGCTCCTCAGGGTGGATCTCGTGTGCCCGTTCATGCTCGGCTGGATCGATCGGCACCCGGAGCATGCCGATCTGCTCCACGGTGGCTCGGGGGCCGCTCTCGATGACCCGTTCTGGTTCTGATCCCGGCCCCGAGTCTGGTTTCCAGGCCGGTTCCGGCGGCTCCGTTGTAGGACCGGTGAATCCGACGAGATTCGTCAGGTACGAGACGGGTTGCGACCCCCGGTTCGGGATCGAGGTGGAAGGCCTCGTGCACGAGCTCGCCGGCGACCCGTTTGCACGGCCGGCCGCCACCGGTCGAGCCGGGCCTGTTCGCGAAGCTGCCGTCGTCGATTATCGGACCCGAAGCCGAGATCGCCATGCCGCCGGACGCGGTGGACCTGCACTTCGAGGGCGAGCTCGTGCTGGTCATCGGGCGCCGTGCCTGCCGCGTTCCGCCCGAACGGGCGGGCGGTCACGTCTTCGGCGTCACGTGCGGAAACGACGTGAGCGAGCGGACATGGCAGCGAGACGACCTGCAGTGGCTCCGAGCCAAGGGCTCCGACACGTTCGGGCCGCTCGGCCCGGCGATCGTGTCCGGGCTGGACGCCGACGACCTGCGGATCGAGACGAGGCTCAACGGTCGCGTGGTGCAGTCCGAGAGCACCGCCGACCTCATCTTCGCGACGTCGGAGCTCGTGAGCCGGGCGAGCCGCTACGTGACCCTCGAGCCGGGCGACGTGATCTACACCGGAACGCCCGGCTCTACATCGGCCCTGAGCCATGGGGACACCGTCGAGGTCGAAGTCCAGGACGTCGGGATCCTTCGAAATGGCGTGGTTCGCGATCCCCGCGGGTAGTCCGCTCGCGGGTGGGCACGCGGCCCGAAACTGCCCCTTGCCCGGGCCCGGTCGCGGTCGGATGTTCCCGCGTCGAAGTGTTCCCTTCACCGCCGGAGAACGCATGATTCGTACGTGTTGCCGGGCCGGCACGCACCTCATGGCTCGCGTCCTGCCGCTGATCGCCGCTCTCGGGATCGCCTCTCCCGGGGCGGGAGCCGCGCTCCAGGACGAACGGACGACGCTCGACGGGGTGTTCAGCGCCGCCCAGGTCGCTCGCGGCGAGCAGATCATGTTCAACATCTGCGCGGAGTGTCACGTCCCGGATGACTTCGGCTCGTCGTTCATGACCGGCTGGGCGGGCGCGACGGCGTACCGGCTCGTCGATGAGATACGGAACACCATGCCGGAATACGAGCCGGGGAGCCTGCCCGACAAGGAATACGTCGATGTGGTGTCCTACATGTTCTCCTTGAACGGACTCCCTCCGGGGGAGACGGATCTCGGCGCGGACAGGGAGACTCTCCAGGCGATCACGATCGCGCTGCCCGAGGGCGATCTTTCGGCAGCGCGTTCCACGCTCGCGATCGTTCCTCGGCTGGACGGCCTTCCACCGCGGCGCGCCGGCCGCCGCGGCCGCGAGGGCGTGCTCGAGCGGATCTTGCTTCGCTCCGACCGGTAGCTCGACGGCGACGAAACGTTGGGGGTTTCGGCGAGCGGCGCGACCCGCGAGCACCCGATCCTCGGCCATCACATCGCCTCGCAATGGCTGCGGTTCCTCCACAATCGGTACGCTACCGCCGGGTCGGCTCCGGGACCGGGACTTCCGCCGCCACCCCCGCCCTTACGCTCCGGATCGCCGCTACCGCCTCGAACATGAGCCACAGTTCGAGCACGAAGATGGCCGCCCCCAGCACGAGCAGCATGGTCTGACTCTCGTCCGCGAAGCGCTGCAGGTTGATGATCATCGCCCAGGTGGTCATCAGGAGCAGAAACGTCATCGGGACGACCGTCACCCACACAGGGCGCTTGAGCCGATACAGATAGAGCGTGATGATCAGCAGGGTGAGACCGGCGAGCAGCTGGTTCGTGGTGCCGAACAGCGGCCAGATCCGCATGCCTCCGGCCCCGCGATCGAGACCCAGCGCCAGGAGGCCGCAGCTGACGACCGCGATGGTCGTCGCCATCCAGCGGTTCTGGACGATCTTGATCCTGTACTCGACCCCGAGCTCGGAGATGATGTAGCGTTGCAGCCTGACAGCGGTGTCGAGCGTGGTGGCCGCGAAGCTGATCACCACCACGGCCGCGAAGATCGTCGCTACCTCGGCGGGGATCCCGATCCCGCTCGCGATGACGCCGACCCCGCTCACGAACGCGGTGACGCCACCGGTGGAGGCCGCGGCCCAGCTCCCGTAATGGGCGTGCCACCCGTCGAGACCCGCGAAGATCGCGAACCCCGCGGTGCACGCGATGATCGATGTCAACGCCAGGGCGCCTTCGCCGATCGCACCGCCGTACCCGATGTAGCGGGCATCCGTTTCCTTGTCGAGCTGCTTGGACGAGGTCCCGGATCCGACCAGACCATGGAACCCACTGATCGCTCCGCAGGCGATCGTGATGAACAGGAGCGGGAACCAGCTCGGCGCATCCGCCGGGAGATTCGTGTTGATCGCCGGGGCCACGATTTCGGGGTTCGTGATGAGGACGCCCGCGCCGATGATCCCGAGGGCCACGAACAGCTGATGCCCGTTGACGTAGTCGCGTGGCTGGAGCAGCAGCCACACCGGTAGCACCGACGCGACGAAGGTGTACGCGAACAGGATGACGATCCACCCGACGCGCTGTCCGTCGGCGCCCGCCGCCTGAGCCGCCACCGACGCGTCGCCTCCGGCCGCCGCGAGCTGCGTGCTCGTCGCCCCGAACCCGATGAGGTCCGGGAGCTCGAGCGGCATGTACTGGCCGAACCAGATCATCAGGTACAGGACCGCGAGCGCGCCCAGCGAGGGCTTGAGGATCCCGGCACCGGTGCGGTAGATGAGGAACCCGACCACGAGGGCGACGACGAGCGACCCCCACACCGGTACCACGGCGCCGGGGTTGGCCATGAACAGGTTCGCGATGATCACCGCGAACACCGCGTTCACCATGAGGAGCAGGAAGAAGATCAACAGGAGGAACAGCACGCGCGCGCGCGCGCCCACGATCGATTCCGTGAGCGTGCCGATCGAGCGGCCCTTGTGACGGGTCGAGATCCACAGCGCACCGAAGTCGTGCACCGCGCCCGCGAACACGGTGCCGAGCGTCACCCACAGAAACGCCGGCAGCCACCCCCATATGACGGCGATGGCCGGACCCACGATCGGCGCCGCTCCAGCGACCGACGTGAAGTGGTGCCCGAACAGCACGTGCCTGTTGGTGGGCACGTAGTCGACGCCATCCCGAAACTCGTGCGCCGGCGTCACGAAGTCCGGGTCGAGGCGGTAGATCCTCCCCGCGACGAACTTCGAGTAGAACAGAGCGCCGGTCATGAAGGCCAGGATGCCGACGACGAGCAGAACGATCGAACTCATGCAAGTACCTCCGCCCGGACCTGCTTGAGTGCGTCGACGCCGACGGGATCGGACTCCTGAAGGCGGACGCGGAGGACGGGCCAATCTCCGAGGTTCTCGGAGATTCTCGCAAGGTAGATTCCCTCGCGCTCCCGCCGGCCGCGCATGAAGTCGCCCTCGTCAACCCCCGGTGCCGGTGGCGGCAGGACCTGGTTCACGATGATCGCGCCCACGGGGATGCCGTACTTCGAGAGCGCCTCGACCGCCGTCTCGGTCTCCCAGATCGGGAGGCGCTCGGGGATGAGCACGAAGATGAAGGCGGTCCGCTCGGCGTCGGTGAGCGTCTGACGGGTGCGGAGGAAGCGGGCCCGGCGCTGTTCGAGGGCATCCAGGATCGGATCCGCGCGCGCGGCGTCCAGTCGTTCGGACCCGGCCACGTTCTCCCACATCCTCGCGAGCGCGCCGACCTTGCGGCGCCGACCGATGAGGCCGCTCATCCACGCCCCCATCAGCTCCGGGAGCGACAGGAGACGAAGCGTCTGGCCCGTCGGGGCGGTGTCGAACACGATCCGGTCGTACTCCCGGCCCTCCACCTCGAGGATCCGCGTGAACCGATCGAACATCGCGGCCTCCACGGCGCCGGGCGACACGCGGGCGATGTCGATCTGGCGCTCGACCTCGGCCTGCAGACGCGGCGGCGCGGCATCCGCGACCCGCCGCTTGACCTCGGCGACGTACAGATCGGCCTCCCTCTCGGGATCGATCTCCATCGCCCAGCAGCCCGCGACGACCGGTCTCGGGCGGGGACCGAGCGCGAGCTGGAGGATGTCGGAGGTCGAGTGCGCCGGGTCGGTCGACACGAGGAGCGTCTTCCTGCCACTGGCCGCGAGCCGGAGGGCCGTGACGCTCGCCAGGGTGGTCTTGCCCACCCCTCCCTTGCCGCCGAAGAAGAGGATCGGTCGGTCGGGCAGCTCCGCGCCCGCGTCCACGCCCGATCGAATCTCCGGGGTGCTCAACAACAGCGGAATCCACCCTCCGGCGGGTGCTCCATCCCCATCCTGACGTGCCAGGTATGGAACTCCTCGAGCAGGTGCGGATAGAGCTCGAGCATGTAGAACTGCAGCGGATTCGGGATCCCGAGCAGATCCGAGAACCCCATGAGCAGAAACGCGTCGTGCTGCCGCAGGTACTCGCGGTGGATGGCCGACCGGTACGGGGCGATGTACAGCCCCTCGTAGATGTCGCGCGCAGCCCGGAGGCGCCTGCGGAGCCCGGCTCCGAGCCGTCGGAGATCAGCCATGCCCTGAACCTCGGCGAAACACCGGCGCCTCGCCAGCAGCCCGTCGGTCCGTGCCCTACTCGTGCCGCAACGCCTCGGTCGGCTCGACCCTGGCCGCGCGTCGCGCCGGCAGATAGCTGGCGAGGAGCGCGACCGCGCCGAGGAGGCTCGCCGTGACCGCGTAGGTCGGCAGGTCGACGACCTCAACGCCGTACAGGAGCGCGGAGAGAAGCCGCGAAGTCATCAGGGCCACGACGACCCCGACCGCGAGGCCGAGCGCCGCCAAGCGTGCGCCCTGACCGACCACCATCCGGGCCACCTCATCCCCGCGGGCCCCGAGGGCCATCCGCACGCCGATTTCGCGTGTGCGCGTCGCGACGGCGTACGAGACGACGCCATACAGCCCGACGACTCCGAGCAGCACGGCGACCGCCGCCGCGATCGCCAGCATCAGCACGGTGAACTCCGTGCGCGCCGTGGATTGTCGCACCAGGTCGCGAAGCGTGGTCACGTTGGCCATCGGCAGGTTCGGGTTCACTTCCCGCACCGCGTCCCGCATCGCGTCGACCAGGGCCGAGGGTCGGGTCCCCGCGCTCCGGATCACATAGGCCATCGAGGCCTGCGTGAACACGCTGTTCCCCCAGAAGCCGTCCTGGACTTGAGGCCAGAACACGAGCCCCACGGGATCGCGATCCGGACCGTCGTCGTGGACCGCGCCCACGACACCCACGATCTCCCGCCACTCGACATCGGGCTCGTTTCGCAATCGACGCCCGATGGGCGACCGTACGTCTCCCCAATACCGGAGGGCGAGGTCTTCGGAGATGACCACGACGTTGCCGTGATCGTGCGTATCCGCCCACGTGAGCGCCCGGCCCGCCAGCACCGGATTCCCCATCGTCTCGAAGTAATCCCCCGACACCCACTTGAAGCGGTGGAGGTTCGGGGTCCCGCCCTCCGCCGTCGGGAAGTCCTCGAGGAGGACGTAGTCCTCGACAGACAGGCCCTCTTCCATCGGCAACCGCGACACGAGGGCGGCCGAGGCCACCCCGGGGATCGCCGATACGCGCCGGACGATCTCCTCGTGCATTCGGGCGACGAGCGCGGGATCCGGCTCTTCCGCTCTCGGGATCGAAATCCTGAAGGTGAGCACGTCGCCGGGGTGTTGGAATCCCGGTCTCACGGAGCGCAACGCCTCGAGGCTCCGCACCATCAGCCCCGCGCCGACGAGGAGCACGAGCGCGAGGGCGATCTGGGTGACGACGAGTCCACCCCGGGCCCGTTGCCGGACACGGCTGTCGCCGCCGCCACGGCCGCCCTCTCGAAGCGAGCGGACCAGGTCCGGACGGCCGAACCGGACGATCATCATGCGGCCGAACCCGAGCGCCGCGACGAGCGACAGGACCAGGGTCAGGACGATGACCGGCAGGTCGATCGAGATCTCCGTGATGCGCGGCAACCCGGTCCGCGTTCCCCCGGTGATGGTAGCGAGCCCGAGCGCGGCGACCAGCAACCCGAGCGCTCCACCCGCCATCCCGAGAATCATGCTCTCGACGGTGAATCCGCGCGCCGCCCTCCCGCTGCTCGCGCCGAGTGCGGCGCGAACAGCGACCTCCTGCTGGAGCGCTTCGCCCCGCACCATGAACAGACCCGCGACGTTGGCGGCGGCGATCAGAAGGACGATGCCCACCGTCCCGAGCAGGGTCCACAGGATCCGGCGCACACCACCGACGGCCCGATCCTTGAGAGGACGCACGACTCCCGCCAACCGCGCGTCGTCGATCATCTCCTGCGGCAGGCCGCGGCCGGTCCGCTCGACCGCGATCGGGATCAGGCGATCTATCTCCGCGGTCGCCATCCCGACGGTCGCGTCCGCGCGCAGACGCGCGACCGAGCGGTAGCTGAAGTTCGAGATGCGAGCGACCGATCGGTCGAGGCGGAGCGGCAGCAGGATCTGGGGCTCGTAGTCGAGCAGCCGGAACCCGGGAGGAAGGACCCCGATGATCTCACGCGAGATGCCGTCCACCCGCAGGGCGCTTCCGACCACGCCGGGATCCGCCCCGAACCTCGTGCGCCAGTAGTCGTGACTCAGCATCGTGGTCAGTGCGGCACCCGGCAGATCGTCGGCGGCCACGAACCGCCGGCCGCGGGACGCCTGGACGCGGAGGACCGGGAGGAGCCCGTCGGTCACCCGCATCACGTCTATCTCTTCCGGTTCCCCGATCCCGGTGACCGCGGCCTCGCCGGCGTTCCAGAGCCCGAGATCCTCGAATACCCGGTTCTCGTCCCGATACGTGAAATAGGTCCCGTCGGCGAGCCGGATCTCGTCGAAGCTCCACCCGGGAGCGGTATGCGTCAGGTCGACGAGGCGATCGGAGTCGGGGAACGGGAGCGGCTCGAGCAGAACGCCGTCGACGACGGCG
>Ga0302046_10004876_pt1 | contig 11869 bp, 8 predicted proteins | sample RVTome_11_FD_200261 | JGI IMG/M metagenome (GOLD analysis project Ga0302046, IMG submission 200261) | Soil microbial communities from uranium-contaminated site in the Upper Colorado River Basin, Wyoming, United States - RVT147D111 (version 2) ... | reverse complement strand
TGGCGCCTCGAACAGCGGGCCGCTCATCTCATCGAGGCAGCTCCGATCCGGCTCGCGGGTTGGGTCATCAAAGAACTCGTCGGTGGCCTGAATAGCGCACTCGGTGTCGCTGAGCAGCGAGTGGCCGGACCCCGGAAATTCGAAGTAATATGCGTTGCCCAGGGTGTCGGCGGTCAATCTGCCCCATTTGGGCGGCGTGGCCGGATCGTATTCGCCAACCATGATGAGCGTTGGGATATCGCTGATGACCGGCTCATTTTCAAGTGGGACGGCGGCGCCGGCGTCCCACTCAGCACAGGTCTCAAACATTCCTTCGGTCGTGCTGAACATGGCCGGAAAGAATTCGTCCGGGATTTCGGCCAGGGCAAGCTGCTCGGCCAGGTCCGGGTCGCCAAAGGCATATTCATCCCGGCACATGACCGAGTTGTACATGCCTTCGCTGTCGCTGCGATCCTCCTCACCCTGGAATTTGGCGGAGGCCTCCGCCCAGTTGAGATCGGCTGCCAACTCCTCATACAGTTCGAAGTCGTCCTCGGCGACCTGGTAGATCATCATCGGCAGCATGACGATGAACTCTTCCCCGGCCTTCATGGCCTGTTCAATCGTACCAACCAGGTCATCGCCGTAGATTTCGGCATCAGGCGCTTCGTTTAGGCGGGCGACCGTTTCCAGCAGGACACCTTCCAGGTCAGGGAAGGCGGCGCTACAGTTGGGATCACCGGCGCAATCGTCGAACAGCAGCCTGAAGGCTTCCATGGTGTTGATCGACTCGTCTTCAGCCGTGGCGGCATTGGGCGGGAAGGGCGAGTCGAGCACGACGCTGCGGACGCCTTGAGGATGGTCACGCATCACGACCAGGGCCAGGCGAGTACCATAGGAGATGCCCAACAAATTCCAGCTTTCATAGTTGAGCGCCTCGGCCAGCGCAGCGATATCGGCGGCATTCTCGGCAGTGTTATAGGCGCTTAGATCGATGCCGGCGGCCAGCAGCCGATCCCGGCAGTCAAGCTCGGCCTTCTCGTCAGGTTCTTCGGCCTCTAATTCCGTACAGTTGAGGGTTGGCGTCGAGTAGCCGGCGCCGCGCTGATCGATAAAAATCAAATCACGCTGGCGGCTGAAAGGATAGTCGATCCAGCCTTCGGGCTCGGCGATGAAATCGGCCAGGGCACTGCTGCCCGGACCCCCGGCCAGGTAGACAATGGGATCAGGCTGTACGTCCGGACCGGGGGCGCGCAGGATGGCGACGGCTAACTCGATATCCGGACTGTCGGGCTTCGTTCGATTCTCCGGAACGGTGAGGGCGCCGCAGTCCAGGGCCAGCCCGACCGGCACGTCGAATGGACAGTTGGCTGCGCGAGAAGGGCCGCTGAACTGGGCTGACCCCGGTGCTTGCCCCCCGGTCCTGGCTTCGTCGCCGGCTATTGTTTCGCCAATCCGCCAGACAACGGTGGCTATCCCTAATTGAACATCGTAGACCTCGGCCACCACTTCGCCTTCATCTTCCCGGCAATCGAAGGCCAGCAGATCGTACAAACCCGTTTCAAAGTCGGTGTAGCTCAGGCCGTCGCCGGGGAGCAGGACCTCGTCGAGGATGTTGTCGCCTAACTCCTCTGCCCTGCTGCGCGTGATGGCAATATCGCAGATTTCCAGTTCGGTTGCGTTGACGATTTCCAGGACAATGTCTTCGGAGTTTGGGGCATCGAACCCAGACGGCTCGGCTGCTGCTTGTTCTTCAGTATCAGGTTGAGCGGTAGCGGCAGGCGCGGCCGTTGGCACAGAGGTCGGCGTGTCTGCTGCCCGGATGGTTGGGGCAGGCACGCCGGTCGCCTGGGACTCAGACTCGCCGCAGGCCGTGATCAACAACCCGGCTGCGGCCAGCACAAACAAGAATCGCCTTGCTTTCATGGTCTAAAACCCTTAATTTTTGGATGGTTCATTGAACTTTGAACGCAAGCATCAAAGTTGTTCTGCATCCTTTTTGTTCATTGCACCTTGTTCATTGTTAATTGACTCACTCCTCAGCCGGCGGCACGGACCGGCGCCGGCGTTTGGTTTCACTGCGACGTTGTTTGACCGCCCGTCGACGCTCCTGCGAGGCCACCGATGGTTTGGTCTGGCGGCGGGGTTTGGGCTTGTGGGTGGCCTGCCGGATTAACTCGACCAGCCGCTCAAACGCATCCTGGCGATTCCTTTCCTGGGTGCGGTATCGCTGCGCTTCGATGATCAGAACGCCCTCCTCGGTCAGACGGTTCCCGGCCAGCCGCATCAAGCGCTGGCGGACGTCAGTAGACAACGAGGGCGAGTTGGCCACATCAAAGCGCAGGCGGACCGCCGTGGCCACTTTGTTGACGTTTTGCCCGCCCGGCCCCGAGGCGCGGAAAAACTCCTGCTGGATTTCGTTCTCGTCAAGGGCGAGGGTGTTTGTGATCTGAAGCATAAGGTTGAGTTTGAATGATTTCAATCATAGAGCACAAGAATACTGGCCAAGTATCCAGCTCTTTTTCAAGACAAGCTTGAAAAAAATTGTGAATTGTGGGGTCTGCTTTTCATTCACCATTTACCATTCATAATTCACAATTTGTTTGCGCCAACATCGACAGAAATTTGTCGATCTCATTTCGTTAGGCACTACAGTTCCTTAAAGACCTTCGCCAACGACTCGCCATAAACGGCCAGATCCCACTCGCAAAAATAGCCAAAGGGCGTTTGCCAGACTCGATAACCGGTGTCGCGCAGGCGTTGGTTTAGATTGTCGAGCAGAGTCCGGGCAAAATCGGGCGAGGCAGTCGAGCTGGAAAGATGGGTGAATGAGTGCAAGACGACGTTTTTGAACTGGCGTTTGTTGGCCAGCCATTTGATATTCTTGATCACTTTGGTTTCCAGTTTGGGGTTGGCCTCGTCCTCCGCCTCGGCGTGCAGAAAAACGACAATGGCATCGTGAACCGTCTCGCTTACGTCTTGATCCGGGACATCATCGAGCGTTTTGGCGAAAGACTGCCAGTAGAATTTCCTGGCCTGGAAGAGCAGCAGTTTCATTGCATAGCTAACCGGATTACGGATACACCCGTCCCAGCGTGCGGGGGAAGGGGCTGGCTTCGCGGATGTGGTGAATCCCGGCGATCCAGGCGACGGTGCGCTCGACCCCCAGGCCAAAGCCACTGTGAGGCACGCTGCCGTAGCGACGCAGATCGAGATACCACTTGAAGGCTTCTTCCGGCAGGTTTTCCTCGTGGATGCGTTTGAGCAGCAGATCGGGGTCGCTGATGCGCTCGCTGCCGCCGGTGATTTCGCCGTAGCCTTCAGGAGCCAGCATATCGACGCTTTTACAGACTTCGGGCCGGCCGGGCCAGGGTTCCATGTAAAAGGCTTTGACCTGGGTAGGATAGCCGTAGACAAAAATCGGCTGATCGAACTGTTTGGTCAACTCGGTCTCGTGCGGGCTGCCAAAATCCTCACCCCATTCGATCTTGAGCAGTTCTTTCAGCTCAGGATCATCAGTGCCCGCCTGGATTTTTTTGATCCGCTCCAGGGCGTCATCGTAAGCGATGCGGGGGAACGGCGGCGTGACCTTTTCGAGCATGGCGGTATCCCGCTCCAGCACCTCGAGCTCGTTGGCCCGCTCCTCCAGGCAGCGCTGGACGATATAGCTGATGAAGGCTTCTTCCATGTCCATCAGGCCGTCCAGATCGCAGAAGGCCATCTCCGGCTCGAGCATCCAGAATTCGGTCATGTGGCGGCGGGTTTTGCTTTTTTCGGCCCGGAAGGTGGGGCCAAAGCAGTAGACTTTGCCGAAGGAGTAAATGTTGGCCTCGTTGTACAGTTGGCCGGTTTGGGCCAGATAAACCGTCTCGTCAAAGTAATCGACTTCAAAGAGGGTGCTGGCGCCCTCGCCCGCGGCCGGGGTCAGGATGGGTGTGGTCATCTCGACATAGCCGTGGCTGTCCAGCCAATCCCGGCAGGCGCGCATGACCGTGGCCCGCAGGCGCAGCAAGGCCCACTGCAAGCGGCTGCGAATCCACAGGTGCCGGTTTTCGAGCAAGAACTCCACGCCGTGCTCTTTGGGCGTAATCGGGTATTCCCCGGCTTCCTGCACCACGCGCAGCTCACTCGCGTCGATTTCATAGCCGCCCGGCACCCCCGGCGCGCGCTCATTCACTTTGACCACGCCCTTGACGATCAGGGCCGATTCTTGCGACAACCGTTTGCCGGCCTCGAACGTTTCCGGCGGCAGATTGGGCTTGAACAGCACGGCCTGCATGATGCCGGTGCCGTCGCGCACCTGTAAGAACTGGATCTTGCCTTTGCCGGTCTTGGCGTACAGCCAGCCTTGAATGATCACTTCTTCGCCCACGTAATCGGCGATTTTTTCGATGGTAGCGATTTTGGTCAATGTGCTTGCTCCTTTGTAATCGGAATAGCATCGAACTCATAATCCCCTTGTTTAGCGTTCACGCCCTTGCTCCACAAGATCTTTTACACTGATACCCAAAGGCGGCATCGCATCGCGTGCAGCTCTCATGCGTTTGGCGACTTCGATCTGGTACTGGCGTATTTGATCTTCAAGGGAAATATCCTCTAGAAAGATAATGGCAACCGGCACTTCCCGATCTGTCCGGGGTAGCGATTCTGTCGGTAGAGGTTTGAAGGTTTTACCGTCGTAGGTACCACGAATTGTTAACATGATTCACCTCTTATCAAGGACTATTAGTGGTTTAACAGCTATTGAAACGATGCAGTACTGACTAATCGTCCTCTAATTCAGCTTTTATTTCTTGGTATATCTCATACTTGTTTGCCCATCGCATGAACTCAATATCGTCACCCATGTCACCTCGTTCAAAACGCTCATAAAAATCATGAGACTCTAGCTTATACTGAAGTTCCAACGGCCTCAATTCTCTGATAACTTGAATAAAATCGTCTAATGGGGAACCATTTTCAAGAGAGTTCTTCGCCGGATTGAGGCAACGTCTGATGAGAAAATTTTGTGATCGACACTTAAAGCCTCCTTTTTACTTCAGACAAACGTGCATATGAGCATAGTCGTTAGTTTAGCCGGGTTCCCCATTTGTACAAATGGGGAGCCAGAAGGAAATTTATATTGATTGGGTTACGCACCGATTATAAGAATTTCTTTGGACCTGGAATTAGTAGATAGGACATATTTGTACTGCCCGAAGTACTCGACCGTTATATTGTTTTTGTACTGCTTGAGCAATGATACTAACTCATCCTCAAACGGAATGCCATCACTCCTATATGAAACGACAAGGATACTATTATGGTGATGCCGAAACAATTCATCAAAAGCAGAGTGAATTCGTTTTTTATCTGTCCACTCACTCGCGCGTCGTTTCAAACGTCGATGCTTCGAATTGTAATCGATGTGATGGCTCCACTCATCATACATCGTCAACCCTTCCAGGAAATGGTAGAAATCGAAGTAATCGACGGCAGTGCCGCGCTTAGAGATGTAGGGAGGGTCGATATAAACCAGATCATAAGCGCCCGGCGCCTCGACCGCGTCTAAGTTCAGGGCCTGATTGGATTGGCCGTTGTCGAAGACGGCCTGGTTGGCTTCGTTGACGAAAACGCGAAACCATTCCTCAAAGGGACGATCCCAGGTCGTTTTGTTGCCAAAGGAGCGCTCGACCTCCGCTTGCCGGATATAAAGGTTTTTTCGATGAAACAGGTTGTAAGGCCGCTTGATGATACAGGCCTGACACAGGGCAAAAAAGGCCAGCGCAAACTGATAAGGATCGCTCAGTTGGCGAATGTTGGTCATCGTCTGATCGAGCCAGGCATTCTCCCAGGCGGTAAAGTAGATGTCGTGGAAGCTTTTCTGGATGAAGTCAGGATAAGCCAGGTGCGATTGTCTGGCCAATAACTCGTCGACGATCTCAGGCTCGAGACGGGTCTGCTGATTTTCGATCAGCGCCAGGCCGGCGTAATAATTAAAGCGAAGCAGATCATTATAGGTCACCCGCTTTCCGGCCTGCTTCAAGCGATAGGCCACCGCACCGGTGCCGCCAAAGGCGTCCAGGCAGGTCCTAAAATTCAGCGGGGCGAGCTGCTCCCAGATCCAATCGACCAGCCTGGCCTTGCTGCCCTGATATCGGGTGGATGGGAATTGAGCGACCTGCTCCGGGAACAGGGCGGGCTGGTAAACGGTGGTTTTGGTCATGGCGGCTTTTTGTCCCTTTAACCATTATATCAAACACCGCCGCTAAATCCAACTATCTCATTTCCTGAAATACCAAAATAATCGGTAAAACGCCCAATGTCTAATCTCCAATCCCACATCCTACATCCCGCATCCCACATCGCCTTAAATCCTGGTTAAAACTGTTTGCCAAAGCCCTGGCTCTGCTTTATGATTAGTTGACGATGACGTTACGCGCTGATCCGATCAAATCAATCAAGCCGGCTGAGTCGGTTTCCATTTGGGTGCGTTTGCTGGGCCTGGTCCACTGGCCCTGGGAACTGATCCCCATGCTGCTGACCCTGGGCTGGCTTTACCGCCGCACCATCCCGCCCGGCATTAGCTCGTGGCTGGTCGAGGGCTGGGACTCGGCCATGTTCCAGGTCACCGGCAGCACCTGGGGCCTGCCGCACTCGCCCGGTTACCCCCTCTATACACTGCTGGCCAATCTGTTTGTGCGCCTGGTGGGCTGGCTGCCGGGCTTCGCCAATACCTCGGTGGTCTGGCGAGTCAGTTTTTGGTCGACGGTCACCAGCCTGTTGACTTTGATCTTCCTCTACCTGGTGGTGCGACGGCTGGCCCGCCAGCGGGCTGCCGCGTTGATCGCCAGCAGCAGCTTGGGTATCAGCTTCATGTTTTGGCGCGGGGCGATCATGGCCGAGGTCTACAGTTTGAACGCCCTGATCTTCGTCCTGACCTACTGGCTGGTCTTGAAATGGGATGACGACCGGCGGCATCGCTGGTTGGTGGCTTTGGGCTTGACCGTGGGAGCCGGCCTGGCCCACCACCGGACGGCGTTGATTCTGCTGCCCACCATCGCCCTGTGGGCCTTGATCAGGCGTCCCAGGAATGCCGCAGCCAGTATCCGGCCCAAAGAGTCGGGACGCCGCTGGTGGATCGTACTGCGCCGCTGGCTGATTCTGGCGGGCGCTGCCATGCTTCCCTTGCTGACTTATCTTTACCTGCCCTGGGTCGCCCGCAACCGCGTGGGCCAAACCTGGCTCTATGCCGATACCTCGGATTGGAACACCTTCTGGTTTGTCGTCTTGACCCGCGAATGGTGGGGCCTGGTCGAGATTCCACAAACATTGCCGGCCTGGACTGGGGCCCTGGAAACGCTCTTGCGCCAGCAAGCCGGCCAGATTTCGACCTGGGGCGTGATCGCCGGCATCATTGGGCTGCTGGCGACCCGGCGCTATCTGTGGTTGTTTGGACCGCCGTTTCTGGCGCTGGTCTTCTTCGGCGTTTCTTATCAAGTGGCCGACCTGGACAGCATGCTCATCCCCCTGACCCTGACCCTATGTGTGGGGCTGGGCAACCTGATCGGAATTTTGATCCGGCGTCTGGTTAGCTGGCTGGTCAAGTTGATCCGGGTTCGGGATGAAGCATTCAGAGGAAAATGGATCAGCGTGGTTATCCAGCTTATCCTGTCAATTGGGCTGGTTATGACTGCCTACTGGCTCATCAACCCCCTCACCCGCCTCAACTACCAACGAGTCGATTTGAGCAGCGATTGGCAGGCCGTCGACCTGGTCGAGGAAGTCGTCGCCATCGCTCGCGCCGGCACTCCACTGACCATCATTGGCCAGGATAACAGCGTCCTGCCCGATTTGATCTATGCTCAAACCGTGCTCGATCAGCCGGTCGAGCCCCTTTCGACCACGACCCTGGGCCGCATGCCGGAAGAAGCCAGCATCGCCCTGCTGCAAGACCGCTTCGAGCAGGGGCGGCGGGTGCTGGTCGATATCGAAACGATTGATTTGGAATTTATTCCGTGGCTGTCGCATGCCGTTGAAACCGGTCAAATTTTTCTGGCTCCAACGGGCCATCCCTTTTTGTGGGATTTGCTGCCTCGCCCCTTTAATAGCGTCCTGCCGGAAAATGAAGCCTGGACTCAAATTCCACCCAATCAATTTCTTGATGGCCGGGTCTCGGTGATTGCCTATCATCAGCGTATCATCCACAAACGGACCGGCTGCTTCCTGCGCCTGACCCTGTTCTGGCGGGTCGAGGAACTGTTGGTCCAGGATTATTTTGTCGCTGTTCAACCGCTGGGTGGTGAAACCGTGCTGGATAAGAATGATCACCTGGCCTTGATGCGGGGCTATTTGCCGACCTCCCAGGTTCACCCCGGCGAGATCGTCCGTGATGAGGTCGATTTGCTGATTCGCCAACCGGCCGCCCTACCGGGAGTCAGCCTGGTGGTCAACCTCTATCAGGTCCAGGGTAATCAATTCCCCACCTTTGGCGAGGCAACCGTGCCGATTACGGTTGATCCGGACGCTTGTAACAATATAAACCTATGACCATAGCACTTACCCGGCCTGATGGCGTACACATTTTGACCAGGGCGACACTGCTGCAACTGGCTGACGATGAGCTATTACGGGTTTTTGCCGCCGGATTGATTCCCAACGCTCTGGCCCAGATCGAGGCCCCGGATCGAGCCACCCGGACCCTGGCCCATACCCTCCATCACGTCGAGCCCCAAACAGTCCCGCTTGTTCTGGCCCTGTTGGTTCTCGACGCCGAAGTCAGCGGCGTCATCGGCGAGACGCGGCGGGTGCTGCCTCTGGCGGGCTTTCTGGCCTATCGGGCCGATCTATCTTCCGAAAAATTCACGTTTGACATGGTTCGCCTCCCACCCCTCAATCCCGATGGGCACTATCTTCTAAATGGGGCCGCTGATTTTAGTTGTGCCGTTCGTCTGGATCTGCACCCCCGGCTCAAGGTGGCCGGACACGTCCGGGTTGCGATCAGCAGTTCGACCCACAGCCCCCAACGCCTGCAAGACACTGAGCATCGCCTGGACCGCCAGGCGCCGGCAGCCGAATTGATCGTCGTCGCAGTCGCCGCCGGCAGCCAGGAACTATCGACCCCGCTCACCCAAGCGCAGCAGAGTAGTTTGATTGAAACGATTGGTGGCGTAGGTTCTGTTGACATTTCCAGCAACATGTCATTCTGAGGAGCGTAGAAAGCGAAGCGACAAAGAATCTCCATGAAGCGATTTGGAGCATAGGCTCTAAGGAGATCCTGCGCACCTGCGGTCACTCAGGCCTGTCCTGAGCGAAGTCGAAGGGATGACATGACCCGAAATGCCAACACAACAGAGGAAAATTGGAGTAGCCTATCAGTTCAATTCTTGATTTTTGGGCAAGAAAATGTTCAACCATGAAGGGCATGAAGAACATGAAGAATAAAAAACTTCATACCCTTCATGTTCTTCATGGTTAATTTTAGTTTGGGTCTGGCTGGCCCAGGTTATGGAATATGAGAATTTTTGGTTGATTTATGGAAAAATGCCTCGCTGCTCTAAGGCATCGGCCACCTGTGAGACCGCCAGCATGAAGGCCCCCTGCCGCAGCGAGACATTATTTCGCTCGCTAAAGTCACACACCCGCAGAAAGGCGTTATCCAAAAAGCGGCGCAACTTGTGTTGAACTTCACCTACATCCCAATAAAACGCCTGCAGGCCCTGGACCCATTCAAAGTAGCTAACCGTCACGCCCCCGGCATTGGCCAGAATATCCGGCGTGACGATAACGCCGCGGGCGTGGAGCATTTTATCGGCCTCAGCACTGGTGGGGCCGTTGGCGCCTTCGACAATGAATTTGGCCTGAATCCCATCCGCATTCAGCGTCGTGATCTGATCCTCCAGCGCGGCCGGGATCAAGGTATCGCAGGGCAGGGTTAGTAATTCCTCGTTTGTGACTTTTTCGGCGTTGGTCAAGGCGTCATAACCTTCCAGGGTCCGGCTCGGTGCGGATTTGGTGTAGTTGAACATAGCTTCCATATCCAGACCGTTCGGGTTGTAATAGCCGCCGGACACATCGCTCACGGCCACGATTTTGCAGCCATCCCGAGCCAGATAGTGGGCCGTCCAGTACCCGACTTTGCCGAAACCCTGGACAACGACTGTCGCCCCTTCGACCGGGGTGCCATACCGTTTCATCGTACTTTCGGCGATGATGGCCACACCCAGCCCGGTGGCATCGGCCCGCCCCACGCTGCCGCCCAGAATAATGGGTTTGCCGGTCACGATTTCTTGGCTGGCCTGGCCCATGAGCATGCTATAGGTGTCACTCATCCAGGCCATGGTGCGTTCGTCGGTGTTAACGTCCGGGGCGGGAATATCTTTTTTGGGGCCGATAATGGGCATGATGGCATAGGTATAACGCCGGGTGAGGCGACGCAGTTCATTTTCGGACAGGGTGTTGGGGCTAACGCAGATCCCGCCTTTGGCCCCACCGTAGGGTAATTCGAGGACGGCACATTTCCAGGTCATCAACTGGGCCAGGGCCGTGACTTCCTCGATGGACACATCGGCGTGATAACGGATGCCGCCTTTGCAGGGGCCGCGAACACTGGTGTGCTGAACCCGGTAGCCGGTGTAAACCTCGATGTCTCCATCGTCGGTTTCGATTGGCAGCGACACGGTCAACGACCGTTCGCAAGAACGTAGAATTCGGTGCAAATTAGGGTTGAGTTGAAGGCGCTCGGCCGCCTCATCGAGATGATTTTGAGCCGTGCGCAGCATCCGCGTCCCGGGTGTCTCCGCTGTAAAAGCCTTGATGTCAGCCTTGTCGTTAAGGGCTGGTGGTGCTAAGGTCATCCTAAAAGCCTCCCTTCAAACGTCATTGTTTGTAAATAACTATCGAGCCATTGGATCAGGTTAGTATACCACGGCCAGAAACAATTCACAATGGGTGTGAATCATCTAACGCTGACGCCGAATCATTCAATATCATACCCCTTGCCAACATATTTATTTATGGTATAATGACATTATGGTAAGTTGTAGTAGAGTTGGGACCCGAGAGGAGCGTGGAGTTTCATGGCAGTCTCGCTAGAATTGGCCATCAGCGCCATCCGATCAGGCCGCAAGGATGAGGGGCGGCAGTTATTAAACCTGCTAATTCAGAGGAATCCAAATGATGACAAGGCCTGGTTGTGGATGAGCAGCGTCGTCGATACCGACGAGCAGCGTGCTCGCTGTTTATATCACGTGCTGGCCATTACCCCAGGCAGCGACCTTGCCCGGCGGGGCTTGCAACTGCTGGGGATCGTTGTCTCAGACTCTCGCCCTGTCAAAGTCCCGCGTGACTCGCAGCCCATAAAAATCCCCAGGCCTTCGCTCAAACCGAGGCCCCAATTCCCATTTGATGTACAAACCGCCGAGGCCGAGTCTGAGCCGAGCGAGGAACGACGCCCGTTTCGCATCGATCCTAAATCCATTGTGGAAGAGCTGCCCTTCACCCCAATCAGCCAACCTTTTAGCCAGTCTCTTGACGATACCGTTGGGGCCGATACACCGGCTCCAACAGCCCGGCCTGGTTCGCAGCCGGTATCGACGCAGCAGCCTTCCGAGCCGGCGCCGGTGGTGCAGCCTAACGCTCAAGGCTATCCGCAGCTACCGGCCGGGCAGCCTCAAGGAGCGACACAGCCTTTACAGATTCCTTCGGAACCGGTGGCTCCCGTTGGTCAGCCACAGCAACACCCTTCCGAACCGGCGCCGGTCGTGCAGCCTGGCAGCGGAGTCGAGGGAGGCCAACAGCAGCCGGCTCAACTGCAAGCGGGTGGGCCCATTAATTCCCAGGATCAAGCTCAATATCCTCATCCGGCTCTGCCCGCCTACCAACAACAACCTTACCCTGGAGCAGGCATACC
>Ga0302046_10004873_pt1 | contig 11873 bp, 11 predicted proteins | sample RVTome_11_FD_200261 | JGI IMG/M metagenome (GOLD analysis project Ga0302046, IMG submission 200261) | Soil microbial communities from uranium-contaminated site in the Upper Colorado River Basin, Wyoming, United States - RVT147D111 (version 2) ... | reverse complement strand
CATTGCGTTCTTCAGTCGGAAGCTGGGCGGCCCGGGGAGGTCGCTCCGCACCGACGTACGGTTCACTCGAAAGCGCACGAACGAGGAATGCCGCAACGCCAGAGACTGGTCCGTACGCTTCTCTTTGTCGCGCTGGCTGCGACCGTCACCCTGATCATGCAGGAATGGGTGGGCGAGGCCACGATCTACGGGTCGGCGATGATGGATCGCCGGGCCGAGCTGCACCAGGCGCTGATGTCGAACGAGCCGCCGCCCGGCGCGACGTGGAGGGACCTGGGCTCGAACGGCGCGAACATCCGCATCGCGGCCGTCCGTCTCGCCGAATGGACGGTCCGGTACACTCCGCTCGATCTGCGCCAGGCCTACAAGGCGATCGATTCGGTCTTCCTGTTTCTCTCGCTCGTGCTGCTGTTCGTGCTGCTTGCCGGGCGCGACGGGCCCGCCTACGCCCTGATCGGCACGCTCTACCTGGCCATGATCCTGCCGCTCACCTACTTCCTGCACTACATGCAGCCGTGGGACCGGATGTCACTCCTGACCTGGATCGCGGGCATCTGGCTGGTCGCGAAGGCACGCCCGGGCTGGCTTGCTCTCTGGCTCGTATTCGGAATGATCGTGAAGTTCGACATCGTGATGCTGCCCGGCCTCTACTTCCTCGCCTGGGCCGACCGCACGAACTGGAAGCAGATCGCGCTCCATACCGGGCTGCTTTTTGCGCTCACCTTCGGGATCTACTTTCTGCTGAACTGGTTCGTGCCCTACGGCACGTGGCCGCGCGACATCCTTGCGATCATGCGCGGAAACGTCGAGGCCATACGGATGCACGGTCTGGCGTATCCGCCGCTGCTCGCGTTCGGTCTGCCGATGGTCCTCGCCGCGATCGGGTTCCGCACGGCCGACCGATTCGCCCGGGCCTGCGTGGTGTTCGCGCTCGGCCTGCTCGGCATCCTGTTCGTGCTCACCAACTTTCAGGAGATCCGCGCGGAGGTGCCCGAGATCGTGCTGCTGCTGCCGGCCGCTCTGCACGGTCTGCGACGACTGCTCGAGCCGATCGAGACCGCAGCGGCGACGCTCCGGCCGCAGGGCGGTGGTGTGGTGAGAGCGTCCCATGCGCGAGGCACATACGCTCAACGCGCCGAGATCATGGCGGACGATTTCGAAGTGCGGCGGACCGATCGCGCGGACTGAAGCTCGATTACCCTGCCTGTTCAGAGAAATGTCCGCGCGCGCGTGACGAAAGGCGCGAGGGATTTCCCCCCGTTCGCGTTCCGTCCACGCGCGCGCGGAGCCACGCTGCGGCGCTACTTCTTCTCCTCGTCCACGATCTCGTAGTCCGCTTCGACGACGTCCTCGTCGTCGGCTGCGGAAGCAGACGGCTCGCTCGTGAAGCCGCTCGTCTCGGCGCCGGCGCCGGCGCCGGCCGTCTCTTCCGCCTGCGAAGCGGCCTGCGCCTGGTAGAACTGCTGGCCCGCGGCGCTGAACGCCTGCATCAGCTCGTCCCGCGCGGCGGACATCTCGCCGGCGTCATCCTGCTTGAGCGCCTTCGTCGCGCGCTCGACCGCGGTATCGATGCGCGTCTTCGTCGCCGCGTCGATCTTGTCACCCCACTCCTTCGTGTCCTTCTCGACCTGGTAGATCAGCGTGTCCAGCTGGTTGCGCGTCTCCACCTTCTCCTTGCGGTCCTTGTCCTCCGACGCGTGCGACTCCGCGTCGCGCACCATGCGGTCGATCTCGTCCTTCGCGAGACCGCTCGACGCCTCGATGCGGATCTTCTGCTCCTTGCTCGTCGCCCGATCCTTCGCGCTCACGTGCAGGATGCCGTTCGCATCGATGTCGAACGTGACCTCGACCTGCGGCAAGCCGCGCTGCGCGGGCGGGATTCCCGTCAGCTGGAACTTGCCGATGGTCTTGTTGTCATTCGCCATTGGCCGCTCGCCCTGCAGCACGTGGATCTCGACCGTCGTCTGGTTGTCCTCCGCCGTCGAGAACACCTCCGACTTCTTCGTCGGAATCGTCGTGTTGCGCTGGATGAGCGTCGTCATGACACCGCCCAGCGTCTCGATGCCGAGCGACAGCGGCGTCACGTCCAGCAGCAGCACATCCTTCACATCGCCGGCCAGCACGCCGCCCTGGATCGCCGCGCCGACCGCAACGACTTCATCCGGGTTCACACCCTTGTGCGGCTCCTTGCCGAAGAAGTCCTTCACGACCTGCTGCACCTTGGGCATGCGCGTCGAGCCACCGACCAGAATGACTTCATCGATCTGCGCGGGCTCGAGACCCGCGTCCTTCAGCGCCTGCTTCATGGGCGGGATCGTGCGCTGGATCAGATCGTCGACCAGCTGCTCGAGCTTCGCACGCGACAGCGAGATGTTCAGATGCTTCGGACCTTCCTGCGTCGCCGTGATGAACGGCAGGTTGATGTCCGTCGACGCGGTCGTCGACAGCTCCATCTTCGCCTTCTCCGACGCTTCCTTCAGGCGCTGCAGCGCCATGGCATCCTTCGACAGATCGATGCCCTGATCCTTCCTGAACTCGTCGACCAGCCAGTCGATGATCTTCTGGTCGAAGTCGTCGCCGCCCAGGTGCGTGTCGCCGTTCGTGCTCTTCACCTCGAACACGCCATCGCCCAGCTCGAGGATCGAGATGTCGTACGTGCCACCGCCCAGGTCGAAGACCGCGATCTTCTCGTCCTTCTTCTTGTCCAGACCATAGGCCAGCGCCGCGGCCGTCGGCTCGTTGATGATGCGCAGCACCTCGAGGCCCGCGATCCTGCCCGCGTCCTTCGTCGCCTGCCGCTGCGAATCATTGAAGTAGGCGGGCACCGTCACGACCGCCTGCTTCACCTCGTAGCCCAGATAGTCCTCCGCCGTCTGCTTCATCTTCTGCAGGATCATCGCGGAGATCTCCGGCGGCGTGAACGCCTTGTCCACGTTCGCGATCTTCACCTGCACGCGACCCTGCGCATCCGTCAGCACCTCGTAGGGCACCCGCTTCCGCTCCATCTCGACTTCGCTGCCCTTGCGGCCCATGAAGCGCTTGATCGAGAACACCGTGTTGCGCGGATTCGTGATCGCCTGGCGGCGTGCAACCTGACCCACCAGCCGCTCGCCGTCCTTCGTGAACGCTACCACGGATGGCGTGGTCCGGCCGCCCTCCGCGTTCGGGATGACGACCGGGTCGCCGCCTTCCATCACCGCGACCACCGAGTTCGTCGTACCGAGGTCGATGCCGATCACCTTCGCCATGGTTTCGTCCTCATTATCCTGTGTTTCGCAATCGCCGGACGCTCCGGCACGCGACGCGGAAGTGCAACGCACGTGCCGGGGATCACGCCCCGTTTGCGCCAAAACGGCCGGTCCCGCTCGCGTTTTGCTGCCTCAACGGCAGGGAACCGCCGCAGCCTCCTTTCCTCGGCCCGGCGCAACACCTATCGTCTCCGCCCTGAAAAGGAGACGCGTTGTTTCCACTCCGCGACGAAAACCCGACGAATCTCGCCCCGATCATCACCCTGCTCCTCATCGGCGCGAATGTCGCGGTGTGGATCTGGGTGCAGGGCGCGGGACTGCAGCTGGCGGTGCTGGCGGAGTCCGTGTGCCAGTGGGGAACGATCCCGGCGGAGCTGACGGCCTCGGCGCCGGCGGGCGCACAGATCCGGCTGGATCCGTCTCTGCCGCCGTGCCGGCTGGGCGGCGCGACATTCAGCACCGCGTTCACGAGCATGTTCCTGCACGGCGGCTGGCTGCATCTCATCGGCAACATGTGGTTCCTGTGGATCTTCGGAAACAACGTGGAAGACTCGATGGGCCACCTGCGGTTCGTGGTGTTCTACGTGCTGTGCGGCCTGGCCGCGGATCTCGGCCACATCCTGGCCGGGCCGGACTCGCTGATCCCGACCGTTGGCGCGTCCGGTGCGATCAGTGGGGTGATGGGCGCATACCTCGTGTTCTATCCGCACGTGCGCATTCACACGCTCTTCTTCTTCTTCATCTTCTACCGCATCGTGCCGATCGCCGCATGGTTCATCCTGCTGCTCTGGTTCGGGCTGCAGGTGCTGTCCGGAACCGCGACGCGCGTGGGCGACGGCGGTGGCGTGGCGTTCTGGGCGCACATCGGCGGCTTCGTCATGGGCGTCGTGCTGGCGAAGCTCTTCGAGAATCGGGTGCTCGTGGACGCGCACCGGCGCAAGGTCCATCTGTCCTCGCGCCAGATCCAGCACGGGGGCTGGTGGTAGCCGGCAGCGCATCGTTGCTGCCCGATCGCCGGGTCGGCTCCCGGCTCACTCGTCGACCGGAGGCGTGGATGAGGCGGTCCAGGCGGTGTACGGCGGTTGCATTCGCAGTCGTCCTCGCGGGGGTCCTGATGCCTTCGGCCCTGGCCGCGATGCAGCTGGGAGGCGCGCAGCAGCTCGACACGCCGCTGCCCGCGCGGCTGCTCTCGCTCGTCGGCATGCTCGCGCTGCTCGCGATCGGCTGGCTGCTCAGCACGAACCGCACGAAGGTGCCCTGGCGCGTCGTCATCTGGGGAACCGCGCTCCAGCTCGGCTTCGCGCTGTTCATCCTGAAAACGCGCGCGGGCCGCGCCATCTTCGCCGCCGCGAACGATGTCGTGATCGCACTGCTGGGCTATACGCTCCAGGGCGCACAGTTCCTGTTCGGCAACCTGGTCTGGAACAACGTGCCCGTGGGCACCGGCCCGGCCGGCGCGAATGCGCCGATCATTGCCGAACCGGGCACGGTCGCACAGACCGGCGCGTTCATCGCCTTCAGCGTGCTGCCCACGATCATCTTCTTCTCCTCGCTCATGACGCTGCTCTACTACTTCGGTGTCATGCAGCTCGTGGTGCGCGCCTTCGCGTGGCTGATGGTGCGCACGATGCGCACGTCGGGCGCGGAAACGCTGTCCGCCGCGGGCAACATCTTCCTGGGTCAGACGGAAGCGCCGCTGCTGATCAAGCCGTACGTCGCGAAGATGACGATGTCCGAGCTGCACACCGTGATGACGGGCGGCTTCGCCACCGTAGCGGGCGGCGTCATGGCCGCCTACGTCGGCATGCTCGTCTTCTACTTCCCGGACATCGCGGGCCACCTGCTCGCGGCGAGCGTCATGTCCGCGCCCGCCGCGCTCGTCTTCGGCAAGCTGATGGTGCCCGAAACGGAGGAGCCGGTCACGCGTGGCACGCTCCAGGTCAGTGTCGAACGTACGGACGCGAACGCGATCGATGCGGCCGCGCGCGGCGCCGGCGAGGGCCTCACGCTGGCGCTCAACGTGGGCGCCATGCTGCTCGCGTTCATCGCGCTGATCGCGCTCTTCAACGGGCTGCTGGGTGTTCTGGGCGATGCGGTCGGACTGAACGCGTTCCTCCAGGGACGCGGCATGCTGGCGGCGGAACAGCGGCTCAGCCTCGAGCTGCTGCTCGGCTGGCTGCTCGCGCCCCTCGCCTGGCTGATGGGCGTGCCCTGGCAGGATGCGACGACCGTCGGCTCGCTGCTCGGCATCAAGACCGTCGTCAACGAGTTCGTCGCATACCTGCAGCTCTCCGAAACGCTGTCCGGTGCGGGCACGCTGTCCCCGCGCAGCGTGATCATCGCGACGTACGCGCTGTGCGGCTTCGCGAACTTCAGCTCGATCGCGATCCAGATCGGCGGCATCGGTGGCATCGCGCCGTCTCGCCGGAGCGACCTCGCGCGACTGGGTCTGCGCGCGATGGTGGCCGGTACGCTCGCCGCTTTCATGACCGCGACGATCGCGGGCATGCTCGTATGAATCCGGCTGCCCGCGTGAGGGACGAGCTCGAGGCCGATGCCGCGACACTGAGCAGGCGGATCGGCGCGGAGCCCGCCGTCGGTCTCGTGCTGGGCTCCGGGCTTGGCGATCTGGCGGATGAGATGGAGGACGCGGTACGCGTGCCGTACGAGGACCTGCGCGGCTTCGCGCGGCCCACGGTCGAGGGACACGCGGGCGTGCTCGTCGCGGGCACGTTCGAGGGAATGCGCTGCATCGCGCTGCAGGGGCGGTTCCACCTCTACGAAGGCCACGACGCGGATGCCGTGGCCTACCCGGTCCGGCTGCTGGTGCGACACGGGCTGCGTGTGCTCATCGTGACGAACGCTGCCGGCGCGGTGAATCCGGCATTCGTCACTGGCGATCTCGTCATCCTCGACGACCACATCAACCTGTTGTGGCGGAATCCGCTGCTCGGCCCGGTTCACGCCGGAGAGTCGCGCTTCCCGGACATGTCAGAGCCGTACGATCGCGAGCTGCAGTCGAGCGCGGAACGGATCGCGCTCGAGCAGGGCGTCCGCATGCGGCGCGGCGTGTACTGCGCCGTGCTCGGCCCGAGCTACGAGACGTCGGCGGAAGTGCGCATGCTGCGACGACTCGGTGCGGACGTGGTGGGCATGAGCACCGTGCCCGAGGTGCTCGTCGCGCGCGCGGCCGGTGTGCCGGTACTCGGCATCACGCTCGTCACGAACGCGGCCGCGGATCAGCGCGCGGCGCCCCTCTCGCACGACGAGGTCATCGCGGCGGGTCGCGAGGCGCGCGCGCGGTTCGGGCGCCTCGTGCGCGGCATCGTGCACACGTTCGCAGGCGGATGAGCGTCTCAGCCGGCAGGCGGAGCGGGAACAAAGTGATTCAGCGGGCCGTGCCCGGCGCCGAGCTCGGGCGCCTGCGCGATGGCACGATGCACGAAATCGAGCGCATCGCTCACGGCCACCGCGAGCGGACGCCCGTGCGCGAGGCCCGCCACCACCGCGGCCGAGAGCGTACAGCCCGTGCCGTGCGTGCTGCTCGTCTCGATCCTCGTATGCCGGAACCGCTGCAACTCGCGGCCGTCATGGAGCACATCGACGATCTCGTTGCCCGGCAGGTGGCCGCCCTTCACGAGCGCCGCGCGCGCGCCCAGCTCGATCAGCCGCGCCGCCGCGCGCTCCATGTCCGCTTCCTCCGTCACGGGCGCACCCGTGAGCAGCGCCGCCTCGGACAGGTTCGGTGTCACGAGCGTGCACAGCGGCAGCAACTCGATCACGACCGCTTCCTCCGCCCCCGTGTCGAGCAGGCGGTCTCCACTGCTCGACACCATCACCGGATCGAGCACGTAGTTCGGCAGCTCCTGCGCGCGAAGCGTATCCGCGAGCGTGCGCACAAGGCCGCGCGAGGCCAGCATGCCGGTCTTGAAGGCGGCGGGCGGCAGATCCTCGACCACCGCGCGGATCTGCGTGCGCACCATCTGCTCGGGAATGGGGTGCACCGCCTTGACGCCGCGCGTATTCTGCGCCGTGATCGCCGTGATCGCGGACGTGCCGTATACGCCGAACGCATGGAACGTCTTCAGGTCCGCCTGTATGCCGGCCCCACCGCCGCTGTCGCTGCCCGCGATGGTCAGGGCCACCGGAATCGTCACGCAGTGCACTCCTTTCGTAGAGAACGATGACGCGGCCCGAACCGAGCCGCGCGGAAGAAAAACTCCTCGTTGCGCTGCTCCGTCGCAAGGCGCGCGAGGAACATGGCCTTTTTCTCGCCGAGGGCGTGCGCGTCGCGGAGGAGGCGCTGGGCAGCGGCGGCGACATCGCGTTTGCCGTGATCGCGCCCGGCCTGCGCGATACCGCGCGCGGCCTCGCGCTCGCCGACCGCCTCGTGGCCCGCCACGACGTCCGCTTCGTCAGTGATGCCGCCCTCGCCCGGCTGGCCGCGACGGACTCGCCGCAGGGCGTGCTGCTCGCCGTTCGCATGCCACGCGCAGCTCTCGAGGACGTCCCGCTCGCCGCTCGCGCCACGATCCTCGTCCTCGACGCGGTGCAGGATCCCGGCAACTTCGGCACCCTCGCGCGCACCGCCGTCGCGTTCCGCGCGAGCGCCATCCTCACGCTGTCCGGCACCGTCGACCCCTGGAACCCCAAGGCCGTCCGCGCCGCCGCCGGCGCGACGTTCCGCGTGCCCGTCGTCCCGTGTGGCATCGAGACCGCGTTCGACTGGCTCCGGGCCGGCGCGTTCCGCATCCTGGTGGCCGATACCGGCGGCGACGATCCGACCGGCCTGCCGCACCGCGACCGGAACGCGCTCGTCGTGGGCAACGAAGGCGCGGGTGTGGGCGAGGCCGTGCGCAGCCGCGCCGATGCCCTCGTCGCCGTGGCCACGCCCGGCCCCGTCGAGTCGCTCAACGTGGCCGTCGCCGCCGGTATCCTGCTCCACGACCTGACACGGGAGAGCCCTTGATTCCCGACGCTTACGTCTGGCTGTACGCCGGTGTGGTCGGCGCCATCGTCGGCTCGTTCCTCAACGTGTGCATCTACCGGCTGCCCGCCGAGAAGTCCGTCATTACCCCGCGCTCCGCATGCGGTGCATGCGACACGCCCATCCGCTGGCGCGACAACATTCCCGTCATCAGCTGGCTGCTGCTGCGCGGCCGCTGCCGCGACTGCGGTGCACCCATCTCCGTACAGTACCCGCTCGTCGAGCTCGCCATCGCCCTCATCTGGACCGCTGCCGCACTGCGTTTCGGTGTGTCCATCGAGGGACTTCATTCCGCTGTCCTTCTCACGCTGCTGCTAGGGATCGCCATGACGGACGCGAGAGAAATGGTGATTCCCGACCAGTTCACGCTCATCGGCGCAGCCCTCGGACTGATCTTTGCCTCGTTCCCCGGCGGCATCCGTCTGCTCGATGCGTTCATAGGAGGACTGTCCGCCTATCTATTGCTATGGGCCGTGAAGTTCGGCGCGGAGAAGCTGCTGAAGAAGCCCGCACTCGGCACCGGCGACATTCACATGATGGCGATGGTCGGGGCGTTCCTCGGGCCCGGCGGCGCAATGCTCACCATTCTTCTCGGCTCCGTATTCGGACTGGTCATCGGGGTGCCCATCCAGGCAATTCGGGGGAGACTGTCCCCTTTCGCCACCTACCTTCCGCTCGGTACGTTCCTGGCGCTCGGGGCCGCCATTGCGCATGTCTGGGGGGATCCGATCCTCGGCTGGTATCTCGGGACGGTTCTCGGCGCCCCCTGAGGAAAGCAGGAATGGTTTGTTGGAAGTGGGGATGGTTCATGGGGGAGCGGCGGTTGTGGGTTGTGGGTTGTGGGTTGTGGGTGGTTTGTGCGAAGTGGTTCAGCGGAATGGGGAGGCGCCGGATCATTCGCTCCGCGCGATGTGGACTTCCTGCGCTCCGATGCGGCCTTGCGGCTGGCAGTCTCGAAGCGGCGGGGAGAGCAACCTGTGCGGCACGCCGGTCGTCGAACATGCGAGCTCGCGTTCCATCCGAACCGGAGAGATGATGCGACATCGCTTCAGACTTTCAACGGCATTCATCACATGCATGCTGTCCGCCGTGGGCAACGTCAAGGCACAGGACACGGCGCATCTCGTGCTGACACAGGACCTCCGCATTGATGGACACGCGAACGTTCTCGTCGCGATCGATCATCTGGCCGTATCGCGGGCGGGCGAGATCGTGGTGTCACAGGCTCAGGATCGCGCGATCCGGTTCTTCAGTTCCGCGGGGGCGCCGATCGGCTCGGTGGGACGCGAAGGCGAGGGGCCTGGCGAGTTCCGCGCAATCGCCCGAATGGGCTTTGTAGCCGACACGCTCTGGGTCCATGATGGTCGGTTGCGCCGCTTCACGCTCATCTCGCAAGCACGTGAGGTGCTCAGATCGGTTCCTGCGATCGGCTTCGCCCGGCCTGCTCCGGCGGACGAGGCGCGGATCCCCGCGTTCCGCACCGTCTATCCGCAAACGCTCTACCCGGATGGTTCCGTTCTGGCCTCCGCTCACGGCGCCGACGGTCCCGCAGCCGGCGATTTCGATCCGCGCGCGGTCACATACGTGCGCGTCGCTAGGGATGGCACGATCACGAGAGTCGTAACGACCTGGCGCGAAGGCAGGAGCGACTTCTACACAACGGTCGGTGGTGGGGCAGGCGGGACGTTTCCCTTCGCAATTCGTCCGCTGCACGACGTGGCGGACGACGGTAGTCGCAGTGTCCTCGCCATGGTGTCAGTCGAGGGACAGCAAAGCGGCATGTTCCGGGTCATCACCTTCGATGCAGTGGGTGACACCATCTACTCGCGCCGCTATCCGGTCGACGGCGTGCCGATCCCGCGATCCGTCGCCGACAGCGCGATCGACGCGCGGGCCAGAGTCTTCGCGAACCCGGACACTCAGGCCGAGTACCGCCGGCAGGCCTATGTACCACCCATCTATCCACCGCTCGCCGGTCTCGTGAGCGGGCGTGACGCGACCCTGTGGATCCGGCTGCGAGATCGCGATGGACGGCGGCCATACATGGTGCTCGATTCCGCCGGAGTCGTGATCGCGACGACCGATGTGCCCAACAATGTGGAAATCAGAGTCGCAGACCTTTCGAACGTGTGGGCCGTCGAAACCGACGAGTTCGACGTGCAGAGCATCGTGCGTTACCGCGTCGCCAGACGTTGACGAATCAGCCGTCCGCCGTCACGGATCGGAGCAGTCCCTGAGATAGCCGCACGCCGTACACACGAGCTTGCAGTGCACCTCGATCATGGCCGCACCGCACAGGTCGCAGTGATGCACCTCCCGTCCGAGCGCATCCTCGACGATTTCGTCCTCCGCGCCCTCCGCGCCTCCGCGTGAGATGAATTCGTTCTCCGCGTCTCCCTGCAACTCTCCACCTCCGAAATCTCAGAAACGTCCCACCCCGAAAGGCCCGAGCTGCAAAACCGGCTCCTCCCCCGCGATGAGCTGCGCGAGCAGCTGTCCCGTGATCGGCGCCAGCAGGATGCCGTTCCGGTAGTGTCCTGTCGCGTAATACACGCCGGACACGGCGGGCTCGTTCCCGAGGATTGGCAATGCATCCGGCGTGCCGGGGCGGTAGCCGGCCCATGTCTCGACGATGCGCGCCTCCGCGATGTCGGGCAGGATGCGTTCGGCCGCGCGGATGAGGGAAGCGATACCGCCGGGCGTGGGTCCGGCCCGGAAACCGACCTCTTCGACGGTCGCACCGACGAGGAGGTGTCCATTTTCGCGCGGGACGAGATAGACGGAGGATCCGTGCAACACCTGGCGAGGCCGGGGCTCCTCTGCGGCGGCCCGTCCGTGGACCTAGGGGCAGGGCGGCAAGGATGGTGGTTCACTGCCAGCTCGGCGGAGGCTTCGCATGCAGAGCAGGCTGGCAGATCCGGATTGACGCGTCGAGTTCTGCCCGATTAGATTGGGTCGGTGCCGTACTTCCGTACTTCCGTACTTCCGTACTTCCGTACTTCCGTACTTCCGTACACGATGATGGCGCTCGGCCCGGAAGTACTTCCGCCAATGGCGAGAAGGCAGCATGCCTGAGGAATTGGCACTCCGCTCGGGCTCAAGGATTCTCGACGCGACGCCGCCTCCTGCCTCCCCTGATTTGCAGCCTGGAGATAACCATGCATCGTCCGCGACCAGTGCGCCCGGTCATCATCGGTACGAGCCGTGCCCTCATGCAGGTACTGCGAATGGTGTCGGTACTCGCGCGCACGCGCGAACCGTGCCTGGTCACGGGAGGCTCCGGCACGGGTAAAGAGCTGTTCGTCACGCTGATCCACGTGGAATCCGGAAGGTACCCGCTGATCACGATGAATTGCCCAGGTGTGCCCGATGGGTTGTTCGAATCGGAATGCTTCGGGCACGTCCGGGGCGCGTTCACCGGTGCGGACCGCGACAAGCCGGGTCTGATCGAGGCTGCGCACGGCGGAACGTTCTTCCTGGACGAGATCGCGGACCTGTCGCCCTTCCATCAGGCGAAGCTGCTGAGGGTCCTTGAAACCGGGGAGGTTCGGCGCGTGGGGTCGAACGACTGCCGGTTCGTCGATGTGCGCATCATCGCAGCGACGAACAAGGACCTGTGGCGGGAGACCGCTGAAGGA
>Ga0302046_10004872_pt1 | contig 11874 bp, 14 predicted proteins | sample RVTome_11_FD_200261 | JGI IMG/M metagenome (GOLD analysis project Ga0302046, IMG submission 200261) | Soil microbial communities from uranium-contaminated site in the Upper Colorado River Basin, Wyoming, United States - RVT147D111 (version 2) ... | reverse complement strand
TGAGAGCGGGCCGAGCCGTTAGACCCAGGACTGACAAACCATAAGTGCAAACTACTCATGGCCGCGCCCAAGAAACCAATGCCAAAAACCAACTCATAGTTAAGGGGAAACGGAAAATGGGTGAGGATGGCGCCGCACAGTAACGAGGCGCCGATCAAGGCCGCCGCCAGCAAGGCGTTGCGGGTGGCCACAACCTGACCTCGCCAGGCAGGCGGGACCACCTCGGCAAACATTTGGTTGAAGCCAATGGCCAGGGCTGTGCCGGGAATACCCATCAGCAGCGTGAGCCCAATAACGACCCAAATCTGGGTGGGTGGGGCCAGCAAATGGGGCAAGGGAATCCACAACAGATAAAAAGCGCGGTGAAACACCGAGGCCCAAAATACCGCCCCGGCAATGGCTTGTCTTTCCAACCAGCGGCCCGCCGGCAGCGCGCAGACCAGGTTGACCAGAGCCGGGCCGGCCGTAATCAAGCCAAGCTGAAACGTATCGGCGCCCTGCCGGGCCACATAGACGGCCATGAAGGCCATAGCACTCCCACTGAGCACCCCAAACCAGGCAATATCAAGATACAGATGGACAAAGTTAGCCCGATATTCAACGGGAACAGGCCGGGCGACGCTAAAAAGGGAGAAATAACTCATGGGGTTCGATCATCTCCACCCCCCGTCATCTTCTGCAAGATGGTGATCATGCGCTGTGAACCGGGTGAGTTATCCAGGGGTTGGTTCAAGTCAAAATCACCGTACCAATTCACTACCTGCAGCGCTTCGGATCGCTCGGCCAGGAGAAAAATCTCCTGCGGGGACAGCAGCCGCTCTTGAGCTGTATCATGGATGGTTTGGGCATGCCCGTTCTCCGTAATTTGCATGTCAATATCGACGTGGGCGATACCCGTGACCGGGTGGAAGGTGGGGTTATTGGTGGCCCAGTTGATAGCCACGGCTACCCCGTCGCGCTTACCCTCGTACCGAAACGCCCCGTAATTTTGCAGAGAACTGTAGCGTGGATGGGTATGTTCGAGCAGGTAGAGACCGCCCGCTGAAAGGTTAGCGGCCACGGTTCGGAAGTGTTGGATGATCTCTTCGTTCGTCAACAGCGCATCGAGCCCATCAAATATACAAATGGCCATATCAACCGGGGTTTCCAGGCGAAAGGTCCGCATATCGGCGGCCAGCCAATTGACCTCCACGCCCTCGGCGGCCGCCTGATCACGGGCAAACTCCACCATCTCGGGTCGCAGATCCAGGCCAAAGGCCCGTACCTGCCGCGCGGCAAAGGTGCGAGCGTGATACCCCGGCCCACAGGCGATATCTAACATCGAACGCATCTCCCGGCCGGTATGATGCCGGTAAAGGGCCAGCATGAACGCCACTTCCCGGCTGACATCGCGCTTGAGCGCAATATCATAATAGAACGCCCGCTGGTAGACACTATTGAATTGAGCCATGTTTATGCCCTCCTGCAACAATAAAAACCCCTCTCAGCGTATTGTGAGAGAGGCTTCAATGGGAATCAGCCTTACTTGAATGAGTACGGTAATCACCCCGCTGGCGCGCCGCTTCCTTAATTACCACGGAGATGAGTCTAACCAAATGATGTCTCAAATGTGTATAAAAAAGCTACAAAGATCGTTGCAAACAGGGCCGGCCCGTATCATTTTTGTGACATCACGTCCTGATCCCTCCTAAACCCTTCCGGCCATCTCGTTCGACCGTCATATTGAACCTGGCTTAGATCGGCCCCGTCGAGATTGGCGGCAATCAAGACAGCCCCGCTCAAGTCAGCCTGCCGTAAGTTGGCCCGGCGCAGATCGCTTTCGCCCAGGTTGGCTCCGTACAGATTGGCCTCCGCCAGATTGACGGACCGGAGATCGGCCCGGCGCAGATTGGCCCATTCCAGCTTAGCCCCGGCCAGATTGGATCCGCGCAAATCGGCCCCGCCCAGGTCGGCCTCGGTCAGGTTGGCGCCTTGCAGATTAGCCTCAATCAGAATACTCCCAACCAAATCCACTTCGGCCAGATCGGCCCCGGCCAGGTTGGCCTGAGACAGATTGGCTTGATTGAGGTTAGCCCAGCTCAGGTCAGCCCCGGCCAGATCGATTTGACTCAAGTCGAGACCGTGCAGGTCGGTCTCGGTCAGATCGGGGGTTTGACCTCGATCGCGGGCCGTTTGAACGGCTTTGATGACCGCTTCAGGCCCCATGACACGGACTCCTAAGAAACATACCGTCTCTGCCCTCTTGAAGACCTGTCAGGTCTGTCTGGGTTAGCTTCCAGGGACTATTGCCCCAATAGACCGCATAACTTATCCAGATCGATATTGCCCCCGGACACCACACAAACGACCTTCCCCGTACCCGCCTGCCCCCCCAACGCACAGGCCACCGAACTGGCCCCGGCTCCCTCGGCGATAATACGATTGCGCTCGGCCAGCAGCCGCACGGCCCGCGCCACCTCATCCAGCTTAGCCACCAGCGAGCCATCCAGCAGCGTTTGGGCTCGTTCGAGCATTTGGGGAAAGACGGTCTTGCTGCTAATGCCATCGACGAATGAGGCCTGGTAATCAACCACCTGCGGCGAGCCCGCGACCAAGGAAGGAGCCAACGGCGCGCCGGTTTCGACCTCGGCGGCGTAGACCCGGCAGTCCGGTTTGAGGGCCCGCAGCGCCGCCGCGATGCCACAGGACAGCCCGCCCCCACCCCAGGGTATGACAACGGCCTCGACGTCCGGCAAATCTTCCATGATTTCGAGGCCAATCGTACCGTTACCGGCCATGACGTGGGGATCATCAAAGGCGTGTATAAACGTAGCCTCGACCCCTGGATAGCTCCGTGTCTGGAACGTCTGCCACCAGGTGTCAAAGGGCGCTTTGATTACCTGTCCGCCAAGGCGCTTAATCGCCTCGATTTTGGTCTCAGGCGCGGTGTCCGGCGTGATGATGGTACACGGGATGCCCAACGCCCGCGCCTGCCAGGCCACGCCCTGGGCCATGTTTCCGGCGGAAGCGGTCAACACGCCTCGCGCCAACTCCTCCGGTGGGATATGGGCCATGGCATTGGCCGTCCCCCGAATCTTGAATGAGCCAATGGGCTGTAGATTTTCCAGCTTGAGGTAGATTTCGGCGGGCGCATCCAGCACGTTGAGCCGGACCAGCGGCGTGCGCAGGGCCGTCCCGGCAATCGTCGTCTGAGCCTGACGAATTTCGGCCAGGGTTGGAATCATGGTGGAACTCCTGTTATCTAGGCCTATGTCGCCTTGCCATCAACTTCCAACGTCTCGTCTCGGCTGACCGCTTCTTGACCAAAATAGTGCTGGTAAAACGCCTGTCGGGACAGGCCCGACTGATCGCGGAGTTGATAAATCGAGTCACGGGTTACCTCCGGCGCAAACGGCCAGCCCAGCTTCTGAGCCCAAGCCACGCCGCCGCCAACCCCATTCATGGCATCCAGAATTCGCTGGTGATGCCACCAAATCAACGGCTCGGGCAGGTGGGCCGGATCAAAATAGTTCAGCTCGATCACTTCACTTTCATCGGGCCGGAGAATGCCGCCGACCGGCTGAGCCCGAAACAAAACCACGTGGTTCCCCTCCACCCTGCCGCCCAGGGCCGAGTAAACGCCGACCAGTTTCGTCAGCTCAACCTCCAACCCGGTTTCTTCCCAGGCTTCTCGCACGGCGGCCTGGGCCACCGATTCGCCCGGATCGACGTGCCCGCCCGGCAGACCCCAGACCTCGAAATCTTCGCGCTTGATGAGCAAGATTTGCCCGGAATGAATGATGGCGATATTGACCCCCAACGTGAGCATGAGTTCTTCCCTTTATCGTAATGTTAGTTTCTATCGACGCATGATTATACCACAGCCACAAGATTTTGATGAAATCATCCAAACCTCCAAAGTGGCACAGCCTCACCTATTTTTGGCAGCGTCGCCAAAAAAAGTTATACTCAAGCCTGGGTTCTTACTCACAATTATCAAGCCGAGAAGATCTTATTAATGACTGACGCTTCACCAAATCCTGAAATTAACACCTGGCAGCTCATCATGGTTGATGAGACGGGCGCCTCTGAAACATTCTCCGTGACTCGTGCGACCACCACCATCGGTCGCGAGTTGGATAATGATGTCTCGTTGGATAGTCTCCACGTGTCCAAGTATCACGCCCGCTTGACGCAGCAAGGGGATCAATGGATCATCGAGGACTTGAAGAGCGCCAACGGCACCTATATCAACGGAGAACCGATCTCCGAGCCGCTGGCCCTGCAAGCCAATGATGTGCTGACCATTGGGCCCTTCACGTTTCGACTGGAAGGGCCGGCGGCATCGCCCTCGCGGCAAGCCCTGCTCCAAACACGAGCCTTCCAGGTTCTCCGGCCCCAGCCCCAGGGTCGTTATGTGGGACCATTAATTATCATCATCATCTTAGCCCTGATCGGCATCGCCTTGATTCTGGCCATCGGCGGCTTTTGGGTTTTCTCAACCGAGCGACCGGGCCTGGCCGGGGCTCCAACGAACACACCCACCGGGCTCGACCTGCCGGCCATCAATTTGAGCCAGGGGCCGGTTGATAACAGCCAGGTCACCGTCAACCGGCCTGTTGCCATCCAGGTCAACGCCTCCGATCCGGCCGGGGTGGCGCGGGTGGAACTCTGGGTCAATGGCGACAAAGCAGAGCAAGTCAACAACCCTTTGGTCGAAACCACGCCGGCTTTGTCCGCCCTCTTTCGTTGGACGCCCAGGGAGTCCGGCGCTTATACCCTTGAATTCCGGGCGTATAATCGGCAAGGTCTGGCCAATCGCTTGACCATCGCCGATGTAACCGCCACTAACGCACCGCCAACCGCCACGCCGGAACCCGTCGATACACCTACCCCAACGATTACGCCCTTGCCGCCTTCGCCAACCCCTACGCCAACCGATGCGCCAACAACCACGCCAACCGAAACATCGACAGCCACGCCGACGCTCGATCTGCCCACCCAAACGGCCACAGCGCCGCCTACCGCCAGTCCAACCAACACACCAATCCCCACGTCTACGCCCGCTACGATTATCCGGGCCCCGGCCTTGAAAACGCTGTTGATCGTAAGTAACCGCAGCCTGACCAACCAACCGGCTCGCCTGACCCTATCCGGCGGAAAATCCGTGGCCGGGGGACGGGAAATCGACGTGGCCCCCAATTCCGAGGTCCAGCTTGTGCTCGAGCCCGACGACTATCGCGCCTTGTGGAGTTCGCCCGCGCACAATAATTTTGTGCGGGGAGCCGATTTCACCGCCATCCCCAATAAGGTGATGGTGATGTGGATCGTGCCCGAAGACGGCCTGACCATGACCGAGGTTTATGATGAACTGGTCGTGGATTAGCCCTATTTATTTTCGAGGAGATATAACGATAAGATGAACCCAAAAACCAAAAAACTCATTCTTGGCGCGATCATTGGCGCCATCATCACGCTTGGGCTGGTTGGTGTTTGTAGCTGGTCAACGGCCAATGCCATTATAGGCGGGCTTGTCGGAGCCATCCTGGGAGCCATTATTGGCCTGATGATCGCCGTCAGCCAGGCCCAAATGGAGCGGGAGCGGGAGTCGGGGCTCAACAGCTAAGGGCTTAGGATTAAATAACTTACCCATTTGCAGGTAGATATGGCGGGTATTTGGACTTCATTTGAGCAAGTTATTTAATTCTCAATCCTAAGGGAGGGAAAACCATGTTCGTCTATAAAAATTACACCCAGGAAGCGTTGGACAGACAATACAACAATCGTCAGGCCGTGCCTGATTTTGCCGCCATTGTGGCCCAGTGGGAAGCGGACAGTGAGGCCTTCCGGCAGCGCGCCCGCAGTCACCAGGAATCGGCTTACGGCCCGCATCCGCGAGAAACGCTGGACATTTTTCCCGCCGCCCAGGCCGGTGCGCCCATCCAGGTTTTTTTCCACGGCGGTTATTGGCAGGCCATGGACAAACGGGTCTTTCACTTCATTGCCGAGGGCTTTATTGACTGGGGCGCAACAATGATTTTCATAAACTACCCGCTCGCCCCGCAGGCGACGATGGATGAGATCATACAATCGTGCCGGCAGGCCATCGTCTGGTTAGTCCGGCATGGGGCTGATTACGGCGCTAACATCGACCGGCTTTACATTTCAGGCCATTCGGCGGGTGGGCATATTGCCGCGATGCTCATGACGACCGCCTGGCCTGAACTCGACCCGACCTTGCCGGCTGATCCGATCAAGGGCGCTTGCGCCATCAGCGGCCTGTTCAACCTGACACCCATTCAGTTATGCTATCTGAACAGCGTCCTGGGCCTGGACGAAGCCATGACCCGGCGTAACAGTCCGGTCGGGCTGAACCCAACCTGTCCCAACCCCCTGATCGTGACCGTCGGCGAACGGGAGCCGGCTGAATACCAGGCCCAGAGCCAGGACCTGGCCTCGGCCTGGTCGGACAAAGGTCTTCCCATTACCCAAATTCAGGCTGCCAACGCCGATCACTTTTCCATCCTGGAACAGGTGATCGACCCGGAGGCCCGGCTTAATCAAGTAATTTTGCAGCAAATGGGGCTGAATCAATTAACAATTAACAATGAGTAATTAGCAAATGGGAAGTATGGAGTAGGGATTAGGGGCAAAATCCCATACTTCTTACTCCTTACCTCCTACTGCCGTCACATCTGGCAAAGAACGGTTGATTTTATGGCTGTTCGCTCGCAAGGGAGCAACTTGGGTTAGTAAACATTCTACTCCAGGTTGAACACCCGCAGGGCGTTGTCGCGCAAAATCTGGCGTTTCATTTCGTCGGGCAGATCGAGGGCCAGGAACTGCTGGATGTTGGTCCCGATATCTCTGACGCCGGGAGCCGGCCAATCGGAGCCGAACATCGTCTTAGCGGCGACGCGCTCCAGCCAGGGGTAGTATTGCAGCAGCGCCTTGGGCGGCGTGCTGGAAATGTCGCAATAAACGTTGGGATGGCGGCGCAGCAGAAAGAAACCCGTGTCGGTATGCAGCGGCCGCCCGGCGTGGGCAATGATAATCTTCAAATCGGGAAAATCAACGGCCACGTCATCCACCGGCATCGGATCGGCAAAACGGTTGCGCGCCCCTTGGAAGACCGAGGTGCCGGTGTGAACCATGACCGGCGCCTTGTATTCGATGCACTTTTCATACACGATGGTCAACGGCTCGAATTCCGTCTTGAAAAGATAATCGTTCACGTTGAACAACTGGTGGGGTGGATGAAGCTTAATGGCCTTGATCTTCAGGTCACCCAAAAGATGGTCCATCTGCGCCGCCATGTCCGGCGTCAGGCGCGGATCGACCCCGCCAAACGGGATAAAGCGGTCGGGATGCTGCGCCGCAAAGCCGGCTGAAAAGTCGTTGGTACGCTCGGTGTAGCCCATCACGTCGGGACTGAGATAGTTGATCAAGCCCAGCCACTCGATGTCACGTTCGTCCATATAGGCCACCAATTGATCCGGGGCGGTGCTCAACGCCTCCAGCCGCTCATGATCCGGCTGAGTGGCCTTCATAATGGCCGCCGCCGCAGGGTTGAGCATATCCCAGGGCATGATGTGAACGTGGATGTCGATGAATTTATAATCGAGGATGGTCATTGCTCCTCACCAATGAACAGCGTTTGCAGCCAGTTCACAAAACGATTAGCGGTGGCTGCATCATATTGCAAAGCTCGGGCTGTGATTGCTTGCCCCATCGGCATACCCGGCGCTTCCTGCCAGGCGAGCCAGGTGTGAATTAATGCCTTGGGGCGATGGGGTATTTGATACCGATGCAACCCTCTTTGCTCTATTGATTGCAAGGTATCTTCGGCAACGGACCTCAGTGGATCATTCGCGGGGATAAGCTGGGTTACAAAATTTTCCAGGATACCGGGCAGACGATTATCCGGCATGATCCAGACACCAATTCGAGGCCGATTGGACGGAGAAGCAGCAAATCCGTTGGGAGAAAGTCGTGACGGAAGTGAATATCCGGCTTGTTGCAAGCGAGTTCGAAGACTCTGCCAGCGAATTCGAATATCTTCATCCGCATCGATTACGACACCTAAAGCTTGTAAGCCGGCCTCTTTGAGCCGGATTGGAATGTCCGCCAAAACCGCCTCAAGGCCACCATCCTCCGGCACAAGGACATCAAATGTCTCAGGTACCTGGTGCAGCTTACATAAAGCCCAGATAACGTGTTGATCGTTTTTACCTTCAACCAGGAGATGAGCGTTCTTGTCTGACTTACGAGTCACTACCGGACCTCGATGTCATGGTCCACGGCGACGGCTAATTCTTCGCCCGTGTAAGCGACATAGCCAATTCGATCATTCGTCCGTTCTAATCGAAAGACAGAACCAATCGTCTCTTCCTTTTCCTCGGTTAGTACCGCTTGAAACGAGGCTAAACAATCCCAACTATGAGTCGTGGCAAAGACTTGCACATTCAGCTTCTTAGCCGTTTCGATCACCAGCCGCCACATCTTCGTCAACGCTTTGTAATGCAGACCGGTATCGATTTCATCGACCAGCAGAACGCCATTTTCAGAACTAACTAGAGAGAGGGTCAAAGCAAAAATCCGATACATGCCATCGCCCATGCTGCCGAGCGGAACGGGATCATCACCGCGTTCGACTTTTAGCCGAACGCTCATTTCGGGTGTCGGTTGATTCAACAAGGCAATACGCTGGAGATCTGGCTCCAATATCCGGAGTGCGCCCAGAACCATATCTTCCTTAGGTGTCAAGACGATTTGATTCCATAACTTAGTAACCGATTGTTGATCAAGGCGTTCTGTGGTTAAGAAATGTCTATTGGTTCTTGACTTATCAATACGGTTTTTGTCTCTATACCACGGTGAAAATAACTGTTCTACTCCCAAGAAATAATCTAACTTTCTTTTTCCTCTAAACTGTAAGCGTATACCAGTCTTACTGTCATTTTTTTGGGGTTGCGCTTCAAGGAGGGTACATTCGAGAGACATCGGTACGTCTCTTTGAGAGGTAATAATAATAGGATAGTCTTGCTGGAGCTTATGTCCTCTAAAGATATTAGAAAGTTCAAACGTATCAGACAAATCAGTTATCTCAGATCGACTGCGGATACCAGATTTAATTACAAATCTATTGTCAAGAACATTGGATAATGCATCCTGATCTTCATAATTAACCAGCAAATAAATCGCTTCAAGCAGGCTGCTTTTGCCGCTATTATTCGTACCGACGACAAGATTGACCTGGGTCAGCCCCTCTAGCTGAAATTTCTCAAAAAGCCGGTAATTTTCAATCGTAATATCTCGTAACATGGGCATCTTTCCTGATAACCGTATCCTGGCTTAATTATAACGGTTTATGTAGAGATGTCTAGGCCGTGTTGACATTTCAGGTCATGTTATCCTGAGCGACCACAGGGAACGAAGGATCTCCTTAGAGCCTTTGCTAGCAACCACTCCATGGAGATTCTTCGTCGCTGCGCTCCTCAGAATGACATGTTTATCGAAATGTCAACAGAACCTAGTAGTTCAGCAAGGATCTATTGACGGATAAAGACGATGCAATTTAATGCGGGCATCAGCCGTGGTGAAACGCCAATAGACGGTTGAGCCGTGCGCGTTGCGCCGCTGTTCCCAAGCGGTCACCTTGTCGATTAAAACCGGTTGATCGGGCATCCGGGCTTTCAAACATTGCCGTTGCAGGACACTCAGTTCAATTTCAGCCATATTGAGCCAACTGCCGTGTTTGGGGGTGTAATGGATTTCCAACTTGTCCCTAATGCGGCGGGCTTCCGCCGGGGCAAAGGCTTCATACAGCGAAGCCAATTTATGGGTATTCAAGTTGTCCATGACCAACACCATCTTGTCCGCCTCAGGAAAATGAAGATCGACCAGGTCCCGCATACAATGCGCGAAATCAATCTTGGTGCGCTGGTCGGTGACTTTGATATGCCGCCAGGCCTGCAACGGGGCGAAAAAGATAAACAGATTACTGGTGCCGTTGCGTTCATACTCATAATCATACTTGGCCAGGTCGCCAGGCCGAACCGGCAGGGGCAAACGGGTCTCTTTGGTCTGCTGTTTGGTGCCTTCGTCAAAGCAGACCAACGGGCATTTGGGATCATCCGGGCGGTGATAGACTTCAAGTACGTCTTCCATGGCACACCCAAAGTCAGCACTGGCTTGTTCCGGGATGCACCACTGCTCTTTCAACCACGGTTTAAGTTCGTTTTTTTTAAGGTGGTCCGCACCGTCTCGCGCGAGACGGTTTCAACGACCTCTAACTCGATCAGTTTAGCGGCCAACATTTGCATCGTCCAATGTTCATGGCCGTCGGGCGCTTGCGTGCAAGCCAGGTGGATCAAGTGGGCTTCCGCCGCCCCATCCAAGACCTTGCTTCTGGTCTTAACCGGCTTGGTGTGGTTCAGAGCCGCTTCCAGGCCTTCTTCCACACAGGTTTGCCGGATGCGTTCGACCGTGCGCGGGTGGGCCCCCAGGGCTTGGGCGATGTCGGCATCTTTCCAGCCCCCATTTTCTTGGGCTTCATCGGCCAGCAGTAAGATCCGGGCCCGTCTCAAGCGCCTGGCTTGGCCTGAGCCGGTGTTAACCAACCTGGTCAACTCCTCCCGTTCGGGTGGGGTTAAGGTCACTTTATAGCGTTTGGCTGGCATACTTTCCTCTTTCTTGTTTTTACCGGAAGCATGCCTCTTTTTCTCTTATCCGACAAATTTTGTCTGTCGAACTACTAGTACATCGCGGCGTAAATAAGCCCAGGGCTACCCTCCTCCAACCTCCCCCGCCAGTAGGGGGAGGCTTTAAAAGTCCCCCCACGAGCGGAGCGAGTTTCCGTGCGCTGCCCTTGCTCAACCAGACGCCCTTCGTCCAGCACCAGGATCACGTCCGCCGCCAGAATCGTGCTCAGACGATGGGCGATCACCAGGCTGGTGCGCCGTTTCATAATCCGTTCCAGGGCCTCTTGGATCAGGGCTTCGCTTTGACTATCGAGGTTGCTGGTCGCCTCATTCAGGACCAGAATATCAGGGTCCTTGAGAATCACCCGCGCAATCGCAATCCGCTGCCTTTCCCCACCGCTCAGCCGATAGCCCCGCTCGCCGACCACGGTATCGTAGCCTTCCGGCAGCCCGGCAATAAAATGGTGAATATTGGCTGCCTGGCAGGCCGCTTCGATTTCGGCCTGGCTCGCCTCCGGCCGGGCATAGAGCAGATTGGTCCTGAGGGTATCGTGAAAAAGGTACATCTTCTGGGTGACCATGCCGACCGCGTTGGCCAGGGAAACCAACGAGATATCACGCAGGTCGTGCCATTACCCTAATGTCCATCCCCTAGAATAAACTCGTCCGCATCTTCGACGCTGCCGGCCACGATATTCTTTTTGTCAAAAGGTTCATCGGGAGCATACGTTTTATCTCCAATTTTGATTTTTTTCACCCGCTTGATATCCTGCCGGACAATGTTTTTCTCTTTGATGCCGGCCTGCTGCAAGGCCGTAACCCGCCGCACCAATTCATTAAAGAAGGCTTCGTCTTCAATTAAGGCCAGCAGCGTTTGCTGCACGCTGGCTTCGGTGGTGGGGGCATCCGGGTCTGTTTCTACCTCGGGCATATCTTTGATAAAATAGGGCCGTACCCATTGCCAAAAGTGGCTCAACAGCTCCTCTTTGGCGGTTTCAACCGCTTTACTTTGGGCCGCACTCTTTAAAATGTAGCCGGCGGCTGTGGCTAAAAATACGGTGATGGGTTCCATAGGTTTTGCTCCTTTATGATTTCATCTTATTTTGTATGGCCTGATAGATATTGCTGACCACGGCAATATTTGGATGTCCGGCCGGCAGTTTATTTTGGAAAATAGCCAACGCTTTGGCGG
>Ga0302046_10004871_pt1 | contig 11874 bp, 7 predicted proteins | sample RVTome_11_FD_200261 | JGI IMG/M metagenome (GOLD analysis project Ga0302046, IMG submission 200261) | Soil microbial communities from uranium-contaminated site in the Upper Colorado River Basin, Wyoming, United States - RVT147D111 (version 2) ... | reverse complement strand
GCGAGTGTCGCGGGGATGACGGGCGCTGGTCGCGCATGGCCCTGTTCGACCGCGCGCACGATCGGTGCACAGCCATCCGCCTGTGCACCGAAGAGGCGTGGCAGGTCGCCGTCCGCGAGGCCCGCAGCGCGGACTTCACGGAATCCCTTCGCCAGCTTCGTGACGAGTGAGCCACCGGCCATGGGCGCAACGACGGCGGATGGGAAGCGCCAGCCCAGCTGTTCCGCGATCTCGAACGCCATCGTCTTCGAGCCTTCGCCGTAATAGCTGCGCAGATTGATGTTGACGATGCCCCAGCCGAAGCGGTCCGCAACCTGCGCGCACAGCCGATTCACGTCATCGTACGTTCCCCGCACGCGCACCAGCCGCGCGCCGTAGACGCTCGTGCCGATGATCTTGCCTGGCTCGAGATCCGCCGGAACGAAGATCCACGCCGTGAGCCCGGCGCGCGCCGCATGGGCTGCCACCGCATTGGCGAGATTGCCGGTCGAGGCACAGCCGATGGTGTCGAGGCGGAAGCCGGCTGCCGCATTGATGGCAGCCGTGACGACACGGTCCTTGAACGAGAGCGATGGATGCGACACCGCATCGTTCTTGATCCAGACGCGGGCGACACCCAGTCGGCGTGCGAGTGCGGGTGCATCGAGCAGCGGCGTGAAGCCGCTGTCCAGCGAGTGGACGGGGCGACCGTCGAAGGGCAGCCACTCGGCGTAGCGCCACAGCGATGGCGGGCGCAGTGCAATCTCTTCGCGCGACGGCAATCGTCGCGTGGGGTCATGGACCGGCTCGAGCGGACCCAGACAGTTCGCACAGATCGCCTCCGGCGCAGGGTCGTTCGCCTTGCCGCAGGCACTGCAGGCCAGCGGCAACGGCAGCGGCGGCGCTGTCACATGTGTCGAGGCGGGTGGATCGAGAACGGCCGTACGGGCGAGTTCGGTCATGAGTGTGCTCCTTCGAGGCGAGCGTGCCGGATCTCGGCCTCGTTCGCGGGGTCGATTGCATAACAGTGCTCGGGTCCCGGGAACCGCCCGGCCCGCACATCCTCGGCGTAGGCGCGGAACGCACGCTCGATCGCGTCGCCCACCTCGGCGTACCGCTTCACGAAGCGGGGCGCGATCTCGCCGACGAAGCAGCCCAGCATGTCGTGCGCGATGACGAGCTGGCCATCCACGTGCGGGCCGGCGCCGATGCCGTAGAGCGGTACGCTCAGCCGGTCGCGTACCAGCGCCGCCGTCTCGGCGGGAACGGCTTCGATCAGAATCGCGAACACGCCGGCGTCTTCGAGAGCGAGCGCATCATCGACCAGTCGCTGCGCCGCTTCCAGCGAACGACCCTGGATGCGATAGCCGCCCAACTGCCCGAGACTCTGCGGCGTGAGACCGAGGTGTCCCATCACTGCGATGCCGGCGCCCACCATCGCACGCACCCGGCGCACGACCGGGCGACCACCCTCGCACTTCACGGCGCCGCAGCCGGCACGGCCGATGAATGCGCCGGCATTGCGCACGGCCGCCTCGTCCGATGGCTGGTAGCTGAGGAACGGCAGGTCGCCGATCACCAGTGCGCGCCGTACGGCTCGCGTCACCGACCGTGCAAACACGAGCATCTCGGTCATGCCGATGCCCAGTGTGTTCGGCAGCCCCATCATCGTCATGGCCGCGGAATCACCAACCAGGATCATGTCCGCGCCCGCACGATCCGCGTACGACGCCGTGGCATAGTCGTACGCCGTCACGAACACTGCCTTTTCAGCGCGCGCGCGCAGCGCCGCCAGCGTGGCCACCGTCACTGCTCCCGGCATGTCCACTCCTTTTTGCTCGATGCTCACAAAAAAACCGGCCGCCCATTGCTGAGCGGCCGGTTCGTGGTCCGTTGCGCATATTCTCGTCAGGTTGCAGCGCGCTCCGGCCACCGGTCGCCCAGCGACGGCGGCATGCACATGACCATGGCCATGCGGACCGGAACGGTGCGGGACTTCGCGCGCAGCATCATCGGCATGAATCGTCGAATGAAGACATGGACGTCGCCCCCAAAAAGAAATGCCCGCGAGCGCGGCCGCGGGCGTTCGCTTTTTAGCACTTGTTTAACGTGGCTGCAATATGCGGCAAATCACCACGACTTCGCTGTCTTCCGTTGCCGGAGGCCCTATCGATAGCGTCCGTGCCTCCGGTTGTCAAGCATTCCGTGAAAACGCAGCGGTGCCAGCCTGGCCTCGGGAATCCGCTCGGCATCAGTCCGTCTCCGGATTGCTCGCGCGGGTGTATCCCCACGGCGGCGGCGGTCCTGGTGCGGGCCGGGTCAGGTCGAAGTCCACACGGAACCGCGTCTCGCCGGCGCTCGCCAGGCCGTAGCTCAGCCGTTCACCCGGCACCAGCTCGAGGATCCAGACGGTACCGGCCGATGTCGGGACGCGCCGCACCGTCGTCTCATCCGCAACGAACTCCTGCCGGCCGGCCGTCCCCGCCGCACGGGTCTCGCCGCCGTAGCCCGAGAACGGCGCGAGTGAACCATCCGCCTCGTGCACCGAATGCGACAGTCGCAGTCCGTTCTGCGTCGGCGTCAGCAGCCACACGCGCGAGTGGTCATCGCCCGCGTGAAACGCCAGCCTGACTTCGCGGTGATAGCACTGCCAGACGTTCAGCACCAGTGGTCCGCGCGCGAGCACCGTGTCCGCACCACTCGCCTGCACCAGCGTGCCCGGAAACGAACGGCCGCACAACGTGCGCAGCCCGGACCAGAATGCGCGCTGCACATCGTCCGCCACGGCAGGAGCGCGACACGCAGGCGCAACGACGAGAAACAGCACTGCGACACGTCGTGTCAGCGCCGACAGGGACCATACTTCCCGAACGCATCGCTTCATCGAGAATGCTTCCTTCGCACACCTGCACGGCCGGGTGGGCAATGAGCGCAGCAAGCGCAGAAGTGGAATCGCGGCATGAGCGCAGACAGTGCAAGAGTGCCGGGTCCGACCGGTTTCATCCGTGGGATCATCGCGGCGCACGCCGGCAGCCGCAACCGTCGGTCCGCAGCCTCACAGCCAGCCCGGCGGCGGGCCGAATCCGACACCAGCCCCGCTACCAGACACCCGCTGTGCCGCCGCCAACCAGCCAGCACCCGGCGCCAGAGCAGTCAGAACGGCAGCCGCCCCGGCAACGAGCGCCAGAAGCGAGCAGGGGCATCAGAAACGAGCACCAGCACCAGCACGAGAAGCCGGCACGCCCGCACCGCCCGGTAGGGTAATCCCTTAATCGCATGGGGCCGGATCACGACGGGGAATCAAGGGTGAGCGTACAGGAAAGGCGGTCGCGGCTGCCGTTACTTTGAATCGAGCGTCGCGGAAGTCGAGTCCACGGGCTGTACGGACTGTGTCCGGGGAAGGACCGGGCTTGGCGAACCGGCGATCGCAGGACCGGCGACAGCGGCAGCGGCGTTTGAGCTGCAGCCGCGGAATGGCCCGATGTACGCCGGCGGCTCAGCGATCCGTATGACGATGAACGGTTAGACTTCTGCCACGAGGTGCGCGGTCGGCCCGCAGTCGGAGTTCACTCCGGCCTCGCACCTCGTGGATCCCCGGTGGCCTGCGCGGAACGCATGACAATCGCGCGTGGCTGCCAATGCCCCAGGCGGCGTCGGGGAGCACCGGCCCCGACGCCGTACCCTCCGTTTCCGATCATTCCGCTCGCAGTGCGTGCATCGGATCGATGGCGACGGCGCGACGTGCGGGCAGCCACGATGCGACCGCGGACACCACCAGCACGAATGCCGTGACGGCGGCGAAGGTCGCAGCGTCGGTTGCGGTCACACCGAAGAGCAGGCCAGCGAGCAGACGCGTAGCAGCCAGCGACGTGACGAGGCCGATCGCAATTCCGATGAGAGCGAGACGCACACCCTGCCATGCGACCATCGCCAGCACAGTGCGGTGCGCAGCACCGAGTGCGACGCGCACACCCAGCTCGCGCGTCCGCTGCGACACGGAGTAGCTCAGTACGCCGTTCACGCCGATGAGCGCGAGCAGCAGTGCGGCCGCCGCGAACGCAGCGAGCAGAATCATCGTCGACCGTTCGCGCGCGATCGAACCGAGCAGCGTGGTTTCCAGCGACTCGATATCGAACACGGCCAGCTCGGGATCGACCGCGTGCACGGCCGCGCGCACGTGCTGCGCGACCTGCACCGGATCGCCATCCGCGCGCACCAGGATGCTGCCCGAGTTCATCGGCGCCTGCGCGAGCGGCACGTACACAGCGGGCGGCGCCTCCGCCGTCAGGCCGTGGAATCGCTGGTCACCGACTATGCCGACGATCTCGCGCGTCACGCCCCACCATTGCAGCCGCTGTCCGATCGCGTTGCCGTCCGGGAAATAACGCTTCACTGCGGCCTGGTTGAGCAGCGCCGCGAACGGTGCACCGATCCGGTCGGATGCGGCGAGGTCGCGGCCCTCGAGCACGGGTACGACCAGTGTGCTCATGTATCCGGGCGAGACGCCGCGCACCACGATCTCCGGGTAGCTGCCGTACTCCGACTCGCGGCCGATGATCACGAAACTGTTCGTGTACCCGGGTGCGAGCGGGTGGTGCGACGCCAGCGCGTGCGAACGGATCGACGGGATCCGATCCAGCTCCGCCTCCAGCGCCGCGTAGAACTGCTGCGTGCGCGGCAGGTTCGGATACTCGCTGAAGATCAGTGGGTAGCGCGAGGACGGCAGCTGGTATTCGACGCGGACGATGCCATCCGTGCGGAACCCCGGATCCACCGCGCGCAGGCCGAGCACCGTCCGCACCAGAAGACCGGCGCCCACCACCAGAACGAACGAAACCGCGACTTCCGCCACGACCAGTGCGCTGCGTGCGATCTGGCGAGTGCGGCCCGCTGATGCGCCGCGCCCCGATTCCGCCTTCAGCACCGACTGCACATCAACGCGCCTCGCCTGAAGCGTCGGCACCAGCCCGAACGCGACGCCGATGAGCAGGGCAATGCCGATCGCCACGGTCAGGACGACCGGATCGAGCGACACCTGCGCCGCACGCGGCAGGTCCGCCGGAAGAACCGCCAGCAGGGAATCGAGTCCCAGCCGCGCCACGCCAATGCCCAGCACGGCAGCCGCCAGCGTCAGGATCACGCTCTCCACCATGAACTGCCGCGCCAGCCGGCTGCCCGATGCACCCAGCGCCGTCCGCACCGCCACTTCGCGCGCCCGCGTCATCCCACGCGCAAGCACCAGGCTCGCCACGTTCGCACACGCGATCAGCAGCAGCAGGCCCACACCTCCGAGCAGCACCAGCAGTGAACCGCGCGCAGGACCGAACACCACATCCAGCACCGGCTCGACGAACGTCCCACGCGCCGCATTCGTCTGCGGATACTCCGCCTCCAGCTCCGCTGCAATGCCCGCCAGCTCCGCGTGCGCCCCGGCCGCGCTCACACCCTCGCGCAGCCGCGCAACCACCAGAATCGGGTGAATCAGGCGCTCCAGCGACTGTGGACCCAGCTGCGCCGACAACCACACGCGCACAGTCGCGTCCGGAAACTCGAACGCATCCGGCATCACGCCCACTACCGTGTACATGCTGTCATCCAGGAGGATCGCCCGGTTCAGCACCGCTGCATCCCCGCCGAATCGAGTGCGCCAGTACGTTTCCGAAAGCAGCGCCGCACGCGGACCGGCCGGTACGTCCTCCTCTTCACGGATCCACCGACCCACCACCGGCGCCACGCCCAGCAGCGGAAACAGCTCGTCCGGCACCAGCGCCGCACTCACCCGCTCCGGCTCGCCGTCCACATGCCTCACGTTACGGTCCACTCTCTGGTAGAACGCCATCCCGTCGAACGACCGATTGCGTTCCCGGAAATCGTAGTAATCCGGGATCGACGCCGCCTCACGCACCGTCCCGCTCACCCGATCCGTCTCCCACACCATCACCAGCCGATCCGGCGATTCCCAGAGCAACGGTCGCAACAGCACGCCGTTCACCACACTGAACATCGCCGCGCTCGCGCCGATCCCCAGCGAAAGCGTCACCAGTGCAACCGTCGTGAATGCCCGGCTCGCTCCAAGCTTGCGCCACCCATAGCGCACGTCCTGCCGCAGCTCGTCGCGCCACTGCCGCCGCCGACGGCGCCGCTCCACGCCCGCCACCACAGGCACCAGACTCGCTCGCGCCCGCTCGACATCGCCGAACTCCTGCTGCGCCCGCGCCCGCGCCTCCGCCCCACTCCACCCTTCCTCCTCGAGCTGCTTCGCCCGCATCTCCAGGTGGAATCCCAGCTCGGCCTCTACCTCCCGCTCGGCATCCTCGCGGATCGGTCGTTCGAGCCGGAGCCAGCGCCGGATCCTGTTCCCGTCCATGCGTCCTCCCCACAGAGTCTTAGGGGTAGAATGCCGCGCTCCGCCGCCGCCGTCAAGAGCGGTGCGACGAAACGTGACGGACAGTGGGCCGGGCCAGGGGCGAGGCATCGCTTCGGGGACGGGACGCGCTGCGTATGGTGATCGGCGAGCGGTCAACGCATCCTCCAGTGATCTCGCGCCGGATCGGGTTTGCACGCGTGACCGGGCATCGCCGAGCGGTCCGTCCGAACACGCAGCGGTCGAGCGGGTGTGGCCGAGCCAGTGGCGCGGAGGCAGGCTGGCGACAGGCGGGCATCGACATCGAGAGGAGCGAACGTACATGACGGAGAGGAGCAGGCACTGGATGGCGGTTCCGCTGCCGGCGGGCCAGCCGGCGCCGGTGGGATCGTATTCGCGGGTCGTGCGGGCGGGTGATTTCCTGTACATCTCGGGTCAGGTCCCGCGCGATGCGGTGACGGGTGCGCTGCAAGGCGATGATGTGGCGGGGCAGACGCGGGCGGTGCTGGCGAACGTGGGGCGTGTGCTGGGCCATGCGGGTGCGACGCTGTCGGATCTGGTCGCGGTGACGGCATACCTCGAGCGCATTGAGGACTGGGACGCGTTCGATGCGGTGTACCGGGAGCATTTCACGTCGCCGTATCCGTCGCGGACGACGCTGGGCGCGGGCCTGCACGGCGTGCTGGTGGAGATCAGCGGAGTGGCGTACCTGCCGGTGGGTGGGCCGGGGGCCGGCTGATGGCGGTGGACCAGGGCGTTGCTGGTGCTGTTTTTCCGGTGCTGGTGCCGGGGAACGGATTGAAATGGGAGGCGCGGACCGGCGTGTCGATTCCAGGCGGTCGCGTTCGACGCATCTGGAGAGCAGGGATTCAGCCCGCCATGACGGCCGGCCCGTCCTTGACCTGAACCGAAGGGGCCCCCGGAATGCGCTTCATGATTCTGATGAAGAGTGACGAGACCGCGGAGGCGGGTGTACGGCGGGACGAGCACGTGATCGGCGCGATGGTGAAGTACAACGAAGCGCTGGTGAAGGCGGGCGTCCTGCTGGCAGCCGAAGGGCTGCAGCCGAGCTCGAAGGGTGCACGCGTGACGTTTGCGGGGGGTCGGATCCGGGTGACGGACGGTCCGTTCGGTGAGGCGAAGGAGCTGGTCGCCGGCTTCTGGGTGTTCCAGGTGAAGTCGAAAGAGGAGGCGATCGAGTGGGTCAGGCGCATCCCGAATCCGGGTGGCGGCACAATGGAGATCGAGATCCGTCAGGTATTCGACGGCACGGAGTTCATGCTCTGACGATGACGGATTCGGCAGCGCATCGCACGATCGATGCGGTCTGGAGGATCGAGTCGGCGCGCTTGATCGCCGGGCTTGCGCGTATTGTGGGAGACGTCGGTCTGGCGGAAGATCTGGCGCAGGATGCGCTGGTCGTCGCGCTCGAGCGCTGGCCGGAGATGGGTGTACCGTCGAATCCGGGCGCCTGGCTCATGGCGACGGCGAAGCATCGTGCCATTGATGTGGTGCGTCGTCGCACAATGCTCGATCGCAAGCATGCCCAGATCGGTCACGAGCTGGACCAGCAGCAGTCGCAGGTACCGGACCTGGACGCGGCCATCGATGATGTGGTCGGCGACGACCTGCTCCGCCTCGTGTTCATCGCATGCCATCCCATCCTCTCGCGTGAAGCGCGCGTCGCGTTGACGCTCCGGCTGCTCGGCGGTCTGACGACGGAGGAGATCGCGGGCGCGTTCCTCGTGCCCGTGAAGACCATGGCACAGCGCATTGTACGCGCAAAGCGCACACTGGCGGCAGCGCACGTGCCCTTCGAGCTGCCGGGCCGCGCAGAGCTGGGAGCCCGTCTCTCGTCCGTGCTCGAAGTGATCTACCTCATCTTCAATGAAGGCTACACGGCCACTGCGGGCGACGACTGGCATCGCCCGGCGCTGTGCGATGATGCGCTTCGCCTCGGCCGCATCCTGGCCGCACTCATGGCGGAGGAGCCGGAAGTGCTCGGCCTCGTCGCGCTGATGGAGATCCAGGCATCGCGGTCGTCAGCGAGGACGGGTCCGTCGGGCGAGCCGATTCTGCTCCTCGAGCAGGACCGCGGCCGCTGGAACCACATGCTTATCGGCCGCGGCCTTGCCGCACTCGAACAGGCCGAACGTATGGGCGGCGCACTCGGGCCCTACGCACTGCAGGCCGCCATTGCGGCGTGCCACGCGCGGGCACGAACGCCGGAGGAGACCGACTGGCTCCGTATCACCGCACTCTACGATGCACTCGCGCAGCTGACGCCATCGCCCATTGTCGAGCTGAACCGCGCCGTCGCCGTCGCAATGGCGTTCGGTCCCCAGGCCGGTCTCGAGCTTGTCGATGCGCTTCTGTCGGAGCCATTGCTGCAGAGCTATCACCTGCTGCCCAGCGTGCGCGGCGATCTGCTGGCGAAGCTTGCGCGGTTCGAGGAGGCGCGTTCCGAATTCGAGCGCGCCGCGTCGCTCACGCGCAATGCACGCGAGCGCACGCTCCTGCTCGAGCGCGCAATCGCCTGCGGTGCGGACGGGGCGACCGGATGACGCACTGCTCTCACCGTGGGCGCTGTTCCAGGGCCACGAACCTGCACCGGAAACGCCGGCGCTCCGTTGCCGTCAGACGATGCCGTACGCCAACGTGGCATCGGCGACACGCACGAAGCCGGCGATGTTCGCGCCGCCGACGTAGTCGATGTAGCCGTTGCGCTGGCCGTAGGCCACGCACTGTTCGTGGATGCGGCGCATGATTTCCTGGAGCTTCTGATCGACGTCTTCGCGGGTCCACGACAGGTGGATCGCATTCTGCGTCATTTCGAAGCCGGAGATGGAGACGCCGCCTGCATTGGCGGCCTTGCCCGGGCCGTAGAAGAGGTGGGCGCCCTCGAAGAGGTGGGCTGCTTCGAGCGTGGCGGGCATGTTCGCACCTTCGGAGACCAGCCTGCAGCCATTGGCGAGGAGCGTCCGCGCATCGTCGCCATTGATCTCGTTCTGTGTGGCGCAGGGGAACGCGGCATCGCAGGGGACGCGCCACGGATTGCCGGTACAGAACGAGGCGCCGGGCATGGCGGTCAGGGATTCGAGTGAGCCGCCGCGCGACTTGAGGTCGATGATCTCCGCGAGCTGGTCACGCTGCAGGCCCTGCGGGAAGTGCACGTAGCCGGCGCGATCGGAGAGAGTGAGCACGGTCGCGTCGAGATCGATCAGCTTCTCTGCGGTGTACTGGCCGACGTTGCCGGAGCCGGAAACGAGACACCGCTTGCCGGCCAGGTCGTCCTTCTTCATCGCGAGCATTTCACGAGCGAAATAGACGCAGCCGTAGCCGGTCGCTTCGGTGCGGATCAGGCTGCCGCCCCAGGAGGGACTCTTGCCGGTGATCGCGCCCGTGAACTGGTTCTCCAGACGCTTGTACTGGCCGAACATGTAGCCGATCTCGCGCACGCCGACGCCAATGTCGCCAGCCGGCACGTCCACGGCCGCACCGATGTGCCGGTGCAGTTCCGTCATGAACGCCTGGCAGAAGCGCATCACCTCGTGCTCGGACTTGCCCTTCGGATGGAAATCGCTGCCGCCCTTGGCGCCGCCCATGGGCAGCGTCGTGAGGGCATTCTTGAAGACCTGTTCGAAGGCGAGGAACTTGAGCAGGCCGAGGTTGACGGACTCGTCGAAGCGGAGACCACCCTTGTACGGACCGATCGCGTTGGTCTGCTGCACGCGATAGCCGCGGTTGATCCGCACTTCACCCGCATCATCCTCCCAGGTCACACGGAAGATCACCATGCGGTCCGGCTCGGTGAGCCGTTCCAGGATCTTCGCCTCTTCGTACTGGGGGTGCTGGTTGATGAAGGGGACCAGCTTGGCGGCCACTTCGTGTACGGCCTGGACGAACTCGGGCTGGCCGGGATTGCGCTCGACCACCCACTTCATGAACACATCGATGTCGATCATACCCCTGTCGCGTCGGTCCATCCTCTGAAGCCGCGATGAGAATGGCCGGTCGCGTGCCCGTCCGCAACCGCCATCCAGATTCAACGGGCTGTCGGCGTTCGTCCGCCACGACGGTTGAACGGCAAGATCGCGGCCAGCGGCATGGCGGTTCGGGCCGAAGGCTGGACACGAGGGCGGCACGACTCCGATGTTCCCCATATGACGGGACGGAAAGCACGGGATCCATCACAGTGGCCTCACCTCATCGCGCAGCTCGCAGCCGAGTGCGCGGCGCACCCGGTCGAGCGGCGCTTTCTCGTGTGTTCGCGCCGAGGCACGGGTCGCGAAGTGTTGCGGCGGCTCGCTCGCGAAGGTGTCGCGTGGTCGCTCTTCGAGCCCGTGACGCCGTTGTCGCTGGCCCGTGACCTGGTCGGGCCCGGCCTGGTCGAGCGCGGTCTCGTCGTCGCCGACGAGTTCGATGAGCTTTCCCTCATTGATGCGGCCATTGATGAAGTCATGGCTGAGCCCGATGGCAAGCTGCTCGAGCCGTTCGTCGTCGGCGCCGGATTGCGCGCGGCCATGGCGCATTCGGTTCAGGCGCTGCGGCTGGCCGGTATCGACGATGCCGTGCTGGGCCGCGCCGGGTTCCGCGACCGGCAGAAGCGCGAAGCGCTCTCGCGTGTACTCGCCGGTTACGAGCGGCGGCTGCGTGGCGCCCACCACATCGACACGGCCGGCGTGCTCCGGCTGGCAGCGGAATATCTGCGCGCCGGCACGCTGTCGCTGCAGCCCGCGCGCTATCTGATCCTGCCCGGCCAGGACCGGCGCGGCGTGAGCGGCGCTCTGCTCGAGCTGCTCATCGAACAGGGTGCGGTCGTGCTCGATGATGACCCGGTCGCCGGGCTCGGCGTGCCGGCGGCCGTCCTGCCTCCTTCGCCCGACCAACCGGCGACTGCGCACAGCCCGCTGGCCTGCTTGCACGCGGTCGCCATGCGACGCGACCATCCAACGATTCCGGTGACCATCGATCTGTTCGCGGCTGGCTCCGTGAGCGACGAAGTGCGCGAAGTGCTGCGGCGCATTGTCGCTCACGGCTGGCGCTGGGATGAGGTCGAGGTCGTCGCCGTCGACGCCATGGCGTACGGCGCGGCCATCGATTCACTGGCACGGCGGCTGAACGTGCCGGTCACGTATGCAGCAGGTCTGCCGGTCGCACGCACGCGGCCGGGTCGTGCGGTGGACGCGTACCTGCGCTGGATACGCGACGATTTCGCGGATGACATTCTGCGTGCCGTCATCGAGCGCGGCGACCTGGCACCGCCCGCGGGCGGTCACGGCACGTCCGGACCCGCGCTCGCACGACGACTGCGGCGCATGATGATCGGACGCGGCCGGGCGCGCTACGCACCGGCACTGGAACGCGCCATCCAGCTCGCGGGCAGTGAGCGCGAGGAAGATGATGATCTGGAGCCGCAGGAGCGGAGCGAGCGGGCGGACCGCGAGCGCCGGGCGGTCGCGGACCTGGCCGCAATGCTGCGACCGGTGCTGGAGGCGACGCCGGCGCTGCCCGATCGACTGAGCGCCGCG
>Ga0302046_10004870_pt1 | contig 11876 bp, 10 predicted proteins | sample RVTome_11_FD_200261 | JGI IMG/M metagenome (GOLD analysis project Ga0302046, IMG submission 200261) | Soil microbial communities from uranium-contaminated site in the Upper Colorado River Basin, Wyoming, United States - RVT147D111 (version 2) ... | reverse complement strand
AGCAGCCACGTTGTCGGGACGAATACCACCGGCGATGAAGACGCCGCGCGGCGCTTCGTCTCCCAGAATCTCCCAGCGGAAGCTCCGGCCCGAGCCGCCGTCCCCGACGTCCAGCAACGCGGGCCGATCCGGAGTGGGCTCGGGAACGAGAACGGGTAGCCTCTCGCTCTTCGGATCGACGCGGTGTGTGCGACAGACCCTCAACCCTTCCCTCTCCAGCCAGAGCGCGTTCTCCTCCGACATCTCGTGGAGCTGGACGTCGGTCGTTCCGACGTCGCGGGCCATCTCCACGATCTCCCGCACGGCTTGCCTTCTGTACACGAGCACCCGCCGCACGCCATCGCCCGCCGCCTGAAAAACGCTCCTCGCCTGTTCCAGGCTCGCGCAGCGGAGCGAGGTGGGCGCCATGACGCAACCGACGTGCGTGGCTCCGAGCCGCACGGCGAGTCGCGCATCCTCCGGCCTCGTCAGCCCGCAGATCTTCACGAGTGGCCTCATCGCCCATTCCAATCGCTACGCAGCACCGAGGATCCCACGAATGAACGCGTCGGGGTCGGAGTCTTTCATGAGCGCGGAGCCGATCAGCACCGCGTCCGCGACGCCTCGCAGCTCCAGCGTGTCCTCGGGTCTCAGGTAACCGCTCTCCGCCACCGCCACCCGATCCGCCGGAAGGTCCCGAAGGAGTCGCAGCGCCAGGTCGCGACGTATCTCGAAGGTATCGAGATCGCGGTTGTTGACTCCGATGACGACGTCGGGCAGAGAAAGGGCCCGCGAGACTTCCTCGGCATCGTGGCACTCCACGAGTGCCCCGAGGCCGTAGCCCCGGCATGCGGAAGCGAGCTCCTTCAGTTGAGCGTTCGAAAGACAGCGGGCAATGAGCAAGACGCCACGCGCTCCAAGACAGGCCGCCATGCGGATCTGTGCCGTGTCGACCACGAAGTCCTTCATCAGAATCGGAATGCCCTCCGGCTGGACCGCTTCTACCGCTTTTTCCAGATCGTCGAACGAGCCACCGAACCGGGAAGGCTCGGTCAGCACGCTCACCGCGGCGGCACCGGCCTCGGCGTAGAGCTTGACCTGCGCGGCCGGATCTCTTTGGGCGATGGATCCGGCGCTGGGGCTCGCTTGTTTGAACTCGGCGATCACCTTCAACCGGTCCTTTCCGCGCAGTGCGTCGCCAAACGAGAGCCCTCTTGGATGCTGCTGAGGCTCGCGATTGGGAAGACCCTTGACTCTCTCGCGAGCCGCCGCGACCAATTCATCGAGAACGTTCACTCAGCCTCTTCCCCTTTATCAGTGCCGTGGGGACCCCACCGCCGCCTGACTCGCCCCAGTCGAAGCAACCACATAGTTTGGCGGCTAACAGGCGATTGCAAATCCGCCTGCCTAGGTCCGGTTTGCGCGCCGGGCTCGGTCCTTCATCATCGCCGCGGGGCCCCACCCCCGCGGTTGCGTCGCTCCGTGCTTCGCACTGCGCGACAGCTGAAGGCTCTTCGCGCAGGCTGACTCGTTGTTCAGCAGCCTGCTACCTGACGCGGGCTCGGTGACTCGACTCACCGTACCGCTCCAGTACGCGCAGGGCGTGTCCGGCCCGCTGCACGTCCCGCGCGCGCTCCAGACCCTCGCGGAGATCCTTGACCAGCCCAGCCACGAACAAGGCGGCTCCCGCGTTGAGCGCGACCACGTCGCTCCGCGGCCCGGGGTCCCCGCGCAGGGCTCCGATCAGAATCTCGACGCCCCTCTCGGGGTCCCCTCCCGAAAGCGCTTCGATCGGCGCCGAAGCGACTCCGAGCTCTCCAGGATCGATCGAGAACGTCTCGACCCGACCCTCCTGGACGAAATGGCCGCGCGTGACGTCATGCAAGCCGATCTCATCGAGCCCCGCGCAATGAACCACCAGAGCGCTCTCCGTCCCGAGCTCCAAGAGAGCCTCGGCCATCACGCGCGTCAGATCCGGATCGTAGACGCCCAGGAGCTGACATCCTGCCAGCGCCGGGTTGGCGAGAGGACCGAGCAAGTTGAAGAGCGTGCGAATGCCGAGCGCCCGTCGGACCGGAGCGACGTTGGCCATGGCGGGATGAAAGTAAGGCGCAAAGAGAAACGCAAAGCCCGTGGCATCGAGGAGCGTGCGGGCCCCTTTGGGTCCGACATCGAGCGCACAGCCGGCCTTCTCAAGAACGTCCGCGCTTCCTGACTGGGACGAGACGCTTCGATTGCCGTGCTTGGCGACGGCACCGCCCGCGGCCGCAACCACGAGCGCCGCGGCGGTCGAAATGTTAAACGTCCCCGCTCGATCCCCGCCGGTTCCGCACGTGTCGATGAGTGGACGTACTTCCACATGAACTGCCATCCGATGCGCACGCATGGCTCGCGCGCAGGCGGCGAGGGTCGGCGCGTCCGGCTCCCGCGTGCGCAGCGCGACCAGCAATCCCGCCGTCTGCGCTTCCGGGGCCTCCCCCGCCATGATCTTGTGGAGCGCCTCCTCGACCGCCCCCGGCGCGACCGCGTCTCCGGAAAGATAGCGCTCGATGAGTGATGGGATCATGAGCTCCCTGCTCCTCCTGTTTTGACCTGCGAAGAGACTCGTGCCTTCCAAGCGAGCGCTTCTCGAAGGAATTGGCTCACGATCCTACCCCCACCCGGAGTCAAGATGGACTCCGGGTGAAACTGAAGTCCGATCTGACAGAGGCGTCGGTGCCGGATCGCCATGACCAGCTCCTGCCCGTTGTCCCTCGTCGTGGCCACGACTTCGAACTCGTCGGGAAGTTGCGTGACGACCAGGCTATGGTATCGGGCGGCAACGAGAGGCAGGGGCAGACCGTGAAAGACGGGGTCGTCCTTCACGGAGATGAGGCTCTTGCGGCCGTGCACGGGTCGCGGCGCCCTTTCCACCCGGCCGCCCGTGGCGATGGCGAGAGCTTGATGTCCGAGGCACACGCCGAGTATCGGCAGATCAGGTTGAGTCCGAAGCCAGGGCACCATCATGCCGGCCTCTTCCGGTCGGCCGGGCCCCGGCGAAAGAACGACGAGATCGGGAGAGAACCGATCGAGACACCGCTGCCAATCCGCGAGGCTCATGTTGCTTCTCACCGTCGACACCTCGGCATCCTGGCGGCGAAACTCGTCGACCAGATTGAAGACGAAGCTGTCACGGTTGTCGAGAACGAGAACACGCGCCGAGCTCATGCTTGCCGCCCTTCCGCCAGAGAGATCGCGACACGACACGCGCGCGCCTTGTGGATCGTCTCCTCCAACTCCTTTTCGGGAATGCTGTCCGCGACGATGCCGGCTCCCGTCCGCGTGAGGTACTTGCCGTCGCGGTGGCGAAGCGTTCTGATGACGATACAGCTGTCGAAGGTCCCGTCCTGCAGCAAGTAGCCGACCGCGCCACCGTAGTATCCCCGGGCACTCGGCTCGGTCTCGCGGATCAGCTCCATCGCCCTGAGCTTCGGGGCGCCGGTCAGTGTGCCCATGTTCGCCGAGGCCACATAGGCGTGGAGGGCGTCGAGGCCGGGAAGGAGCGTACCTTTCACGCCGCTCACCAGGTGCTGCACGTGGCTGTATTTTTCGACCGAGAACGGCTCGGTGACCTGTCGCGTCCCGGGTACGGAGACTCTGGCGACGTCGTTCCTTGCCAGATCGACCAACATCGCGTGCTCCGCCTGCTCCTTGGTGTCCAGGATCAGGCTCACCGCCAATCGAGCGTCGAGCTCTTCGTCGATCCGTCCATCGGGGCCGAGCCCTCGCGGAGCGGTACCGGCGATGGGCCGGATCATCACTTCGCCGCGCTCCACTTTGAGGCAGGTCTCCGGGGACGCGCCAAGGAGCTCGCCGTCTCCGAGATCCACGTAGAACATGTATGGCGAGGGGTTTCTCGAACGGAGAGCGCGGTAGACCGCCAGCGGCGGTGCCGTGCTCTCCATCCAGAGGCCACGAGAGAGGACCCCTTGAAAGATGTCGCCCGCCAGAACGTGGGAGAGAAACTTTTCGACGGAGGACTTGAATGCCTCATCGGAAACGTCCGGCTCGGCATCTTTCTCCGGAGCGACGCGGTCTCCAAAGTTATCCGGTGGGGAGCCGTTCTTCTCGAGAGCCTCGACGTAGAAACGGTGGCGCTCCTCCTCGTCGCGGTTCCCGCGATGACGTGGGCCCACCGGTGACCGCGTGACCACGCGTACCTCGCCCCGTACGTGATCGAAAGAGATCGCGTCCAGGGCGAACACGAAGTTCGCATCGGGCTCACCGAGCGGATCGGGACGGCGGGGCGGGAGCTCTTCCCAGAGATCGACCGCCTCATAAGAAAAGGCCCCGTAGAGACCCGGCGGCAGCAAGTCCTCGTCGGGTTCTTCGTCTTCGACCAAACCGGCGAGCGCCCTCACGCCGTCGAGAACCGAAGCCGCGCGAACTCGCTCCGCGTCGGGGAGGGCCGGATTCTTGTCGAAATCGGGGAATCGGGCCACGACCGAATCCTCTCGCGACTCGGTCTTGGGTAGGCGCCCGGTCAGGGACTCTATGAGAGGCACGCCACGCGGAGTGAGCGGGGAGTAACTCGCGGTCGAGCCTCGGATGACCAGTCGTATCAGCCCTTCCGGGATGACTAGGCTGCGAACACCAGCGGGGGCGCCCTGAGCCGCGCTCTCCATGAGCACGGCCCCTCGGCCCCGTCGGTGGCGGGACAACCGCTCGAAGAGCTCAACCGGCGCGGCGCACAAGTCCATCGGCAGAATGGACGTCCGCGACCGGGCCTTGAGTGCTGCGGGACCAAAAGGACTGGTTGGTTTTCCGTTCATTTTCGCGTTTCCCGGGTCTTCCCGGCCTCTGGCCAATCCCGGGGAGATGCCCTGAAACGCAAAAGAGGCAACCTCCCGCGGGCTGCCTCTCCTTGGATTGACGACCGGATCGAGCTACCCGCTCAGAAACCGCGCCACCAATACCAATGGCGGCTGGGAATGGTTACTGAGCAGCTACCCATCATGGTCATCATTACCTATGGACGCACTTATATCCCAGGCCGTCTTTCCGGTCAAGTGCGGAGGGACCGTCCCGACCGGCAATCGGGACAGAACCCGTAAAACTCCAGACGATGATCCTCGATGTGGAACGCCGTCGCCTCCTGGGCCTGGGAAATTAGTCCCTCGAAGGCTGCAGCGTCGAGGTCCTCGATGCGGCCGCAGCCGGTGCACACGACATGGTGGTGATGATCGCCCCGTTCTTCGTAACGACCCTGCGCTTCCTTGAGATGAAGCTCCTGCACGACCCCCGCGTCTCTCAGAACACCCAGGGTCCGATACACCGTCCCCAGGCTGATCTGCGGGAGCACCCGGCGCGCCTTCTCATAGATCTCGTGTGCGGCCGGGTGTCCGCCCGCCTCGCTCACCGCATCGAATACGACCTTCCTTTGTCGGGTGAGACGGAGGCCGCGTCGCGCAAGCCGCGCGGCTACCTCCGAATCGGAGAACCTCCTCTTTGCGTCCATGTTCGTGTCTCCGAACGGCTCAGGTCTCGAGCCCGAGCTCCAGCGAGTCCCCACCCAAGAAGTGATCCAGATGGTGCGCCCGGTCCTCCACCCCCAGCAGCACTTCCTTGAGCAGGTGCTCCGTGCCCGGGTCTCCGGACTCGCGCGCTTCCGCGATCGTCTCCCTCAACCTCTGGGCGATCTGCCCTTCGTGAGTACGGTCCAACTGGAGCATCGCTCGGATCCGAAAAGTCCCTTCCGGCTCGTGCTCGACATAGGCCGCCTTGACCAGCTCGGCGGGATGACTGGTCGGTATCCCTCCGAGGGCCGTGATGCGCTCGGCGATGTGGTCGACCTGTTTGTGGACCGCTTCGTAGGCCTCCTGGAGGAAAAGATGGAGGTCGCGGAATTGAGGTCCCTCCACCAGCCAATGGTGCTTCTGGTACTGATGGAACAAGAGGAACAGGCTCGCCTGATGGCGGTCGAGCTTGGGAATGAGCTTCGACGTGACGTCCTGAGGTAGCCCAATGGGATTGGGCTCGATTGTGTCTTTGGTTTTCCACACTTTCATAAGAGGTCTCCTTTTTAGTTTTAGTAATTGCTACTACTATTATGACGCGGGGTGGGTGATTATCAAGAAAATCGCCCGCCATCCGTAAAACGCTTGGAATTAATGATTTACGCTAATGGAGCAGGTTCAGGCAGGCCCTCGGATTCGCTCGGCGCGATACAAGAAGCGACGGGACCCTGACCAGGTGTCCGGCCAGTCGCGATACTCCCCAACCCGCTCTAAGCGATAACGACCCCAATCCCCTTCCTCCGTGAGCGGGTGCCCCACTACCAAGATATAGGTCGGCGTACTTGGCCGCGCCGCGCGCAGCCAACTGGCCAAGTGACGCTGTCTCACATTGACAACTTCGATTCTCGGACGGCCCAGGTAGTAGTGGCCTCCCAGTTTATCGTCTCGACCGTCCACGATGACGAGTCGATCCCGAAAGTCTTCGAGACGATGGAGGGCCAGCGCTGCCTCGATCGGGCCCCGGTTGGCATACCAAACGCTGGCGAGAACCAGTGCCACAAGATGTATTCCAACGAAGAGCCGTCTATGGACTCGACGAGTCTTCCCCTCCGAGCCCTCGAACAGGAGAGAAGACGCGTAGATGACCAGAAGGAGAACAAGAGCCGGCAGCACAAAGCGGAAATTCTTCCGCGCCATGACATTGTGGAGAAAGATGTAGACAAGAGAGGCGGCCGCCAGCAGCGGGAGCTTTCCGCTCCCTTCCCAGAGAGCACGGAAACCGCTGCGCAGGAAAGGCGATATGAGGACCAACACCAGACAAATGAACGCAGCGTAGAGCCACACCGGTTGATCCCCGTAGCGCTGCGCCTGCCCTTCGAAGACGTTCCACGCGACGTAGCGGAACGGGCTGTGCAGGAATTTGCCCCAAGTCACGAAATCTACGATGCCCTGACCGGTAACCGTAATGGCGGATCCCAACGCCAGAAACAAGCAGGCCCGCCAACGTTTCTGCAGCAGACCGGCCGCCAGAAGAACCGGGCCGAAGAAGGCGTCTTGAAAACGGCACGCGAAAGCAAGCCCCAGCAGGAGTCCGGACAGGAACGGCCAGAGCGAACCGGGTCCATGGAATAGGAAGATGGCGGCGAGAGAAAGACCCACCGCGAAGGTGGGACCGGTGGGTTGTACGCCGCTATAGACAACCAACGCGTTGGCGGCGAAGAACAACAACAAAGATCTCTGGCCACTCCAGCCTTTCCAACGAACGACCAGAGTCCAGAATGCCGCCACTGGAAGCAGAGAGACCAGGCCATGAACGAAACGCGTCGCCACCATCATGGCCTGCGGATCGGTGATGCCGAACCAGGCAACGAGCTTGAAGACGCCAGCGAGAATCCCCGGGTACACCCAGGAGCGTAAGCCTTGAACATAGTCATGAGGCCGCCACCAGCTGCCGTCGAAAGCGAGGTGATAGGCAGGGTCGACATACTGGAACTGATGATCGGAAAAAGCGTAGCCGCGACTCAAGAAGACCGCGGGCAAACGAACGATGAGAGCGAAGATCAGGTAGTGGCTGAGCGTGATCTCGCCGGGCCCGACGGACTCACGCAACCACTGGAAGAACCGCCGCACTCGAAGTAGACTCCGATTTTCCGTGTCCGCGATGGAATGGGCAGCATAGCACAAGTCCCTGAAGTGCCCTGGCGTTGAAACATCCCAAGTCTCTCCTCTGGCTCGTCATCGCGTACGCAGCCGTCGTTTCCGCACACACCGGCATCGTCAAGGAACCTCCTCCTTATCGCGTGGTGACGGGGGCGGCCAGGAACATCGTGCAAGGGATCAACCCCTATGCGCCGGATCCGCAGTTGGACTTCTTCAAATACAGCCCGCTCGCCGCCCTCTTGATGCTTCCTTTCACACCGTTGCCGGATGCCGTCGGGACCTTTCTGTTCCTCCTGTTGACGAGTCTCTTGTTCATTTGGGGTCTGGTGCGATGGGCGCAAGCGGTTGGCTACCCGCTAGAACGTTCGATCCCGATGCAATGGATCGCCTGCCTTTCGGTCCTCCTCGACGCCACGCTCGGCATCCAGGTCGGCCAGTGGAACGTCGGCATCTTCGCCTTGATGCTCCTCGGGGCGGCTCAGTACGCGGAAGGCAAGTTTGCGCGTTCGGGGCTCGTGCTCGCCTTCGGCACCAACATCAAGCTGTTTCCTTTCACGTTGGGGCTCTGTCTCTTGACGGGACTGAAGAAAAGGTACTGGGGCGCCTTTTTCGGTGGGCTAGCTTTATGGTTCCTGCTACCCTCCCTGGTCGTCGGGCCCAGCAACAATTTTCGGTTACTGGCACAGTGGTATCGGCTCATGCGGTGGGATGTCACGCGCGGCCAGGATCCGATGGTGGATATTGCGACCTTCCTTGCCCGGCATTTCGGCTCGAGCGAATTCATCCGCACTCCGCTCGCGGTCCTAGTGGGGCTCCTCATCGGCGCTGCGACCTGCTATCTTTTCCGCGAAGGCGAGGACCGGCTGCTCCACCGGTTCCTGCTTCCCATCAACGGGCTCTATGTTGTGCTCTTTTCCTATCTGAGCGAGTCGGCGACGTCGGTGGTTGCCACCAGCGGCATCCTCCTCATCGGGATGGAGGCCCTGGAAGACCAGAGGAACAGGCGGCTCTACTTGCTTCTCTGGGTGATCTCGCTCGTTCTCATCCCGGCCTTCTACAGCGACCTCGTGGCGTATGAGATGAGTCAATGGGCCCGTGGATTTCATCTCAAGACCGTGGGTTACCTCTACACGACGGTCGTCGTCGCGGTGCTTTTCTGGAAGCATCGATCCGGAGCGCCCGCCGCCGAGGCAACCGATGCCCCTTCCGGGAGCCTTCCCGGGAAGCGCTAGCGACCCGGCGGAATTGTGGTACCTTATTAATAGAAGCATCCCCACAAAAACCGATTCCGGGAGGTTCACGTGAACGGGAAAAACCTGTTTGCCGGGTTTCTTGGCGTCTTACTCACGCTAGTCTGTCTTGGCGAGCCGCTCGCCGCGGGGGCTCTCGCCGGCACGGTCTCCGAAGAACGATTTCAGTGGCGGGGACAGGTCGACGGAATCGACGAGATTCTCATTCGAGGGGGCGAGGTACGCGTCCGCCATCTCGCAGCGAAACCGATTCAAAGGCAGGACCATCGCTTCACGTCTCCCCTGCCCGAGTGGGATGTCGATCTCGAGCTGTACAAGATCGAAGGGCGCGGCGACGTCGAGCTCATCGAGGAGCCGAGCTCGTGGAACGAGTACACCGCCGTGGTGCGAATCGACGACAGCGACCACATCGGCGACGGCTATTACGAGTTCGAGCTGACCTGGAACGAGCGCGACTCCTGGGGAGACTGGGGTGATCGGGACGATCGCAATCCGTGGGATGACGAAGATGATGGAGACGATGCCGACGACGACGATCCGGATACCGACGTCTGGTCGTGGGACGACGACCGGGACGGCGGGGCCTTCCGCTGGGAAGGGCGGGTCGACATCGGAGCGGAGATCCGAGTCCGTGGTGGCGAGCACGAGGTGAGCGATGCCGGCGGCCAGGGTACTCAAGAGTACCGGAGTCGGTTCACGGCCGATCTGCCGGAGGCGGAATTACCGGTCTCGCTACGTCAGCTCGATGGCCGCGGCCGCATCGAGCTCATCCAGTCACCGAACGCCGACAACGGCTACACGGCGGTCGTGCGAATCGACGATTCCGACAGCGGGGACGATACCTACGCGTTCGAGCTATCGTGGCCACTACCTTAATGCCTTAGTGCCGCGGGGCCCCACCCCCGCGGCCTGCGCTTTCGTCGGCGCATTTGCGCCGAGCTCCCGCCTACGCCCTTCGGGCTTCGGCGGGTCCCGACGAAGCCTTGGCGAAGTCGGACGCTCCGCTCGCGCAGGGTGCCCACGCTATCCACTCAGCACCCTGCTGGTGCCTTGGTGCCGCGTCGTCAGCCTTCGTTCGCCAAACAGCCCTCGTTTGGCGAACTTCGGCTTGACCTCGCCGAAGCCGTGGCCAAAGAGCAAAACCTCGCCACGGCGTAGACGGGAAGCTTTCGGCGAAGGCCGGGGGCCCGCCGTCTGACGAGCTCCAGTCCAAGCAACCACCCAGTTTGACGGCCAACAGTCAACTACAGATCCGCCTGGTAGCTCCGGTCAAAGCAACCACCTAGTTTGGCAGCCGCCAGCGCCTGCGATCTTCATCGGCGCTTTCTCCACCTTGCGCCGATTCCTGACCCGCTTGCATTGCGCGATGTGGAATCGGTAGTATCCTCCTGGACGAGGGAGTTTTGCGTGCCGAAGCCAAGGAGGAAAAAGTGAAGAGACTCTTGACGGTCTTTTGCGTTGCCAGCCTGTTGACGGCACCGAGCCTGACGCTGGCGCATCCCCACTTCAACAAGTCCGTCAACGCCAAGCTGCCGAGCGGCGCGGACGCCACGATTGCGTATCAGACGGTCCCGGCCAACGAGGCGCATGCGACGGACGCTGCCGCCGGATCGTTCATCACGCCCCGCAATCCGAAGCTGACTCTGTCCGCGGCAATCATGTCCGGCGCGGTCAACGTTCCGGCGGGCGAGTACACGATCGGCGTCATCAAGAACGGCGACAACGACTTTACGATGGCCCTCTACCCGGGTACGCCGCCGCGCGGCGGTGCGCCCGACATGGCTCAGATGGTCAAGCTCGATTCCATGTACTCGACGGCGATGGGCGCCTCCCACCACCTGCTCATCGACATCACTCCCGGCGACGGAAAGTTCGAGGGCAAGGCCGTCCTCACCTTGCACTTCGGATCCATGTACCTGGCCGGGGCGCTTTCGTAGCAAAAACCTTACCGAGAAGAGCGGAGAGAGCCCGTCTCTCTCCGCTTCTCTTGCACCGTGCGAATCGGCACACCCACCGGTTCGTGTGAATAGCCGCCTTGGCCCTCGGGTGTGATCTCCTCACGAGCTGGCCGATAGCGAAGTTGATTTTCCTCGTGTCTGGTGCGATCGTGCGCGCGTCCTGACGTGACCACCCTGGATCTCTTCTACCGCTTCGGCACCGCCCTGGCCATCGGCTTTCTTATCGGGCTGCAGCGGGAGTTCTCCTACAAAGTCGAGGGCGAGGGTTGTTCCTTCGCCGGCGTGCGCACTTTCGCCCTCCTCGGGCTCGCCGGATGCACCGCGGCTCTGGCAGCGGAGACCGCTGGCACGCCGGCGCTCTTCGTCGCGGTGCTGGTCGTCATCGGCGCGCTCGTGGTGACGTCCTATGTCGTCACCTCCCGAGGCGGAGACGTGGGCACGACGACCGAGGTCGCGGCCGTGATCACGGTCCTGGCCGGCGCCCTCTGCTACTGGGGCCTGCTTCAACTCGCCGTCGCCATCGCGGTGGCTACTGCGGTGATGCTCTCTGCCAAGCTCGAGCTCAGGCGCTTCGTGGCGCGGCTCAGGCGGGAGGACATCGTGGCGACGCTGAAGTTCGCGGTGGTGACCGCCATCATCCTTCCTGTCTTTCCCAACCAAGGGGTTGGCGTGCCCCCATTCGACATCCTCAACCCCTACCAGATCTGGTTGATGGTCGTCCTCATCTCCGGCATCGGCTTCGTGGGATACGTGCTCATCCAGATCGTCGGGCCGCGCCGAGGGATTGGCCTCACCGGAGTGCTCGGCGGACTGGTCTCTAGCACCGCGGTGACCTGGAGCTTGGCCCAGAGGAGCCGAAACCGAGAACGACTCGCCAGATCTCTGGCGCTTGCCATCGTGGTGGCCTGGTCGATGATGTTCGCGCGCGTTCTGGTTGCGGTGACCATCGTCAGCCGGCCGCTCCTCGCGTCCATTTGGTTCGCGATGGTGGTCGCGTTGGCCACTGGCATTGCCTACGCCACGTGGCTCTATTT
>Ga0302046_10004869_pt1 | contig 11877 bp, 14 predicted proteins | sample RVTome_11_FD_200261 | JGI IMG/M metagenome (GOLD analysis project Ga0302046, IMG submission 200261) | Soil microbial communities from uranium-contaminated site in the Upper Colorado River Basin, Wyoming, United States - RVT147D111 (version 2) ... | reverse complement strand
GCCGCCGCCGGGCCAGCCCAGGCGCGAGACCGGCTGGGCCTTTCTCGTCCGCGATCAGGTCGAGGCCCCGGACTACGGCCTCTACAGCTATCTCCTCCTCGGGGCGCCGCCGGCCGAGGCCGCCCGGGAGCGGTACCTCAAGACCATCGAGGCCTACCTGCGCCTGGTTCCCGAGATCGCCCAGCTCGAGAAAGTCAACATCCCGCGCCGCGAGCTGAACGTCACCTATCTCCTCACCGAGATCGCGCCCGGCGACGCGGTATCGGCCGAGTGGGTGCTCCTGCACTATGACTACGCCCGCGCCCGGGCCATCCTGCGGACCATCCCGGGCTCGCGCCGAGACGGGCCGTACCTGCTCTCCGTCCTCCAGCCCCTGACCGTTGCCGATGGCCCAACGAGCGCCGCCGGGCCGTATCTCTTCCAGGACCTGTCGGCGGTCCCGCCCCATCTCGCCTCCGCCTGGGTCACCGAGTTCCTCAACCAGGCCGCCCAAGAGCGTTTCTGGGAGGCGAAGACGGGGCAGCGTCTCGTGCTCAAGCTGCGCGTGACGATCGGCATCCTGGGCGCGGGGCTGCCGGAGGTCAAGAAGGCGCTCGACACCTGGATCGCCTGGGTACGCTGACCTCGGGGTGACGCGCTACCGCACGTCCACCACGATCTCGCGCTCGCGCGGCCCGTCGCACTCGACGAGGGCGATGCCCTGCCAGGTGCCGAGGAGGAGCCGGCCGTCCGTGACCGGCACCGCCTCCGAGGGACCGAGGATGGCCGCCTTCAGGTGGGCGGCGCCGTTGTCGTCCACCTTGTCGTGCTCCCAGATGCCCGGAGGAAAGAGCCGGTCGAGCGCCGTGGTCACGTCCTGGCGAAAGCCGGGGTCGGCGTTCTCGTTGATGATGATGGCGGCGGTGGCATGCCGCACGAAGACCGTGCAGATCCCCTCGGCCACCCGCGCCCGCCCCACGACCTCGGCCACCTGGCGCGTGATGTCCACCACCTCGTGGGCCTTCCGGGTCTTGACCCTGAAATGCTCCTGCATCGGGAGAGTCCCTCCTGGCCGTCCACGCCTACGACGTGGTCTTGGCTGCGCGATCATGAGGACGAGCGGCGCCCGAAGGAGGACGCAGGCGCGCCGAGCTGCGCCGTCACGGCCTCGCAGACGCGGTCGAAGTCCTCGGGCTGCTCGCCCATGGGTAAGGCCAGCGCCGTCGGACTCCACGGCGCCCAGCGGTCGCGCGTGGCGGCGGGGAACAGGATCACGGCGGGGGCGCCCACGGCCGCCGCCAGGTGGCTCACTCCCGAGTCCGGACCGAGGTAGGCGGAGGCCTGCGCGAGCGCCCCGGCGAGCAGCGGGAGTGAAGGCTCCCGCAGCATCGGCGCGGGCGCCTCGAGCAGCTCCATGAGCGGCCTCACCGCATCACGATCCGCCGGTCCCTCGTGGACGAGCACCTGGCAGCCCGTCCCGCGGGCGATCCGGTCCGCGGCCCTGGCCATGAGCGGAGCGGCCCAGCGCTTCCACGCCGCCCCCGCGCCCGGATGGACGATCAGCAGTGCCCGCGCGGGATGGACGCCCATGCTGGCGAGGGCCGCCCGGGCCTCCGCGCTCCAGGCGGGTGGGACGCGGAGCGGGGCGAGGGAGGGCGGCGGGCCGATGCCCCACTCTCCGAGCGTGGTGACGAGGTACTGCCACACGGCGGCCGTGGTCCCGCCGTCCGGAACGGGAGGCGCGAGGAGGGCCCGGGGGACGATGGCACGCAGGCGCTCCCGGTAGGTGTCGGCGCGGGCGCCGAACCAGGAGATGACGCCGTCGAAGCGGGCCAGGCGCGCACGGACTGCATCCGGCACGCGCTCGGACGAAAAGAGGGCGTCGAGGCCGAGCCCGTCGAAGGAGAGCGCGGTGTCGACCACTCTCAGTCCCTCGAAGAGGGTGGCGATGCGGGGCTGGGCGGCCAGCGTCAGCCGCGTCCCGGGCCGGCGCAGGGCGGCGAGAGCGGGCACCGCCTGGAGCACGTCGCCCAGTGCGCCCGGGTGGATGACGAGGATGGCGGTGGTGGCGCCGTCCGGCATGGCGCACCCATTATCGCCCATGACGCCCCTTGACCCGGGCGTGCTCCACCGCCCGTGAGAAGCCGATGTCGCCGATGCGCTTCGGCATCCGCGCGCCGATCCGCGTCCACGCGCGGCCGAGGCGGTTCGAGCCGGTAGATACCACAGTGGTTCTGCTGAGGGCACGCCTCCCTCTCCCTCGGACTCCCTCGGAGAGGGAGAGGGTAGGGCATGCGTTCGCGCACGATGCGGGCTAGCGTGGCCACACTCGCCGCCACACCCCGGGATAGTCGAGCACCAGCCCGTCCGGATCGACCGGCAGTTCCGCCGTGAACCCGGTCGACAGGCCCTCGTAGCGGTAGCGCCCCCCGCCGGCGCCCAGCTCGAGACAGGTGTACCGCTGTCTCACCATCGAGACGCTCACCTCCAGCACGGAGACGTAAGCCATCGCGAGCTCGGCGGACTGGCCTGGGGAGAGCTCGAGCCGCCGGATGGGCAGGGTATTGGTGAAGGGCGTCGCCGAGATGTCGACGTCGAGGCAATCCTTCAAGGCGTCGAGGACTCCTCCCGCCTCGTCGCGCCAGTTGCCCGCGCCGTCGGCCAGGAGTCGCAGCGATCGGCCACCGGGGTCGAGTGAGCGCACCGACACCGCGCGGACCCGGTAGCCGGGATCGCAGCGGATCTCGTAGTGGATCCGGACCGCGGGGGTCACTCGGGTCACCACGCCGTCAGCGACGATCTCCCCGGCGTCGCTCCGGAGCAGGAGATGCTCGAAGCCCGGGTCCGTCCAGGGTTGCCAGAGGACGTGCCGCTCCATGCCTGCTTGCGCCTGGCGGGGGCTACTCCCGCCGTCGCGGCTCCCGGTAGCCCACCAGCTCCAGCAGGTTGCCGTCGGGGTCGAGGAAGTAGAGGCAGTGGTGATCGCCCCAGTCGATGGGGGCGTGGTAGGGGATGCCCTTCTCCTCGAACAGCCCGATCGCCGCCTGCAGGTCCTCCCACGAGACCTCGAAGGCGTGATGGCTCTTGCCGAGCGGGTCCTCGACCTGATCGAGCCCGCCCGGCTCGCGGTGGGGCTTGAGGAAGAGGGCGCAGCTGCCGTCGCCATAGCCGAGGAGCCGCTGGTCGGGCAGCCGCATCTCCACGGTCATGCCCAGGACCTCGGTGTAGAAGCGCTCGCCCCGGTCCAGATCGGCCACGTCGACGCCGAAATGATCCAGCCGCCGGACGCGGATCATGGCCGCCCGGGCGGCGCGGCGACGGAGCGCCAGTGGGCCCCGATCTCCGCCAGCGAGGCCACCCACACCCGCGGCGCGTGGCGCACGTGGTCGATCAGCTCGCGCAGGCAGGCCAGGCGCGAGGGCCGGCCGATGATCTGGGGATGGAAGGTGAAGTTGGTCACCCCGCGCGCCTCGCAGATGCCGTCGAACTCCGTGATCCATCCCTGGAGCACGGGGCCGGGGGCCTGGATGCTCCGCTGGCCGGTGAAGAGGAAGAAGGGCGCGTCGTCGAGCACCCACGACACCGGGATCTCCACCAGGGAGCGGCCCTCCACCGGCGGATGGAGATACGGCGTGAGCCGGTCCATCATGTTGGACGAGTACTCGAAGCCGTGCCGGGCGAGCAGCTCGAGGGTGTGGGGGGAGAGCTGCCAGGCCGGCGCCCGGTAGCCGACGGGACGGCGCCCCGTGAGCGCGGTCAGTCTCTCCAGGCTCTTGAGGAGGATGCGCTCCTCCCGCTCCCGCTCGAGCTCGCTGACGCGCTCGTGCTCGTCGCCGTGGCAGCCCACCTCGTGGCCGTCCGCCACGATGGCCTCCACCGCCTCGGGATACCGGCCGGCCACCCAGGCCGGAATGAAGAAGGAGCCGCGGATCTCGGCCAGACGGAGGAGATCGAGGATCCGGGGCAGCGCCTCCACGGGCCCGAACCGGCCGTGCGACAGCGCCACCGGCTCGTGGACGCCCCGGGCCATCCAGAGCGTCTCCGCGTCGAGGTCGAAGGTGAAGGCGCAGGCCGCCCGCGACTCGTGAGGCCAGCGGGGCGCCGCGCCGGGCGGTGTGGACGAGGGAGCCATCGGGGCTCATGTTAGCCGAGGGGCCCCGGAGAGGGTACTATGAATCATATCCATGCCCCGGTCGCTGGAGCTCATTCACCAGGTCGAAGGCAATATCGGCCGCGCCCTCGTCGGCAAGCCCGAGGTGGTGCGGCTGGCCGTGGTGGGCCTTCTCGCCCGCGGCCATCTGCTCATCGAAGACGTCCCCGGTGTCGGCAAGACGACGCTGGCCGCCGCGCTGGCGCGCTCCATCGGCGCCGGCTTCCAGCGCATCCAGTTCACCTCCGACATGCTGCCCTCCGACGTGCTCGGCGTCTCCATCTGGGAGCCGGGCCGCGGGGCCTTCGTCTTCAAGCCCGGCCCCATCTTCGCCAACATCGTTCTCGCCGACGAGATCAACCGGACCACGCCGAAGACGCAGTCGAGCCTGCTGGAGGCGATGAACGAGGCGCAGGTCTCGCTGGACCACTCCACGTACCCGCTGCCGCGGCCCTTCATGGTGCTGGCCACCCAGAACCCGCGGGAATACGAGGGGACCTTCCCGCTGCCCGAGTCCCAGCTCGACCGCTTCCTGCTCCGCATCCGCGTGGGCTACCCCGAGGCGCCTGACGAGAAGGCCATCCTCCGCGGCGCGGCAGTGCCCGCGCTGGACGCGCTCGCGCCGGTGCTCGTCGTGGACGACGTGATCCGGCTGCAGGAGGCGACCGATCGGGTGCGGGCCGACGACTCCGTGCTCGACTACCTCATGGCGCTGGTGGCGGCGACGCGCGGCTCGTCCCTCCTGACGCTGGGGGTGAGCCCGCGGGGCTCGCTCGCCCTGCTCCGCGCCGCCCGGGCCCGGGCGCTGGCTGACGGCCGCGACTACGTGGTTCCCGACGACATCAAGAGCCTGGCGGTCCCGGCGCTCGCCCACCGGGTCATGGTCCGGGCCCGCATGGGAGTGCCCGGCGCCGAGTCCATGGACGGCGAGGCGGTGATCCGCACCATCGTCCAGGACGTCCCGGTGCCGCGGTGAGGCGCCTGGGCGGGTTCCTGTGGCGCGCGCTGCGTCCGCGCCGGACCATCCGGCCCACCCGTGACGGCTGGTGGTGCCTGTTCGCCACGTTCGGGCTGGGGTTCGCCGCGCTCAATACCGGCAACAACCTGCTCTACGTGCTGGTGTGCATGCTGCTCGGGCTGATCCTGGTTTCCGGCGTCCTGTCGGAGCAGTCCATGCGGGGGCTCCGCCTCACGCCCGTCCTCCCCGAGGACATCCACGCCGGACGCCCCGCGATCTTCGGCGCGACCATCGAGAACCGGAAGCGCTGGCTGGCCTCCCACTCGCTCACCTTCGAGGTCCTGGGCGCGGGAGGGCGGCGGGCCGCGCCCGAGCGCTACCTCTACCTGCCGCGGCTCGAAGCGCGCGCCGACAGGCTCCTCGGGTGGGAGCAGACGCTGCCGGCGCGCGGGCGGCAGCGGCTGCCCGGGATCCGCGTCACCACGCGCTTTCCGTTCGGCCTCTTCGTGAAATCCAGCCGGGTGGTGCTCGACTCGGAGGTGATCGTCTATCCGGCTGCACAGCCCGTCGCCCGGGATCTGCTCCGTCCCGTCGGGGGCGCCGGCGCGGCACCCCTCAGGCGCCGCGGCCGCGGCGACGATCTCTACAACCTGCGCGACTACCAGTCGGGGGATGACCCCCGCCTCATCCACTGGCGGAGCAGCGCCAGGCGCCAGTCGCTGACGGTGCGCGAGCTCGAGGCGGAGACCACGCCCGACACCCGGCTCGTGCTCGAGAGCATGGGCCGGACGGACCCGCGGCGGCTCGAGGCGGGGCTGTCGCAGGCCGCCTCCCTGGCCGTCCACCTGCTCGGGGCGGGCGCGGCGGTGGGGCTGGCGGGGCCGGGCATCCGGGTTCCGCTCGGGCGCGGGCGCGGCCATGAGCGGCGCATCCTCACCGCGCTGGCGCTCTTCGATCCCGCCAGCCCCGGGGCGCTCGACCCCGGCGCGGGGGCCGCCGACCGGTGGACGCCCGTGAGCGAGATCCGCATCGGGCTGGACTGAAGCGTCCATGACCGCCACGCTGGCGATCCGCGTCGCGACCTACCTGCTGGTGTACGACGGCCTCCTCGCGCTGTACCTGGCCGGGCTGCTGGCGACGCCTGCCGCCCTGCTGGCCGCCGGCGCCGTGGCGGCGAGCTGGTGGAACGAGTGGCTCCGCGCGCGGGTGAGCGCGGGGATGGGCCTGGCCCTCATCGGCGCCGCCGTGCTCGCCTCGGCGGCGGACCTGCTCTTCCTGTCGAACTCGCTGCTGGACGGCCTCGTCCGCCTGCTGCTCGTCCTGCTCCTGTACCGCCTCTTCACCCGGCGGTCGCTGCGGGACGCCCGGGACGCGGCCTTCCTCTCGTTCTTCATGCTGGTGGCCGCCTCGGCGGTGACCTTCGGGGTGGCCTTCCTCTTCGTGTTCGTGGTTCTCCTCGTCGTGGGCACGTGGATGCTCGTCCTGTATCACATCCTGTCGGAGTCGGAGCGCGCCCCCGAGCGCACGCGCATCGTGGGCGGCGCCCGCGCGGCGCTGGCGCGCCCCCTCCTGGGCCTGAGCCTGGCCGCCTCCGTCGCCACCTTCCTGATCGCCGTCGGGCTGTTCTTCATCATTCCGCGGGTCGGCCAGGCGGCGCTCCCGCTCCGGACCCGCGTCGGTCCCATGGTGTCGGGGTTCTCCGATCGCGTCGAGCTGGGAGCCTTCGGGCAGATCGAGGCCGATCCGGCGGTGGTGATGCGGGTGCAGATCGTCGAGGGCCCGCCGGAGCCCGAGCGCCTCCCGAACCTGCGCTGGCGCGGGATCGCCTTCGATCACTTCAGCGGCTGGGCCTGGAGCGTGGGGCGTCCGTCCCCGATGACGCTGATCCGCTCCCTCGACAGCCAGTTCGGCATCGACATCCCTCGGGGCGGCGCGCCGATCGTGAAGCAGGAGATCTACCTCGAGCCCATCGGCACGGAGGTCCTGTTCGGGGCCTCCCGGGTGCTGCAGCTCGGAATCCGGGCCGATGCCGTCACGGTGGACGACATGGGGAGCATCTCGGTCCCCGTGCCGACGGCCCGGCTCCAGTACACCGTCCACTCCCAGCTCGAGCCGATCGTGCCGCCGGACGCCGGCGAGGCAAGCGGGGCCGGCTGGGCCCGCCTGCAGGGCCGGGAGCGATTCCTCCAGCTCCCGCCGCTGCCCGAGCGCATCGGCGGTCTCGCGGGCGAGGTCACCGCGGGCAGCCGATCGCCGTACGAGGCGGCCCTGCGGCTCACGGCCTTCCTCTCCCGGGAGTTCCGCTACACGCTGCTCCTGCAGCGAACGACGCGGCTCGAGCCGCTCGAGGAGTTCCTCTTCGTCCGGCGCTCCGGGAATTGCGAGTACTTCGCCGCCTCACTGGCCGTGATGCTCCGGACGCTCGGCATCCCGGCGCGGGTGGTGAGCGGCTTCCAGCGGGGGGAGTGGAACCCGTACGGCCGCTACTTCATGGTCCGCCTGCGCGACGCCCATTCCTGGGTGGAGGCGCACTTCGACGGCGCCGGATGGGTGACCCTGGATCCCTCTCCGCGCGGCGAGGTGGACGACACGATGCCGGGCCCCGTGAGCCTTTACCTCGACGCCCTCCGCATGCGCTGGTACCGGTACGTCGTCAACTGGAGCTTTCGCGATCAGCTCATGGTCGCCGGCAAGGTGCACGACCGGGTGTCGGCGTGGCGGCAGTGGCGGCTCGAGGCGCCGGAGCCGGGCAGCCTGCCGCGTCCCTTCCTGCCGGCCCTCGTTGTTCTGGTGGGGGTGGTGGGCCTGATGCTCTGGACTCGAGCTCGACCGGCAAGGACGGCACGGGTCGTGGCTCGAATGCCGGGCTTCTATCAGCGGGCGCTGAAAGCCCTGGCCCGTCTGGGCCTCAGCCCCGAGCCGGACGAGACGGCCCGCGAGTTCAGCCTGCGCGTCGCATCGGTTGCCCCTGCCTGCGGCGCCGTCCTGGCCGGGATCACCGACGCCTACGAGCGCTGCCGGTTCGGGGCGGCGACCTTGACGGAGCCCGAGGTCGCCGAGGTCGCCGACTGCCTGGCCACCCTGGAACGCGTGGCCAGCCGCTGAGGTCGCAGAGGGCGGCGCCGCCGGCCAGGGAGCGTTCCGCGCGGGCTACCGGCTCCGGGGCTGCTCGCGCCGGGTCTCGCGGGCGTCGCTACCGGGGGACGGAGACATGCTCCATCGGGAAAGCCCGGCCGGCGGAGACGTCTCCTTGATGGCCTGACGGGCCGAAGCGGCGGAGGCTCCGAGGCGCAGCCGGGTCGCCTGCTCCTGCAGGATCGCCTTGCGACGCGCGAGCCGGTGCAGCCGCTCCGAGATCACTTCCATCTCCCGGTTGATCACCGCGAGCAACGCTTCGTTGGAATCCATCGGCTTGCCCTGCATAGGTGTCGTTCCCTCCGGCCCCAGTTGGAGAGCACGTTCGATGCCAATCATCGGTGGGGGGTGTCAGGATCTCGACAGTTCACCGGGACGGGCATGACCGGCGGAGAAGTGCCGTGGCCAACGTCCCATGCACCGCGCGTCAACCCGGTGACGGCCCGCAACCGCCGGACTGCCCGGGCACGAGACCCCGGGGGACTGGGCCGGCTTCTCCAAGGATGGTAGGATGGCGCCCCGGGGAAAGGAGGGCACCATGGCCCGCTACGTGAAGGTCGCAGCCGCCCAGATGGGCCCGATCAGCGAGGGAGCCTCGCGCGAGGGGGTGGTGGCGCGCATGCTCGCGCTGCTGGACCAGGCGGTGGAGGAGCGCGTCGAGCTGCTGGTCTATCCCGAGCTGGCGCTGACACCGTACTTCCCCAAGCGCATCCGCGAGGACTACGACCAGTTCTTCGAGAGCGCGATGCCCTCGGCGGCGACCGAGCCGCTGTTCGACAAGGCCCGCGAGCACCGGATGGCCTTCCACCTGGGCTATGCCGAGAAGGACGGCGGGCGCTACTACAACACGGCGATCCTCGTCGACGAGGACGGTGCCGTCATCGGGAAGTTCAGGAAGATCCACCTGCCGGGGCTCGCTGACGCCGATCCCGACGGCAACGCCCGCGTGTTCGAGCCGCGCTACTTCGCCACCGGCGACGCGGGCTTCCAGGTGTTCGCGGCGAAGAAGGCGCAGGTGGGGGTGGCCATCTGCCAGGACCGGCGCTACCCGGAGTCATACCGTAGCCTGGGCCTCCAGGGAGCGGAGATCATCGTGATCGGCTACAACACGCCCACCTACCCGCTCGCGCTGGCCCACAACGAGCTGGTGATGCGCGCCGGCGCCTACGCGAACAGCCTCTTCGTGGTGGGCTGCGCCAAGGCCGGTGTCGAGGACGGCATGGAGCTGATCGGGGGGAGCTGCGTGATCGATCCCCTCGGGGAGATCGTCGCGAAGGCCGCCACGACGGGCGACGAGCTGGTCGCCGCCCGGATCGATCTCGACCAGACGACGCGGGCCCGCAAGCGCTGGAACTTCTTCGGCCGCCGGCATCCGGAACACTACGGCCTCCTCACCGAGCCGGTGAGGCGCGCCGCCCCATGACGACGGCCGTGCCCCGGGTCGACACGATCGTGCGGGGGGGCCGGGTCGTCACCGCCTCCGACGTCCTCGAGAGGACGCGCCTCACGCCCCTCGTCAAGGCGCTGTTCACGGGCTGGCTCGCCTGGTCGCGCTGAGGAGGGACGGTGCTCAGCCCAGCTCCGCGATGACGGCCTCGAGCGCCTCGCCGACGGCGCCGAGCGCGGCCGGGTCGAGCGTGGCGAGGCGGTCGCGGCTCGTATGGTAGGTGTCGAAGGGCGCGGGCCGGCGCACCATCTGCTTGAGCGCGCTCCGCAGGGGGCTGAAGACGAATTGCCGCAGCGCCTCGGCCTCGCTCGTCGGCACCACGGTGAGGCCGTAGGCGGGCAGCCCGGCGGCGGCGAAGGCGCGGTGGTCGCTGCCGAAGACCGGGATCCGGCCCACCTGATGCCATGATCCGTCCCGGACCCGCCCGAGGCCCTCGAAGGCCCGCCCGATCTGCTGGCTGAAGCGGGTCTCGTCCGGGGCGTCCCAGATGGCGAGGCTGTCGCCGACGCCGCACAGCTCGAGGCTCAGCACCCCCACCACGCCGTGGAGCGACGCCTCCTTGACGTAGGCCCGCGCGCCCAGATAGCCCAGCTCCTCGGCCGCGGTGAAGAGCAGGCGCACCCGGAGGCGGGGCGGGATCCGCGTCGCGACCCGCTCGAGGAGATGGAGCAGGATGCCCACCGCGGCGGCGTTGTCGTTGGCGCCGGGGCTTCCCGGCACCGCGTCGTGATGCGCGACGAGGACCAGGACGTCGTCGCCGGCGCCCAGATCGACGGTGAAGTTCTCGCCGCGGCCCTCGAAGCTGGCGAAGCGATGGCGGGCGAACGGGATCCCGCGGGTCTCCAGATAGCGGGCCACCGCCGCCTCGCGCTCGGCGTTGTCGCGGCCTTCCAGCAATCGCGAGAGATCCAGCGGAGAGGCGGCGGTCCGGAGCACGTCGTCGAGGGCGGGCGGCGCGAGCGCGCGGCCCCGGCCGCGGGCGTTCAGCGCCCGGCTCAGCCCGTTGTTGATCCGGCCGCGCACGTAGAATCCGAGATCGCGCAGCGTCATGGTCGCGCCGGCCGTGCGCTCAGCGCAGCCGCTGGTGCTCGACCAGCAGACAGCGGTCCTGGACGACCTGGATGCCGGCGCGGGCCAGCGCCTCGGCGGCCTCGTCGTGACGGATACCGAGCTGGAACCATACCGCGCGAGGCCTGGCGGCGAGCAGGTCGGGCAAATGGGGCGGGATGTCCCGCGGACGGCGAAAGACGTTGACCATGTCCACGGGCTCCGGGATGTCCGTCAGCCGGCGGTACACCCGCTGGCCGAGGATCTCCCTCACCTCGGGGTAGTAGACGGGCACCGGCACGATCTCGTATCCCTGACGGGCCATGTACTCCGGGACGTAGAAGGCCGGCCGGTCGCGCCGGGACTCGGGCTTGATCCCGAGCACCGCGATGCGGCGGCTCTCCCGCACGATGCAAGCGATACCCTCGCGCGCCGTGATCAGGTTGGCCGTCCAGCCCTCCATGTGCCCCAGTGTAGCATCGGCGACCGGCCGCACGTCCGGCGCTGCCGTTCCTGTGGTAGCGTGTGGGCGGGAGGGCACCTGCCATGGCAATCCGGATCACCCGGGTCTACACGCGGACCGGCGACAAGGGTGACACCGCGCTGGTCGGCGGCCGCCGCGTCCCCAAGGACTCCCCTCGGATCGAGGCCTACGGCACCATCGACGAGCTGAACGCCATCATCGGGCTGGCCCGCGTCTTCACCGCCGAGCGGCGGGAGCAGGGCGATGCCCCCCCCTGGCTGGACGGCGTGCTCCGACGACTCCAGAACGAGCTCTTCGACCTGGGCAGCGAACTGGCCACGCCGGCCGACGCCGCCTACGAGGGCATGTTCCGAGTCGGCGCCGCCGAGGTGACGGCGCTCGAGAAGCTGATCGACGAGTGCCAGAAGGACTTGCAGCCGTTGAAGTCCTTCGTCCTCCCCGGCGGCGGGCGCGTCGGCGGCTTCCTCCACCAGGCGCGGACGGTGTGCCGCCGGGCGGAGCGACGCATCCTGGCGCTGTCGCGCGCGGAGCCCATCGGGGAGTGGCCGCTCAAGTATGTCAACCGGCTGAGCGACCTCCTCTTCGTGCTCTCGCGCTGGGTGGGCAAGAATCTCGGGGAGACGGAGTACCTCTGGGAGCGGGGTCTCCAGAGCCACGCGAGGAAGAGCCGGTGATGG
>Ga0302046_10004867_pt1 | contig 11879 bp, 16 predicted proteins | sample RVTome_11_FD_200261 | JGI IMG/M metagenome (GOLD analysis project Ga0302046, IMG submission 200261) | Soil microbial communities from uranium-contaminated site in the Upper Colorado River Basin, Wyoming, United States - RVT147D111 (version 2) ... | reverse complement strand
GCCGGGCTCGTGAACCTGCTCCTCGGCCAGCCGCTGAACTGGCTCGGCGATCCGGGCCTCGCCCTGCCCGGGTTGATCGCGGCGGACGTGTGGCGCACGATGCCGTTCGTCGCCCTGCTCTGCTACGCGCGCCTGCTGACGATCCCGGCCGAGGTCTGGGAGGCGGCCCGCGTGGACGGCGCCGGCCCACTGGCCACGCTGCGCTTCGTCACGCTGCCGCTGCTCCGCTCGATCCTCCTCGTCGCCCTGCTCTTCCGCACGCTCGACGCGCTGCGGGCGTTCGACCTCATGTTCGTGCTCACCGGCGGCGGCCCCGCCGGCACCACCGAGACGCTGACCGTGTACGCCTATCGCAGCCTGTTCCAGACACTGCAGCTCGGCTTCGGGGCGGCGATTGGCGTGGTGATCTTCGCGCTCGTGATGGCCGTCGCCGCCGGCTACCTGCGCGCGCTGCGCCGGGAAGGGTTGGCGGCGTGAGACGGCGGCTGCGCGCCGGGGACGTGGCCGTGCTGCTCGTGCTGGCGGCGTGGGCCACGCCGTACTTCTGGCAGCTGCGCACGTCGTTCACGCCCGACGTCGAGCTGCTGGCTGTGCGTGGCGTGCTGCCGGACGCCCCCACGCTGATCCACTACCAGGCGGTGCTCGAGCGCAGCGTCATGCCCGAGGCGCTCGGCAACAGCCTGGCGGTGGCGTCGCTGACGACGCTGGTGGCGCTCGTGCTTGGGCTGCCCGCCGCCTACGGCATCGCCCGGCTGCCGGTGCCCGGCAAGGGGCTCCTGCTGCTGGGGATCATCGCGTGCACCGCCTTCCCGCAGATCGCCACCGTGAGCCCGCTCTACCTGCTGCTGCGCGCGCTGGGGCTGCGCGACACCTGGACGGCGCTGGTGCTGGCCAACACCTCGTTCGCGCTGCCGCTGCTGATCTGGCTGCTGGCGGGGTTCATCCGCGAGCTCCCGGTCGAGCTGGAGGAGGCGGCGTTCCTCGACGGCGCCGGCCGCCTCCGGGTGCTGGGCCTGGTCGTGCTGCCGCTGATCGCGCCCGGCGTCGCCTCGGCCGCCCTGCTGACCTTCCTGGCCGCCTGGAACGAGTTCCTGTTCGCCTACACGTTCACGGCGACGGAGGCCAGCCGCACGGTGCCGGTCGCCCTCGCGCTCTTCCCCGGGGTGTTCGAGGTCCCGTGGGGCGACATCGCGGCGGCGTCGATTCTGGCCAGCCTGCCGCCGGTGCTCATCGTGATCGGCCTGCAGCGCTGGCTGGTGCGCGGCCTGGTGGCCGGCGCGCTGAAGGAGTGAGCGCCTAGGGCCGCCAGAGCCGCAGGCCGAGCCGCTCGGCGCAGCGGCGCAGCCGCCCATCGGCCGTCGCCAGCCTTGCCCGCTGGCGGGCGGCCAGCGCGAGGTAGACGCAGTCGTACAGCGCATGATCGAGCTCGAATGCGAAGCGAACCGCGCGGGTCAGGAGCGGCGCGCTCGGGGTCAGCTCGATGCCGACCGCCAGCAGGCGGGCCATCGCTCGCTCGACCTGTTCGGCCGACATCTCGCCACGCCGGTATTTCTTCCACCAGGCGCTGGTCGCCTCGACCAGCATGAGGTCGGGCGCGAGAAACACTGCGTCCGCCCGAAGCAGGACGACTGCCTCGTCCGATCCGGGCTCCGGCACGAACCACTGGACCGCGATGGACGCGTCGATGACCACGGGTGGCTCGGTCCGGAGCCGCTCCCGGACCCGCATCCGGCGCTCAGCCGAGCGCCGGCGCTGAATCACCGGTCGCGCTCTTCGCGGATGAGATCGACGGCGCGCGAGCGATGGGGCTTCTGTTCTGCGCGCATGGCCGCCGCCTCGGCGGCGATCTGCTGTCGAGTCAGCTTGGTGCCCTCATCGAGGATCCGGCGCGCCTCTTCCTCGACGGACACCCCATGAAGACGGGCCTGGAGCTTCAGGCGCTCAGCGACGACCTGGTCGAGGTTGCGGATGATGATCGACGCCACGCCGGCATCCTGGGCCAGGCGGGTGATAGCGTCAAGTGCTATCACGCGCGCGTCGGGCCTCAGGCGCCGCGGAGCGCCGCCCACGCCAGCGCGGCCCAGCCCAGGAGGAACGCCAGGCCGCCCAGCGGCGTGACGGCGCCGAGCCAGCGCTGCCCGGTGAGGACGAGGAGATAGAGGCTGCCCGAGAACACGAGGGTGCCGGCCACGAAGAGCCAGCCGGCGGCGGTGGCGGGGCCGCCGGGCCAGCGGCTCACCGCCCACGCCGCCGCCAGCAGGCCGAGCGCGTGGTACATGTGGTAGCGGGCGCCGACCTCGAAGACGGCGAGCATGTCCGCCGTCAGGCGCTCGCGCAGCGCGTGGGCGCCGAAGGCGCCGGCGGCCACGGCCAGCAACGCCGACAGCGCGCCCACCGCGAAGAACACGCGGTCGGGCGTCACCTCAGCCGCCGATGCTCCACTGGGCGTAGAACTCCAGCGGCCGGCCGATCAGGTACCGCTCGAAGTCCTCGTGGAACCGTTCCGCCGCCACGTTCTCGAGGAAGCCGCTCGCGGCCGCCTCGTCCAGGTCCGAGTCCGGCTCGGCCATGCACTCCAGCAGCAGCCACGACAGCCCCTGCAGGCGCTCGGCGGGAAGTTCCTCGTAGCGCTCGCTGAAGTACACGCTGAACTCGGCGAAGGCGCCGTGCAGCGTGAAGGAGCCGTCCTCGTCACGCTCCTCGTTGTCCGGCCCTTCCCAGTGCTCGCCGAAGTCGGGGAAGAGGCGGACCAGGCGCGCGAGCAGCTCGTCGGGAGGCATCATGGCGGAATCCATGCTCAGCAGCCCGGCCGCCGCAGCATCACCGGGTCGATCTTGCGCGCGACCAGCTTGCCGTCCCCGAGGTCGCCGGTGAGCTTCCCCCGCTCGACGATGACCTTGCCGCGCAGGATCGTCGTCACCGGCCAGCCCTGCACCGGCCAGCCCTCCCAGGGGCTGTAGTCGCTCACGTGGAAGTCGTCCCGGGCCAGCGGCCGGACGACCGACGGGTCGATGAGGACGATGTCGGCGTCCCCGCCCGGCGCCAGCGCGCCCTTGCGCGGGTAGAGGCCGAGGATCTTGGCGGCGTTGGCGGACGTCACGTCGACGAAGCGCTCGAGGGACATGCCGCGCCGGGCCACGCCCTCGGTGTAGACGATGCCCATGCGGGCCTCGGCGCCCAGGTTGCCGCCGGTGACGTCCTCGATCGTCTTGCCGCGCAGCTTGAGGTCGAGCGAGGTCGGGAACTCGTCGGTGGCGGTGGTGGACACGGCGTCGTGCAGGAGCCCGTCCCACAGCGCGTCGCGGTCCTCGGCGAACTTCAGCGACGGGTAGGTGTGGTAGCAGTAGCCGCGCGGCGTCCGGTAGTCGTCGGCGGTGAAGCAGGCGTAGTGGTGCAGCGTCTCGGCGTAGATCGGCTTGCCGTGCGCGCGCGCCTCGGCCACCGCCTCCACGCCCTCCCGGGCCGAGGTGTGGACGAAGTAGACGGCGCCCCCGATCGCGTTGGCCAGGGTGATCGTGCGGCGGAACGAGATGTGCTCGGAGAGCTTGTTGTGCACGTAGGGCAGGTTCCAGCCGTCCATCCGCCCTTCCTCGCGGAAGCGCTCGTACATGAACTGCACGATGTCGTGGTCCTCGGCGTGCACGACCATGATGCCGTCGTTGGCCGCCACCTTCTCCATCGCGAACTGGATGCGCCCGAAGTCCAGCCGGTTGGACGGGCGCCGGGGGTGGGGCGGCAGGATGTCGGTCGTGAAGACCTTGAACGACGGGAAGCCCTGCTGGATCGTCTCGGGGATGGCGTCGAACGTCTTGATCGGCAGCGGCCCGACCAGCGTGACGTGGAACGAGTAGTCGATGTAGCTCTGGCCGCGCCAGCGCGCCACCCGCTGCTCGATGGCGGTCGGGAGATCGCCGCCGGGGCGCACGAAGCAGAAGTCGACGTGGGTGGTGGTGCCGCCGAACGCCATGCCCCGGCTGTCGTCCTCGGGGCCGAGGGTGAACAGCTCCTCGTCGGGATGCATCGTGATCCGGTGGGCCAGGTGCGTGTGCGGCTCCACGCCGCCGGGGACGACGATCATCCCGGCGGCATCGATCGTCCGGGCCGCTTCGGTGAACGTGCCGGGCGCCGCCACCGCGGCGATCCGCCCGTCCTGCACCGCGACCTCCCAGGCGCCGGCGCCGTGGGGCGTGACGACGCGACCGTTCGTGACGAGCAGATCGAGCATGACGATCCTCCCCCGGTTCGTGGTCCCCGTAACGTACGCCCGGAACGGGCCGAATACGAGCCCGGCGCGCGCGCGGTCATGCCCCGTCGTCGAGCAGCGCCAGCAGGCGCGCGGCCAGGGCGGGGCCGGTGCCCTTGTCCTCGTGCTTGAAGAAGACGAAGGCGTCGCGCCACCGCTCGCCGGCGCGGCGCATCGTCGCCAGCCAGCCGCGCAGGTCGTCGTCGGCGTAGCCGGTCGCCCGCAGGCGCAGATAGCCCCAGTCGGCGGTCGCCACGGCGGGCGTGGCGCCGTCGTCGCTGTCGGCGATGCAGAGGGCGGCGTTGCGGGCGGCCAGGCGCGTGTAGACCTCCTCGGTGAACCAGGTCGGGTTGCGGAACTCGAACGCCGCCCGGACGTCGGGCGGCAGCAGCGCCAGCAGGTCGGCCAGGCGCCCGGCGTCCACCTTGAAGTTCGGCGGGAGCTGGAACAGCAGCGGGCCGAGCCTGGGCCCCAGCGTGCGGGCCGTGTCGCAGAAGAAGCGCACGGGGTCGTCCACGTCGCGCAGCCGGGCGAAGTGCGTGATCCGCTGCGGCGCCTTGAGCACGAACGTGAACGTGTCGGGCACCGTCGCGGCCCAGCCCTCCACCGCCTTCCCCGTCGGCATCCGGTAGAAGGTGTTGTTGACCTCGACGGTCGAGAACCGCTCGGCGTAGTAGGCCAGCATCCCGGCCGGCTTCATGTCGCCCGGATAGAACGACCCCTTCCACTCCGGATAGTTCCAGCCCGAGGTCCCGACACGGACGTCCACGGCGCGCCTAGATCGTCAGCAGCCCGCCGTTGGGCGAGAGCCACTGGCCGGTGACGAACGAGGCCTCGTCGGAGGCCAGGAACAGCGCGACGGCGGCGATCTCCCTGGGGTCGCCCAGGCGCCCCAGCGGGGTCTGGCGCTCGGCGAGGAGGCGGGTCACCGGGGGGAACGGGTCGAGGAGCGGGGTGTCGATCCAGCCGGGGCAGATCGCATTGACGCGGATGCCGCGGCTGGCGACCTCGCGGGCGACGGAGCGCGTGAAGCCCAGGATGCCGGCCTTGGCGGCGCCATAATGAGGCGCGACCTCGATGCCCATGAGCCCGGCGACGCTGGAAATGTTCACGATCGCGCCGCGGTTGACGCGGCTCATGAGCCGCAGCGCCTCGCGCGTGCAGTAGAAGGTCCCGTTGAGGTGCACGGCCAGCATCCGGCCCCACTCGTCGTCGCCGAGCGCCTGGGTGACATCCAGATGCGTCTCGATCTTGCCGGCCATCATCTCGGCCACCCGCGTCTCGATCCTGGCCGCGAGCGCGTCGCGCCCGGCGCTGTCGACCTCGGCGATCCCGGCATTGTTGACGAGCACGTCGAGGCCGCCGCCCGCCCGCTCGACGTCTTCGAACATCGCCCGCACCTGGCGGCTGTCGGCCACGTCGGCCGCGAGGGCCCGGGCGCCGGCGCCGATCTCGCGAGCCGTGCGCTCGGCGGCGTCCTTGCGGATGTCGTTGACCACGACCCGCGCGCCCTCCTCGGCGAAGCGCAGCGCGACGGCCCGCCCGATACCCGAGCCTCCGCCGGTGATCAGCGCCACCCGCCCCTCCAGTCTCATCGCGCTACCGTCCCACGCCGGCCGTCTCGTCCACGTGGGCGTCCTCCCGGAAGGGCGGCCCGGTGCCGTCGCGCAGCAGCTCCACGGGCGTGTCGCGGACCATCAACCGGGCCGACTCGGGCATGGGGTTACTTCTACCCCGTCAGCGGCGGGTGCGCCACCAGACGGCCAGGGCCAGGATGCCGGCGAAGCCGGCGGCGCCGGTCACCGCCAGCGTCGTCCGGATGCCGAAGCGCTCCGCCAGCGAGCCGATCATGAACGCGCCGAAGGGCGACATGCCCGCGAAGACGAGCATGTGCAGGCTCATGATCCGGCCGCGCAGCTCGTCGGGCACGGTGAGCTGATGCGAGGTGTTGGCGCCGGCCATCACGACGATGCCGCAGAAGCCCATCACGGCCAGCAGCGCGGCCGCCACCCCGAACCGGGTCACCAGCGCCAGGGCCGCGGTCGACGCCGCCAGGACCAGCGCCGGCAGGATCAGGGAGCGGACGGCCGGGCGCCCGCGTCCGAACGTGGCGAGGGTCAGGGCGCCGGCGACCGCGCCCACGCCGAGGGCGGCCATCAGCAGGCCGAAGCCGTGGGCGTCCAGCCCCAGCCCCTCGCGGGCGAACAGCGGCACCATCACGTTGTTGTTGAAGAGGAAGACGCTGACGACCAGCACCAGGCCGAGCACCAGCAGGATGCGCGGCGTGTGGAGGGCGTAGGCGATGCCCTCGGCGATCTCGCTGCGGATCCGCCGGCCGCCCGGCCGCCGGGGGGCGCCGTCGCTCGTCATGGCCAGCAGCGCCGCGATCACGGCCACGAACGAGAGCGCGTTCACGGCGAACGCCGTCGCCGTGCCCCACAGGGCGATGGCGAGGCCGGCCAGCGCCGGGCCCACGATCCGCGCGCTGTTGAACATCGCCGAGTTCAGGGCGATGGCACTGGGCAGGTCGGCCCGGCCGACCATCTCGACGACGAACGACTGCCGGGCGGGGATGTCCAGCACGTGGGCCAGCCCGTAGACCGTCGCCATCACGGCCACGTGCCAGTACTCGACGCGTCCGCTCGCCACCAGGGCGGCCAGGGTCAGCGCCTGGGCCGCCATCACCGACTGGGTGGCGACGAGGAGCCGCCGCTTGGGCAGCCGGTCGGCCAGGGCGCCGGCGACGAACGACAGCAGCAGCATCGGCGTGAACTGCAGCGTGCCGACCAGGCCCAGCCGGAAGGGCGAGCCGGTCAGCTCGAGCACCAGCCAGGACTGCGCGACCGACTGCATCCAGGTGCCGACGAGCGACACGAGCTGCCCCGAGCAGAAGAGCCGGAAGTCGCGGTGCGCGAGGGCGCGCAGCGGGGCGGGCAGGCGCGAGGGCGCGGGGTCGGACACCCGGCGAGTCTACGCCCGCCGGCCGTATCGCTCGGTGGCGAGGAACGTGGCGAGCCCCAGCACGACGGCGAGCGCCGAGGCCAGGAAGCCCGCCGGAAACCCGCGCGTCTCCACCAGCAGCGCGATGAGCGGCGAGCCGATGAACACGCCGACGTCCCAGGCGCCGGACAGCGTGCCGATCGCCAGCCCCCGCTCGGCCGGCGGCGTGCGGTCCACCACGAGGGCGACCAGCGTCGGGTAGAGCATCGAGTTGCCGGTGCCGAGCAGGGCGGCGCCGGCCACCAGCGAGGCGATCGTGGGGGACAGCGCCAGGAAGGCGTTGCCGAGGGCGATGGCGACGAGCGCCGGCGCCAGCACGCGGGGCCGCCCGACGCGGTCGGAGACCCGCCGCAGGAGGAACCGGCAGGCGATCGTGCAGCCGGACATGAGCGGAAAGAACCACGCCGCGCTGCCGAGGCCGGCGGCCGCGGCGTGCATCGGCAGGAAGGCGTACACCGTGGAGTGGCCGGTCGTGATGACGATCAACGCGACCGAGGCGGCCACGGCGTGCCGGCTCCAGAGGCGGCCGCGGGCGCCCGGCGCCGCCGGGTCGCCCGGTGGCGTGCGCAGCGCCAGCACGAGGGCGCCGGTGACCAGGCTCAGCGCGGTGACGACCGCGAAGTCGAGCGCGATGCCGCCGGCGGCGGCCAGCGCGAACCCGGCCACCGGGCCGGTCGCCACCCCGACCGACGAGGCCACGTAGTAGAGGCTCAGCGCCTCGCCCCGGCGGGCGGGCGGGCTCTCGCCGGCCACCACGACGCTGCCGGTCGTCGAGATGAGCGCGTTGGCGATGCCGAGGCCCGCCATCAGCGCGATCAGGGCGGTCGGCGTGGCGGCGAAGTTCAGCGCGACCATCGTCAGCACGAGGACGGCCGCGCCCGGGAGCATCACCGCGCGGGCGCCGTACCGGTCCGTCCAGCCTCCGACCTGGGGCCGCAGCACCATGGCCACGCCGGTCATCACCGCGAAGAGCCAGCCGATCTGGGCGTGGCTGCCGCCGAGCGCGACGATCTGCAGCGGCAGCTGCGTGTTGAGCACGTAGGTGACGACGTGGACGAGCAGGGTGATGCCCACGCAGAGCAGGAGCGTCCGGGTGAACACCGCCGGCGCAGCCGGCCGCGGGTCCATCGTGCTCCTTCCCTGGGACGGGGGATGACCCGAGCGTCCGGGCGTGGGGGCCCGGTCGGGGCCCCCACTCACATCACTCGCTCAGTATCCGCTGGAGGGTCAGCACGTCCAGCCAGATTCCGTGCTTGCAGGCGACCTGCCGCTCGTGCCCGACCCGGACGAACCCGTGCCGCTCGTGCAGCGCCAGCGAGGCCTCGTTGCCGGCGGTGATGCGCGCGATGACGGAGTGGTGGCCGTGCTCGCGCGCCAGGGCGAGCAGCCGGCCGAGCACCCGGTGCCCCAGGCCCTTGCCGCGCCAGCCGTCCTTGACGTAGACGGAGTCCTCCACCGTCCGCTCGTAGGACGGCTTCGTCCGGTACGGCGACAGCGCGCCGAAGGCGACGACCTCGTCATCCTCCACGGCCACGATCACCGGGTGCCGGGGCCCGTGGGCCGCCAGCCACGCGCGCTGGGCGGCCAGCGTGCGCGGCTCGGTGTCGGTCGTCGCCGCCGTCTCCCGCACCTCGCGGTTCCAGATGGCGGCGATCGCCTCGCTATCCGGGAGCGCGGCCGGCCGGATCATGGCCGGCCGGCCGGGGCGAGCAGGGAGTCGCGGAGGTCCATGGCCCGATGCTGAGGCCCGCCGCGGCATCAGGGAAATCAATTGTTTTGATCCGGACCATCACGTAGATTTTGGGCCCCATGGACCTCCAGGTCGCGCACCTGCGCACGCTGCAGGCCATCGCGCGTCACGGCTCGTTCTCGCGCGCGGCCCACGCGCTCAACCTCACCCAGCCGGCCGTCAGCATGCAGGTCCGTCACCTGGAGCGGGCGCTGGGGCTGCCGCTGCTCGAGCGGGTCGGCAAGCGGACGTTTCCCACGCGGGCCGGCGAGCTGCTGCTGGCCCACGCCGACCGCGCGCTGCGCGAGCTGGAGGCCGGCGTCGAGCGCGTGCAGCAGCTGCGCGGCGTGGTGGCCGGCCGGGTCCGGCTCGGGACGAGCGCGTCGATCAGCATCTACCTGCTGCCCCCGGCGTTGCGGCGGTTCCGCGCGCGCTACCCGGAGGCCGAGGTCGTGGTGGTGACCGGCAACGCCGCCGATATCACCCGCGCCATCGTGGCCAACGAGCTGGACATCGGCGTCGTCAGCCTGCCCGTGCGCGACCGCGAGCTGCTCGTCTCGCCGTTCTTCGGCGACGAGCTGGTCGCGATCGCGCCGCCGGAGGCGTCCTGGCGGCGCCTGCGGTCGGTCGAGGCGCCCACCCTGGCCGGCCACCCGCTGATCCTCTTCGAGGCCGGCGCCACGCTGCGGCGGGTCGTCGACGGCTGGTTCCACCGGGCCGGGGCCATTCCGCGCGCGCCGATGGAGCTGGGCAACACCGAGGCGATCAAGAAGCTGGTCGAGGCCGGGCTCGGCCTGTCGATCACGTCGTGGTTCTCGGTCAAGAGCGAGGTGCGCGCCGGCACGCTCGCGGCGATCCGCCTCACCCCGCCGCTCGAGCGCCAGATCGGCCTGGTGCGCCGGCGCGACAAGCCCCGCACGCCCACCCTCGACGCCTTCGGCGCCGCACTCGAGGACCTGCGCCGGTCGCTGGAGACCCGCCGCCCCCGCCGCGCCTGACCGGCTATCCGGGCGTCGGCCCGGCCGCCTCGACCCGCAGCGTGAGGCCGCGGGCCTCGCGCACGACGATCTCGGCGTCGGCCGGGATCTCGCCCCCGGTCGCTTCCGCCCGCCACAGCTCACCCTCGACTTTCACGTAGCCCGCCGGCGCCAGTCGCTCGACGGCGTGGCCGCGGGCGCCGACGAGCCGCGGGCGCGGCTCTTTCAGCGTGTCGCGCACGACCGGGTACATCGCCAGATCCTTCGCGACGAAGGCCGCCACGCCGGCGGGCACGATCCACCCCGGCAGCCCCGTCAGCCAGTGAAGCGCCGCCAGGGCGGCCGCCACCGCCAGCCAGCCGGGAACCTGCCAGAGGAGATAGCGAGAAAAGAGCCTCACGTCACCCGAGCGTACCCGGATGGTGTTCCGCTTGCATCGCAGATCAGCGATGAGCGATGCGTTCCAGCCGTTCCTGGACTGGCTCGTCCGGAACACGTACGTGGTCGTCCTCGTCGGCGCCGCCATCGACGCCACCGGCATCCCGTTCCCCGGGCGCCTGCTCCTGGTCGCGGGGGGCGCGATCGTCGCCGCGGGCCAGGCCGATCCGCTGCTCGTCGTCGCGCTCGCCACCGCCGGCACGGTCACGGGAGACCACCTCTGGTACTTCGCGGGCGCGCTCGGCTCGCACCGTCTCCTGCGTCTCTACTGCCGGCTGACGTTCAGCTCGCGGCGCTGCCAGCGCCGGACGAAGGACTGGTTCCGCCGCCACGGCCCGTTCACGATCCTCATCGGCCGCTTCGTGGCCGGCGTGCGGCTGCTCGCCTGGCCGCTGGCCCGCGACCACGGGGTCGGCTACGGCACCTTCCTGCTCTTCGACGTCGCCGGCGCCCTGCTGTGGTCGGGTCTCTGGGTCGGTCTCGGCTGGCTACTCGGCGATCAGTGGCGCGCCGCCACGGACCAGATGGTCTGGCTGGCCCCGGCGGTGCTCCTCACCGGGACCGCCGCACTGTTCGGCACGCGCCTCTGGCGCCGCCTGCGTCACGGTCCCGCCTTGATCTAATGAATCTCGTGAAACCCAATGAATCTCGTGAAACGTGGTGACGTCGGGGGTGGGCGCGGGGGGCGTGCCATCATGGCACCCGCACGCGCTACTGACCTGCTGATCGCCGCCGCCCAGGCAGCCGGGTCGAACGGCGGCGGCGCGGCCTCGGGAAAACGCGAGGATTTACTCTTGATCAGTGTGAGCGGCCTGGAGGAACCCTACCCCTCCTCGAGCCGGTCGGAAGCATCCGACGCTCCGACGCTACCGATGAGTGGACTTCTGCAGAAGACTTTCACATTGCTTGGCAAACACACTGAAGCCTTTTTCGAGTACCGAAAGACTCAGATACAGCGGCACGAAGAATCCCACACCGATTATGAGAAAAAAAATATCCGCCAGTTCGGGGGATAAGCGATTGGTAATGAGTAGAATCGCTGCAGCGATCACATCAACCGCGGCGCCGATGACCACCGCACGCCGAGCTAACCGCAAGTGCCGAGAACTATCTCGATATGCACGGTACTGGTTACCCGCGATCAGGCCTCGCGTCTCTTCGGCCGTCATACGGGACGCCCGTCGTACGAGGGATATCGCGGCCGTAAGCGCGCTCAGAACCATCACAGCATCAAACATCAAGAGCCATGGGAACGCCTTCGCCACCCACGGCATTGTGCGGGCTAGATGAGGCGTGAATGATTCTAGTGACATCTACACTAGCTTAGCTAGCGGCAAACGGCAGGCCAGAGGCGACCCCTCAGAAAATCAGGGCGTTAGGCAGTTACCGCGAGCTCTCGGTGACCAGTAGCTGGACAGCGCCTGTCCTGTAGCAGTGCAGCATAGATGGCGACTGGTCCGCAACGTCATGGCGAGCCGTCGTCGCCGTTCGA